>Ga0335076_10003504_pt1 | contig 15783 bp, 10 predicted proteins | sample Lox_Sample_25_FD_206717 | JGI IMG/M metagenome (GOLD analysis project Ga0335076, IMG submission 206717) | Soil microbial communities from Loxahatchee National Wildlife Refuge, Florida, United States - Lox_Sample_2.5 | ecosystem: Environmental > Terrestrial > Soil > Wetlands | place: USA...
CCTGACGATGTCGAGCGCCTTCGGCAGCGAGATCGTCATGATGTTGCCCGCGCGGTTTTTCTTCGGGTAGACCTTCGTCGTCTTGCCCTTGCCGCCCTTCCGATCTCGCGGTTCCCAAAGCTCGATAGCTTTGAGAACGCCCTTGCTCGCTTTCACAATGCGCGCCTTGAGGAGAAGCTCCCAGGCGTTCAGCATGAGGATAGCGAACGACTCCTCGCGATGCTTGAAGTCAGGTTTGTTGTAGACCTCGACCGCGGCGATGCAGGCGTCAACCGAACTGTCTAGAAGATAGCTATGCCGTGCTTTGGGCATTTATTTGCACCCACTGGGACCGATGACCTCAGGATATAGTGTACTTGAACCGGGCGCATCGTTCCGATGCAGCTGATATGCAACCCCAGGTGGATTTTGCACGAATCGAGATTTATTCTTAGACTGTAAAAATGTTGATTCCAGTGCCGAGGGCGCTATGGCGCGGATACCTTCTGTATTTGTATCGTATTCGTGGGATAGCGGTGCCCACAAAAATTGGGTGCGGCAGCTAGCCTCCAGATTGGCCCGGAATGGCGTCAAGGTATGGCTGGATCAATGGCATGTGAGGCCGGGCGACAGCTTGACGACTTATATGGAGCGCCGAATCGCGAGTAGCGGTCATGTTTTGGTTATTTGTACTCCAGGATATGCGCGGAAATCGAATAGTCGTACCGGTGGAGTAGGATATGAGCAGCAGATCATTTCGGGACGCATTGCGGCTGCGATTCCAAGGCGAAAGTTCATTCCAATTTTGAGATCCGGCAAGATTGAACCAGGGCGAGATTGCGCGATTCCCACACACTTTGCCGGAATATTCGTACTAGATATGCGAACTCCCAGCACCCAGCGTGCAAGCTTCGAGCAATTGATTCGCGCAATCTATAATAAGCCAAAGTTTGCGCCTCCCGCTAGTCGCGGTACACCGATGTTGGTGCAGCAGGGGTCTAAGCAAGCGTTGGCAAGAGCAACAACTATAAGGCTGGCCGACTTCGAATTAGAAAGGTGGCGCCTAGCCAGCGGCGTTCTCAGAAATCAGCAATATCCAAAGACATTCTGGATACCCTCAGAGGCTCACCGCCGTAACGTCAAGCGGGGTGACTTCGTCAAGCTGGCTTTTGAGATCATTGAAGACGGTGACAAGAGTCAGACGCCAGAGCATGAAAGAATGTGGGTAAAGGTCACGCGCTCGCAGGGCCCGTATTTTGTCGGCAAATTAGCCAACGAACCCACGACTAACATTAAGCGGCTCAAGTGGGGCAGCAGAATAGTTTTTCTGCCAGAACATATCATCGGCATACAGAGTTCGAACGCCGTCAAAGCTTGGAACAAAGTCGCGGCCAAGCTTGACGCTGAAAGCGCCAAACGAACTGCGAAGAGACGTGCCATAGTCACTCGCGATCCCCGGAAGCCTGCTGGATCGCGTCGGAAGCTTGGACATTTGCCTACGGGCGTCCGTAGGCAGCGACGGCACTAACTCGGAGTGCGATGGTGGGCGCAGCAGGACTCGAACCTGCGACCCGCTGATTACTTCACCACCTCGGCTTTCGCCGCCCTCGCAGATGCGAGGTTCGTGGTCCGGACCATCCCATCGCCCTGGGCCATTCGGCCGGTAGGCGGGTACCCTCTGGTCTCTACACCTTCCGCCAGCTTTCGCCGGGGCTTGGCTCGGGATCGCCGTCGCCGCGACGCGGACGGGTTCCCCGAATTTGGCACCTGTTCAGCCGGCCGTTTCCGACCGGCGCTCCCACTATCCGAGAGTCAGCTGCTCTACCAACTGAGCTATGCGCCCTTGGCTCACCATCGAACGAAGGCGCGGGTGTACCCGATGGCAGGCCGGGGCGGCAAGGGATATGTCGCCCGACCGCGCCGGGCCGCTTAGGCGAGCGATTGGGACTCGCTGGCGGTCCCTGCAGGAGTGCTGCTAGGGCGGCCGGCACTTGACTCGATAGTCTCGCGTGTTCTATATTTGTTCTATCCTGCCCGAAACGCGGGATACTGCTGTTGGACATCGTGAAGCCGACCATGCGCACCGACCCTCGGCCGGAGCCGCTCGCGTTCGGCCATGCGGCTGAAGATTTGCCGGCCGATCGCCGCGTTAACTTCCTTTACATGGGGTCGTTTGACGCTTTCGAAAAATAAGGGCAGCAGAGCTGCCCTTTTAAAGTGCCGGCGTCTCCGCGTCCTCCGCGGCTCCGCGTGAATCCGCCCGTCCAGCGAAATCCCCGCTGGGCATGGGGTCCATCGCTCAAGTTTTCAAAATGGCGCGGGGAGGCCGCCCCTGGAGGCGGAGGACGGGTTTGAAGCCCACCCCCACAAGAGCCGGGAATCGCATCTGCGTTCATCTGCGTTCATCTGCGGATTCCAAGCCGCTTTTCCCGCTGGACATGGGGTCCATCCGACATTTTTCCGCGTGCCCCGCCCCGTCCAGCGGATCTGCCGCCGCCTTGACAACCAACCCCGGCCCGCCCATCTTACGTGAACGATCGTTCACTTAAGGGCACCCATGCGCGACGGCACCAGGACCCGGGAGCGGATCGCCGATACCGCCCTCCGCCTCTTCGTCGAGAAGGGCATCGCCGCCACCTCGATCCGCGACATCGCCCGCGGCGCCGCCGTGGCCGAGGGCGCGCTCTACCGCCACTACGCCAGCAAGGAGGACCTCGCCTGGCGCCTCTTCGCCGACCGCTACGCCGCCCTCGGCGCCGCCGTCGATGCCGTGCAGGCGGCCGAGCCCGGTTTCCGCGGCAAGATCGAGGCCCTCGTCCGCCACTTCTGCCGCGCCTTCGATGCCGATCCCGTGCTCTTCTCCTACCTGCTGCTCACCCAGCACGACCAGGTCCGCAAGGTGACGCCGCAGATGGCGAACCCGCTCGCGGTCGTCCGCCGCGTCATCGCCGAGGGGCTGGCGGCACGGCCGGATGACCGCCGCGATCCCGCCGTCGTCTCGGCTATGGTATTGGGGCTGGTGCTGCAGGTCGCGGTCGAGCGTACCTACGGCCAGATCGAAACCAACCTTGAACGTCTTGCCGATACGCTGGCCGCCGCCTGCTGGCGCATCGTCGACACCGCCTGACACGCATCACGGGGGGACGGATCAATGAAGGGGACCTATCTCGGCCTGCTCCGGGTGCGCGGCTTCCCGCCGCTGCTGGCCGCGGTCGCGCTCGGCGCCTTCAACGACAACCTCTACAAGATCGTCGTCTCGCTGATCGCCGCCAATCTCGGCGCCGCCACCGGCGACACCCACTACCTGGCGCTCGCCGGTGCGCTCTTCGTCATCCCCTACTTGGTCTTCTCCGGCTATGCCGGCTGGCTCGCCGACGCCTTCAACAAGCGCACGGTGCTCATCGCCACGAAGAGCTTCGAGATCCTGGCCATGCTGGCCGCCTTCGCGGCGCTGCACTCCGGCAACCTGAACCTGATGCTCGGAGTCATATTCCTGACGGCGCTACAGTCCACCTTCTTCAGCCCCTCCCACTACGGCATCCTGCCGGAGCTGCTGCCCGAGCGCGAGCTGTCGCGCGCCAACGGCCTCGACGAGCTCATCGTCTTCCTCGCCATCATCATCGGCACGACGGTGGGGAGCGCGCTTTACGGCCTCTGGCAAGACCGCGTCGAGCTGATCGCCCTGATTCTGATCGCTGTCTCGGTGCTCGGCACGATCGCCAGCTTCGGCATCGGCCGGGTGCCCGGGCCGGCGGCGCGGCGGCCGCTCGCCTGGTTCCCCTGGACCGAAGTGGTCGCCGGCATGCGCACGCTGGCGGTCAACCGGCCGCTCCGCCTCACCGTCCTCGGCATCACCTATTTCTGGTTCCTCGGCGCCCTGCTGCAGCTCGGCGTCATCCTCTTCGGCAAGCAAGCGCTCGGCCTCGACGACGCGCGCGCGGGCCTGCTGCAGGCGGCGATCGGCCTCGGCATCGGCGGCGGCAGCGCGCTGGCCGGCCGCCTCTCCGGCGACCGCGTGGAACTCGGCCTCGTGCCGCTGGGGTCCATCGGCATCGGCATCAGCGCCCTGCTGCTCGCGGCCTCGCCGCCCTCGTTTGGCTTCTCCATCGTGTCGCTGATCCTGCTCGGCATCTCCGGCGGCCTCTTCGTCGTGCCGCTCAACGCCTTCCTGCAGCAGCGCGCCGACAAGCACGAGCGCGGCCGCCTCATCGCCACCACCAACTTCCTCAACATGGGCGGCGTGCTGCTCGCCTCCGGCGCGCTCTGGCTGTTCAGCGACCTGCTGAAGCTTCCGGCCGACCGCATGGTCCTCGTCATCGGCCTGCTCACCTTCGTCGTCACGGTCTACGTGCTCTGGCTGCTCTCCGACTTCTTCGTCCGCCTGACGCTCCTGCTGCTCACGCACAGCATCTATCGCATCCGCATCGTCGGCGCCGAGAGCCTGCCGCGCGACGGCCCCGCCCTCCTCGTCTGCAACCACATGTCCTTCGTCGACGGCCTCTTGGTCGGCGCCTGCGTCCAGCGCTTCGTGCGCTTCATCGTCTACAAGCCCTTCTACGATATGCCCGGCCTGCATTGGGTGCTGAAGCGGATGAACGCGATCCCCATCGGCGAGGGCGCGAAGTCGGTGGCGGCGGCGCTGGCCCAGGCGCGCCAGTCGCTGCAGGAAGGCCACATCGTCTGCATCTTCGCCGAGGGCGCCATCAGCCGCACCGGCAACGCGCTGCCCTTCCGCCGCGGCGTCGAGAAGATCCTCGACGGCCTCGACGTGCCCGTCATCCCCGTGCACCTCGACCGGCTCTGGGGCAGCATCTTCAGCTTCAAGGACGGTCGCTTCCTCTGGAAGCGGCCGGAGCGCATCCCGCTGCCCGTCACCGTCTCCTTCGGCCGGCCCATGCCGGCGACGACGAAGGCCTGGCAGATGCGTCAGGCCATCCTCGAGCTCGGCAGCGATGCGTTCCGCCACCGCCGCACCGCGAACGACCTGCTGCATGTCCGCTTCGTGCAGGCCGCCCGGCGCCATTGGCGGAAGCCGGCGGTCGCGGACTCCACCGGGACCGCGCTCAGCTTCGGCCGCACGCTCGTCGGCGGCCTGGCGTTCGCCGGCTGGTTCCGCCGCGAACGGCCCGCCGACAAGATGGTCGGCATCCTGCTGCCCGCCTCCGCCGCCGGCGTGCTCGTCAATCTCGCCGCCCTCTTCAGCGGCAAGGTGCCTGTCAACCTGAACTTCACGGCCGGCGCGGAGGCGACCGACTCGGCGCTCGCGCAATGCGGCATCAAGACGATCGTCACCTCGCGCCGCTTCCTCGAGAAGGCGAAGATCCCGCAGCGCGCCGACATGATCTTCGTCGAAGACATGGCGAAGACGATCACGCCGGTCCGCAAGGCGCTGCTGGCCGCCGCCTGCTTTGCCCTGCCGACCTGGGCGATCGTCCGCCTCTTCGGTTTGCGGGGTCAGAGTCCGGACGACGTCGCGACCGTGCTATTCTCGAGCGGCAGCACCGGCGTGCCCAAGGGCATCCTGCTCTCGCACCACAACCTGCTGTCCAACGTCGAGGCCGTCGCGCAGGTGCTGTGGATCGCCCCGGCCGACCGCATCATGGGCGTGCTCCCCTTCTTCCACGCCTTCGGTCTCACCGGCTGCCTGTGGGTGCCGCTGCTCTCCGGCATCGGCGCCGTCTATCACGCCAACCCGCTCGACGCGAAGACCATCGGCAAGCTCGTCGCCGAGCAGCGCGCGACCATCCTGATGAGCACCCCGACCTTTTGCCAGAGCTACCTGCGCAGCTGCGATGCCCAGCAGTTCGCGACCATCCGCCACGCCCTCGTCGGTGCCGAACGTCTCACAACCGCGCTGGCAGCGGCCTTCCAGGAGAAGTTCGGCGTCACCCTGCTCGAGGGCTACGGATGCACCGAGATGGGCCCGGTCGTCGCCGTCAACACCGTCGACTTCGTCGACAAGGGGGTCAGGCAGAAGGGCCACAAGCCCGGTACCGTCGGCCATCCCATTCCCGGCGTGGTCGCCAGGGTGGTCGACGTCGAGGGCGGCGATCTCCTGCCGCCGGACCGCGAAGGCCTGCTGCTCGTCAAGGGACCCGGCCGCATGCTGGGCTACCTGAACAATCCCGAGAAGACGGCGGAGGTGGTGCGCGACGGCTGGTACGTGACCGGCGACATCGGCGCCCTCGACGACGACGGCTTCCTGCGCATCACCGATCGCCTCGCCCGCTTCAGCAAGATCGGCGGCGAGATGGTGCCGCATGCGCGCGTCGAGGAACTGCTCGCCGGCCTGCCCGGCGTCGATGCCTGCGTCGTGACCGCCGTGCCGGATGCGCAGAAAGGCGAACGCCTCGTCGCGCTCTACACCTCCAGTGCCGGGGCCGCGGCGTCGGCCCTCTGGCAGGGCCTCTCGGATACCGACCTGCCGCGCCTCTGGCTGCCCAAGGCGCAGAACCTGTATTGCATCGAGAGCCTGCCGCTGCTGGGCACCGGAAAGATCGATCTGCGGCGCGCCCGCCAGCTTGCCCAGTCCCTCGTCGCCGAGGCGGTCAGCTGAGATGACCAGCTATCGCGAGTTCTGGCCCTACTATGTCGACCAGCACCGGCGGCCCGGCACGCGACAGCTGCATTTCATCGGCACGACGGCGGTGATCGCCTGCGTCCTGCTGGCGATTCTCCTGGCGAATCCCTGGTACCTGCTGCTCGGCCCGGTCGTCGCCTACGGCCCGGCATGGATCGGACATCTCTTCGTCGAGCGCAACCGGCCGGCGACCTTCCGCCATCCGTTCTGGAGTCTGGTCGGCGATTTCCACATGTACGGCCTCATGTGGGCCGGGCGCATGGAAGCGGAGATAAGGCGGCTCGCCGCTAGCGATCGTCGCTGAGGCCGCGCTGGCCGATCTTGAGGTCGCGGTTGATGTAGACGCCGATGAGGAAGCCGAAGCCGACGAGGACTGTCAGCATTGCCGTGCCGCCGTAGGAGATGAGCGGCAGCGGCACGCCGACGACCGGCAGCAGTCCCATCACCATGGCCATGTTGATGAAGACGTAGGCGAACAGGTTGAGGGTGAGCCCGATCGCCAGCATGCGGCCGAAGTGGCTGCGGCTCGAAAAGGCGATGGCGAATCCGTAGACGAAGACGCAGGTGTAGAGGAGCAGCAGCAGGACGCCGCCGACCATGCCGAGCTCCTCGGCCAGCATCGTGAAGATGAAGTCCGTCTGTCGCTCCGGCAGGAAGTCGAGATGCGCCTGCGAGCCGTTGAGGAAGCCCTGCCCGAACAGCCCGCCGGAACCGAGGGCGATCTTCGACTGCATGATGTGATAGCCGGCGCCGAGCGGATCGTTCTCCGGATTGAGGAAGGTGAGGATGCGGTTCTTCTGGTAGTCGTGCAGGAAGTTCCAGGCGAGCGGCACCGCGCCGACGCCGGCGGCGATGACGAGGGCGAACTTCCAGATCCGCACGCCCGCCACGAAGAACATCCCGCCGCCGACGAGCATCAGCATGACGCCGGTGCCGAGGTCCGGCTGCATCATGACGAGACCGACTGGCGCGAGCACCAGCCCGATCGGCGCCACAAGCGCCAGCGGGCTCCCGATGTCGTCGGCGCTCAGGCGGTGGAAATAGCGCGCCAGCGCCATCACCAGCGCGATCTTCATGATCTCCGAAGGCTGCAGCTGGATGACCTTGAGGTCGATCCAGCGCTGGCCGCCCATATGCAGGGCGCCGGCGATCTCGACATAGATCAGCAGCAGGAAGGCGAACCCATAGAACGTATAGGCGTGCTTCAGCCAGAAGCGGAGGTCGACGAGGGCCACGCCGATGAGCACCAGGAGCCCGAGCGCGAAGCGGATCATCTGCCGCATGGCCCAGGGGTCAAGGCTGCCATTGGCGGCCGAATACAGCATGACGAATCCCATGCCGCTGATCGCGCAGATGAGGGCGATCAGGCCCCAGGTGATCTGCTGCAGCTTCTCGGTCAGCGAGAGCTCCGCCCGCTGCAGCGTCGTCAGGGGTTCGGGCCACCTCATGGGTCACCCGTCAGCGCCAGCTTCTGCGCTCCGGTGGTGCGCGACGGGTTCCGCCGCTGGGTCTCCAGCATGATGTCGTGGACGATGGGGCCGGCCACGGCCGAGCCGCCGCCGCCATGCTCGACAACGACGCAGACGGCATATTGCGGCGCCGCCACCGGCGCGAAGGCGATGAACAACGCGTGGTCGCGCTGCTGCCACGGCAGGTTCTCGTTCTTGCGCACGCCGGCCAGGTGCTCGCTCAGGCTGATGTGACGGACCTGGGCGGTTCCGGTCTTCGCGGCCATCTCCATGCCGGGCTCGGCGATGCGCGAGCGGAAGGCGGTGCCGCCCTGGTCGTTGACGACGCGGCGCATGCCCTCGCGGACGACATCGAAATGCTTCTTGGGGATGTCCATCTCCGGCGCTTCGGGGACCGGCGGCGGATCGGTGTCGCCGATGATCGAGGCGCGGCGGAAATGCGGCACGATGGCGCGCCCGCTCGCCACCCGGCCGCACATGACCGCCAGCTGCAGCGGCGTTGCCGTGATGAATCCCTGGCCGATGCCGGCGGATGGCGTCTCGCCCGGATACCACGGCTCGTTGTAGGTGGCCCGCTTCCAGTTGGAGTCGGGAATGAGCCCGCGCCGCTCGCCCGGCAGGTCGATGCCGGTCGGCTGTCCCAGGCCGAACTGGCGCGCCATCGCGGCGATGTTGTCGATGCCGGTCTGCATGGCCGTGTCGTAGAAGAACACGTCGCAGGAGAGCTTCAGCGCGTTCCACATGTCGACGGTGCCGTGGCCGCCCTTTCTCCAGCAGTGGAAACGCGTGTTGCCGACGCTGTAGACCCCCGGGCAGAACACGTGCCGCGAGGGATCGATGCCCGCTTTCTGGGCGGCCAGCGCGACGACCGCCTTGAACGTGGATCCCGGCGCATACTCGCCGCCGATCGCCTTGTTGGCGAGCGGCCGCAGCGGGTCGCTCGACAGGTCCTGCCACTCGCGCACCGTCAGGCCGCGCGTGAAGATCGTGGGATCGTAGGTCGGGGTCGAACTGAGGGCGAGCACGTCGCCCGTCTGCACGTCCAGCACGACGGCCGAGGCGCTGAGCTCGGTGGCCAGCCGCTCCTGGACGAATCGCTGCAGGTCGCTGTCGAGAGACAGCACCAGGTCATTGCCCGCCACCGGGTCCCGGCAGTCCGGGTCCTCCTTGCACTTCTGCCCGACGACGCGGCCGACGGCGTTCACCTCCACCAGGGTCTGACCGGCCTTGCCGCGCAGATCGGTTTCGTACTGCTTCTCGATGCCGTTCTTACCGATGCGGAAGCCCGGCATCGACAGGATCGGATCGCCGTTGATGTCGTCCTCCGACACCGCCGCCACGTAACCGATGATGTGCGCCGTCGTACGGCCCTGGGTGTAGCGGCGGCGCTGACCCACCTCGATGCTGACGCCCGGCAGATCCGGCGCGTTCACCTCCACGGCCGCCACCTGGTGCCAGCTGAGGTTCTCGCTGACGATCGTCGGCATGAAGGACTGCTTGCGCTGCGCCTCGGCGATGATCCGCGCCCGGTCGTTGTCGGTCAGCGGGACGAAGCGCGACAGTTCCGCCAGGATCTGCTGCAGGTCGCCGGCCTTCTCGGAGATGACTTCGACACGGTAGTTCTGGTCGTTCTCGGCCAGCGGGATGCCGTAACGGTCGAGGATACGCCCGCGCATGGGCGGCAGCAGGCGGGGGCTGATGCTGTTGTCCTTGGCAAGGACCGTATAGCGGTCCGACTCCACGATCTGCAGCTGATACATGCGGCCGACCAGCGCCGACAGCAGCACCAGCTTGCCGCCGGCGAGGAAGGCGGCGCGGCGCGTGAAGACGCGGGAGCGGACCTTTTCCTGGTTCATCCGGCAGTTCCTAGCGCAGCAGCGCCCGCTGGGCGTGCGCGAAGAACGTCGCCAACAGCGGATAGGCCCCGACGCCGAACAGCACGCCGGAGATGCCGGGCGTCAGGTCCGCCGCCCTGCCGGCCAGCAGCACGGTGATGAGCCAGGTCGCGAGCATGGCCAGGGTGGCCACCACGGCGTAGCCCCACCACACGATCGCAAAGGAGGCGCCGACGAACCAGCGGCGCGCCGACACCATCGTCGCGTAGGCCACGAGCAGCACCAGGACATTGACACCGAGGAAGCCGCCGCCCAGCAGGTCGGCCAGCAGGCCCACGACGAAGAGGGCCGGCGCCGGCAGCACGCCCGGGCGGTGGATCGCCCAGTAGTAGACCGAGACGAGGACGAGGTTGATGCCGAGCGGCGGCAGATAGGGCAGCCGGAGGGGCACCAACCCGACGATAAGCAACAGGAGCGTGAAGACGAACGGCGAGGCGCTGCGGGCAAAGAGGTCCAGGCGCTGCCAGAAGGTACTGGTCACCGCGGCCCCAACGGCTGTTCCTGTCCGGCCATCGGCAGCAGCAGGCCGCCGAGTTCGTAGTCCACGAGCCGGACATATTCGAGTTGCTCCCAGTCCACATAGGGCTGCACCAGGGCAACGCCGCCCTTGATGCTGGTGATGACCCCCACGGGCAAGCCGGGCGGGAAGACGCCGCCATGGCCCGATGTGACGATGCGGTCGCCCTCCCGGGCGGTTATGTCGGCCGGAAGATAGAGAAGCTGCATGCGGTCCGAGTTGTCGCCGGCCAGCACCGCGCGCTCACGCGTGCGTTCGACGAAGACGGGCACGCGCGAGTTGATGTCGGTGAGCAGGAGGATCCGTGCGGCGCGATCGCCGACCTCGCTGACGCGGCCGACCAGTCCCTCGCCGGTGATGGCGGCTTGGTTCTTGCGCAGGCCGTCGCGCGCGCCGGCCGCCACCAGGATGCTGCGCACGAAGGCGCCGCCGCTGCCGCCGACGACGCGCGCCGTGATGAAGCGCGCCTTGGGGTCGGGCGCCAGGTTCAGCAGGGTCCGCAATTCCTGGTTCTCGTGATCGAGCCGCCGGGCGACGGTCTGCCACTGCAGCAGCCGCGCCTGCTCCTCCTTCAGCTGCGTATTCTCCTCCCGCAGCCGCGCCAGTTCACGCACGCTGTCGATGGCATGCGCTGCCGAGGTCGAGGGCCGCGAGAGCAGGTCGAGGATGGGCGCGATCACGTCGGCGGCTGCCCCGCGTGCCCGCTCCGCCAGGGTCGGGCTGGTCCGTTCGACGGCCAGCAGGGCGATGGCCGCCGCCCCCAGCAGGGCCAGCGTCAGTCGCTGATTCCACGCCCGGAAGGGCGCGGCGATCCAGGCCAGCGCTCCGATGCGGCGTTTCACCGTCTCTCTCCTCGACGGGGCATCCCTGCCATCATACCCGCGAACTCGCCGCAGACCAATCGGTCATGTATTCGAATTAATGAATGTTTACCTGATTCTAGCTGTCGATCAAAACATCCTTAAGAACCTTCATTTCTTCAAGACAACGGCCGGTTCCGAGGGCAACGCAGGAGAGCGGGTCGTCGGCGATCGACACCGGCAGGCCGGTCGAGTGGCGCAGCACGTAGTCGAGATTCCCGAGCAGGGCGCCGCCGCCGGTGAGGACGATGCCCTTGTCGACGATGTCGGCGGCCAGTTCCGGCGCCGTGTGCTCGAGGGCCACCTTGACCGCCTCGATGATGGCGCCGACCGGCTCGGCCAGGCTTTCGGCGATCTGCCGCTCGGTAATGACCAGCTCCTTCGGCACGCCGTTCATCAGGTCGCGCCCCTTGATCTCCATGACGCGGCCGTCGCCGTCTTCGGGCGGACAGGCGGAGCCGATCTCCTTCTTGATCCGCTCGGCACTGCCTTCGCCGACCAGGAGGTTGTGGTTGCGACGGATGTAGCCGATGATCGCCTCGTCCATCTTGTCGCCGCCGACGCGCACCGAGCGCGCATAGACGATGCCGCCGAGCGACAGCACGGCGACTTCGGTGGTGCCGCCGCCGATGTCGACGACCATGGACCCGGTCGGCTCCGTCACCGGCAGGCCGGCGCCTATCGCGGCCGCCATCGGCTCCTCGATCAGCCATACCTTGCGGGCACCGGCGCTCTCGGCCGACTCGCGGATCGCCCGGCGCTCGACGGCGGTCGAGCCCGAGGGCACGCAGATGATCATCTGCGGACTGGCGAAACTGCGCCGGTTGTGCACCTTGCGGATGAAGTGCTTGATCATCTCCTCCGCGACTTCGAAGTCGGCGATGACGCCTTCGCGCAGGGGACGGATGGCCGTGATGTTGCCGGGGGTACGGCCCAGCATCATCTTGGCCTCGTCGCCGACCGCCAGCACCTGCTTGCGCCCCTTGTATTCGGCGATGGCGACGACCGACGGCTCGTTAAGCACGATGCCGCGGCCCTTGACGTAGACAAGCGTATTCGCCGTGCCGAGATCGATGGCCATATCGGCCGACAGCATTCCCAAAAGTCTGCCTAACATTTCTTTGCCGCTCTTGTGAGCGGGCCGGGCTGTGAGCCGCCCGGCCCGCTTGGTTCAGTTAAAAGGGTCCGAATGCCTGATGATCACGCCGAGAGCGCCGCCGGCGCCGTTTTTCGGCGCTTCGTCAGCAGCTTGTTCAGGGCGTGCAGATAAGCCTTGCAGGACGCGACGAGCGTATCGGTGTCGGCGCCCTGGCCGTTGACGGTCTTGCCGCCTTCCTCGAGCCGCACGGTCACCTCCGCCTGCGCGTCGGTGCCCGCCGTGACTGCATGAACCTGGAACAGCTGCAGCCGCGCGTCGTGCGGAAACAGCTGCTTGATGGCGTTGAAGCAGGCGTCGACCGGACCGTCGCCGGTCGCCGTCGTCGCCTGCGGCTTGCCGTCGATCTCCAGTTCGAGGTCCGCCTTCTGCGGTCCCTTCGAGCCGGCGATCACCTGCAGCGAAACGAAGCGGATGTGCTCGTTGGAGCGCACGATCGTGTCGTCGATGAGGGCGACGATGTCCTCGTCGAAGACGTCCTTCTTCTTGTCGGCAAGGTCCTTGAACCGGCGGAAGGCGTCCTCGAGGGCGTTGTCGCCGAGCTCGAAGCCGAGTTCCTTGAGCTTCGCCTTGAAGGCGTGCCGACCCGAATGCTTGCCCATCACCAGGGTCGAACGGATGAGGCCCACCGACTCGGGCGTCATGATCTCGTAGGTGCCGGCGTGCTTCAGCATGCCGTCCTGATGGATGCCCGATTCATGGGCGAAGGCATTGGCGCCGACAATCGCCTTGTTCGGCTGCACCGGGAAGCCGGTGATCGTGGATACAAGCCGCGAGGCCTTGGTGATGACCTCGGTCTTGATGCCCGTCGCATAGGGGATGCGGTCGTGGCGGGTCTTGAGCGCCATGACGATCTCCTCGAGGGCGGCATTGCCGGCCCGCTCGCCGAGACCATTGATCGTGCATTCGACCTGCCGGGCGCCGGCGCCGACGGCAGCCAGCGAGTTGGCCACGGCCAGCCCGAGGTCGTTGTGGCAATGAACGGAGATGATCGCCTTGTCGATGTTGGGCACCCGATTCATCAGCATGCCGATGAGTGCGGCAAACTCCTCCGGGACGGCATAGCCGACCGTGTCCGGGATGTTGATCGTGCGGGCGCCGGCCTTGATCGCCGTCTCGACGCAGCGGCAGAGAAAGTCATGCTCGCTGCGCGAGCCGTCCTCCGGCGACCACTCGACGTCGTCGCAGAGCTTGCGGGCATGACTGACGCTGTCGTGGACCGCCTGATGCACCGCCTCCGGCTCCATCTGCAGCTTGAACTTCATGTGCAGCGGGCTGGTGGAGATGAAGGTATGGATGCGCGGCCGGGCAGCGCCGTCGAGCGCCTCCCAGGCGCGGTCGATGTCGCGCTTCGACGCGCGCGCCAGACCGGCGATGGAGGCGTTGCGGATGCTCTTGGCGACCTCGCGCACCGCCTCGAAATCGCCGTTCGAGGCGATGGGGAAGCCGGCTTCGATGACGTCGACACCCATCTCCTCGAGCACCGCGGCGATGCGCAGCTTCTCCTCGAGGTTCATCGAGGCGCCCGGCGACTGCTCGCCGTCGCGCAGGGTGGTGTCGAAGATGATGACGCGGTTGGTCGGTGACATTTCGCTAACCCTTTGATTTACCGCATGAAGAATGGCAGACGCTCCCGACGAGGTCCCCGAACGCGCGACTGCCGCCGCGGTTCAGGGATGCCTAAGTCGAAGCGTGCCTTCACCGGAAACCAAGTCAGCGTTGCGGCAACCGACGCCTCTCGCCGCCTCAAAGCGGCGGCAACTCATATCGGTGGTGACCCAGGACATCATCGCGTCGGCGGCCCGTTCGCATCAGGTTAAGAAAGCCTGACAAATGCTTTTTAACCCTGCCAGAATAAGGTTAACAAGCAGTTTATGAGGGCTACCAAGGCCTTATTCGGGTGTCCCGCCGTGACGAGACCGCCCGGTGCGCCTCAATCCGGCGCGAACTTGCTCCGATAATCCGACTGCAGGGTGGGGTCCTGCTCGGCCCGGCTGAGCACGCAGTTGCCGATCACCAGCCGCTCGATCTCTGTACCCATGAAACAGCGGAACGCGTCCTCCGGCGTGCACACGATCGGCTCGCCGCGCACGTTGAAGCTCGTGTTGACCAGCACCGGGCAGCCGGTCAGCCGCTTGAAGGCCGAGAGCAGCGTGTGAAAGCGCGGGTTGGTCTCGCGATGCACCGTCTGCAGCCGGGCCGAATAGTCGACGTGCGTGACGGCCGGGATCTCCGACCGCGGAGCGTTGAGCTTGTCGATGCCGAAGCGGGCGGCATCCGCCGCCGCCATCGGCAGGCGTCGGCGCTCGACCACGTCGGCCACCACCGACATGTAGGGGCTGTCCTCATCGAGATCGAACCAATCCGCCACCTCCTCGCGCAGCACCGCCGGCGCGAACGGGCGGAACGACTCGCGGTACTTCACCTTCAGGTTCAGCGTCTTCTGCATGGCGGGCGAGCGCGCATCGGCGATGATCGAGCGGTTGCCGAGCGCGCGCGGGCCAAACTCCATCCCGCCCTGGAACCAGCCGATGGTCTCGCCGGCGGCCAGCGCGCGCGCCGTCGACTCGACGACCGCATCCTCCGCCAGCACGGCGAAGCGCCCACCGACGGCGCGTAGCCGGCGCTCGATCTCGGCCTGCGCGAAGGCCGGGCCGAGATAGGCGCCGCGCATCTCGTCGAGCGCGTTCGTGAGCTGCCGCGGCCGGTCGAGAAACTGGTAGTAGGCATTGAGGGCGGCGCCGAGCGCGCCGCCGGCATCGCCGGCCGCCGGCTGCACCCACAGCCGCTCGAAGCGGCCGTCGCGCAGCACCTTGCCGTTGGCCACGCAGTTGAGCGCCACGCCGCCGGCCAGGCACAGATTGCGCTGCTCCGTCTCGGCCTGCAGCGCGCGCGTCAGGCGCAGCACCGCCTCCTCGAGCACGGCCTGGATGGAGGCGGCGAGATCCATCTCGCGCTTTGTCAGCGGCTGCTCCGGATCGCGCGGCGGGCCGCCGAACAGCGCATGGAACTTCGCGCTCGTCATGCGCAGCCCGGTGCAATAGTCGAAGTAGGACATGTCCAGGCGGAACGAGCCGTCCGCCTTCAGGTCGATCAGGTGGTCGCGGATGAGTCCGGCATATTTCGGCATGCCGTAGGGCGCCAGCCCCATCAGCTTGTATTCGCCGGAATTGACGCGGAAGCCGGTGTAGTACGTGAAGGCTGAGTAGAGCAGCCCGAGCGAGTGCGGGAAATGGATCTCCTTGACGATCTCCAGGCGGTTGCCGTGGCCGACGGCGGCCGAGGTGGTGGCCCATTCGCCGACGCCATCCATGGTCAGCACCGCGG
>Ga0335076_10003505_pt1 | contig 15781 bp, 10 predicted proteins | sample Lox_Sample_25_FD_206717 | JGI IMG/M metagenome (GOLD analysis project Ga0335076, IMG submission 206717) | Soil microbial communities from Loxahatchee National Wildlife Refuge, Florida, United States - Lox_Sample_2.5 | ecosystem: Environmental > Terrestrial > Soil > Wetlands | place: USA...
GGGATATGATTTCGATCACAATTCAGGGCAAGCTATTGCAAAGGCGAGTGCCAATTCGGAAATTGCAGGCACACGTTAGGACAGGAACCTACGGGCGAGTAAGTAAGAAGCGATTCGCGCGGCGCCCGGCACTTATCGCGGAATGAGTCGCCGAAGACCGAGGTGCTCTGCGCTACTCCGAATTCAGCGCTGTGCGGGGATCGACGTGCGCGGCGCGGATGCCGGGCAGCAGACATGCCAGCACTCCGATCGTGGCGAGCAAGAACACCACGGAAAGAAAAATGCCCGGGTCCAGAGGAGTAGTTTCGAACAGAAGTTGCGAGAGCGCACGAGTGGAGAGCAGCGAGAGGCCGATGCCGAGCGCTACACCGACTGCGACTAACGAACCTCCCTGGTGCAGGACGTTGCGCAGTACGTCTATCCGGCTGGCGCCGAGGGCCATGCGAATGCCGAATTCGCGGGTGCGCTGTAGGGTTACGTAGGAGACGACGCCATAGATCCCGAGTGCACACAGCAGCAAGGCGACGCCGGCAAAGGCGGTCATCAGTCCGACGCTGTAGGTGCGCTGGGCCAGGGTGCGCGAAACTACTTCACGCATCACCATGAAGCGCTCGATCGGCTGGTTGGGATATAGCGACTGAATCCTGGTGCGAACGTCGTTGACCAGAAGCGCAGGATCACCGCCTGCACTGCGCACGAACAGGTTCATCGAGGCAAGAACGTGGGTGGTGTCGTCTTGCGTGTAGGGCATGTAGATGGCAGGTTCGCTGGGCAGATCAAGCGCCCGCTGCCTGACGTTGGCTACGACGCCAACGATTTCCCGCGGCGGCGGAGGGCGATTATTGCGGCTGCCGAGCGCGAGGTAGTTTACGGTGATGTGCTTACCGATGGGATCCTGCCCGGGATAGAAGCGGCGCGCGGCCTCAGCATTAATGATGACGACCGGCTGGGCATTTAAATCGTCGCGATCAGAAAAATAGCGTCCGTGGACGAGTGATGCTCCCAGCGTGCGGAAAAAATCTGCGCTGATCCAACAGCCTTCGGCCGAGGGGGCATGGGCAGGATCGTTCGGCCGGTCATCGAAGGCGAGGGCGGCATTCATGGCGTGGGCTCCCGGCATGCAGTCGGAGGCTGCGGCCGAACTCGCGCCGGGGACGCGACTCACTCCGCTCAGCACGTTGCGCCAGAAGGAGTATCCCTCAGGGCCGAAGTAAGTTGTTCGCAGGTAGGCGCTCAGGACTTTCGTGGGCTGGAATCCAAGATCGACAGACTGCACACGCATGAAGCTGCGCACCAGCAGACCGGCGCACACGGTGAGCACCACTGCGCAGGCGATCTCTGCAATGACGAGGGCCGAGTATGGGTGACGTTGCGCCTTGCCGGTTTCCGTGCGTCCGCCGCGCAAGCCGGAAGAAAGATTGAGGCGCGAAAGCACGCTGGCGGGGAGCACGGCGAAGAGCACGCTCGTGATCGCGACCAAACCGATGGCTACGGAAACTGCAGGGACGTTTAAGTGCAATCCTTCCAGACGCGGCAGGGCCAAGCCGGGAATTTGTTTGACCAAGCCTACTGACATCGACGCCAAGGCGAGTCCGAGAGTCCCGCCGATCGCGCTGAGCAGCAGTCCTTCAACGAGGAGTTGCTGGCGAATTCTTGCCGCGCTCGCGCCCAAGCCGAGGCGGATCGCCAGCTCAGGAGAGCGCTTCACCACGCGTAACAGCAGCAGCGCTGCCGTATTCATGCAGGTGACGACAAGCACCAACGCGACGGCAGCCATGATGATGCTGAGCTGCTTGCTGACCGGCCCGACAATGAAATCTTTGAGCGGCGTGAGCTGCACTTGCAGATCGTTGGGCTCGCCCTCGCCGCGGCGCAGGATGGATGTGAGCTGCGCTTCGACAACGCCGCGGGTTACTCCTGGCTTCACACGCGCAACAACGTCGAGGAACTTATTGGCGCGCCAGTTCATGAAAGGCCACGCCGGTTCTGTCGTCAGCGTCAGCCAAATGTCGGTGTCGGGGTAGAGGTCCGGTGTGGTCGGAAGCACGCCGACGATCGTTTGCGGAGTTCCGCCGATCGTGATCGTGCGACCGATGACGTGGGGATCGCGGTTGAGCTGTTCTTTCCAGAACTTCGACGAGATCAGCACTGAGCTGGTCTCGAGTGTTGAGTAATCTGAGGGCGTGTAGAGGCGCCCCATGATGGGGCGGATGCCCATCACGCTAAAGAATTGCTGCGTGGGGCCGGTGCATTTCACCACGCGAGGAGTGCCATCGCCGGTCCAGGGTTCGGAGAAATATCCGATGGCGGCGGCCACTTGCGAGAGCGTGGTGGCTTGATCGCGAAAATCACGGAAGTCAGGCCCAGAGGCAGGCCGTTGGGCGTCGCCCAGCGAGGCCGCATGCGAGGTAACGATGTAGAGATTTCCCGGCTCGGGGAAATGCAGCGGCGCGAGCAGAACATGGGAGAAGACGCTGAAGATCGCGGCGTTGACTCCGATGCCAAGCGCCAGCATCAGGATCGCCGTGGTGTAGAAGCCCGGAGAGCGCCGCATGCCGCGCCAGCTATAACGCAGGTCGGCCATGAGTTGGTCGATAGTCGGCCGCCGCAAGAAGCGTCCTAGCCACTTCATTCGGAGAACCCCAGGAGATGTCGCTCCACGAACAGGTAGAGAAGTTTTGATGCAATCGTTATGCCGAAGAGCGGGCTTCGGGATTCAATCGGTTAGGCGGGCTGCGGCAGGATGGGCTGTTCGGGGGTGCCAGGCGGTGTCCGGAAATGAACGGCGTGGGGTTCGACTAGTGGGTGGGAGGCTCTTGCGCAGTGCCGCTACCGTCCATGTCACCAGCCCCACCCCTTGTCATCCTGAGGAGCCGTTCTTTGGCTCCGAAGGACCTCTGCACTCTGCTGAGTTGCACCGCGCCAGTTGAGCTCCGCCAATGCAGCATCCCCCTGAGGCGTTTGACTCGCAGCTCGCAGCCCGGAATGATGAGTGGCGTCAAGCGGGTTGCGGAACTTTTGTCACTCCAGACGCAACAAGAGGCAGTTCCACACGAAAGATAGCTCCCTGCCCCGGCTCGCTCTCCACGCTGATCGAGCCTTGATGCTGTAAAACGATCCACTGCGCGATAGCCAGCCCTAATCCTGCTCCGCCCTGCGCTCGGCTTCTCGCCTTGTCCACGCGATAGAAACGCTCGAAGATCTTTTCGTGCTCCGCCTTGGCGATCCCGACTCCCGAATCCCGAACGCTCATCAGCACGCTGCCCGCCCGTTGCTCCAGCGACAAACTCACCGTGCCGGGTGCAGGAGTGTATTTGAATGCATTATCGAGCAGAATATCCGCCAGCCTGCGCAGCAGCGTTTCATCACCCACCACGATCGCATCGCCGCCCTCGATGTTCGCGGAGAATTCCACGTTGCGGATGGCCGCAACCTGCCGCCAGCTCTCACCTACCGCTCGCAGCGTCTTGCCGAAATCCACCGGTTGCATCTGCAGCGACTCGCGTCCAGAATCCGCTCGGGCCAGTGAAAGCAACTGCTCGATCAAGACTGTTGTGCGTTCCGCTTCCATCAGAATCTGTTGCAGCGACTCTTTGTATTCTGCTTCGTTCCGCGAGCGGCGCAGCGCCACCTCTGCCTCAGTGCGAATCAGCGATACCGGCGTTCTCAGTTCGTGCGAAGCATCGCCCGTGAATTCGGTGATGCGCAAGAACGCCGCTTCGATCCTCGCCAGCATTTCATTCAAGGTGTCCGAGAGGCGCTGCAGTTCGTCTCCCGTTTCCAGCTTGGGCAGTCGGCTGCTCAGATTGGCGGCGCTAATGTCACGGGCGGTGCGCACCAGCGCGTCCACCGGCGAAAGCGCCTGACGGCTCAGCCAATAGCCTCCTCCTGCCGCTGCGACGAACAGCAGCGGGGCAAACATCAGAAGGTACATTCGGAACAGATTCAGCGTCTCCACGACATCATCGCTCGCGACGCCGGTCAGGGCAGTAAAGACATGGCCGTTGGCCTCAATCCGCTGCCGTGTGAAGCGAAACGGCTTCTTTTCGATGCGCCGGTTCCGGAAGATTCCCTGGCCGGCAGGCTGAACTCCAGAACCCAGGCTAACGGGATGAGCCTGCAGAAATGCCGAGCGATAAATCAGGGCGTCATTCTCGGCGTACAACTCAAGATAGTCGCCCGAATGTTCGAGACCGTAACTCTCGCCGACTTCTTCCTGCAGCTTGGCGATCGACGCATCCTTCTTCTGTGCCTCAAGAAACTTCTTCAGATCTTCGACCTGATCCTCCAGGCTGTCGTCTACCAGATCGTACAGATGACTGCGCAGGATGAACCACATGCCCGCGCCGAATACGAGCTGCGCGACCATGAAGATCGCCAGGTACCACAACGTCAGCCGTACGCCGATGGAAATTCTTCTCATGACTGGCTGCTCGGACGAATCATGTACCCCACGCCCCGCACAGTATGGATCAATTTCTGACGGCCGGGCGCATCCACTTTGTGGCGAAGCAAATGCATGAACGCATCCAGCGTGTTTTCTTCGATGTCGCGATCGAAGCCCCAAACCGCCTCAATCAACGAGCGCCGCGAAACCACTTTGCCCGCGCGATACATGAGCCTTTCCAGCAGGCTGTATTCCGTTCGGGTCAGCGAGACTCGTGTTTCTCCACGGGAAACCTCGCGGCTCGCCGGATCAAGCACCAGATCTGCGACTTGCAGACTGATCTCCTCCGCCAGCAGCGCGCGCCGTTTCACCGCCCGCAACCGCGCCAGCAGTTCATCGAACGAGAACGGCTTCGTCATGTAGTCGTCGGCCCCGAGATCCAGCCCTTTGACGACGTCCAGCACAGCATCCCGCGCCGTGAGCATCAAAATCGGCGTGCGAATTCTTTCTGCGCGCAAACGCCTCGCCAATTCATAGCCGCTGAGCTTCGGCATCATCACATCGAGAATGATCACATCGAATTCATACGACTTTGCCAGCGCCAGGCCCTCCGCGCCGTCTGACGCGCACATCGCCGTGTGCCCTTCCTCCATCAAACCTTTGCGGAGAAGGTCGGCCATGCGTGTCTCGTCTTCTACGATCAGCAACTTCATGCAACATGCCTAGCCGGCGAAACAAATCACCGCGCCCCAACTGTCTCAAGTGTAGAGCGATACAACGAAATTCGCTTTCGAACCTGAAAAAATATTAACGTCTCTTTCATTCCCTCGTCACACTGTCACTCTACGATTCATCGTCACCTACCCTGCAACTTAAGTAGCAGACGAAGGAAAATCTTCAGGCCGCTCGCACTTCTACGCCGCGAAGATTTGTTCCGCGCTCTGCCCTAGCTCGCGCCACCAAGGGAGCTGAATCCATGCATGCACGCCGCAAACACATCCCTTCTCTCTTTTGTATTTCCCTCGTCACGATGAGCCTTCTGCTCGCGCTGCCATCCGCCGTCCACGCCCAGGTGGACCGCGCGGTGCTGGAGGGCACCGTCACCGATTCCACAGGGAGCGTGATCGTTGGCGCCGGAATCCAGGTCGTCGCCACTGATACGGCGCTCACCGAGAATCTGCAGACAAATTCCAAGGGATATTACGCTTTCCCGGGCTGGCAATCGGGGTCTACAAAGTGACGGTCTCCGGCCCCAAGTTCAAGACAAAAGTGGTTGAGGATGTTGTGCTCCGAGTCGGCCAGACGCGCACCCTCGACGTTCAACTGGATGTCGGCGCCGTCACCGAGCAGATCGACGTAAAAGCCACGGCGGCTCCGGCAAATCGCACCTCGGCGGAAGCCTCTACCGTGATCGACTCGACCCAGATCGCCGAACTGCCCAACAACGGCCGCGACTGGGCCAGCTTCACTCTGCTGGCGCCTTTTGCCCAAGATGACGGCGGCGGTGATCAGCGCACCATCCGCTTCGCCGGACGCGCGCGCGACGACAATAACTTCTCCATCGACGGAGTCGACGCCGGCGGCATTCAGGAGCAGGCCCAGAAATCACAGACCCGGCTGCAAATCTCGCAAGACGCCATCGAGGAATATCGCGTCAGCAGCGCTCTATACGACGCTGAATATGGCACCCAGGCCGGAGGCCAGATCGACGTCGAAACCAAGCATGGTGGCAACCAGTTTCACGGCACTGTGTTCGGCTACCTCCGCAACTCTGTCTTCGACGCCAGGAATTTCAATGATTACGATCTGGCCGGCAATCCCTATGTCCCTCCTTTCCGCCTGGGACAATACGGGCTGGCCCTCGGTGGGCCAATCAAGAAAGACAAAACTTTTTTCTTTATCAACTACGAAGGGCTGCGGCAACTTCAATCCACCACCAACGTCTTCACCGTGCCTTCGGGATTTCCTGCCTCCCCGGGAAACCCGTCGTTCCAGCAGCAAGTTCTCACCACTTCTGCTCAGATGTGCGCCATCATGCAGGGATACCCGTGGCGCGCCTCGGTCGGCTCGATCAATGGCTGCGCTCCGCGCTTTGTTTATCCCGACAGCGCCTTCACCTGGCTGGGACAGGATCCGACTGCTCAGAACTACGATCCCAATGCGGATAACGTCACTGCGGCAACCCCAACCACCGTCCACGAAGATACCTGGCTCATTCGCATCGACCACCAGATCAACGCGAAGACCCTTCTCTATGGCAGCGCCCGCCGTGACATCAGCCTTGTCGATGCTCCCAATGGCAGCAGCCTTCCCGGCGACAAGCTACAGACCATCAATCATCCGGCCGGCTACCTGCTCGCTCTTAACCACACCTTCTCACCGACTCTTTTCGACGAAGTGAAGTTCTATATCAATCGCGCGCCGTTTCATAATCCGCAGTCGAGCGCGCTTCCGTTCGCGGTCAGCACCAGCAATTTCATCGGACTCAATGACAACACCGCCGACATCGAGATCGGCACGACCTACGGGCTGGTCGACAACCTTAGCTGGACTCGTGGCCGCCATGCCTTCAAGGCAGGCATGGAGTACCGCCGCGTCCGCTTGAACCAGGGACAAACCGCCGACAACGTCCTTAACTTCGCCAGCGAAGACGACATGGTCAATGCGAACCTCTCCGAAATTGACTTTATCGCTCCATGGTGCTGTCACCGTCTGCGCCGGAATTTTTTCATGCCGTACTTCCAGGATGAATGGAAGGTGACTCCAACCATCACTCTGACAGTGGGATTGCGATATGACTACTATGGCGTCGCGCACGAGGCCACCAACCGCACGACAGTCTTTGATCTGTACCAGTTCCATGGCGTCTGCCTGGGATCCGGTTCTTTCAACCAGTATCCGGTGCCGACGGGCTCCGGACCAGTCAACACTCCGCCTTGTCCGAAAAATCCGGCGCTGTACAACCCGAGCTATGTCAACTTTGACCCTCGACTTGCCTTGGCGTGGGCGCCGAGTGCGCTTCATGGAAAAACTGTGTTCCGTGGTGGTTTCGGTATTTATCACGGCGCCGCCCAGAACGATGACCTGAACGCTGGACTGGAGAGTGATACTTTCCGCGTCAAAGTGCTTCCTCCCACCAGTGGACCGCAAGCTGGCCAGCTCCCTCTCGAGCCAGCCTATGAGCAGACCGAGCCCGATCTTTCTAACGTCCCTCAGGGAACAAGCCCCACGAAGCAAGCCAACAGACCCCGCGCGCTGCAGCGGCAGGGACGCCGCGATCTCTACGTCGAAACCTGGGGCCTCACCATCGAGCACGAGTTTCCATCAAACTTCCTCGCGTCGGCACAATACCTGGGCAGCCGCGGGAATCGGCTGTTCTCGCGTGGTGGAGTCAATCTCTGTAATTCCCCGGTAACGTTCAATGCCGACGATGGAGACTGCGCACGCTACCTCGATCAGTTTTACACCGATCCAAATAATCCCGATCCCTTTGGATCGATAGACATTAAGCGCGATATCGGCTCTAGCACGTACCACGGCTTAGGACTTTCGTTGGAGCGGCGCTTCAGCCAGGGTCTCGAGTTCCAGGCACGCTATACCTGGTCTCATTCGATCAACGACGGATCGGTCGGCGGAGGAGAGTCGAGCGGCCCGGAAAACGTGAACTGTCTCGAATGCGACAAGGGGCCGAGCATTTTTGACGTCCGGCATAACATCACCGTCAATGCCGTCTACGAACTTCCCATCGGCCCTGGAAAACCGTTTCTTAATTCAGGCGGTTGGATGGGGCGCGTTTTCGGCGGCTGGCAATTGAGCAGCATCGGCTTGTGGCACACGGGGCACCCTCTCACGGTCTCGATGGACCTGAGCGGTCCCATTGCCGTGCCGGCCTCGAATCCGGATTTCCCTTTCAATGGCCAGCCGTTCACCTACCTTCTGCCCGACGGAAATGATCAGACGAACCAGCGCCCAGATCTCGTCCCGGGAGTTCCGGTAACCCTGCCAGGCGGCGGGAAATTCGGTGTACCGCTGGTGAATGCAGCCGCATTTACGGCGCCGCCGGTTGACGCCAACGGAAATTTCGTTCGCTATGGAAACGCCCCCAATGGCATCATCCGTGCGCTGAACAGCTGGCAAATCGATCTCGCGCTCACGAAAGCGACCAAACTCACCGAGCGCACGTCGCTTGAATTTGCCATTCAGGCCTTCAACATCTTCAACCACGTACAACTCGGCGACCCCAGCAACACAACCTTGATTTACGATCCTGCGCCGACCAGCGGCCCAACTTTCCTTGATGTCCCCGGCACCTTCGGGATCATCGACACAACCAACAATTTCAACATCAACAATGACAACGCAGCGTCTCCCAACACAGGAACCGGCTTGCCGCGACAACGGCAATTTATGGTGAGAGTGCGGTTCTGAGGATTGGCAATCGTTCCCGTTTACGCTGGCGTGAACGCCGCGGGTTTGGCATGCTCGCGTTCTTGCGCACCGCGCTTGCAACGGCCGTTCTGACCTTCTCCTCGTGGGAAAATAGAAAGAACCATCGAACCGGAGCCTTCATCATGAGGTCTTGCTCTTCTGCCGTCGCCAGAGCCGCTTTTTTGTTTTTTGCTGTGACGGCCCTGCTGATTGTCAGCGGCTGCAGCAGGAAGTCCAGCGCGCAGACCACTACAACCGATATCACACTCGACCTGAAGACTCCATTTCGCTTCGTGGCTTACGGTGATACGCGCTTTCACGACCCCAAGGACTTCCAGGCCGCCAACCCTCCGGTACGCCGCGCCCTGGTGCAGGCCATCGCCGAAGCCAATCCTGCCTTCGTCTGCTTTACCGGAGACATCGTCTACAACGGCAACGACGCCGACGACTGGAAAGTGTGGGACGCGGAAACCAGCATTTGGCGCGACAAAAAAATCTCGATCTTCCCTGCTCTCGGCAATCACGATCTACACGGCAAGGAATCGGTCGCGCTGGGTAATTATTTCCAGCGGTTCCCCGACCTCAAGAACAGCCGCTATTACTCAGTCCGGGCCGCGAACTCGCTCATCCTGGTGATCGACAGCGCTCTGGAAGAACTCAGCGGTCCCCAGGGCGAATGGCTCACGGCCAAGCTCGACCACGTCCCTTCCGACGTCGATTTTGTCTTCATCATGGATCACCATCCCCCATACACGAGTTCTTCCGACATGGAGATGGAAGGCGGTCACTCCGCCCGCTCGAAGGAATTAGCTCTGGCCAAAATGCTGGAAACTCGCCAGTCGAAAGCGCCGTTCCGCATCGTTTTCTTTTCCGGGCACGTGCACAACTACGAGCGCCATGAGCATGGCGGCATCATTTATTTTGTGACTGGAGGCGGAGCGGCGCACGCTTATCCCATCTCTCGCGCCCCCGATGATCCGTTTCAGAGTAAGGAGATTAACTATCATTACCTGCTGGTCGAAGTCGATCACCAGCAGATGAAGGTCACCATGAACCGGGTGGATTTGACTTCAGGAAAGGCTGTCTGGACACAGCCCGACAGCGTGACGATCAAAGTTCCCGCAGCATCAACCGCACAGGCGGGAGGACACTAACATGTGATGCGGGAGTGTGGCGGCGGGCACTCCTGCCCGCGACTCGAGCCCGCGCCCGAACCCCGCGCAAAGCACAAGGCCAGCTACCGCGTACAACTTCCATCGCAACGATTCTGTCCCCATTCCACTCCCAGAGCATGCAGGATCAGTCGATCGTACAACGAGAGCTTTTCTGCGTCCTGCACCACGGAATAAGCGTACTGAACCGCCGGATTGCGCGTAATGCACCAGCGTTCATGGCGCACCATTCCCCCACAATGTTCACATTCCGACTGCGCCGCGTACTGATTGCTGTGATACCAACTGGCCGCGGGACTCACAAACATATCCGCCTCCTCTTTATGCTGGAAAAGTTCCCGTAGCCCCTCGGACAGCCCTGCGGAACTTCTATTCGGAGCCTAGTCCAGTGATGCATGCCTTCCAGTTCTTAGCATCACTGTCCCCTGTGACTGGGATCACAAGCTCCCCCAAGCCTTTTCGCTGCTGGTACATGCACCCTAGTGGGCTCTTCCCAGTTGTGAAATTTCCATCGGATAATGTGGAACCGTCTGATTTCTTCTGAATAGGTCCCTGGGGAAAGTGAGAAAAGCCACACTCTTCTATCTCGCCGCGATTGTTCTCTCCGCGAACCCGCTGGTCGCGCAGCAGGCGCCTGTCGCAGGAGTCGTTCGCGATACGACCGGAGCCGTGATCGCCGGCGCATGCGTCACACTGCAGGCCGGGAGCCAGAAAATGGAGGCGCGAACGGACGCCCTCGGCAATTTCGCCTTCGCTACCGTGCCCACGGGCTCCGCCATCCTGACCGCTAGCGCCGCCGGATTTCAGACCACCCGTCAGCCCTGGAATGGAACAGATCGACATATCCTGATCGTTTTGCAACCCGCGCCGGAAGCCCAGGAACTCACGGTCTCTGCCGCACGCACCGAAGTTCGATTATCGGAAACTCCCGGCAGCACCGTCCTGCTGTCCACCGATGACGTAGCGGCGACACCCGCGCTCCGCGTGGATGATGTGCTCCGTCAGGTCCCCGGCTTCTCTCTTTTCCGCCGCTCCGACAGCCGCACCGCCAACGCTTCCAATCAGGGCGTCTCTCTGCGTGGACTCGGCGGCACTGCCTCCAGCCGCGCTCTCGTGCTGGAAGATGGATTGCCTTTGGTCGATGCCTTCGGCGGATGGGTTTACTGGGACCGTGTTCCGCGCGAGGCGATTTCGACGGTCGAGGTTTTTCGCGGCGGCGCTTCCAATCTCTATGGCAGCGACGCTCTCGGCGGAGTCGTGCAGTTCATCACCCGCCAGCCGCGAACTCCCGCCTTCAGCCTGGAAACTTCCTACGGCAACGAGAAAACGCCTGATCTCTCTTTCTGGACCGGAACCCGCGCCGGCAAGTGGGATCTCTCTCTCGCCTCCGAGATGTTTCGCACCGATGGATTCATCCTCGTGCCCACATGGCAGCGCGGCCTGGTCGACACCAACGCCAACTCACGCGACGCCTCCGTAGAGGTCGACATCGGCCACCAGCTCGGAGAAAACGGACGCATCTTCGGCCGCGGCACCTTCTACACCGAATTCCGTCACAACGGCACTCCCGTCACGACCAACGACACCCGTCTCGGAGAAGGCGCCGTCGGGTTCGACAAGCAATTCAGCCAAAGTGATTCCCTCACGTTCCGCGCCTACGGATTGGTGCAAGGCTACGACCAGCGTTTTTCCTCCATCGCTTCCGACCGCAACAGCGAGTCGCTCACCAACATTCAATATGTTCCCGAGCAGGTTGGAGGAGGCGGCATCCAATGGACGCACGTTCTTGGCAAGCATCAAACGCTGATCGGTGGTGGCGATCTGATGGAGGTCATCGGCGCCAGCGACGAGCAGATGTTTACCTCCGGATCCAACACGCGCGACAGCGCCTCCGGCGGCCGTCAGCGCATCATCGGCGTCTTCGGCGAAGACCTGGTTCGCTTCAACGCGTGGACGATTGTCCTCGCCGCGCGCGTCGACGACTGGAACAACTTCAATGCCAGTTTCATATGCACGCCCGTCTCGGGCACGTGCCCTTCGCCCAATGTGTTGTATCCGCAGCGCAGTGATCTTGCATTCAGCCCGCGCCTCTCGGTGCTGCGCTCCCTGACGAGTCACGTCTCCGTGACTGGCTCCATCTATCGCGCTTTTCGCGCGCCAACCTTGAACGAGTTGTACCGCTCTTTCCGCCTCGGCAACGTTCTCACCACAAACAATCCTTACCTCAACGCCGAGCGCCTGACCGGCGCCGAGGCCGGTGCGAACGTTACCGCCATTCACAACAAGCTCGATTTCCGGGGAACCTTCTTCTGGAGCGACATCGTCGATCCCGTGCAAAACGTCACCATCAATCCAACTTCCAACCCGGTTCTGCGCCAGAAAGAAAATCTCGGACGCACTCGTTCCCGTGGCGTGGAACTCGATGGCGTCGTGCACGTCAGCCGCGACATCCAGATTTCGGCTGGCTACGAATTCACTGGAGCGACAGTCGTCAACTACACCGTGCCCGCTGGAGCCGTCTCTCTGCTGGGGAATCAGGTCGCCCAGGTTCCGCGCAACGGCTTCACCTGGGAGGCTCGCTACTGGAATCCATCGCGGCTCATGCTGAGCCTGCAGGGCCGCTTCATCGGCAAGCAGTTCGACGACGATCAGAACCAGTATCCGCTCGCCCGCTTCTACACCATGGACGTGCAGATCGGCCGCAATTTGACGCGCAATCTGGAAATCTTTGCCGCCGCCGAAAACATCACCGACAAGCGCTATCAGGTAGCCAACACACCCTTCGGCAGCGGATCAGTCTTCAACCTCGGCCCACCGATTCTCTTCCGAATAGGCATGCGCCTGAATTTCCCCGCAGAACGCAACTAAATTTCTTAGTCGTCGTGCGGCCAATCCTCAACCCACACCGCGCGTCATCCCGAACGGAGCCGTTTTTCAGGCGGAGTGAGGGATCTCCCGAGGTACCAAGCTCCGGGCGCGCTCGTTTCAGCAGATGCCTCATTTCACAGCGGCGTCATTCCGAAGCCCCGCGCTTTGACCAGCGGGGCGAGGAATCTCCCGTGATCCTTCGCTCCGGGCGCACCCGAGATCCTTCGCTTCGCCTGAAGAACGGCCGCGCTCAGGATGACAACTTCGGAATTGAGGCGACTCCATGTCCCCCGCCTTGGGCATTCCCCGCTCTCTGATTTATCCTGAACAGTTGCCAAACACTCGCTGACGCAGCCAGTGAACTTCAACTTTATTGCAGCTGGGGGTGCCCCGCTTCTCGCGGCCTTTGCGAGAAGTGGGAGCCCGTACCCGATCCATTCCAGGAGCTAGCAGCCAGAAGCTGCCCTTATGAAAACCGGCATCATTGGTCTGCCGCAGGTCGGCAAGACTTCCTTATTTCAGATTCTCACCAAGGCTCATCTCACTCCCAACGCCAATCCGCGCGAAGCGCACGTCGGCGTCGCCAAGGTTCCCGACGACCGCCTCGATCGCCTGGCCGCGCTCTACAATCCCAAAAAACTCACGCACACTTCTGTCGACTACGTCGACGTCGGCGCCATCGGACAAGACGCCTTGAAAGAGTCGGCCTACCTCGGACATCTTCGCCAGGTCGATGCCTTGTCGCATGTGATCCGCGTCTTCGAAGATCCCGCCATCCCGCACGTCGGCGAAATCGATCCCCTCCGCGACATCAAAAACGTCGAGTTCGACATGATGGTCAGCGATCTCGGCCAGATCGAAAAACGCCTCGAACGCCTCGAAAAAGATTTGAAGAAGATGAAGACTCCAGAACTCGAAAAAGAATTCGAGCTCCTCAAGCGCGCCAACGCCCATCTCGGAGAAGAAAAGCCTCTTCGTGAAATGGAGATGACTCCCGAAGACAAGAAGCGCATCCGCGGCTTCATGTTCCTCAGCGAGAAGCCGATCCTCTACGTACTCAACATCGGCGAATCGACCGAACTGGGAAGAGAACTCGACGAAGCCGTCAACAAATACAAGCTCACTGAAATTGCGGCGCGCGCAAACGCCGCAGCCACGGCGATCTGCGGAAAGGTCGAAGCCGAACTTGCTGAGATGAGCGACTCCGACGCCGTCGAATTTCTCTCCAGCTACGGCCTGAAGGAAAGCGGCCTCACGCGCCTCATCCGCACCACCTACCAACTCCTGGGATTGATCTCGTTCTTCACCGCCGGAGAAGACGAATGCCGCGCCTGGCAAATTCCCGCCCACACGCGCGCGCAGGAGGCAGCCGGAGCCATCCACTCCGATCTCGAGAAGCATTTCATCCGCGCCGAAACCATCCGCTGGGATCAGTTACTCGAAGCCGGCTCCGAAGCCAACGCCCGCGCCAAAGGCACCCTGCGTCTCGAAGGCAAAGACTACATCGTGCAAGACGGCGACGTAATGCACATCCGCCACAGCGGCTAGCGAACCGCCTCCGCCCGCGCCAATCACGCCGGCGGCAATCGGTGGCGCCAATCACGCTCGCGGCAATCACGCGTGGCGATCACGCTCGCGGCAATCGCCCCGCCGGTTCCAAAGCCGCAAAGCGGCGAAAGCATGCAGCCCACGGCGCAAGCCGTGGGTAAGATCAATGAAGCACGGAACCAGTCCCGTAGGGACGAAAGAAAGACCCTTTGCATCCGCGGCGCGATGCCGAAACGACAATCTAAATCATGAAGACCGAATCCCGCCGACCTACGAATACCGCATATTCTCAAGATCCCCGATAAGCCCCGGCCCCGTCGGGTTCCATCCCTACTTTTCCCGCGTGCGTGTACTGGACGCGGACATAGCCGCAAGCCCACCAAACAACGTTTCCACTCGGCTACTGCCCCTGTTGACCGCGACCGATTGCGTCGAGATCCGCCAGTGTCTCGGCAGGAATTCTTAGAGTTGCAGCCTGAAGGTTCTCGCGCAGGTGTCCGACCGAAGACGTCCCGGGAATCAACAGGATATTTTGCGAGCGCTGCAGAAGCCAGGCCAGTGCAACCTGCATGGGAGTGGCCTGCAGCGAGGCCGCCGCTGCGTCAAGTGCCGTCGACTGTAACGGGGTAAACCCTCCCAGAGGAAAGAAGGGAACATAAGCGATGCCTTGCCCGGCGAGGTTATCAATCAGCGCATCATCATCTCTGTGCGCCACGTTGTAGAAATTCTGCACACAGACAATCTCGGTGATGGCCTCAGCCTCCGACACCTGCTTGGGAGTCACATTGCTCAATCCGATATGGCGGATCAATCCCTGCCCTTTAAGTTCGGCAAGCACCGATAATGGCTCCTCAATTGATCCTTCTGACGGACCCATAACTCCGCCGACTCTAAGGTTGACGACATCCATAGCCTCGGTCCCAAGATTTCTGAGATTGTCATGAACTCCGTCGATGAGTTCCTGGCGGGAGAGTGCATGAATCCACGATTTATCCGGGCCACGCCGTGCGCCCAGCTTGGTGACGATCACCAGACCATCCGGATAAGGATGCAACGCCTGCTTGATAATCTGATTGGTCACGTGCGGACCGTAATAGTCGCTGGTGTCGATGTGGTTCACGCCCGACTCCACCGCTTCGCGCAGAACGGCAATCGCGGCATCGACGTCTCGCGGCGGTCCAAAGACGCCCGGTCCAGCCAGCTGCATGGCGCCGTAGCCCATGCGGTGTAATGTCAGCGATGTTCCCGGCAATGTGAAGCTGCCAGCCAGTTCAATCTGCTCAATCATCGGTTTCTCCTTGGTACAATCATTTGATGAAGGATTCTTCAGGTTTGGAGTTCGCATATGGCCGCTGATGCTTCCGTTGCATTTGAGCCA
>Ga0335076_10003506_pt1 | contig 15776 bp, 15 predicted proteins | sample Lox_Sample_25_FD_206717 | JGI IMG/M metagenome (GOLD analysis project Ga0335076, IMG submission 206717) | Soil microbial communities from Loxahatchee National Wildlife Refuge, Florida, United States - Lox_Sample_2.5 | ecosystem: Environmental > Terrestrial > Soil > Wetlands | place: USA...
GCTATGTCGTGCACCGGCACCCGCCGGTGCCGGGCAAGCAGCTCCCGATCGTCATCGCGCTGGTGGAGCTCACCGAGGGCGTGCGCATGCTCGGCGAGCTGCACGGCGTCGATCCGGGCGCGGTAGCTATCGGCATGCCCGTGCGCGTGTCGCTCGCGCGGGTGGACGACGACCTGGTGCTGCCCGGCTGGCGGGCGGACACCAGGACGCTGCCGGGCGCGCTGCCGGAACTGGCACTGGACGTGACGCCGACCCTCGTCGTCTCGACTGCGATCGCGACGCGCGACTTCTACCCGGTTCATCACGACCACGACTTCGCCGTGCGCAGCGGCAGCAGGGACATCTTCCTCAACATCCTCAGCACGACCGGCCTCGTACAGCGGTTTGTGACCGACTGGGCAGGCCCGGAGGCGCTAGTGCGATCTGTGTCCATCCGGCTCGGCGTTCCCTGCTACGCGGGCGACACGCTCACGTTCTCCGGTCAGGCCGCCCCGGCCGACGACGGTGACCAGGTCGTCGCCGTCACCGGTGCGTGCAGCCTGGGCAGCCATGTCACCGGCACGGTGCGGATCACGCCCGCGCCGCGGGGGCGGGCATGAGCTCCGGGCCGGTGCTGGCCGGCACCGCCGCGATAGCGGGCATCGGCGCGACCGAGTTCTCCAAGCAATCCGGCCGCAGCGAGCTGAAGCTGGCGGTGGAGGCGGCGCGCGCGGCGCTGGCGGACGCCGGGCTGAGCGCGGCCGACGTGGACGGCATGTGCACGTTCACGATGGACTCCAATGCCGAGGTCGCGGTCGCCCGCGAGCTCGGGGCCGGCGACCTGACGTTCTTCAGCCAGATCGGCTACGGCGGCGGGGCCGCGTGCGCGACCGTGCACCAGGCGGTGCTGGCGGTCACGACTGGCGCGGCCGAGGTCGTGATCTGCTACCGCGCGCTGAACGAGCGGTCCGGCCGCAGATTCGGTCAGGTCGCGGCCGGTGCCGTGCAGGGCGCGAGCACCGGCAGCATCGACGCGGGCTGGCACTATCCGATGGGCCTGGCCACGCCGGCCGCGACGGTGGCGATGGCGGCACGGCGCTACATGCACGAGTTCGGCGCCACGAGCGCGGACTTCGGCGTGGTCGCGGTCGCCGACCGCAAGCACGCCGCGGCCAACCCGGCGGCGTGGTTCTACCAGCGGCCGATCACGCTGGCGGAGCACCAGGAGTCCCGCTGGATCTGCGAGCCGCTGCGCCTTCTCGACTGCTGCCAGGAGACCGACGGCGCGGTGGCGATCGTGGTCACGAGCACGCGGCGTGCCCGCTCGCTGGCCAGCCCGCCGGTGATCATCCGCGCCGCGGCGCAGGGCAGCGGGCCGAACCAGTTCACGATGACCAGCTACTACCGCGACGACATGACCGGGCTGCCGGAGATGGGCGTCGTCGCGCGGCAGCTCTGGCGGCAGTCCGGGCTGTCCGCCGCCGACATCCGCACCGCCGTGCTGTACGACCACTTCACTCCCTACGTGCTCATGCAGCTGGAGGAGCTCGGCTTCTGCGGGCGCGGCGACGCGCGGCATTTCATCGCCGGCGGCGCGCTGGAGCTGGGCGGGCGGCTGCCGCTGAACCCGCACGGCGGCCAGCTCGGCGAGGGCTACCTGCACGGCATGAACGGCATCGCCGAGGGCGTGCGCCAGGTCCGCGGCACCGCGGTGAACCAGGTGCCGGGCGACGGCCCGGTCCTGGTCACGGCCGGCACCGGCGTGCCGACGAGCGGTCTCATCCTCGGCCCGGACTAACTGCACGCGATCAGCCGCGAAATATTGAAGAGAAATGATTTATCCGCCAAACTCGTGACTACTGCGTGCCGCGACGGGCGCAGCAGTGACGGGGAGTTGCCATGGGCCTGCTGAACGGGCGGCGAGCACTGGGAGCGGTCGCGGCGGCCGGCCTGGCCGCGGGCCTGCTGACCCTCACCGGCAGCCCGGCGGCGGTCGCGGTGACGTGCCCGACCGTTGACCCGGTGACGCACGCGGTCTCGCCGCCGCCGGCGAGCGGCGCCGACTGGATCGGCTGCGACCTCACGGACGCGAACCTGGCCGGGGCTGACCTCGATCACGCGCAGCTCACCGGCGCGAACCTGACGGGGGCCGACCTGAGCGGTGCGAACCTGACCGGCGCGACCGTCTGGTCCGCCAGCCTGGCCGGAGCCGACGTGTCCGGCACTGTGTTCACCAGCGCGAGGTTCTACCGGGTCGCATCGGGACAGCTCACGGGTACCCCGGCGGACATGCCCGCGACCTGGTCGGTGTCGGACGGCTACGTTGTGGGACCGACGGCCAACCTCAGCAACGCCAGCCTGGCCGGGGCGGACATAGGCCCCGCGGATCTGCAGGCAGCCGAACTGGGCGGCGCGAACCTGACCGGCGCCGACCTCGCCGGCGCCAACCTGGCGCAGGTCGCGGGCATCGCGAACATGACGTCGGCCAACCTCACTGGCGCCGACCTGGTGACGGCCAATCTCGCCGACGACACGCTCACCGGGGCGGATCTCGCCGGGGCGGACCTGGAGTTCGCCCTGCTCTCCGGTGTCACCTCCGGGCAGATCACCGGCACCCCCGCGAGCCGGCCGGTCAACTGGGAGCTCGCCGGCGGCTACCTGATCGGCCCGCAGGCGAACCTGCCTGACGCCAGCCTCAGCGGACTCGACCTCGCCGGCGCGGACCTGAGCGGAGCCAACCTCACCGGGGCCGACCTGACCGGCAGTGATCTCGACGAGGCGCAGCTCACGAGTGCCGGCCTATCCGGCGCGCTGCTCGCCGGAGCCGACCTCGACGGCGTCGAGTCCGGCGGCGTCACCGGGCCCCCGGCCTCGCTGCCGGCGAACTGGACGCTGCTCGGCGGCTACCTGCTCGGCCCGAAGGCCAACCTTATCTACGCCAGCCTCGACGGGTACGACCTGTCCGGCCTGGACCTGGCCGGCGTCTACAGCTACTACTCGTCGTTCACCAGCTCGAACTTCGACGGCGCGGACCTGGCGGGCGTCACTTTCAACGACGGCACGAACCTGACCGGCGCGACGTTCACCGGCGCCGATCTCTCCGGCGCGTCCTGGTCTGACACCACGTGCCCGGACGGCACCAACTCCGACAAGTACATCGACGGCTGCTTCAGCGCGCTGGACACCACGCCCCCGGTCCTGGCCGTCACCGGCGTTCGGTCCGGCCATAGCTACGCCATCGGCTCCGGGGTGAATCCTGGCTGCCAGGTGACCGACGAGTACTCTCCCGTCATCGTCGGCCCCACGCTCAGCATCACGAGCCGGTCAGCGCACGGCCTCGGCGTCTTCACCGCGACGTGCAGCGGGGCGCAGGATCGCGCCGGTCTCACCGCCACGCCGGTGAGCGTCACCTACGACGTCGCCTACGGCTTCGGCGGCTATGAGAGCCCGCAGCCCGGAGATTCCATCCGGAAGCGCGACGGGACGATCGCCGTGGTCTTCGGGCTCACGGGGGCGTCCGGCCGTTCCATCCCCGCCGCGACGGGCGCGGCGCTCGGCAGGGCTCATCACGTCCGGGTCACCCTGTCCGGACCCGGTATCTCAGCGGTGCGAGCGGCCTGCGGCTGGCACCGCGCGCAGGGCGGATACTTCCGCTGCGTGCTGCGCATACCCGGGCGCGCGCGGACCGGGCGCGCGCACCGCTACCTGCTCACCGCGCAGGAAGATCCCGGCTTCGGCTTCGTGCTTGCCCCCGGCGAGCCGACCGCAGTTAACCCCCTCGTCGTTCACTTCCGCTAGCGCGCGGACCAGGCCGGCTGCGGCGCGTTTCCGGGACGATATACGCGTACTAGGCTGCGCGTTGTGGATGGTGACGGGGTGCTCGACGGGCCAGCTCAGGCGGCTGAGGACACAGACGATCAGCCCGGCGCGCCAGCCGTGCCCAGGCGGCGGATGTCCTGGCTGACGGAGCTCGTCGTGCTCGTCGCGATCGCGCTGGCCATCGCGCTCACGATCAAGACCTACATCGTGCAGCCATTCAAGATCCCGTCCGCCTCCATGGAGGACACGCTCCTGGTCAACGACAAGGTCCTGGTGAACAAGCTGGTCGGGCACGTCAGCCAGATTCACCGCGGCGACATCGTCGTGTTCGACGGCGCGGGCAACTGGGACCCGCCCGCCGCGGCCAGCGGCGGCCCGCTGACGCGGATCTACCGGAACCTGCGTGGCCTGTTCGGCGACGACTCGGGCCAGACGGACTACATCAAGCGCGTCATCGGACTGCCCGGAGATCACGTGCGCTGCTGCGACGCGGCCGGTCTGATCACCGTCAACGGGGCGCCGCTGCACGAAAGCGGATACCTGTACCCCGGCAGCCCGCCGTCGGGGATCAGGTTCACCGTCGTGGTGCCGCCGGGGCGGCTGTGGGTCATGGGCGATAACCGGTCGGACTCCTCCGACTCCCGGCTGCACGACTGCGCCGTGACCGGCGCCGAGTGCCGCTCGTGGGACCGCGACGGGACAGTGCCCGAGAGCAGCGTCATCGGCCGGGCGTTCATGGTGGTCTGGCCGCCGAGCCGGATGCGCGTCCTGTGGGTACCGGCGGACTTCAACGGCATCGGAGCGTCCTCGGCGGCGCCGCGGGCGCTGCCCGCAGGTCCCGCGCTGCCGCTGACGGCCGGGGCACTCGCCGCCGTGCCGCTGACGCTGCTGGAGCGCCGCATCCGGCTGCGGCGGACCCGGCACCGCAAGTCCGGCCGCCGCTAGCGGGCGGGCTCGGCCGGCTGGCCGGCCGCGTCCAGCGCGGCGAGGTACCCGAACGTCATCGCCGGCCCGATGGTGGCGCCGGGGCCCGCGTAGCTGCGCCCCATGACCAGCGCGCTGGTGTTGCCCGCGGCGTACAGGCCCGGGATGACGCCGCCGTCGGCGCGCAGCACCCGGCCGCGCTCGTCGGTGCGCAGCCCGCCCTTGGTACCCAGGTCACCCGGCACGATCTTGATGGCGTAGAAAGGCGGCTGGGCCAGCGCCGCCAGGTTCGGGTTCGGCTTGCAGTTCGGGTCGCCGTAGTAGCGGTCGTAGGCGGAGTCGCCGCGGCCGAAGTCCTCGTCCCGGCCTGCCCGGGCGAAGTCGTTGAACTTCTCCACGGTCTTGGCGAGCGCGTCCGGCGGCACCCCGATCTGGCCGGCCAGGCCGGCCAGCGAGTCCGCCCGGAACACCGCCCCGGACCTGTACCAGCGGCGCGGCAGCGGCTTGCGCGGCGGCATGCCCGTGAACACGTACCGGTTGCGGTAGCGCTGGTCGGCGATCATCCAGCAGGGAATGTGCGGGTTCTCGCCGGTGTGCCTGTCGTACATGGCGTGCACCGCGTCGACATACGGGGCCGCCTCGTTGACGAACCGCTCGCCCGCCCCGTTGACGAAGATGCAGCCCGGCAGGCTGCGCTCGGCCAGGCAGAACACCGGGCCGCCGGTCAGCGGCAGCGACGGCCCCCACCAGGCATCGTCCATGAGCTCGAGCACGCCGCCCGCGGCCGCGCCGAGCACGATGCCCTCGCCGGTGTTGCCGGGCGAGCCGACGGTCCAGTCGGTGCCGATCGGGGCTCGCTGGTACTGCGCGCGCATCTGCGCGTTCTGCTCGAAGCCGCCGCTGGCCAGCAGCACGCCCTTGCGGGCGCCGACGACCTCCTGGCTGCCGTCCGCGCGGGTGACCCGCACCCCGGTGACACGGCCGTCCCGTGTCTCCAGCCCGGTCATCGTCGTGTCCAGCCACACCGGCACGTCAGCGGCTGCCAGGCCCGCCCGCAGCCCGGTGATCAGCGCCTGACCCATGCTGAGCAGCCTGCGCTTGCGGATCCTGGTGACGACCATGCGGCCGGTCACCCGCGCCGTGGTCCAGATCGCCCGCGGATGGGAGGTGCCGAGGCTCAGCCACCGGTAGTCGGCCTGCGTCACCGTGATCCCGGCCGGCGCGGGCAGGTAGGGCGGCCGCAGCCGGGCGAGCTCAGGCCCGAGCAGCCGGCCGTCGATCGGGACCGGTTCGATCGATCGCCCGCCGGCCCTGCCGCCGGGTGCCTCCGGATAGTAGTCGGAGTAGTTCGGCACCCAGGCGAACCGCAGCGGCGTGTTCGCCAGTACCAGGTCCAGCATCGCCGGGCCGTGCTCGAGGAACGCGCTGCGCAGGCTCTCCGGGACGTCCTCGCCCGCGACGTGGGCGAGATAGGCGCTCGCCGCCTCGGGCGTGTCGGCGATGCCGGCCCGCCGCAGCACCGCGTTCCCCGGGATCCACACCCCGCCGCCCGAGCGCGCCGTCGACCCGCCGAAGTACTCCGTCTTCTCGATGACGACCGCCCGCAGACCGCGCAGCGCGGCGGTCAGGGCCGCAGTCATCCCGGCTGCCCCGCTGCCGACTACCACCAGGTCGAACTCGGGACCGCCGTCTGCCATCAGATCTCCCTGTCCGGGCGCTAACCCTGCCGTCCATAGTAGAACACGTTTCAGTTTTGGCCAGGACGTCGCAACCGGTCCTTGCACGTCGCCGCGAACCGGACTAATGTCTGGACACATGTCCGACTCGTTGGCGACGGAGCCTACCCGCAGGCTGCTCACGCCGCGGCAGGCCGACACCGTGCACCGCCTCACCGAGGCCGGGGTGGAGGAGGTACGGCAGTCCGGGTACGAGAATCTCAGCATCAGGGACGTCGCGCGCAGGGCCGGAGTGGCGGCGGCCACGGCGTACACGTACTTCGCCTCCAAGGATCACCTGCTGACCGAGATCTTCTGGCGGCGGCTGAACGCGCTGCCTCCGGTCGAGCCCGGCAGCGGCCCGGCCAGGGAGAAGGTGATCGGGGTCCTGCGCGAGCTGGCGCTGCTGGTGTCGGCCGAGCCCGAGCTCGCGGCCGGCTGCACGGCGGCGATGTTCGGCAGCGAGCCCGACGTCCGCCAGCTTCGCCTCTACATCGGGATGCGGATCCACCAGCGGATCGAGAACGCCGCCGGGCCGGGCACTCCGGCGGCCCGGCTGCTTGAGCTCGCCTACTTCGGCGCGATGGTGGAGGCGGGCCTCGGCTACACCACCTACGAGCACATGGCGGACCGGCTGGCCGAGGCCGTCGAGCTGATCATGGGTTAAGTGATGACGGCAGCGGTCAGCTTCAGCCCGTATGACTACCAGGTCCAGGACGATCCCTACCCTGTCTACGCCAGGCTCCGCGCCGAGGCACCGCTGTACCGGAACGACGAGCTGGATTTCTGGGCCCTGTCCCGGCACGCGGACGTGGCCGCCGCGTTCCGGGATCACGACCGGTTCTCGAACGCGAACGGAGTGTCCATCGACCCGTCCGCGTGGGGACCGCGCGCTCAGCGCACGATGTCGTTCCTGGCGATGGACCCGCCGCGGCACACGCGCATGCGGGCGCTGGTGTCGCGCGGGTTCACCCCGCGGCGGGTCCACGCCCTCGAGGCGCGCGTCAGGGAGCTGGCAGCCAAGCATCTGCGGCCGTGCCTGGAGCGCAGGACGTTCGACTTCGTCGCCGACTATGCCGGGCTGCTGCCGATGGACGTCGTCTCTGAGCTGGTCGGCGTGCCCGAGCAGGACCGGGCCGCGCTGCGGCCGCTCGCCGACGCGCTCGTGCACCGCGAGGACGGACTCGCCGCCGTGCCGCGCGCCGGGGCCGAGGCGGCGCTCAGGCTCATCGTCTACTTCGCCGACCTCGTGCGCGAGCGCCGGGCCCGCCCTGGCAGCGGCACCGGCGAGCAGGACCTGACCTCGGCCCTGCTCGCCGCCGAGATCGACGGTGACCGGCTGACCGACGAGGAGATCATCGGCTTCCTGTTCCTCATGATCGTGGCGGGCAACGAGACGACCACCAAGCTGCTCGCCAACGCCCTCTACTGGGGCTGGCGCAACCCGGCCGAGCTGGCCAGGCCCATGGGTGACCCGGGGTCCGTCCCGGCGTGGGTCGAGGAGACGCTGCGCTACGACTCGACCAGCCAGGTGCTGGCCAGGACCGTCACGGCGGACATCGCGGTACACGGCCAGACCGTCCCGGCCGGCGACCGGATGCTGCTGCTGATCGGGGCCGCGAACCGGGATCCGGCGGTATTCGGGGACCCGGACGTCTACGACCTCGGCCGCGATACGTCGAATTCCATCAGTTTCGGCGCCGGGCGGCACTACTGCCTCGGCGCTAACCTCGCGCGGCTGGAAGCGCGGGTGGCGCTCACCGAGTTCGCCCGCCTGGTCCGGCGCTTCGACGTCGACGAGGCGGGAGCCGAGCGGGTTCACTCGGCCAACGTCCGCGGCTTCGCCCGGCTCCCGGTCGCGGCAGAGGTGCGCTGACCGTGCCGCGATTCGAGCCGCATCCGCGGCGGCGGACCGTGGCGGTGGCCGGCGCCTCGTCCGGCATCGGCGCCGCCACCGCGCTCGCGCTCGCGACCGCCGGGCACCCGGTCGCGCTTGGCGCGCGTCGCACTGCGCAGTGCGAGGAACTCGCGGCGACCATCCGGGCCGGCGGCGGCGAGGCGATCGCGGTGCCGCTGGACGTGTCCGACGCCGACACGGTCAAGGCGTTCGCCGCGACCGTGGCCGCCGAGCTCGGGCCGGCCGAGATCCTGGTCAGCTGCGCCGGAGACCTGGCGGCGGACCTCGTGCACGAGACGGACTCCGCGGCGTTCCTGCGCCAGGTGCAGGTGAACCTCGTCGGGACGCACCGGCTGGTCTCGGCGATCGTGCCGGGCATGGTCGCCAGGCAGCGCGGCGATGTGGTGTTCATCTCCTCCGACGTGGTCCGCGCGCCGCGGCCGCGGATGGGCGGCTACGTCGCGTCGAAACACGGCATCGAGGGCATGGCCCGCGCGATGCAGATGGAGCTCGAGGGCACCGGCGTCCGGGTGTCGGTGGTGCGTCCCGGCCCCACGCTGACCGGCATGGGCATGACCTGGGATCACGCCACCGTGCAGGCAGTGCTCGATGACTGGGCCAGGTGGGGCCTGGCGAGGCACCCGAACTTCCTGCGCCCCTCGGACGTCGCCGCCGCCGTCGCCGCGGTGGTGGCCATGCCGCGGGGCGCGCACCTCACCCTCGTCGAGATCGAGCCGGAGGCACCGCTGGCACAGGGCCGGGAGAGCCGGTCATGACGCTGCGGGAGCCCCGGCTCGTCTCCGGTGCCGAGCCTGCCGGGCACCTGGAGGAGCTGCGCCGCGACCCGATCGCGCTCCTGCGCCGGGTACGCGACGAGTGCGGCGACGTCGGCCGGATCGACCTCGCAGGCCGGCCGGTGATACTGCTGTCGGGCGCCGAGGCCAACGAGTACTTCTTCCGCGCACCCGACGAGGACCTGGACCAGGCGAGCGCCTATCCGTTCATGACGCCTATCTTCGGCGAGGGCGTCGTGTTCGACGCGTCCCCGGAACGGCGCCGCGAGGCGCTGCACAACCAGGCGCTGCGCGGGGACATGATGCGCGGGCACGCGCAGACGATCGCCCGCGAGGTCGGCCGGATGGTGGCGGGCTGGGCCGGCGCGGGCGAGATCGACCTGCTCGACTGGTTCGCGGAGCTGACCATCTACACCTCGTCGGCCTGCCTGATAGGCGCCAGGTTCCGCGATCAGCTCGACGGCCGGTTCGCGGCGCTCTATCACGACCTCGAGCGCGGCACGGACGCGATCGCATTCGTCGACCCCTACGCGCCGATCGAGAGCTTCCGGCGCCGCGACGAGGCGCGCAGGGGGCTGGTCGAGCTCGTCGGCCAGATCATGGCCGGCCGTGCGGTGGCCGCAGGCACGGGCGCCGGCCCGCCGCCGCGCGCGGACCGCGACCTGCTCGACGTGCTCATGTCGCTGCGGGACCCGGACGGCCGCGAGCTGTTCAGCGCCGACCAGATCACCGGCATGTTCATCTCGATGATGTTCGCCGGGCACCACACCAGCTCCGGCACCGCCGCGTGGACCCTGATCGAGCTGCTGCGCCACCCGGACCAGCTCGGCGACGTGGTCCGCGAGCTGGACACCCTGTACGCGGGCGGCACGGAGGTCTCGTTCGAGGCGCTGCGCGAGATCCCGCGGCTGGAGGCCGCGATCAAGGAGGCGCTCCGGCTGCACCCGCCGCTGATCCTGCTGCTGCGGGCCGCGACCAGGGACCTGGCGGTCCTCGGGTACCGGATCCCGGCAGGCGCCCTGGTCGGCGCCACGCCGGCGGTCTCGAACCGGATCGCGGCCGACTTTCCCGACCCGGACGCGTTCGTGCCCGGCCGGTACGCGGCCGGGCGGCAGGAGGACCTCGTCAACCGGTGGACCTGGATCCCGTTCGGCGCCGGACGGCACCGCTGCGTCGGCGCGAACTTCGCGATGATCCAGCTCAAGGCGATCTTCTCGGTCCTGCTGCGGGACTGGGAGTTCGAGCTGGCACAGCCCGCCGGCAGCTATCGCGACGACCACTCCAAGATGGTCGTGCAGCTTGCCCGGCCGTGCGCCGTCCGGTACCGGCGGCGCGGCGGCGGAAGGTAGGGCGGCATGCTGCGGGTCGAGGCCGACCTGGATCTGTGCCAGGGACACGCGATGTGCGAGCTGGAGGCACCCGCCGTCTTCGCCGTGCCGCGTAAGGGCAAGGTCACGGTGCTCGACTCGGCGCCGGCCGAGAGCGAGCGGGACGCGGTGCAGGCAGCGGTCCGGTACTGCCCCACCCAGGCGCTGAAACTGCTCGACGAGTAACCCCAGGAGACGCCGATGGCAGCGGTCCCGCGTGCGGAGCTGGACGAGATGGTGCGCCGGTGGCTGGATGCCAACCGGCACTGCGAGGCGGCGGGCGACTGGCGGCCGCTGGCGGAGATGTACACGCCGGACGCTACCTACGGCTGGAGCATGGGCCCCGGCGAGGAGTTCATGGCGGTCGGCCGGGACCAGATCCGCGACATCGCGCTCGCGCTGGAGATGGGCGGCCTGGACGGCTGGTCCTATCCCTATCAGAAGGTGCTCGTCGACGACGTGCAGGGCGAGGTCGTCGGCTTCTGGAAGCAGGTCGCGGACGCGGCCAGGCCGGACGGCAGCCGGTACGAGGTCGCCGGGATCGGCGGCAGCTGGTTCCGCTACGGCGGCGGCTGGCAGTGGTCGTGGCAGCGCGACTTCTTCGACCTGGGGAACGCGACCGCGCTGTTCCTGGAGATGATCAGGGCGGATGCGCTCTCGGACGGCATGCGCCGGCGGATGGAGCGGTCGACGTCGGGGGCAAAGCTGCCCGGTCACTACGGCAGGGGCGACGGCCCGGTTCCGCTCTGGTAGCGGCACGGTCACCCAAATGAGCCTGGTGAAGTAACCGCATATGCGCAGCCAGCGGCTGCCCCGACCGTGACGATCGGCGCTAAGTCGCCGATCGCGGGCGTACGGCTACACCTTTGTCGCGTTCCGCGACGGCTGCCCGGCCACCACCACTGCGGGGCCTCGAGGGTCCGGCCGACCTGGTTCCTCGGCTAGCCGAGCCCGCGAGCGCGGCCCGCCCCTGCGGTCAGGGGCGGGCCGTCTCGTGCTCGGGGACATGCGGCGTGCCGTCCCGCATGGGCGGGAACTCGAACGTGGCGGCCGTCGTCGTCCGCGTCAGCCGGGTGATGTCGGCCTCGGGCAGCACGTCGGTGTCCTCGTCGATGACGACCTCCCACCGGCAGACGGGGACCCGGCCGGCCGGCACCCTGGGCGGCCGGTGCACCGCGCGGATGCGCGCCTTCGGGTTGACCGCCTGCGCGGTCACGTCGAACGTCCCGTCCTCGATCGCGTGGCACATGCCGCGCACCGGCCGCTCGCCGTACGGCTCTACGTCGAGCAGCGCGCCGCACGAGCGGAGCTGGAAGAAGCCGTGCCGCTCGTCGACGACCTCGTACTCCACGTCCATGTAGTGCTGGGCGAAGCCGGGATCGAGCTGGAGCTGCTTGAAGATCGCCGGGACGCCGTTGCCCTCGATGTTCATGACGCGGCGGATGCGCTCGGTGTAGATCGGGCTCGCGCCGCGCCATTCCTCGATCGCCAGCTCCTCCACTGCCTGCTGCCCGTACCGCAGGCCGATCGCCGCGAACACCGAGCGGTCGAGCAGCTGCGCGATGAGCGCGAACTCGCGCACAAGCCGGACGAGAGCTGCCCTGGACAGATCCTCGTAGCGGAAGTCGGGATCGAATTCGCCGGAATAATCCTTGCGCTCAGCCACAGACTGAACTGTAGTCTAGACACATGTCCAGTACAACGGAGCCGGGTTCGCCGGCTCCGTCCCGGCACGACTTCGCCGGCAAGGTAGCGGTCGTCACCGGTGCCGCGCAAGGCATCGGGGAGGCCTACGCCAGGGCGCTCGCGACGGCGGGCGCCGCGGTCGTGATCGCGGACATCAGCGCGGATGCGGGTCAGCTGGTCGCCGACGATATCTGCGCAGGCGACGGCAACGCGGCGTTCGTCCGCACCGACGTCGGCGACCCGGCATCGGCCCTGGCGATGGCGGCGTTCGCGGTCGAGCGGTTCGGCGGCATCGACTACCTGGTCAACAACGCGGCCATCTACGGGCAGATGCAGTTCGACCTGCTGCTGTCGGTGAACTGGGACTACTACAAGCGCTTCATGGGCGTGAACATGGACGGCGCGCTCGCGTGCACCAGGGCGTGCTACCGGCACATGGCCGACCGCGGCGGCGGCGCGATCGTGAACCAGTCCTCGACCGCGGCATGGCTGTATGCCAGCTTCTACGGCCTGGCCAAGGCGGGAATGAACAGCCTCACCCAGCAGCTCGCGCACGAGCTCGGCGGCATGGGCATCCGGGTCAACGCGATCGCGCCGGGACCGACCGACACCGCCGCCACCCGGGCGGTGACCGGCGGGCTCGCGCGGGACATGGTGAAGTCCCTGGCGCTGCGGCGGATGGGCCAGCCCGCCGACATGGTGGGCGCGTGCCTGTTCCTGCTCTCGGCGGAGGCCGGCTGGATCACCGGCCAGATCTTCAACGTCGACGGCGGGCAGGTCTTCCGGGCATGACGGGCCCCGTCCGCGTCGGCTTCGTCGGGCTCGGCCAGCTGGGCCAGCCGATGGCCGCCAGGCTGGCAGGCTGGCCCGGCGGCCTGATCGTGCACGACGTGCGGCCCGAGGCGACGCAGCCGCTGGCCGCGGCCGGAGCGACGGTCGCGGCGAGCGTCGCGGAGGTCGCCGCGGCCGCCGAGCTCGTCTGCGTGATGGTGCGCGACGACGAACAGGTCCGGGACGTCGTGGCCAGGGTCGCGGCGGCGGCGACCGGGCCGGCGATCGTCGCCATCCACTCGACGATCCGGCCGGGTACCGCGCAGGAGCTGGCGGCCGGCCTCGGGCCCGGCCTCGGGCCCGGCAGGCGGGACGGGCTCGAGATCGCGGATGCTCCGGTCAGCGGCGGCTTCATGGGCGCCGGGGACGGGCGCCTCGCCGTCCTGTTCGGCGGCAGCCGTGCCGCGTACGAGCGGTGCCGCGAGCCATTCGGCTGCTTCGCCGACCTCGTCCTGCACATGGGCCCGGCCGGGGCGGGCACGCGCGCGAAGCTGGCCCGCAACCTGCTGCAGTTCGTCGCGTTCACCGCCGCCGCCGAGGCGCAGCGGCTGGCCGAGGCGGCCGGTCTGGACCTGCGCAAGCTGGCGCGCGTCGTACGGCACTCCGACGCCGTCACCGGCGGGCCCGGTGCGATCATGCTGCGCCCGACCACGGCCGGGCTGGCCGAGGATGACCCGCTGCGCCCGATCCTGGAGCACACGGCCGCGCTCGGCGAGAAGGACCTCGCGCTGGCCCTCGAGCTCGGCGCCGAGCTCGGCGTCGGCCTCCCGATGGCGCGGTTCGCACTGGACAACCTCGCGGCCGGCCTCGGGCTGGCCGCCGGAAAGGATCCCGGATGACCGACGAACGCCGCCAGCGCGGGCTGGACAAGATGAGCGAGGTATACGGCTGGGACGTGCAGGACGGCCCCGGCGACTTCTTCGGCATCACGGTGGAGCACCTGTTCGCGGACATCTGGAGCAGGCCCGGCCTCACGATGCGGGACCGCCGGCTGCTGCTGCTCGGCCTGCTGACGGGACAGGGCGCGCAGGACGTCGCCGACATCCAGATCGGCGCGGCCCTGCGCAACGGCGAGCTGACGCCGGCCGAGCTGCGCGAGATCGCGATCTTCCTGACGCACTACGCGGGCTGGCCGAGCGGCGCCCGGCTGAGCATGCAGGTCGAGAAGCTTGTGCACGCGGCGGCGGAGTAAGGAGCGCGCATGCGGTTCGGCGTCGTGCTGTTCACCAGCGACCGCGGCATCACCCCGGCACGCGCCGCGCAGGCGGCCGAGGCAGCCGGGTTCGACTGCTTCTACGTGCCCGAGCACACGCACATCCCGGTCCGCCGCGACGCGCTCCATCCGGGCACCGGCACGCAGGAGCTGCCCGATGACCGGTACATGCGCACGCTCGACCCGTGGGTCTCGCTGAGCATGGCCGCCGCCGTCACGTCGTCGATCCGGCTCGGCACCGCGGTGGCACTGCCGGCCGAGCATGACCCGATCTCGCTGGCCAAGACGATCGCCTCGCTTGATCACCTCTCCGGCGGGCGCGTGCTGCTCGGAGCCGGGTTCGGCTGGAACACCGACGAGCTCAGCGATCACGGCGTCCCGGCCGCGCTGCGCCGCACCGTGCTGCGCGAGTACCTCGAGGCCATGCGCGCGCTGTGGACCCGGGACGAGGCCAGTTACGACGGCGAGCACGTGCGGTTCGGCGAGTCCTGGGCGTGGCCGAAGCCGGCCCAGGCGCGGCTGCCGGTCATCGTCGGCGCCGGCGGCACCGAGAAGACGTTCGGCTGGATCGCGAGGTCTGCCGACGGCTGGCTGACCACGCCCGGCGAGACGGACCTGGAGGCCAAGCTCGGGCTGCTCCGCCGGGCGTGGGGCGACGCGGGCCGCGACGGCGCGCCGCGGGTGCACGTGCTCGCGGGGCGGCCCGACCCGGACCTGCTCGCACGCTGGCACGAGATCGGCGTCACCGATGTTGCGTTCGGCATGCCGGACCGGGCCGAGGACGAGGTGGTCGGCTACCTTGGCCGGCTTGCCGGGCGGCTCGGCATCGCGCCGGCCGGCGCTGCCTGACGTGGCCGCGCGCGCGCCGGAGCCGATGCTGCTCGTAGCCGGGGAACTGCGGCCCGCATCCGGCGGCGCGGTTTTCCCGATCACGAACCCGGCCACGGGCTGCGTCATCGGCTCCGCACCGGATGCTGCCGGCGCGGACACGGACGCGGCCATCGCCGCCGCCAGGCGCGCATTCGACGAGGGCAGCTGGGCCGCCGACCACCGGTTTCGCGCGCACTGCCTGCGCCAGCTGAAGGCGGCACTGGACGACGAGTTCGAGACGCTGCGCGACGTCACGATCGCCGAGGCCGGGGCGCCGCGGATGTGGGTCGACGGGCCGCAGCTGCGGCTGCCGATCGACGGCCTCGACTACCTGATCGGCCTGCTGGAGACGTATCACTGGGAGCGCAACCTGGGCCCGGCAGCACCGATGGGCATGCGGACGAGCCGCCGGGTGTACCGGGAGCCGGCCGGGGTCGTCGCCGCGATCACGCCGTGGAACTTCCCGAACCAGATTAACCTGGCGAAGCTCGGGCCGGCCCTCGCGGCAGGCTGCACGGTGGTGCTGAAGTCCGCGCCGGATACGCCGTGGACCGGCGCGGAGCTCGGCCGGCTGATCGCCACCAGCACAGACATTCCCGCCGGGGTAGTGAACGTGCTGACCTCCAGCCGGGCCGGCACCGGGCGGCAGCTTACCCGTGACCCGCGGGTGGACATGATCTC
>Ga0335076_10003507_pt1 | contig 15775 bp, 11 predicted proteins | sample Lox_Sample_25_FD_206717 | JGI IMG/M metagenome (GOLD analysis project Ga0335076, IMG submission 206717) | Soil microbial communities from Loxahatchee National Wildlife Refuge, Florida, United States - Lox_Sample_2.5 | ecosystem: Environmental > Terrestrial > Soil > Wetlands | place: USA...
GCCATCGATTTCGCTGATGACCGCGGTTTCGCGTGGCTTGCGGGCTTCAAACAGTTCGACCACGCGCGGCAGACCACCGGTGATGTCTTTCGTCTTGGTGGTTTCGCGCGGGATCTTGGCCAGCACGTCGCCCGGGAATGCCGTGTCGCCGTCTTGCACCATGAGGTGAGCGCGGGATGGCATCAGGTAGCGCTTGCTGGTCTTGCCCTTGATCACGATCGCCGGCTGGCGTTTCTCGTCCGGCGAATCCGCCACCACGTGACGCGACAATCCGGTGACTTCGTCGACTTCCTCGTGCAGCGTGACCCCTTCCTGCAGGTCTTTGAACTGCACCGTGCCGCCGATTTCGGTCAGGATGGCGAAGGTGTACGGATCCCATTCGACCATCACCTGGCCAAGCTGAACCTGATCGCCTTCATTGACCTTGAGCTTGGCGCCATACACCACGGAGTAGCGCTCGCGCTCACGGCCCTTGTCGTCGACCACCGCAATCGATCCCTGGCGGTTCATCACCACCAGGTCGCCTGACTTTGCTTTCACGGTCTGCAGGCCGATGAAGCGAACGGTGCCGTTGCTCTTGGCGTCCAGCCGTGACTGTTCGGAGACTCGCGATGCGGTTCCACCGATGTGGAAGGTACGCATGGTGAGCTGCGTCCCAGGCTCGCCGATGGACTGCGCCGCGATGACGCCGGTCGCCTCGCCCAGTTCGACCAGCCGGCCCGACGCCAGGTTGCGGCCGTAGCACATCACGCAAACCCCCCGCTTCGATTCGCAGGTCAGCACCGAGCGGATCTTCACCCGCTCGATGCCGGCTGCCTGAATCGAGCTGGCCAGTTCTTCGGTGATCTCCTGGTTGATGTCGACCACGGTGTTGCCGTCGTAGTCCTTGATCTTCTCCAGCGAAACCCGGCCCACGATTCGGTCACGAAGCGGCTCGATGATTTCGCCGGCTTCGACGATACCCGAAACGTAGATGCCGTCCACGGTGCCGCAGTCGTACTCGCTGATGATGACGTCTTGTGCGACGTCAACGAGGCGACGCGTCAGGTAGCCGGAATCGGCTGTCTTGAGCGCCGTGTCAGCCAGACCCTTACGGGCGCCGTGCGTCGAAATAAAGTACTGCAGCACGGTCAACCCCTCGCGGAAGTTCGCCGTGATTGGGGTCTCGATGATTTCGCCGGACGGCTTGGCCATCAAGCCGCGCATCCCGGAGAGCTGGCGGATCTGCTGTTTCGATCCGCGGGCGCCGGAGTCGGCCATGACGTAAATCGGATTGATGGCGCCTTCCTTGTCCGCCTTCTGCATCTGTCCGAACATCTCGTCGGCCACCTTTTCGGTGATGGCCGACCAGATTTCGATGACCTTGTTGTAGCGCTCGCCGTTGGTGATGGCTCCGTCCAGGTACTGCTGCTGGACGCTGACCACCTGTTTCTCGGCGTCGCGGACCAGGATCTTCTTGTTGTCGGGAATAACCATGTCGTCGATGCCGATCGACAATCCGGCGCGGGTAGCGAACCGGAAGCCAAGTTCCTTGATTTCGTCCAGCATCTTGACCGTGGTTTCGAGGCCGAATCGCAGATAGCCGTAGCTCACCAACTGGCCGATGCCCTTCTTCTTGAGCAAGCCGTTGATGTACGGCATGCCTTCGGGAAGGTGATCGTTCAGGATGGCGCGTCCGACCGTCGTATTGAGATAGGTGCGATCGTAAGGCACCGGGTCGGTATGGATGATCTCCTGATCGTCGTATGCGGTCGTAAGATCGATGACTTCGCCGCTGTGACGTAGACGAATCGGGGTGAGCGTCTCCACTTCGCCCGCTTCGAGAGCCAAAAGAACTTCCTCGATGTTCGCAAAGGAACGGCCCTCGCCCTTGGCGCCGGGCTTGCCTTTGGTCAGGTAGTAGAGTCCCAGAACCATGTCCTGGGTGGGCACGGTAATGGGCTGACCCGAGGCCGGCGACAGAATGTTATGCGACGACAGCATCAGTACGCTGGCTTCAACCTGGGCTTCCGGCGATAGCGGGATGTGGACCGCCATCTGGTCGCCGTCGAAGTCGGCATTGAACGCCGTGCACACCAGCGGGTGAATCTTGATTGCCTTGCCTTCCACCAGCACCGGCTCAAACGCCTGAATGCCTAGGCGGTGAAGGGTCGGAGCGCGGTTGAGCAGCACCGGATGGTCCTTAATGACCTCTTCCAGGATGTCCCAAACGATCGGCTCCTGCTGCTCCACCATCTCCTTGGCTTGCTTGATGGTGGTGCAGTGTCCGGTCTGTTCCAGCCGGTGATAAATGAACGGCTTGAACAGTTCGAGCGCCATCTTCTTCGGCAGACCGCACTGGTGCAGCTTCAACTCGGGACCGACCACAATGACGGAACGGCCGGAGTAATCCACGCGCTTGCCGAGCAGGTTCTGACGGAAGCGGCCCTGCTTGCCCTTAAGCGTGTCGGATAACGACTTCAGCGGACGATTGTTCGCCCCACGCAACACACGGCCACGACGGCCATTGTCGAACAAGGCGTCGACCGCTTCCTGCAGCATGCGCTTTTCATTGCGGACGATGACTTCCGGCGCGTGCAGATCCATCAGCTTCTTCAGCCGGTTGTTGCGGTTGATGACGCGGCGATAGAGATCGTTCAGATCGGAGGTGGCGAACCGGCCGCCATCCAATGGAACCAGCGGACGCAGTTCCGGCGGAATCACCGGGATCGCATCCAGAATCATCCAGTTCGGCTTGTTGCCGCTCTTGCGGAACGCTTCGACTACCTTAAGGCGCTTGGCGTACTTGAGCCGCTTCTGCAGCGAGCTCTCGTTCTTCATCTTCTCGCGCAGTTCCGTGGACAGTCCGTCCACTTCCACGCGTTTCAGCAGCTCTTTAATAGCTTCCGCGCCCATCATGGCTTTGAAGCCGGTCGGACGATACTGCTGGTCGAGTTCGCGGAATTTGGTCTCATCCTTGATGACCTCGCGCTCTTTGACGGGTGCGTCGCCGGGCTCGACCGTGACGTAGGCCTCGAAATAGAGCACCGCTTCCAGGTCGCGCAGCGAGATGTCCAGCAGGTGGCCGATGCGGCTCGGCAGCCCCTTGAAGAACCAGACGTGCGAACAGGGGGAAGCCAGCTCGATGTGACCCAGCCGTTCGCGGCGAACTTTCGACAGCGTAACTTCCACGCCGCACTTGTCGCAGATCACGCCGCGGTGCTTCATCCGCTTGTACTTGCCGCACAGACACTCCCAATCGGTAACCGGGCCGAAGATGCGGGCACAGAACAGTCCGTCCCGCTCGGGCTTGAAGGTACGGTAGTTAATGGTCTCCGGTTTGGTGACTTCGCCGTGCGACCAGCTCCGGATCTTTTCCGGGGAGGCCAGACTTATACGGATGGCGTCGAAGTCAGCAATCGGGTTGGCCAGATCAAATGGGCTCGCTCGAAACAAGGTATTCCTCCACTCCTGCGGCAGTACGCCCGCCGCCGGCGGCTCCTAGCAGTGGCCAGTGATTCGTGGTCAGCGGCCAGCTCTCCTGGCACACCAGCTTAGGAGCTAAAGGCTGGCAGCCGTTTCCTTCTTGAACTCGTTGTAGCGGCGGCAAGCGGTCAGCGCTGAAACTAGCCCCTGACCACCAGCCACTGGACCCTTAGTCCGCAGCGGCCGATACCGGCTTCTTTTCTCCGGACTTGATCAACTCCACGTCCAGACACAGCGATTGCAATTCGCGAATCAGCACATTGAACGACTCGGGCACGCCCGGTTCCATCGCGGCTTCGCCCTTCACGATGGCCTCGTAGATCTTGGTGCGGCCATACACGTCGTCCGACTTCGCCGTCAGCAACTCTTGCAGGATGAACGCCGCGCCATAGGCTTCCAGCGCCCAGACTTCCATTTCTCCGAAGCGCTGGCCTCCAAACTGCGCCTTGCCACCCAGCGGCTGCTGCGTGATCAGCGAGTACGGCCCGATGGAGCGAGCGTGAATCTTGTCGTCCACCAAGTGCGACAGTTTCAGCATGTAGATATAACCGACCGTGACCGGCTGCTCGAACTTATCTCCCGTCATGCCGTCGTAGAGATACGTCTTGCCCGACTCCGGAAGGCCCGACTGGTTGAGCAGCGCCTTGATCTCGCCTTCGCGCGCGCCATCAAACACCGGCGATGCCATGAACACCCCGCGCTTGAGGCTGTCGGCCACAGCGCTGACCTCATCGTCGTCCAACTCGGCGATGGAGTCAGCCAGCGGCGTGTCCTTGAACAGCGCCTTCAGTTCGCGCTTGATGGCTTCCTCGCGGGAGTTCTCCCTCAGCAACTCGGTGATCTTCTCGCCCAGCTTGTGGCCCGCCCATCCGAGGTGGGTTTCAAGAATCTGCCCCACGTTCATACGGGAAGGAACGCCCAGCGGGTTGAGCACGATTTCCACCGGCGTACCATCTTCGAGGTACGGCATATCCTCTTCCGGCAGAATGCGGGCAATGACGCCCTTGTTGCCGTGACGACCGGCCATTTTGTCGCCCACACTCAGCTTGCGCTTCATGGCGATATAGACTTTGACCAGCTTGATCACGCCCGGCGGCAGTTCGTCGCCCTTGGTCAGTTTTTCCTTCTTCTCGTTGACGATCTTCTTGAGCACGTCGATCTGGCGCGAGGTCATTTCCTCGATCTCGTCGATCTGTTCATTCACCCTTGGATCCTTGTCGTTGTACTTAATGCGCTTCAGGTTCCGGGTAGAGATGCGCTCGATCGTGTCGCGGTCGAGAAGCGCGCCCTTGGTCAGCAGGCGCTTGTTGGTGCGCTCGTCGTGCAGGTCGGCCTGCACTTCTTTGCCGCCCAGGATGTTCTCCAGGCGCTTCAGGCGTTCGTCTGTCAGAATTCGGATTTCGTCCGACAGGTTTTTCTCGAGCTTCGCAATCTGTGCCGCTTCAATGGCCTTCGCCCGCTCGTCCTTTTCCTGACCCTTGCGGGAGAAGATCTTCACGTCGACGATCACGCCCTCGATGCCGGGAGGGCAATAGAGCGAAGCGTCGCGCACGTCGCCGGCCTTCTCACCGAAAATCGCGCGCAGCAGCTTCTCTTCGGGAGTGAGCTGGGTTTCGCCCTTGGGCGTAACCTTGCCGACCAGAATGTCGCCCTGCTTGATGGTGGCACCGATGCGGATCACGCCTGCTTCGTCCAGATTGCGCAGCATGGATTCGCTGACGTTCGGGATGTCCCGGGTGACTTCTTCCGGCCCCAGCTTGGTATCGCGCGCCTCGATTTCAAATTCCTCGATGTGAACCGAGGTGTAATAGTCCTCTTTGACCATCTTCTCGGAAACCAGGATGGCGTCCTCGAAGTTGTAGCCACGCCATGGCATGAAGGCCACCAGGACGTTGCGTCCCAGGGCCAACTCGCCGTGGTCGGTGCAAGGACCGTCCGCGATGACCTGACCCTTCGTCACCCGCTGTCCCCGCAGGACCGTGGGCTTCTGGTTGATGCAGGTGTTCTGGTTTGAGCGCTTGAACTTGGTCAGCTGATAAATATCGCTGCCCACTTCACGCGACAGCTGCCCGGGATGATGTTCGCCCTCGACCCGCACGATGATGCGTTCCGAGTCCACCGAATCGATCACTCCATTGCGTCGCGCCAGAATCACCGCGCCCGAGTCCCGCGCCGTGACTCCTTCCATACCGGTGCCAACGATCGGCGCTTGCGCACGCAACAATGGAACCGATTGCCGCTGCATGTTCGCACCCATCAGGGCCCGGTTGGCGTCGTCGTGCTCCAGGAAGGGCACCAGCGACGCTGCCACCGACACCAGCTGTTTCGGGCTGACGTCGATGTAGTCGACTTCGTCGCGGCTCACGAGAACGAAGTTCCCGGCCTTGCGGGCATTGACCAGTTCGGCTACGACGCGCCCCTTGTCGTCCAGTTCGACGTTCGCCTGGGCGATCACGTGCCGGTCTTCTTCCCAAGCCGACAGATAGAAAGAATAAGGCTCAGTTTCCACCGGCTTCTTGCGCCGGTCCTTGAGCTCGGCATTCAGCTTCTCGGCCTCGTGCTTCTCGACGTGATCGCCGACCTTGAACTCGCTGTCCCCGGCGTTGACCACAGTAATAAAGTCCAGCACCCTCCCGTTGCGAACTCTCCGGTAAGGCGATTCGATGAACCCGTAGTCGTTGATCCGCGCGTAGCAACTTAATGAGGAAATCAGTCCGATGTTTGGACCTTCCGGCGTCTCGATCGGGCAGATACGTCCGTAATGCGTCGGGTGCACGTCGCGGACTTCGAATCCAGCGCGTTCCCGCGACAAACCGCCCGGCCCGAGGGCCGACAGACGCCGTTTGTGCGTGATCTCCGACAGCGGGTTCGTCTGATCCATGAACTGCGACAGCTGCGATGATCCGAAGAATTCGCGAATTGCAGCCATTACCGGCTTGGCATTCACCAGGTCGTGCGGCATGGCGGTGGACATTTCCTGGTACACGCTCATCTTTTCCTTAATGGCGCGCTCCATGCGGACCAAGCCAATGCGGAACTGGTTCTCCAGAAGTTCGCCGACCGCGCGCACGCGGCGGTTGCCCAGGTGATCGATGTCGTCCACCGCGCCGATGTTCTTGCGCAGTTTCAACAGATAGCGAATGGTGCCGTAAAAATCTTCCGGCTCCAGCGTGCGCTGGTCGAGACTGGTCGCATCGTTCTTTTCGAACAGCTTGATGTTGAACTTCAACCGGCCCACGCGCGAGAAGTCGTACTTGCGCGGGTCGAAGAACATGCCGTGGAAGAGCGCGGTGGCGGTGTCCAGTGTCGGCGGATCGCCCGGACGCAGCTTGCGGTAAATCTCAATCAGCGCCTCCTGCGGCGTCTTCACCGCATCGCGCTTCAGGGTCTGGCTGATCACCACGCCTACATCATCCCGCTCGGGGAAGAAGATGTTCAGTTCGACGATGCCGGGGTTGTCGAGAATCTTCGCGATCTTGTCGGCGGTGATTTCGGAATTCGCTTCGAGCAGAATCTCGCCGCTGGTAGTGTCGACGATATCGCTCGCAGCCCACGCGCCCTCGAGGTCGCTTACGTCCACCTCGATCTCGCTGATCTTCGCCTTCTGGATTTCTTTCAAAATCTGCCCGGTGATTTTGCGGCCGGAATGCGCGATTTCGTCCCCCGACTTCGACTTGATGCTGTGGGCCAGCTTCATGCCGGAGAGATTGGTCGGCTTTTCCGAAGCCGGATCGAGTGTCCAGAGCAGCTTCTTGTCGCGGATCACCAGCCGGTCAACGGTGTAGAACGTGCGCAGGATGTCCTCGCTCGAGCGCAGGCCGAGGGCGCGCAGAAATATCGTGCCCAGGAATTTGCGTTTGCGGTCAATACGGACATAGAGCACGTTCTTCTGGTCGTATTCGAATTCCACCCACGACCCGCGGTACGGAATGATCTTTCCCAGGAAATAAGTGCGGTTGTTGGCGGTCTCAAAGAACACGCCGGGCGAACGGTGCAACTGGCTGACGATCACGCGCTCGGTACCGTTGATGATGAAGGTGCCGTTCTGCGTCATCAGAGGAACGTCACCAAAGAAGACTTCCTGCTCCTTGATGTCGCGAATTGAACGGTTGCCGGTCTCCGCGTCTTTTTCAAAGATGGTCAGCCGCATCGTAACTTTGAGCGGGGCGGAATAGGTCATGCCGCGCTCTTCGCACTCGCTGACGTCATACTTCAGCTGCAACCCGACCGGGTCACCACACTTGTTGCAGAAATCGGGCGTGTTGGCGTTGTACGTTCCGCACTTCTGGCAGAGCACTTCGCCGGGATGAAACGGGTCAGTAATTACCGTCGATCCGCAATTGCGGCAAGTGGTGCGCAGGTGATGCAACCCTTTGAGGTGGCCGCATTTGCACTCCCAGTTGCCGATGGCGTAGTCCACGAACTCCAGCTGCGAGACGTTGCGGAAGTCGGTAATCGGAAACACCGACTGAAAGACCGCCTGCAACCCTGCGTCGTCACGCTCGCTGGGGAGGCGATCCATCTGCAGAAAACGGTCGTAGGAGCGCTTCTGCACCTCGATCAGGTTAGGAATCTGGATGGTTGCCGGAATTTTGGAAAAATCAAAGCGCTTACGGAAGGTGTTGTTCTTCATTCTTCAGAAACTCCCAATACTGTCATCCGCGGCTGAAAGTCGCGGCGAACCTAAGAGGGGCGCTGTGGCGCCGAGGTAATCGATTAACTTACTGGAGCCCGTGACACACGTGGGCGCCTGCAGGGACATAGCTCCCCGCAGACGCCAATGGCGGCGCTTCGTGCTGGTTGATTTGTATCTTTCCGCGCCAGTCTCTACGGCCTGTTCCGGTTCCGCCTTTGCGGAACAGCTGCCAAACTCTTTCGCACGACCCGCTCGCTTCCCAGAGCCTCAGAACATCAAGGTCGCATTCACTTCGGGCAAAGTCGGGAAGCGATGTTTATATAGATGCTAACACCACTTCCCAGGCTTCACAATGATGATCGTCCCCAACTGCCGAATTTGCACTAATTTAGGTGCAGGACGGGTGCTTTTTCCATGCTAAACAGCCCCCACCCGGGCACTAAATCCGCTATTTCACCTCGACAGTCGCTCCCGCTTCTGTGAACTTCTTCTTTATGTTCTCGGCCTCTTCCTTGGAGACGCCTTCTTTCACCGCCTTGGGCGCTCCATCCACCAGGTCCTTGGCTTCCTTCAAGCCGAGACTGGTGACTTCACGAACCGCCTTGATTACGTTGATTTTGTTGGCGCCCACGTCTTTGAGAATGACGCTGAATTCCGTCTTCTCTTCGGCCGGGGCCGCAGCCGCCGCACCACCGCCACCGGCCATCATGACCGGCGCCGCGGCCGCCGCCGAGACACCAAGCCGCTCTTCCAGTTTCTTGACCAACTGCGCCGCGTCGAGCAGCGACAAACCTACGATCGCTTCTTCCAACTGCTGCAAATCCGCCATTGTATTGTCTCCGATTTCTCCGTAACGGCGCAGCAGGCTGCGTCGCTACTGATTTGTTTTGTCGATCAAGTCACCGGTAGTCCAGGTTTCCAGTGCGACTGGGCTCTCGATCCTCGCGCCAGACAACGCAAAATCGATGCCGCGCAACCCCTGACTGCCGACAACCGAACCCTTCCGGGCAGCTCTCGCCGCCCCGAACTTGTACGTGGGGACGGGTCTTTGACCCGTCCCTACAGGCTGCCTAAGCTTCCTTGAACTTGCCCTTCTCCACGCCCTGATTGATGACCACCGCCAGGTCTTTCCCGACCGCGTTCATCACTGTCACCAGGCGCTGCGCTGGAGCATTGATCAGGAACAGCAGCTTGGAATAAAGCTCTTCTTTCGACGGCATGGTGGCCAGCGCCTGGATCTCCTTGATGGAGACCACGCGGCCTTCGACCACACCGGTCTTGAAGGTCAACTCCGGATTGTCCTTCGCGTACTTGGAGAGCGCCTTGGCCAGCGCCACCGGGTCGCCCGTCGTGTATGCGATGGAGGTCACGCCCTCAAGGTTCTTCAGGGCTTCTTCGACCTTTGTGCCCTTGGCGGCGCGCTCGGCGAGAGTGTTCTTCACCACCCGGTACTTGGCGCCGGAACTGCGCAACGCCTTGCGCAGCTCGTAATCCTGGGCAACGGTGAGCTTCGTGTAGGTGGCTACCACCATGTTGGAGACGCTCTTCAACTCAGTGCTGAGAGTCTCAACCTGCTCTTTTTTCTTCGCTCTGGTAACTGGCATCTTCTATTCCTTCCGCATCTCGTGTGGGGGAGGCTCATGTGATGACAGGCATCTCGCCCGTCGAGCCCTGCCCGAAAAACTTAGGCCTTCGCCGCGGCTTCCACGGCACTGGTGTCGAGCGCAATCCCCGGCCCCATCGACGAGCTGATGTAGCAGCCCTTGATGTACTTGCCCTTGGCCACCGTGGGTTTCGCCTTGATCACGCTGGTGATCAGCACCGTCGCATTTTCCACCAACTTCTCAGGCGGAAACGAAATCTTGCCCACCGGAACGTGGACCAGGGCTGTCTTGTCGGTGCGGAACTCCACTTTGCCGGCTTTCACTTCCTGCACGGCGCGTGCGACATCGAAGGTCACGGTGCCTGTCTTCGGATTCGGCATTAGCCCCTTCGGTCCTAGAATCTTACCCAGGCGGCCAACTGACTTCATCACGTCCGGCGTAGCGATCAGGGCGTCGAAATCGGTCCAGTTCTCTTTGGTGATCTTCTCGACCATCTCTTCGCCACCCACGAAATCGGCCCCTGCCTGCTCGGCTTCCTTCACCTTGTCGCCGCTGGCGATGACCAGAACCTTCTTCGACTTGCCCAAGCCGTGCGGCAAAACTACTGTGCCGCGGACCATCTGGTCGGCATGCTTGGGATCAACTCCCAGACGCAGCGTGACTTCGACGGTCTCATCGAACTTGGCGTACTTGACCTTCTGCAGCAAGGGAACAGCATCCTGCAGGGTGTAGGACCGAGCCTCTACCGCCTGCCGGGCCTTGGTGATGTTCTTTCCCGCCTTTTTCATGGCTTCCTTGTCTCCCACCGCCCACCGCTGGATTGATAGGCCGTAGTATTCGACTCACTTTGTCCGGACGGGCGAGACGCCCGTCCTCCTTCATCAAGCGCTATCCAACCACTTCAATCCCCATCGAACGCGCCGTTCCCCGAACGCTCCGGATCGCCGATTCCACCGACGCCGCGTTCAGGTCCGGCATCTTCTGCTTGGCGATCTCTTCCACCTGCTTGAGCGTCACCTTGCCTACTTTGTCTTTGTTGGGCGCGCCGGATCCCTTGGCGATGCCCGCGGCCCGCTTCAACAGAATGGAGGCCGGCGGCGTCTTGGTGATGAATGTGAAAGAGCGATCGTTGTAAACGGAAACTACCACCGGAATGATCAGGCCTTCCAGTTCCTTGGCGCTGGTGCGCGCATTGAACTGCTTGCAGAACTCCATGATATTGATCTGCGCCTGACCCAAAGCGGGTCCTACCGGAGGCGCCGGAGTCGCTTTACCGGCGGCAATCTGCAGCTTTACCGAACCTGTGACTTTCTTCGCCATTTACTCAGTCCTCAATTCCAATTGTCATCCGGAGCAAGACGCCTTCTGTTTTGCCAAGGATCCAGGCGCGCCGCGCGAGGCGTCCGCGTTCTTTGCGGACGCATAATCCGCGCGTCTGGCGCGCATCCTTACGCCACCTTTTCCACCTGGTTGAATTCCAACTCCACCGGCGTTGACCGGCCAAAAATCGTCACCATCACCTTCAGGGTTTCGCGGTCCTCGTTGACCTCGTCCACGATGCCGGTAAAGGTGGCGAACGGACCCTCGGTGATGCGCACCGACTCGTTCTTCTCGAACTTGACCTTGAGCTTTGGCTTGTCCTTGGCCTCACCCACCCGGTACACGATGTGGTTGACTTCTTCCTCAGACAACGGCGTCGGCTGCTGGCCGGTACCCACGAACCCCGTCACCCGCGGCGTGGACTTCACCACGTGCCACACGTGATCGTCCATGTCCATCTCAACCAGCACGTAGCCGGGATAGAACATGCGCTCGGAGGTGTACTTCTTGCCGCCACGCACCTCGGTGACTGCCTCGGTCGGTATCATGACGCGGCCGATCTTGTCCTGCAGGCCGAAAGCCAGGATGCGCGACTCGAGCGACTCCTTCACCTTGCGCTCGAACCCCGAGTAGGAGTGGATGATGTACCACTTCATGTTCGGATTGCGGGGAGCTTCGCCCGCAGTCCCGCCTTCGGGATTTCCCGATGCGTCGGCACCGTTGGTTCCGGCTTCGTTCTTCTCTTCGTCCTGCATAACTGGCTCTGGAATACTCATCCTCTTTGCTGCTCTCTCAAACGTTTAAGTCCGGAAATAACGGAAGATGAAGTCAATCAATTTGCCGATCACGTTATCGATGATGAAGAAATAAAGACCAAATAAGAAGACCGTGACAATTACCACGGCAGTGGTGGCCTGTACTTCCTTGAACGACGGCGACCACACCTTTTTCATCTCGGTGCGGACGTCGTTATAAAACGACTTGATGCGCTCCGGCCAGGCCTTGATCGTCGTCGTGATTGCGTTTTGTTCCACAGCGGTTGCCATCTTCTTTCCTTTTCCGCTCTCTGCGGGCCCGATCCTTCAAACTCTGGCAGGGGCGGAGGGATTCGAACCCCCAAGTTCGGTTTTGGAGACCGACAGTTTAACCGTTGAGCTTACGCCCCTGAATTCACTATTCCCGAGCGACCCTCGCCAGATCCTTCGCTTCGCTCAGGATGACGCCTGCAGGGCTCAGACGCCCCGCAAAACCGCGTCACTTCACTTCCTTGTGCGGCGTATGCTTCCGGCATCGCTTGCAAAACTTCTTCATCTCCAGCCGGTCCGGCGTCGTCTTCCGATTCTTGGTCGTCGAGTAATTGCGCTCTTTGCAATCACCGCACTGCATCGTAATGATCTCTCGGGGCATTGCTCACTCCAAATCCGCTCTTGGCTTTAGCCTTTAGCTTTGTCATCCTGTGGCGACGTTCTTTGTCGCCGAAAAAACCTATGCATCTTGATTATGTAGCGCGGAGGGCATCCGAGCCACGCTTCCCTACTGCACAATCTCCGAGATCGTGCCCGCGCCCACCGTGTGCCCGCCTTCGCGGATCGCGAACCGCAACCCCTTCTCCATCGCCACCGGCGTGATCAGCTCAATCACCAACTGCACGTTGTCCCCAGGCATCACCATCTCCGTGCCGCCCGGTAACTCCGCCACTCCCGTCACGTCCGTCGTCCGCAGGTAAAACTGCGGACGGTATCCCTTGAAGAACGGCGTATGCCGCCCGCCCTCTTCCTTCGTCAGGATGTACACCTCGGCCTTGAACTTGGTGTGCGGCGTGATCGACCCCGGCTTTGCCAGCACCATCCCGCGCTCCACGTCTTCCTTGCCGATGCCCCGCAGCAGCAGCCCGGCATTGTCGCCCGCCATGCCTTCGTCCAGCTGCTTCTTGAACATCTCCACGCCCGTCACTACCGTCTTGCGCGTGTCGCGGAAGCCTACTATCTCCGCTTCCTCGCCCACCTTCACCTTCCCGCGCTCGATTCGCCCGGTCACCACCGTGCCGCGCCCCGAGATCGAGAAGATATCTTCAATCGGCATCAGGAACGGCTTCTCCGTCTCCCGCTGCGGCAGCGGCACGTACTCGTCCACCGACTTCATCAGCGCATCGATCTGCGCTTCCCACTTCGCTTCCCCGTTCAGCGCGCCCAGCGCCGACAACCGCACTACCGGCACGTCGTCGCCCGGAAACTGGTAGCTCTTCAGCAACTCGCGCACTTCCAGTTCCACCAGGTCCAGCAACTCGGGATCGTCCACCGCATCGCACTTGTTCAGCGCCACCACGATGTAGGGCACGCCCACCTGCCGCGCCAACAGCACGTGCTCGCGCGTCTGCGGCATCGGACCGTCGGTCGCCGCTACCACCAGTATCGCTCCATCCATCTGCGCCGCGCCCGTAATCATGTTCTTGATGTAGTCCGCGTGCCCCGGACAATCCACGTGCGCGTAGTGCCGCTTGTCGGTCTCATACTCCACGTGCGCCGTCGCGATGGTGATGCCCCGCGCCTTCTCTTCCGGCGCGTTGTCGATCGAATCAAACGAGCGGAACACGATCTTGGGGTTGTGCTTCTGCAACACCTTGGTGATCGCCGCCGTCAACGTCGTCTTGCCATGATCAATGTGACCAATCGTCCCTACGTTCACGTGCGGCTTATTGCGCTCAAATTTCTCTTTCGCCATAAGATTGCCGTGCCTCGCCTCGTTCAGTAGTAGCTGTATAACTTCTGAAACTTGGCCCGTAATGCCGGATCCACTTCTTCAATCCGGAACAGATAAAACTCCCGCATCTGCGCCTGATCGGACAGCGTCAGAGCCTCGTAAAGCTGCTTGGCAGTTGTTCCGGACTTCGCCAGCGTCTCATCCACCCGGTCGATCGTGCGATTCGCCAGCACGGCATCGAAATCCCGGATACGTCCGCGCACCCGCTTGAGGAATTGCTCGACCTTCTCCGGAGCAAATACGCGGCGAATTGCGCCGCTCAGTTCCTCGAATTCCTTCTGCTTCTCGACCTGAATCGCAGCCTGTTGAAAGCTACCCACGACCTGTGCCCTGCCTCAGCCAAATCTGGAGCGGGAGACGGGAATCGAACCCGCGACCAACAGCTTGGAAGGCTGTGACTCTACCACTGAGTTACTCCCGCTTAAACCCGCCGTCAGCTATCAGCCCTCAGCTCTCAGCAAACTCCTGTGATCTCTCTGGACCAGCCCTCTCACCAGAACCGCGATTCCGCCGGCGTACAAAACGCTTGCGGCAACAAAGCAAACCCGCGCCATCATGACGGTTTCGAAGACTGACGGCACGCTCGCCGAAATGGAAACCGCAAGCAGCGCCGGCATGATCAAGCTGCCTCTTAACCGCGACAAATCACGACGAAAACGCACAAAGACAACCAAGAACAGCACTATGTAAGTGGCAGCCACCGAGATGCCCGCCCACTTCACCACCAGCCACGAACCTGTCATCGCGCGCATGTTCGCAACTCAAATTCCTGGAGCCGATGACCAGGATTGAACTGGTGACCTCTCCCTTACCAAGGGAGTGCTCTACCAACTGAGCTACATCGGCCCAAATCCGCCCGCTGCGCGCCCGCAAGACAGTCTCGCCGCCCAAACTCAGCTATCAGCTGTCAGCTATCAGCCGCCGCTCTCAGCTAAACCTCATCGAGCGTCATCCCGAAGCCCGCGCTTTTTCCAGCGGGCGAGGGATCTGGCGCGAACCGCGCAAAACGCTATTGCCCCTACGCAGCGAAACGCGTCTCTACCGGTCTTCTTCTCGTTCGCTTTCAGGGTGCATCGCTTCCTTTCGCCGCGCCCACGTCTTTAACGCGAACATCGCAAGAATTGCCAGGGTGACGAGGCGAATTCTTGTATCCGGCAACGTTGTCCATGCGAGCGCGGCGATCACTATATATGCGGCCAGCGCGAGGAACAGACGATGCTTTTGAATAAACTGGTGCACAGGGGAGGATTCGAACCTCCGTAGCTCGCAAGGAGCGGCAGATTTACAGTCTGCTGCCATTAACCACTCGGCCACCTGTGCAGAAACGCTTCACCCTTGGCTGCTGGATTCGGCAACGGACTGACGTCGTCGCGCAGTGATGCGCGAACATACTTCCGCACACGGAAAAACACTACACTTGGAAAAGTTCCTTATGGAGTGCGTTGGGAAATCTGTTGTGCCGCTGCCCGCGCGTCTTCACGCAACCGCCCTGCGATTCCGGAAACCGTTTCCTGGAGCTGGCGAAGGGATTCGAACCCCCGACCCTCTGATTACAAATCAGATGCTCTACCAACTGAGCTACGCCAGCGACGGGACAGGTTTGCGCTCCTAGGACGCAAGCTAGTCCCCTGATCCCTTCCTGATGTCCGGGACAATTGTAAAAGATACCATAACGGCCACTTACGTGCAAACAACCTGCCTGCCAAGATTTTGAACAACCCCAGATGGCGCCGTACCGCGCGACCGATGCTATCATGGCCAGTCCCTTGGCCACTGCGGACGCGTCTCGAGTCAGTGGGGAGTCCGCGGCGGTACGCATTCGATGCGCATACGACGCCGTCTTCCAATCCTCTTTGGCGTATTGATCGTCGCCATCGCGCTTGCGCTCGTCGTCTTCATGCGCAAGCACGCCCCGCCGGAACCAGCGCGCCTGCTACCCAGCGGAGATGCCTTCATCTATGCCAACCTGCAGTGGGCGCGGCGGGTCGGC
>Ga0335076_10003508_pt1 | contig 15772 bp, 8 predicted proteins | sample Lox_Sample_25_FD_206717 | JGI IMG/M metagenome (GOLD analysis project Ga0335076, IMG submission 206717) | Soil microbial communities from Loxahatchee National Wildlife Refuge, Florida, United States - Lox_Sample_2.5 | ecosystem: Environmental > Terrestrial > Soil > Wetlands | place: USA: Florida...
ACTAACAGCCCCCCCCCCCCCAATAAGAAATTGTCAATACTTATTTTTATATTTTTATACAAGATTAATTTAATTATTTAAATTTTTATAGAAAGTTAATTTATGCGGGCAGGATCAGGGTCAGGGTCATCCCTAAAATAAATAGCCTTGCTCCGCCCCGCTCCCCTTTTTTTCTTTTTTTTTCTTTATTTAACTATAACAATTTATTCTTTTAAGATATAATAAATAGTAATATTATATTTTAAATATGAATAAAGTTAATAATATTGAAGGGGAAACATATATCGACCTAAAGATAGAGTTTTTTTTGAAACCAGTAATGAACTACGGGCTTGACCCGCTCCGAACGGGCATCCTTCTCTGCGACAAAGAGAGACTTTACATTAAGCTACAAACCCTAATTATTTTTTCTAATTTAATTATTTAAAAAGGATAGGAGTACTAAAATATCCTAGTATTACTTTTTAATCTAATTAGTACAGCATCAAATAAATATAATAAAGTTCACCAGATACATCATTATAATTATATTTGAATACATTATTGAAATTAATTGTTATTTTAATATAAAATAAATTAATTTTATATTAGTTTTTATTATATATAATTCTTCTATTTATGATTCGTTTATAGAAAGTATCTATATAAATATATGTATATACATATATACCACTATCTTTAAATCATTATTAATATATATATATATATATATACGGATAGCCAGATTCGAACTGGCACCCAATGAGTGGAAATCACTTAGTCTACCATTAACCTATACCCGTTTATAAATTAATATAAATAAAAGGAAGTACTTATTTCCAAATTAATACAATTTTTTTAGACTTTTATTCATTTCTTTATTAATAGAAATAAATAGAAATAAAGAATCTTTAAAAAATATTAATATTATAAATGAAATATCTAAGTATTATAAATATATAAATATAAATATATTTATATTTATATCTATTTTTTTTTTCTTAATAATTATTATAACATATTTTATCATTATTTAAAGATTAGGTTATTAATAATACAAAAATAGATAAAAGATATTAAGTTTACCTATATGGTCGAAGGGAATCGAACCCTCAATGATTACTCAATAAAACCTAAACTTATCACGTCTACCAATTTCGTCACGACCATCACAAAATTATATTTTACTTTATCTTTCGTTTCTTATATAAGTATAGTTTATAAAAATAAGATATCTTAAATATAAGGCAGTCTGTCAAGGCTGAATAATGTCGTTTGATTAACAATGATATTTTTAGATTAATAAATATTAATATTTTAGTATATATTAGTATAAATATCTCATATAAAGGTTAAATGTAACAAAAAAACATTATAAGTAATATATGAATATTAGATAGAATAAGAAATTATCAAACTTGATATAAAAATTTTTTTAGAAACAGATAGTATAATAATCTGCCTATCTAATTTAATATTTAATAAAAAAAATTTATATTTAATCTTTAAATATAAATAAATTTTCAAGTTAAAGAATAAAGAATAAAAAATTATTCATTATTCCTTTAAACTATTTAAGTAAATTATTATTTTAATGCACCTTTAGCTTAATGGTAAAGTAACAGTTTTCGGAGCTGATAGATATGGGTTCAAGTCCTATATGGTGCTATAATAAATAAATGTCCAGGAAAGGAATTGAACCTATATTAAAGAATCTTCAGATCTCCGCTTTACCGTTAAGCTACCTGAACTATTTATTAATTATTAAATTTATATTCAAGATTTACTTATAAATTTAATAATTAATAATTTTTTATGAATAACACAATTTATTAAATCTAATATTATGAAAACACATGAATTATTACATTTTCATATAATTATATAATAATTATATTTAAATGGAGATTATGGAATTTGAATCCATATACCTGAGTTGCAAACTCAACATTCTAACCAATTAAATTAAATCCCCTTAAATATATTCAATATAGTTATTACAGTAATAATAATTAATAAAAAAATTTATTAATTATTATTATTTATAATGGAATTTAAAGTCATATTAAGAAATTATGATTTTCTTTAAATTGTCATAAAACGGATGGAGCGAGATTCGAACTCGCGGCACTAAAATGTGCTTGATATCTCAAGTATCACGCCATAAACCAGACTCGGCCATCTCATCCTATAGGATCAGGATCCTCCTCCGGAGGATTAGACTAGTATAGGCAATATTTCAATGTAAGGGCGGGCGGGCCCCGACCCTTTTTCATATTAGGATCAGTAAGTGCTTGCCACTTACACATATAATATTAATATGAAAAAATATGTCATTTTCTAATTTAAATTATAAATATCTAACCAAGAATTATTTATTCTGCCTAGCCAAAAAAGAGTATATTTATATTTCAATTCTTAATAATATTAATAAAGATTAGTACTAATAACCAGGAGTAAATAGACTCGAACTACTAACGTAGAGTTTGAAGCCCTATGTTTTACCTATTAAACTATACTCCTAAAGAAGATAGTATAGTATCACAATTTTTTAGTATAATAACTCTGTCCTATATACAGTTCTATTGTATAAAAATAAACAAAAACTTTACCTTATTAATCCTATTATTTATAATAAATAAAAAGAATTAATATTAAAAATTATTTACTACACTCCCCCCTAAATTTTGCACATATAAAATTAATTTTAAAATAGGTATTAAATTTATTTAAAATAATTAAATTATTTTAAATAATTAATTAATAAATAAAAGATAATCAGATTAAAAACTTGATTATCATAAATAGTTTTCATTTATTTTCTATAAAATTAGTGTAAATTAAAAAAGAAGATCTGATAAATGTCAAGATCAAAACTTTTAAATATCCTCTTATTAAAATAAATATAAACTTAAAAGTTTATATTTTAAATTATTGTTTAAGATATAAAGTAAAACATATAAATAAAAGAATACTTATTTAAAATAAGACAGATAATATAATTAACCCTAGGCTAAATCTAATTTATTTATGTAAAACATCAAAATATTTAAAAGGGGTTTGATCCATACAAAGTATGGATCTTCTGTACAAGTAAGTATCCAGATCATATTGATCCTGATTCTAAAAGAAAGATAAATTTGATTTATGCTTGAAAACTTCATTATACTTAAGAGAAGGAATAGAAGAAAAAAAGGAATAAATAGATAAGAAAGAAAAATATTTATTTAATAAAAAGAAATAATTATATTTATATAAATATTTAATTCATTATAATGAATTAAATATTTATATTTCTATCTAAATCATAGTTAATTTATTTTAAAATATAAAAATAAGAATAAGTAAGAAATACTTAAATTATTTAAGTATTAAAATATTAAATTTACCTATATATCAATATATAATATTTAATCTGAATTATAAGGGTAAAGTTGCAGATTGGTACTGCATATAGATTGCAAATCTAATATTTTAGGGTTCGAATCCCTCTTTACCTTATATACAATAAATAAATAGAAAAATACATTTTATAGAATAAATAAATAGAAAAAATAAATATAAATATACAAATATAAATAAAGCCAGAAAAGTACATTATATAAATAAAGAAAGTGCTTTTGTTTTGCACTAAAATAAAATAAAATAAATTAAATTTTTAGTGATTGGAGCAAAGCAACAAGAAAACTTTTATTAAAATTTAAATCTGTATATATTTTAAATTAAAAATTTAACCTCTTTAGCTTAATGGTAAAGCGTAATACTTCTAATATTATGATTTAGGTTCGATTCCTTAAAGAGGTATATAAAAATAAAAATAATATATTATTTATATATATATATATAAATAATATAAATTTCTTCTATTTTTAGTAAAAACTAAGATTGAATTATTTAGTTTAATAATAAATTAAAATACTGCTTTTGCTGTGGCAATTTAATATTAATAATATAATAAAAGCATATTTCTAATTAATACTAAAAATAAGAAAGATATAATTAATGTAATATATATTATATTAATTAATAATTTTAAATTCATAAATATTCTATGAATTATACTTATAAAATATTAAAATTATTTACATTCTATAAATAATATCTATGAACTCTAAACTTTAAACATTTCTCCAGAGGCCGAAGGCCAGAAAGGTCTTCTATAATTTATTATAATCTCTAATAATACCAATAAAATTAATCGAGTGGTTAAGAGAGAAATAAAACTTAAAATAATTAAACAATACCTTATATTTAAATTAAAAATAAATGATCATATTAAAATATTTTATTTGATAAAGTATATTTTCCTAATTGAATACTTAATATATTAGGTAAAATATATTTTGAAAATAAAGATAATAATAAAGTTAAAGCAAAGAAAACTAATAAAATTTGATGTGTAAAAAAAAAAGGAACTAATTGTGGCATAATAAAATATAAATAAATAAATAATCCCATAATTATATAATAGATATAAAAAATTAATTATAGTTTGTTTAAAAATACCCAATACTAGAGGGCAAGAGGTAAAATATAATATATTATATTTTATGCTTTGCATAGAAGTATTGACTTATTTATAATTTCAATAAAAACCCTGATCCTATGATCCTCCTCCGGAGTATCCTTATGCAGATCTTGATCCTTCCTTTGGAGGATCAAGATCCTCTCGGATAAATATTAAGTAATAATAATATAATTAAACTTAACTATTTTGATTTTATATTAATTAGTATAATTAGAATAGAAACAAAATTTAAGACTAAACATATAACATTAAATAAAATTATAATTGTTTACTTAGATATTTAAACTAATCCTTTACAACAAGGAGAATACTACTAAAAAATTTGATAATATATAATATATTTAAATTTTATAATCAATATAAAATGAAAAGAATAAATATAACAAGGACTTGATCCTAGTTTAATATAAAAATAAAAATAATTATGAATCTTTTTTATAAAACAGGATCAAATTTTTGTTAATAAGCATATTAATTGGTAAGCGTCTTTAAAAATATAAGTGTCATTCTAAATACCCTTTCTTTACTATTAATTACCTTCATTTAGTAATTTATTAATTTCAGAAGACTATTTGTGATCTTATTTTTAGAATTTATTAATTTCATAAGATCTATTATCTTAACTAATTGAATATAGATTTCTTATTAATATTCTTATTTGATACATAATCTATTATTATAATTACTTTTTGCTGGTCGGCTAATCAGCCGACCAGCAAAGGTATAAATGGTCTTTGTAATAATATATTCTGATTCTATTAAAAAATTTGAGCCATCAATAATATTTACTAAAATAACAGAGATATTATTTGTCAGTAACTTAAATATTAACTAATCTTTATTCCTATCGGAAGAATAATAACATACGTATTGTATTAATTTCTAACTTTATTTTTTGAACTTAACATAATTATCTTTATATCATCTGCAATTTTTTAAAATTACAATATTTCTGCGGATAAGGTCAGAGTAACCCCTAAAATAAATAGCCTTGCTCCGCCCCTGATGATCTTACTTCTTTATAAGCGGTCCGGCTGGCTCCAAAATTTTATCTAATAATAGTATAAGTTTTTACCTAGTGATTATATAAAAAATATCTAATATAAGGATTAAAGCATTTCATAGAAATATATTTATTAAAATGAATAAGTAATGATATTAGAATAAATAAAAGAATAAAAGAATATGTACAAGATTATAATAAGAAATGAGACAATCCTAAATCAATTGGCTCACTTAAGATAATAGGAAATATACCTAATAAAACCATAATACTAATTAAAGGTAATAATAAAGAGAATTCTCTTTTATATGTATCAGGTGCAGATGTTAAAAGTGGGGAGATGGAACCAGTACTAATTCTATTAAACATATATATACTGTAACAAGCACTTAATATAATAGAGGTAGCAGCAATCATAGCCATTATTGGATTTACAAAGAAAGTAGCTAAGATACATTTTAATTCAGCTATAAAATTAGCTGTTAAAGGTGTACCCATATTACCAAATACCACAGTTAAGAACATAGCTACAGCTATAGGATATAAATTTAAAAGACCTTTAAGATAATTAATTATCCTTGAACCGATTCTATCATAAAACAACGCACCAACAAAAATAAAAAGAGCTGGACTTACAACACCATGAGCAATACTAAAAAGTATGCTACCAAATAAACCAAAATGATTATTAGAAAAACCACCTAATAAGGTAGAACCCATATGCGCTACGCTAGAATAAGCAACTAATACTTTTAAATCATTTTGTCTCATAGTAGTAGTACTAGCAAATATTAAACTAAAAATAAAAATAAAAAACATATTTATTTGTGCAGTAGCAAAAGAAAGCAATAAAATAAATATTAATATTCTAATAAATCCATAAAGAGCCATTTTTAGAACAATACTAGCTAAAACTATACTACCTGATACATTAGCATCACCATGAGCTAATGGTAATCATAAATGGAAGGGAACAATAGGTGTTTTTACAGAAAAAGCAATTATAATAGCTATTGTTCCTAGTAAACTTCAAGAATTAGATAATTGTATATCATCTAATAGTCCTATAACTCCAGAACCATTTTCTCCTATCTTTGTTAAAAATTCAATCAACATAAATAGAGAACCTCATAAAGTATAAAGAAAAAGATAATACATAGCTCTAAATTTTTGTACACCTCCAAACATACCTAATAAAATAAAAAATAAAGGTAATATTATTTCAAAAGATACATAAAACATAAGAATATCTATTACTAAGAACACAATTATCAAAAAATAATGGGAAGCTAAAATAGTAATAAGATAATATTTCATTTCTCCCATTTTTATAGTAGTTCAATTACTTATAAATACAAGAGGAAAAATGAAACTTAGTAAAAGAATAAAGGGTATAGATAAATGATCATAACCTAAAATAACTCCACTATTAGTACTTATAGGTAAAGTTAAGAAAAAACCTTTTTGATAAGTTGATGAAAAAATATCTAAATTATTTCATTCTATACTTATAATTAAAAAAACAAATAATGCTATTACTATACTTAACTTCTTTAATTGTATTATTTGATTAATATTATTTAATGTATTATTATTCTCATTAATCATCTCTTTTTTATTTAATAAAAAAGATTGAGCGCTTAATAAAGGAAAATCTAGTTTTAAAGAAGAAGAAGGACTTCTAACAGAAAAGTAATTAAGTAATACAGGAGATGCACTTTGAACATTTTCATCCAATTGAACAATTTCAGATATTCGCTTAGAATTATCAAAATTATTAATATTATTAAATACATTTAATTTATATAATAACAAAATAAAAGATAAAATATATGATATAATTAAAAATTTTATAGTAAATATCATATTTTTTTTGTTAATTTTTTTTTTGTTTATACTAGTAGATATATCTACCGCTAATAAAGTGTAAATATATATAAATTTGTTTATTTTATGGATAAAACTATATATAATCTCTATTTCTTTATTAGCTATTCTAAAAACTACAATGAATATAAAAATCATTGAGAAATAAAATGAAAGTATTAATTTTATATATACTAATATACACGAAGTATCAGTATAATCGCTAATAAAATAAATTTATATTATTTATATATATAATAAATAAAATAGTGTTTCTCTTCTTATTTAGATAATAAATAATAATAAAGAGTAATAAAGAATAATAAAGAATAATAAGTTCATAGGGTAAAATAGGTGCCAAAAAAATAATGCTTACATAGAAATAATCTAATTTTCCAAAAATGATTAAATAATAAAATAAAAAACTATACTTAATTTAAATAGATAAATATTAATGATTTAAAAATTATTTAAAAAGCTTTAGCTCCAGGGTTCCAGAGCTCCAGCACCAGAAAAATAAATTCAAATAGATACAAAGAATAATAAACCAGAGAACATAATAAATCCATATCTGGCAATAGAGCCTGAATCAAATTCAGCAAAAAAATAACTAATTTTATATAACCCGGCAACAGCACCTCTAGGTCCTATATATTCAAATATTCCTTTATCAAAAATAGAGCTTGTAACATATCCAAAATTGAAAACGTAATTTACAATTGTATTATTATAAATCAATTCAAATCAATATCTTTGATTAAAAAATCTATAAATAATTTTTCCATATTTTGAAATATTAAATTTTAATAAAATTATTGATTTATATTCAAATAAATATAAAGCTAAGATAGCTAACATAGTACTTAATATTAAAGGTAATAATTTATTAATAATAGGAATACCAAATTCAGTATCAATTAATATAGAATGGACAGGTACAATAGATAAGCTAACACCGAAACTTTGATTAGCTAGTCCAATAAAGAAATCTTTTGAAATATAACCTAAAAATACACTTAAAAAACCTAAAATAAATAAAGGTAAACTCATATATCAAGGAGATTCATGTGCATGTTCATAATTTTCTTTAGGTGCATTGGCATATGTTAAGAAAGTTAAATATATTAACTTAACAGAATATAACATAGTGAAACAGGAGGCAATAACAGCTAATAAATAAACTAAATAACCAATAGATGTAAATGAACCAAAGGCTAATTCTATGATCAAATCTTTGCTAAAATATCCACTTAATCAAGGGAAAGCTGCTAAACTTAATGAAGCTATTAGTATAACTGTATAGGTTAAAGGTAATAATTTCCCTAAACCTCCAAATCGCCTAAAATCTTGTTGATCTCCCATTGAATGTAATACAGAACCTGCGGCTAAAAAGAGTCCTGCTTTATACATAGCATGTAATACTAAATGCATTATCGCTAAATTGTACTGACTAAGACCTACAGCTAATACCATCATTCCCAATTGCTATTATATTAAAAATATAATTGGACCATTTCTTTATTAATCATTATATTTATCTCATTTATCTTTAAATAAAACTCACTCATTAAGTTTATTCAAATTATTATTATCTTTATTAATATTAACAGTATAAAATTGTTTTATTAAATTTAATCGATTAAATTTTTTTGTCCTTAATTTATACTTAATAAAATAATTATCAATTAAATTTAATATTTCCTTTTTTCTATATATCACATATTTAAAAGATTGAAATTTAGAATCACAAAAATAGACTCTTCCCCCATATAAAGAAACAAGTGGATCTAATAAATATTTATTTTTTTGAGAAATAGAAATAAATATCTGTCCACTTTTCTCATTTAGATAGATAGATCCGTCACTATCTATAAATCCACTAAATCACCCATTGTTAAATATTAAAGGTTTAGGAAATATTATATTTATTCCATATTTAATGCATATTTTATTCATTTGTAATAATCTAATAGGATTTCTTATTAATCCATTTATATTATTTAATAAAGTAATTAAGCCTTTTCTATGTGATAATTGATATCTTAAAGCATTAGCATTTGCCATACTTCGTATGGAACCACCTAATTTTTGTTTAATCTCATATAATGCTTTTATATCTCTTAAATCCATAGTAATCTGTAAACGAGCACTTCCTTTCTTAGACAAATTAAAATAACCATCTCCATCAATAACACCTGCTAATCATTCAAAAAAACTTTTATCATAATTATTAAATTTAGAATCATTCGGTGCAAAGCAAAGAGAGGGGGACGATTCAGGGCTACTAAGGGGCCCTGAATCAAAATTCACATTAAATCTTAAGGTATCAGATTTTATAAACGAAGAATAATTTCTTATGTTTGGAATTTTTATCATATTGGATAAAAGTAATATTTTTAAAAATTGCGATTTAACATTAAAGAATTTTTTGATTTTATTTGTATAAAAAACATAATAAAATATAAGATAAATAATTAATAACAAACGTATGGCCTCTGAGATTCCTACTAACTTGCTTAGAATAATAATTTTTCATTTTTCTGACATTTCATTATATAATTGTATATAAAAGTACTGCCGCTTAGCGGAAAATGAATTAAAAAAATTACTATTAATATATTTATATAAATTATAAATATGAGCTTTGGTTATCTGCGAATTACAAATAAAAAAAAATATAAGTTTTACGCAAATAGTTTGTTGCCTGAATATATATTTTTTTATATATTCTCGAGCCAATTGACTCATTGTGGAATAAGCAATAACTTTTTTAATATCATTTTGAAACAATCCTACAGAAGCACCAAAAAAAGATGTTAAAGCACCTGTTATTGTTACAATTAGTAATGCAAATTGAGATTGTTCTAATAAAGGAGAACATCTCATTAATAAATACACACCAGCAGTTACCATAGTAGCGGCATGTATAAGTGCAGATACAGGAGTAGGCTTAATTAATAAATTTTAGTTTTTAAAATTAAAAACTAAAATTTATTAAGGACTATATCATATACAATATTTCACATAACTATATTGTATTCTTACATATAGACTCTAAGGATTTATCTAATATAATTAATAAAAAATCCTGCCATATCTTATATACATATATTTATATATAAACATATTAACACATAGTAAGAATTTAAGAAAGACTCTATCTGATATAAAATTATAAATTTTTATTTTATTCCTAATTTATAATACATTTCAAGAATAAAATAAGGAAAAACAATCTCCCTTAAATTATTCATACTTAATTTATCAATTTTAATTCTTCACATTATTTTAGCATTTGAATTAATTCTTTTCATAATAACAGACACTATTTTAAATTTAACATAGAGAATTTCTTTTAACTTTAAAACTTCTTCATATGTAAAATTATCTGTACAAATTATCGTATTTCTTGAAGAAAAATAGCCATCTCCCATAATTCAATGAGCCACACTAATAGGAGTAATTATTTCTTCTAAATTAAAAGGTAATACTTTGACCCATCTACCCTCAATTTTTTTATACCAAGAAGAATGTAATTTTCCTAAAAAAGGTAAATATTTAGAAGAAAATCAATATTGTGTTGGTTTTTTCCTGTCAAAGGATTAGGTCAAGGAGTAGGTAAAGACCTCGTACAAATAAAAGCTAAAGCATTAAATTTTAAATATTTTAAATAAATTATATTTTTCGTAGATAATGTAAATTCTAATCTTCCTTGAGTTATATCACCTTTTATTTTTCCTAACCTTATATAACCATCACCTTTTATTTTTCCTAACCTTATATAACCATCACCTAATAACTCTCCTATAATTACTTCTAAAAGTTTAGATGAGATATTCCAAATAGAATATAATTCTTCTACCCTTAATTCTTTAGAACTTATAACTCATCTATAGTTACATACTTTTTGTGTATCTATATATTTTCTTACTGTATTTCTACTTATTTTTAATACTTTTGCACATTCTGTTTTAGTTTTGAAAGGAGCTTCTTTCATTAATGAAAAATCCTCAATATTATAAGCTTAAATAAAGGATCTATTAATATTAACCATTCCCTTTGTATAAAATTTTCTATATAATTTAAAATAATAAATTGAATATAATTTAAGAAAGTAGAATTTATAAAAATATTTATTTCCTTCCCAATTTTGTTATAAAAAGAGTTCTTTATCTCTATTATCCATTTTTTTAATATTATAGGTTCTTATAATAATAATCCTAATAAAAAAGATAAAAAGAAAAATGGTTCAGACTATGTTATATATAATTTAAATACTATATTTAAATTAATTAGGGCACTCTTGGAAAATAATTTATTTTCTAGTCTTTGAACGTACTGATTATACAAATGAAAAATTTTCTAATCCTCGGAGGATTCGATCCTCCGAGGAAGATCCTGATCCTATTTTAAGTTAAAGCAGTTTCGCTGCAAATCATCCAAAATTAAATCTACAAGATTTTTTTGCAATTCACCCTATTTTTATTTAATTTATCTATTAAATACGACAATTAAAGTAAAAAATAAAAATTATCGCCATAGGTAACCAAACATGAAGACCTAATTGTGCCGATTTTGCTGCTGCACCTAATAATAAAAGTATTAATATAAAATTTATAATATCAGTATTCATATAAGGAGATAATGCAAATATCGTTCCATAATCTAAAGTTCCAAATGCAAAGAAAATTGCAAAAAAACCAATAGTAAGGAAAAAATCTCCAACTCGATTTGTAAACATAGCATTCATAGCACTTTTTACTGCTGCTATTCTAGTAAACCAAAAATGAACAAGAAGATAAGAACAAACTCCAACCAAATTTTAAAAATAAAGAATTTCTTTCTTGACCCTTATACCGTTTATCTCAGATGGGGAATGAATGAAATAGCTTACTCTTTATTTTACTGTATTTTACTACCAAATTAAAATATACCCCAGAGTGTTAGGCCCCAGGCGTCAGCCAGGATTTATGTAAAACCTTGGAACAAAAAAAAAATTATTTTTTTTGTTAAAATTTTGACTGTGCATAAAATACAAAGTTACCTCTTATATCTTTAATATCTACTATTGTTCCAGTCGATCACAATTTATATATCAAATCTATAAAATGACGATCTCTTAATTAAGCTAATCAATTTGATCGTTACAATAGTATTGCAAAATAAATTCTTTATTTTTATTTTACTATAATATAATTCTTAATATCCGTTTAATTTATAATACATTGAAGGAATCATATAAGGCTTAACTATTTTTGAAAAATGAGGAAGAGATTTTTTATATATATATAAATAAGATATTATCTGATCCCTGATCCCTTTTTTACTTTCTTTTACTTTAGAACACAATATATTATATTTTCTTTTTAACAAATCACATAAAAACAATAGCTCATCATCTGTAAAACAATTTGTAGCTATTTTTACAGATGATCCATAAATAGAACCGTCATCCATAAATCAAATAGCTAAAGCTAAAGGAGTTAAATACTTTTCTAGATTTAAAGGGATAATTTTTACATATTTACTTTTCAAATTATCTGAAATATAAAACATATCATGTAGTCAATTAAAACTAGTAAATGTATAACTATTTATTCTATAATGAAATAAAATTTTTCCTTTTCCACTTATTCGTTTTTTTAATTTAGGTAATTTATTCGAACAATAACCTCTATCAGATAAATATTTATGAAATCATAATAAATATTCTATATTTTTATTACATTGTTCGAATATAATTCTAGTTCCTTTTCCTCTTGTTCTTCTTTCTAAGTGAGTATCTCCTAATGTAGAACCCACAATTATAGATATAATGTCAATATTGTGTGGACCTGTTCTTTCATGAGCTAAAAACCTTCTAACAGTTTTATTGTTATTACATTTATTTAAATTATAAAAATTATTACTTAAACTAAAAAAATTTCTGATACTAGGACTGATCATTATCCTGCTAGAGGTCCTTTTTTTCAATAAAAAGACGCCCTGACCCTGACCCTCATCCTGAGGGTCAGGGTCAGAGTTACCCTGACCCTCATCCTGAGGGTCAGGGTCAGAGTTACCCTGACCCTCATCCTGAGGGTCAGGGTCAGAGTCACCCTTTTTGTTTAAAATAGTATTATTAATTATATTTTTACTATATATTATATTTTGGTAATTAAACTGTAAAATAAATTGATCACTACGAGAATTTTCTGTGCTTGCGTTCTTATGAAATACTCCTATATTGTAATTAGATGATAGGTATAGTAATATACCAAATATTAAACAGGTTAAATTAGAAAAACGAACTATTCTACTCTCTTTTAGGTAAAAGGGATACCACTTTTTATTTTCAAGTAAAAGTAAAAAGAATAACCTATTTTTTATTATCATAAAATAAGGAAAGCAAGAATAAATTTTATAGTCATAAAAGAAAGTACAAATATTTATTAATGTTTTTCATGATAATATTAATAAATAAAGTCAAAACATAAATATTTCTACGGTCAGGGTCAGGGGCACCGCTAAAAATAAATAGCCTTCCTCTGTCCAGCCCATTTGAAATAAATATGAGCATATATTACGGTATCAGAAAGCTTTTCATATTTTAAATAATTTTAAGAAATTTATAATTATGAAGCAATAAAATAAATATAACAAATATTTATTTTTATTTTTGATATTTATACTAAAATGTATATAAAATATAAAAAGTGTAAGATAAATAAAGTAAATATTAAGAATGTCATATCATTTAAGGTATTTATCGCTACCTTCTCAACCCACAAACATAACTAAATAATTATCAGCTGTTACTAGAACAATCATTAAACCTGTAAATAATGATATATAGGAAAAAAAACGTTGTACATGTGGATCTTCTCCCATATATGATACGGAATATAAATGAACTAATAAAGATACTATTACTACAGGAATTAACATACTTACTGTTAATTCATCATAATAAAAGGATCAATTGATTCTTAACATTTCGGAACTTACTCATGAAAATAATTCAATACTTGTTGTTGACTTACATAAAGCTACTTCATAAAAAGCTAAAAATGCTAATAATGTTGTTATTAATAAACATGTAATATTAATAATGTAAGATCCTTTTACTCCTAATGCTCTACCTCATAATCCACTCAATAAAGCTCCCAAAAATGGTAAAAGAATTATTGCTAAATACATACTTAAAAATATAAATCCTAAAAAATACTAAATGTATATTTGCATTTTAACTAGATGTTTATTTTTATTACCTATTTACCTATTAAAATATATTTTTGTATATATTATATATATTATATATATTATATATAAATATAGGTCTTTATACTACTATTAAGAATAACTAATAAGATATTATTTATAATAAAAGAATAAGAATAAAAAAAAAAATTAATTTCGCTATAAATTATTTAAAGCAAACCAATTATAGTACGACAAATAATTATAAATAAATAGAATTTAAGAATGTCTTATTTTATTAACATAGTCTTTAAAAAGGATCAGGGCGCAGGGACATAAGAGGATACTCCTTACAGAGTATGGATCCAGATCATATAGATCTGGATCCATATGATCTGGATCCTATGAGCCCACGCTATTATTTTTACTATTTATTTATTTTTACTATTTATTTATTTTTACTATTTATTTTTAAGGAGTAACGTTAGGAGCCCGCATAAGTACGGTATTAATATTTAATGTTTTTAGTCTGTTAAACATTAATTTTATCTAAATTGGAATACAATCTATATTTACAGATAAAATTATTAAATTCTAGAATAAAAACAAAATTTTTTATAATTTATTAATTATTAATTAATATAAATAAAAAAAAAGCATAATTACTTTATAATTTAATAATCATTAATTATTAATTTCTTCTTAATTTAAAATAAGCAATAATAATTGCTAAACCTATAGCAGACTCAGCACCTGCTACAGAAATTATATATAAACTAAATATTTCAGCTAATATATCATTAAATTCCCAAGAAAATAATAAAATTAATAAAGATACAGCCAATAAGATAATTTCAATTGAAATTATCATTAAGATTAAATTTTTTCTATTAAAAATAAACCCTAACGTTCCTATAACAAATAAAATTAACGCTAGATCCATCGTATTTATCACTATAACTATCTCTTCCTATCTAATAAATACTTTTGTTTTTAATAAAATATAACTAAGTACTAATTAAATAAAAATATTTTGAACCCCAAACCCACCCTCTTTTTCGTTAATACATCATAAAATATAGAATTTATATAATATATTAATAAAGTACCTAACTAATAAATAAAATTAAGATATAAATCAAAAATTAGATTTATATCTTAATTAGTGTATAATAAAAATAAATAAAAATAAATTTTTATTTATTTTTATTTATTTC
>Ga0335076_10003510_pt1 | contig 15769 bp, 13 predicted proteins | sample Lox_Sample_25_FD_206717 | JGI IMG/M metagenome (GOLD analysis project Ga0335076, IMG submission 206717) | Soil microbial communities from Loxahatchee National Wildlife Refuge, Florida, United States - Lox_Sample_2.5 | ecosystem: Environmental > Terrestrial > Soil > Wetlands | place: USA...
TGCCTGGCCGGGAGGTGCATCTCAAACGTCACATTGGAACGTGATGCCGGTCACATCCCCGTCGCTTCCCGCCTTACAAGCTTGTAATTGCAAATGATTATCAATTGCATCTAGGATGCCCATGACCGCCCTTCGCCTTTCCCAACTCCTCCTCTGGTTCCTCCTTTCTCTGTTCGCGCTCGTCTCTTTCTCTTTCGCTCAAGCTGCCGCTTCACTTTCCGGTTCCGTCCTCGACCCGAGCGGAGCGCCCATTCCCTCGGCTTGCGTTATCCTGCTAAATCCCGACAACTCCTTCCGCCAGACGGCTACCACGGACGCCGAGGGCCATTACCGGTTCGCCGCTTTGCCTGCCGGTCGCTACTCCCTCGAGATCGAATCGCCCGGCTTTCGACTTTTCCGCCTACCGGCGATCGAACTGCACTCGGCCGAGGTTGCGATCGACGCGCGCCTGCTGCTCAACCAGGCATCAACTGTCGTTGAGGTATCCGCCGACGCGCTCCGCATCGATCTTTCCAGCACGCAATCTGGCGAGATTCTTTCCGGCAAAGAGGCCATCAGCATTCCCCTCAACGGCCGCAGTTTTACGAGTCTTCTCGCCGTTCAGGCCGGAGTCGTTCCGACCAGTTCCCAGCAGCCCAACGCCGTCGTCATGGCCGGTGCCGCCAGCACTCCTCCTTCCGGCGACCTCGATCCCGGCAACCTTTCTGTCAGCGGACAACGCGAAACCACCAACGGCTTCCAACTCAATGGCAGCACCATTCAGGAAGCCTTCAACATGGGCACTGCTATCGTTCCTAATCTCGATTCCGTCCAGGAACTCCGCGTGCTCACGAACAATTTTGATTCCGAATACGGCAATTACTGCGGCGCCCAGGTCATTCTCATCACCAAGTCCGGAAGCGATGTCTTCCACGGCAGCGCCTTCGAGTTTCTCCGCAACACAAATCTCGATGCCAAGAACTATTTTTCGTCCGATCGCGCCAAATTTGATCGCCATCAGTTTGGGGGGACTCTTGGTGGACCGGTTCGCCCGCAACAAACCTATTTCTTCGTCGATTATCAGGGCACAAAGATGACCGAGGGCGTCGAGTCTGGGCTCATCTCGGTCCCTTCCGCGCTGGAACGTTCCGGCAATTTCTCCGGTATTTCCGGCGTGCTGACCGGCTCGGTCAAAGGCCAGGCATGGGCCGACTCTCTCACCCAGGAACTGGGCTATCCGGTTACACCCAACGAACCCTACTATGTCGCCGGTTGCTCCTCGTCGGCGCAATGCGCCTTTCCAAACGCCATCATCCCGTCATCTGCGTGGTCTGCTCCTGCGAAGAATCTTCTCGCTTACATTCCTGCTCCCAATCAAGGCAGCAATGGTTTTTCCACTTCCGCTCAGAACGAAATCGTCAGCGACAATAAAGGCGCCGCACGCCTCGACGCCACCACCCGCTTCGGTTCTTTGTCCGCCTACTACTCCATAGACGATTACACGCTCGACAATCCCTACCCCACGGGCCAAGGTGGCGCCAATGTTCCCGGCTTCAACGCCGCCTCGCTCGGTCGCGCGCAGCTTCTTAGTCTCGGCGCTACCAGGAATTTCGGTTCGAACGCTGTCAACGAGTTCCACTTCAGTGCTATGCGCTTCGCCAACGACGTCGGCCGGCCCGTTGGTGGGGTTGGCCCCACGCTTGCCTCGCAAGGCTTCACGGAAGGCGCCGGAACGCTCGGCATTGTTCCCCTCGATCCCAATATCGAAGGCATCGAGAATGTTGTTCTCAACGATCTCACCTTCGGCGTCAACGTCACCGGAGAAATTCAAGTCAACAACACTTTCCAGTGGACCGACACTTTCACGCGCATTTTCCATAAACACACATTGAAACTGGGTGTCGGCTTCCATCTCGATCAGATCAACATCAATCCCGACGCCGTCTACAACGGCTCTTTCCAATTCGAAGGCACCGAAACCGGCTCGGATTTCGCCGATTTCCTCCTCGGCGTCGCCAGTTACTACCGCCAGGGCGATTCGAAAAGCTTCTATCTCCGCAACAAGTACCTCGGCCTTTTTGCCCAAGACAGTTGGCAGGCCAGGCCGAATCTCACCTTCAACTACGGTCTGCGCTGGGATGTTCTTCCACCGTGGTATGAAAAATACAATCAGCTCCAGACGCTCGTCCTCGGCCAGCAATCCATTGTTTACCCCAACGCCCCTCAAGGGCTGGTCTTTCCCGGCGATCCTGGCGTGCCACGCACCCTCGCTCCCACGCAATACAAGAACTTCGCGCCTCGCGTCGGCGTTTCTTACTCACCTGCTTTCCACCATGGTGCGCTACGGAAGATCTTCGGTGCTGCCGGTACCACCAGCATCCGCGCGGGCTATGGCATCTTCTACACCGCTTTCGAAGGACTCTCCGCCGGCATCATGAGTGCCAATCCGCCCTACGGCTACGACTATGACAGCAGCACCCTCGGCCCTCCGCTCTTCTCCGCGCCGTTCATCGCTGCTGCCACCGGCAACACCAACGGTCAGCCTTTTCCTTCACCCATTCCCGCCTATGGCGCATCGGCTTCTCATCCCAACACTACCGTCGACTGGTCCAAGTATCTTCCCATTACCGGTGTCCCTTCTTTCTTTCACCAAAACGTCTCGCCCTACACCGAAAGCTTCACGCTCTCTCTGCAACGCCAAGTCACACAAAATTCCGTACTGAGCGCGGCCTATGTTGGCAGCCAGGCCCACCATCTTCTCGTCCTTCTCTCCGTCAACCCCGGTAATCCCGAACTTTGCCTCGCCACCCCCGGCTGCGGTCCGTTCAGCGAATTCGGCGCACGCGGCCCCTTTGGCCCGCAATTCGACGCTGTCACCTATCAAAAAACCATCGGCAATGCCGACTACAACTCATTCGAAGTTAATTTTCGTCATTCCTCCGGCCCCCTCGAACTCCTCGTCGGCTACACCTATGGCAAATCCATCGACCAGTCTTCCAGCCTCTCCGAGCCGGTCAATCCCATCGATCCCAGCCTCAGCCGCGCCATCTCAGCCTTTGATATGCAGCATAATTTCGTCGCCAGCTATCATTACGACCTCCCGTTCCATCGCCTCGCCGCCCATCGCGATCGCCTTACCCGCGGCTGGAGCATCTCCGGGATCACGCGCTTCTCCTCCGGCTTCCCGGTCACCCTCTTCAATAACAAAGACACTTCCTTGCTCGGTACCATCCCCAACGGCATCAACAACAACGGTGTCGATACACCCAACTTCGTGCCCGGCGCGCTCCACATCAACACCGATCCCCGAAATGGCCAGCTCGCCTTCAACACCTCGCTCTTCGCTCTCCCCGCTCTCGGCCAGATCGGTACCGCTTCGCGCCGTTTCTTCTATGGTCCCGGCATCAGCAATTTCGATGTTGCCCTCCAGAAGAATCTCCCTCTCACCGAACGCAAATCCCTTGAATTTCGCCTCGAAGCCTTCAATGTTTTCAATCACGCGCAGTTCTATGGCCCCGCTGCCGTCAACGGCGACATCAATAGCCAGAAATTCGGCGAAATTGTCAGTGCTGCTGCGCCGCGTCTTCTCCAACTCGCTGCCCGCTTCCAGTTTTGATTCGCAAACTCGGCCCTTCACAATCATCGATTCAATTTGTGGTAAGCTCCCCCGGGTTTCCTTGATTGTCTCCTGGTACTTCGAATCGGAAGGGTCTCTCTCGTGCCTGATTCCAAATCCTTCTTCGATGCCATTCGCTCCGGCGATCTCGCCAGGGTTCAATCTCTTCTCGATGCTGATCCATCTCTCGCTTCCGCCAAAAATGAATCCGGCGCTTCCGCTCTTTTGCTTTCGATTTACACCGGCCGCCACGATATTCGCAAACTTCTCCTCCTTCGTGGCCTGCAGATGGATCTCGCCGAAGCCTCCGCCGCCGGCGAGCTTTCCCGCGTGAAACAACTCGTCGAAATCGATCCTGCCGCCGCCAATTCCTTTTCCGCCGATGGCTTCCCCCTCTTCGCTCTCGCCTGTTTCTTCGGACATCTCGACACCGCGCGCTATCTTGCGGAAAAAGGAGCCGACATCCACGCTGCGGCGACCAATGGCACTGGTTACAACGCGCTCACCGCCTCCGTCGCCGCGGGTCACACCGAAATCGTCAAATATCTCCTCGCACGTGGCCTCGATCCCAACCATCGTTACGGCCCCGGCTTCACGCCTTTTCTTGCCGCTGCTGCCGATGGCCATCTTGAAATCGTCAAACTCCTTCTCGCTCATGGCGCCGATTCCGCCGCCATCGCCAGCGACGGCAAGTCCGCGCTCACCCTCGCTACCGAACGCAACCACTCACAAGTGGCCGATTTCCTCCGTTCCCGCGTAGCCTCCGCTTCTTGACTCTCGCCTCCCCCGCATTAAACTCTTCTGCAGAGCGCCCTACCATGTCCTCCCGGCCTTCCACGCGTGCAATGCTTCTTGGCCTCGCTTCCTGCCTTGCCGCCGGTTCTTCCCACGTCCCTTACGGAGGTGATCCCATTTCATTTGAATTGAAGAGCACCCACTTCTCGAAGGGCTCGACCATTCCTCAACAATTCACCTGCGTCGGCGCAGACATCTCCCCCGCGCTCGAGTGGAGCGCTCCCCCTGCTAACACTCAGTCTTTCGCTCTAATCGCCGACGACCCAGATGCTCCGGTCGGCAATTGGGTCCACTGGGTTCTCTACAATCTGCCAGCGACTCTTCGCTCGCTCCCGCAAAATTTCCCCAAGTCCGAAAAGGCTTCGGACGGCACGCTTCAGGGTCGCAACGACTTCGGCAAAATCGGCTACGGCGGTCCCTGCCCGCCGCCCGGCAAAGTTCATCGCTACTTTTTCAAACTCTACGCCCTCGACGCGCATCTGGCCCTGAACCCCGGCGCCTCAAAGAAGGATCTCGAGCGCGCCATGCAGTCTCACATTCTCGCCCAGGCCGAAACCATGGCCCGCTTCTCCCGCTGATTTTTCTCTATAATCTTTCCTGGCTCGTTATGCCTCTTCCTGCCGGTTCGCGCCTTGGCCCTTACGAGATCGCCAGCCTCCTCGGTGCCGGCGGTATGGGCGAAGTCTATCGCGCGCGCGATCTTCGCCTCGGTCGCGACGTCGCTGTCAAAATCCTCCCGCCAGCTTTTTCCGCGCAGCCTCGCGCTCTCCAACGCTTCGAACGTGAGGCCCGCGCGATCTCCTCGCTTACTCATCCGAATATTTGCACCTTGTTCGACGTCGGCTCCTCCAACGACACCCATTTTATCGTCATGGAATTCCTGGAAGGTCACACGCTTCGCGAACTAATCGGCCCCCTTCCCCTCGCCTTCGCTTCCGCCCTCCAGTGGGGTGTTCAGATTGCCTCTGCTCTCGAAGCGGCGCACGCCCGCGGTATCGTCCATCGCGATATTAAACCCGCCAACATTTTCATCACCCGGCAAGGCCATGCCAAACTCCTCGACTTCGGTCTCGCCAAATTTGAATCGCTTTCGGCCGCCGGCTCGATCTCGGATTCTAGCGATCCTGCCACCCTCACTGCCACCGAACTCACTCTCCGCGGCGTTCCCGTCGGCACTGTTGCTTATATGTCTCCCGAACAAGCCCAGGGCCTGCCGGCTTCTTCAGGCAGTGATTTCTTCTCCTTCGGCGTGGTTCTCTACGAAATGGTTACCGCCTGTCGCGCTTTTCCCGGGAGCTCCACCGCGGAGATCTTTGCTGCCATTCTTCACTCCGCGCCTCTTCCCGTCAGCCGCCTCAACCCGTCCATTCCTCGTGAATTCGATCGCGTCCTCGCTCGCCTCCTCGAAAAATCTCCCGAGGCTCGCTACTCCTCCGCGCGTGAAATCATCGCCGCGTTGCAGGTTTTTTCCGGCCCTCGCCCATCTTCCAACGACATTTATCTTTCGCCTCCTACCCAACCTCCCGCGATTCCAGAGCGCCTGCAATCCCTGGCCGTGCTTCCTTTAACTGATCTCTCTCCCCAATCCGGTCAGGATTATTTTGTCGATGGACTCACGGAAGCGCTCATCACCGCCGTCGCCCGCCTGGGCGGCATCCGCGTCATCTCCCGCACTTCTTCCATGTGTTACCGCAACACCCAAAAGAGCCTTCCGCTGATCGCTCAGGAACTCAATGTCGATATGCTCCTCGAAGGCTCCGTCCTTCGTTCTAACAATCGCCTTCGCTTCACCTGTCGCCTCATTGATCCGCGTACTGAAGATCTACTCTGGAACGATACCTTCGATCGTAATCTTCGTGACATCATCGCTCTCCACGATGACGTTACTCATTCCATTGCTGCCAGTATCCGCGCCCGCATTCAGGATCGCTCCCACTCCAGCCTCACTCCCTCACGCCACGTCCACCCGGAAGCCTACGACTCCTACCTCCGTGGCCGCTTCTTCTGGAATAAGCGCAACGAGTCTAGCCTCAAGAAAGCCCTCGAGTGTTTTCAACACGCTCTCGATCTCGATCCGCTTTATGCTCCTGCCTATTCCGGCGTCGCCGACTCGTATTTCTACCTCGGTTACTCTTTCGGGCGGATGGCACCGAACGACGCCATGCCCCGCGCTAAAGCCGCCGCTCTTCGCGCCCTGGAGCTCGATCCTCATCTCGCCGAAGCCTTCTGCTCACTCGCCCTCGTTCAATCGGTCTATGAATGGGATTGGCCCACCTCCGAAGCCAGCTACCTTCGTTCGCTCTCCCTCAACCCCAGCCTTGGCACTGCCCACCATTTTTATTCCGTCCAACTTTCCTCTCTCGGTCGCCACCAACAGTCTCTCCATCACATTTATCAGGCTCTCCAGGGCGATCCTCTTTCGCTTCCCATCAACAACTTCGTCGGTATGATGCACTTCGCCGCTCGTCAACACGATCTCGCCATTGCTGCCAGCCGCAAAACTCTCGAAATGGATAACTCCTTCGGTCTGGCCCATTCCGTCTTGGGCGCTGCCTTGGAGGCCAAGGGCCTCCAATCCGAGGCCGCGGAGGAATACCTCACCTCCCTGGTCGTCGGCCACCACAACCCCGACGAGTGCGCCGCCATTCGCCGCGCTTACGAGAGTGGTGGTCTTGCCTCCCTTCACGAACAAGATTTGCAGCAGTCCCTGCGCCGGTGGGATGGATGGCACGGGCTCGCCTTCGATATTGGCGCGCTCCAGGCCATTCTTGATCGCCGCTCCGATTCTCTCGATTGGCTCGAACGCGCCTACCTCGCCCGCAGCGGCCGCCTCATCTGGCTCAATTCCGGCACCAGCTTTTCTCGTGCCGCCCAATATTTCGACAATCTCCGCTCCGAACCCCGTTTCCTCCGTCTTCTCGAGCAAGTCCGTCTCCCCGTCTCCGTGTAGCGCAGGGTAAATCTTCTGAGCGGCTACCGGAGCACTGCTCAATCTGCTTAGTGCGAATCAGTAGAGTGGTAGAATGCCTTGCGCGGAACGATGCGGAGGGAAGATGCCAAACCGTAATTCTCTGAATGTCATTTCTGCAATCGCGTCGCTGTTATTCGCGGCCTCGATGACGCCATCCTTCGCCTGCGCCCAAAATCAGGATTTCTCCAAAGTCCAGATCAAAGTCACCAAGGTTTCCGGCAACATCTACATGCTGCAAGGCGCCGGCGGCAATATCGCTGCCTCGGTTGGCGAAGACGGCATCGTCATCGTCGACGATCAGTACGCTCCCCTCGCCGATAAAATCCAGGCGGCCCTCAAGAGTCTCGGCATCACCGATAAGGCCGTTCGCTTCGTGATCAACACTCACTATCACGGCGACCACACCGGCGGTAACGCCCCATTCAGCAACTCCGGTTCCACCATCATCGCGCAGGACAATGTCCGCAAGCGGCTCGAGACTGGCGGTTCCGCGGGCAACGGCGGCTCCATCAAAATGGAGATCAAACCCGCCGACAAAGCGACCCTCCCCGTCATCACTTTCGAACACGACGTCACCGTCCACCTCAACGGCGAAGACATTCGCGCCCTCCATTTTCCCGCCGGTCACACCGATGGCGACGCCGTCATCTTTTTCCCGAAAAACAATGTCGTCCACATGGGCGACGATTTTGTTCGCTACGGCTTTCCTTTCATTGATGTTGCCAGTGGTGGCAGCGTGCAGGGCATGGCCGCCGCCATGGAAAAGGTCAGCGCCGAGCTGCCCAAGGACGTCAAGGTCATCCCTGGCCACGGTGATCTCTCCAATCTCGACGACGTCCGTGCCTTCGTTCAGATGTTAAAGGAGACTTCGGCGGCCGTTCAAAAAGCCATCGATGAACACAAGACCCTCGAGCAGATGAAGCAGGAAAAAATCCTCGAGCCCTGGAAGAAATGGTCCGGTGAATTCATCGATTCCGACAAATTCATCGAAACCCTCTACAATTCGCTGACCAACCATCCTGGAGATTTCATGAAGCACAACTAGCCTTAATTCCCCGTGCCGCCACCTCGATTAGAATAGCCGGGGCTGTCTCTTTGGCAACTCCCGGCCGAAGTATTCATATGCCCGTGGCGTAGCCACCCGCCCGCGGGGAGTGCGGTCGAGCATACCGATTTGCATCAGATACGGCTCGTAAATCTCTTCAATCGCGTCTTCTTCTTCGCTCAACGCTGCTGCCAGTGTCCCTAAACCCACCGGTCCGCCGCCATATTTGTCCAGCAGCGCGATCATCAGGTTCCGGTCCACCTCATCCAGCCCATGCCTATCCACGCCCAGCATATGTAGCGCTTCCTGCGCCACCTCGCGTGTAATCCGTCCGCCCGCGCGCACTTCGGCAAAGTCGCGCGCTCGACGCAGTAACCGGTTCGCGATTCTCGGTGTTCCCCGGCAGCGCCCGGCGATTTCTTCCGCTCCCTCGTTGTCCATCTGAATATTCAGAATCTTCGCCGAGCGGTGCAGAATGATCAGCAAATCTTCCGGCTCGTAAAAATCCAGCCGGTGCACAATCCCAAACCGCGACCGCAACGGCGCCGTGATCAGTCCCGCCCGCGTCGTCGCGCCCACCAACGTGAAATGGTTCAAGTGAAACGGATGAATCCGCGCTCCGGGTCCTTGTCCGATCACCAGGTCCACCCGAAAGTCTTCCATCGCCGGATACAATACTTCTTCCACCGCCGGTTGCAGCCGGTGAATCTCGTCCAGGAAGAAGACTTCCTTCAATTCCAGCGAAGTGAGAATCGCGGTCAAGTCCCCTTTGCGTTCCAGCAGCGGTCCCGCGCTGGTCTTGATCGGCACCTTCAGTTCATTCGCGATAATCTGTGCCAGCGTGGTTTTCCCCAGCCCCGGTGGCCCATACAGCAGCACATGATCCAGCGCTTCACCGCGATTCCGCGCCGCTTCCAGGGCGATGGCGATGTTTTCCTTTACCCGCTTCTGCCCGATATATTCCGCCAGTGTCTTCGGCCGCACGCTTGCATCTAGCCGCGCGTCATCGTCCCACGCAGCCCCCGACACCATCCGCGCGCGTTGCTCCGCTTCGTCCCCGCCGCGCTGCCCCATCGCTTTTTTCTGGCTGAACTCAGGCATGTCCCGTCAAGAATAGCAGGTATCCGTCAACGTTTCGCAGCCCTCGTGGCACAGCCATTCCTGCCTGTGCTCTTCTCCGCGCCCGCCATGGTTCAAATCAATATTTTTGCGGCGCGCTCAACGCCGCCAGCGACGCCCGCAACAATTTCTCGAAACTTCCCGTGCCTACCTGGCTCTTGGCCTCCGCCACTGCCGCTTCCGCCGTGCGATCGTCGTATCCCAGATTAATCAGCGCGGACTTCACATCCGCCTCCGCTCCTGCCGGTGAAGCCGCCGCCGGCTTTTCCGCTTCCACCGCCATCGCCTCCAACTTGTCCTTCAACTCCACCACCATGCGCTCCGCCGTCTTGCGCCCCACTCCCGGAATCTTCGTCAGCCGCGCTAGGTCTCCCATCCGAATCGCCGGCACCAGCTCCTCCACGTTCATTCCCGACAAAATCTTCAGCGCCAGCGTCGGCCCCACTCCCGAAGCTCCTAGCAGCAGCTCAAACAGATGCTTCTCCCGCGCCGACAAAAATCCGTACAAACTCAGCGCATCTTCCCGCACATGGGTATGAATCAGCAGTGTCACTTCGGCGTGCAATTCGCCCATGGCCGCAAACGTCGACAGCGGCACCACCACCAGGTACCCCACGCCCCCCACATCCAGAATCACTTGATTTGGCCGCTTCTCCAGCAACCGCCCGCGTAATAGTCCAATCATCGCCTCAAAGTATTGCCGCCCCCTCCCGCGCTGTCAACGCAATCACTACCGGGTGGCCTCTGCGCCGTGCTGGTCGGAGTTTGGTTCGTTGCAGATCGTCAGCCAGAACACGTGCTGGAATCTTTGCGGATGCATCGGGTTCGCGTAATCGGTTCCCTTATGTTTGTATTCGACCGCCGTGCACTGCGGATCCATCGTCGTGTTCGTTTTCCCCGTCGCGTGAGCCGTGCCCGAATCGATCGGGCAAGTCGCCGTCTTCGGATACTTCGTTCTTGCCTGCACCAATGGCAAGGCCAGGATCACTGCTGCCGAAAGCAGCACGGCACGGAAAATCCTCTTTTCCATTCAGTCCTCTCTCCTTGCCTGCGAGGCAACGCGGCCTATTTGCTCAGCCCATTCCTCGCCGCCGAAACCACTGAAATCACTTGCGCGCTCTGCCGCAGCGGCCCCAGCCGCGTACGTTCCAGTTCATCTCGATAAAAAAGGTTATAGGTGTCGAACGGTATCATCCGCCCATCCGGGTGCACGATATGAATGCACGTTTTCTTCACCGATCGGACGTCAAACCCATACGCGTCAATGAAATGCACAATCAGTACCCGAAATATGTTCTTGTAGTTCAGTCCTTTCGGCGCCGCCACCTTTGGCAAGCAGCACAGCAGCTCTCGCAGCGTCGTCGCTCCTGATTCCGGCGAATGATTCGTCGCGAACAACTTGAACAAGCAATCTCGTATCCCCGGCTCCTCTTCATACACAATCGTGTTCGCTGCCGCGTTGATCAGTACCTCCGGCTCCACAAATCGTGTCAGCGGAAACGTCTTCCCATCGATCTTCAGCGCGTATGCCATCGCCAGTGAGTCCGGATGGCAGGGCACGGGAATCACATCCTCCGCGCGAAACACGCTCGTTTGCTGCAATAATTTCCGCCGCACTTCCGTCAACGTCAGCCGGTCCACCGCTGGATCAAATCGCTCCACGCGTCCCGCATTCTGAATCGGCTGCAGCGTCACCCCGCGCACGCACGGTTGCGTCAGCGCGTACTCCACCAGTTTTCCGATCTCGCCGTCGTTCAGTCCCTTCCGCAGCGTCACCACCAGTGTCGTCGACACTTCATGCTTGTTCAGGTTCCCCAGCGCCTTCTCCCGGATCGGCCGCAAATCCCCGCCGCGTAAATCCAGCAGCGCCTCCCTTTCGAACGAATCGAACTGCAAGTACACCTCAATATCGGGGTCCGCCTCCCGCAGTCGTTTCACAAAATCTTCGTCTTGGGCAATCTTCACCCCATTCGTATTCACCATCAGATGCCGGATCGGCCGCGACTTCGCCATCTTCACTATGGTGAAAAAATCCGGGTGCAGGGTCGGCTCTCCGCCCGAAATCTGCACCACGTCCGGCCGCCCCTCATTCCGTACCACCGCGTCCAGCATCTTCTCTATCAGCGCCAGCGGTCGGTGTTCCACGCGTTCCGGCCCGCTCGCCGAATAACACACCGGGCACCTCAAATTGCACGAATCCGTAATCTCTACCAGCGACAAGCACGAGTGCTGCTCGTGATCCGTGCACAGCCCGCAATCGTAAGGGCAGCCCCACTTTACCGGCGTGTTGTGCACCGCAGGCATCTCCGGCCTCTTGATAAACACTTCCCGGCATCGCCGGTAATAATCCACGTCGTCCGCAATCAACACGCGCTCGCGCCCGTGCTCCGGGCAGTGTTTCAGCAAAAACACTTTCTCGTCCTGAAAAACGATCTTGCCCTCAACCCGGCGGTAGCACGCCGAGCAGATTGTCAACGCCACGTCATAAAACATGTACGGTCGGACGCGTTCACTCATGCGACCCCGATTTCTGCGCCATCCAGATAAAGAAATACACGACAATTGCCGCCAGCGTCATAACGAAAATTCCCATGAACACCAGTCCCGCATACAAAAAGAATGGCCCACCGCCATCTTTTCCGAGCGCGAATCCGCCGCCGCACGTGATCACCGCCAGCCCCAGGCTCGACAGCAGAATCAGGAGCAGCGGTTTCCAGGCACTCTTGGCCCCCGGTCTGGGCGGTGTCGGCGGAGCAGGTGCCCAGTTTGCGGGAAGTTCGCTCATTGCGTTCTCGAATCCTTGAAGTATTGGAACACTTTGATGATCAGCGACACCACAAGCCAGGCCACGCTCAGCACCAACACCCCAAAAAAGAATACCGCGCAGCCCGAGAAAAATTTGAACGACGGGTCCGGCCTTGCATTCATGCTTCCGCAAGTCGCCAGCGCCCCCAGTACCGACCCCACCAGCAGCGCAAACACCACCCCCATCACAATCAGGATCGGCACCAACGATCGCCGCCGCTCTTTCTCCTCCTCCGTTCGCGGCGTAGCCGGTGGCTTCCAGTTCGCGGGAAGTTCGTTCATCGATCCCCTCTCGCCGGCTCGCGCTCGAGCACCTGGTAGCCTTCCTCTGTTTCTATCCGCTCATACGCCAGCCCGCCCCGCTGCACCCACCTCACGATGTCCGCGCGGTAGTAAATCAGCATCGCCACGCACGCCCACTGAATCGACGACGTCCCCAGCAGCACCCGCGGGTCCGGCTTCAGGAAATCAATCGCTAGCCGAAACGAAAAGTACGCCACCATAAACAGCTTGAACAAATCCCCCCGCAGGTACGGCCGCCGCCACAACCTCGCCAGCGCCACCGCCAGCAGCGCCAGAAAAATCACTTCGTACAATTGTGTTGGATGCCGTCTCACCCCATCCCCAAAATCTACCGCCCACGGCAGGGAACTGGCGCTTCCGCACGTCCCATCCGCCAAACCTGTCAGAAAGCATCCGATCCGCCCAATCGCTATTCCCACGCACAACGGTATTGCAAACAGGTCCCCGGTCCTCTGCTTGATGCCCAGCCGCCGCTTCGTCCATTCCACCGCCAACAATCCGCCGATCAGCGCCCCGACGATCGTTTTCCCCGCCAGCAGCGTTCGCGGTTCATGCCACTCGCTCGCCAGTCGCGCCGGATCCTCCAGCATCGCCAGCAGCAGCGCCCCAAACAGCGCCCCCGTCGCCGCCGCCGCCACTACCCACCAGCGACGTGGCGTATCCAGAAAATCCCCGCGCGTTTTCCGCAGTTCCACATACAGCCGGAATCCTACGCCGTATGCCAGCGCCTCAAACAAAAAATGAGGATGCACCCGCAGCGGGCCAACGGGCAGATAAACAGGGAAGCTCATAGAATCCACAAACGCTACGCCAACTCCACCACCGGGTCAACGCCCGCCACAGCGGGTTATTCTTCAGGGCAGTCCGTCCTTTCGGCGGCTTGTCCCCGGAAGGGCTCTTCTTCGAACCTCCCACCTGATGCTCTTCACCTTGTACGGTTTGTCTCCACTTTCCATCTTGTGCGGTTTGGTTTCCTTCTTACTTCACCGCCTTTTCAATCGCCGCCTCTGCCACCGGCGCCATCAGCGCGTACCCCTTCGCGTTCGGATGCAGCCCGTCGTCCGAATATTCTTCTTTCAGCATCCCTTTTTCATCCACCACCGCGGAAAAATAGTCCGCGTAAATCGCGCCCACACTTGCCGCATAGCTCTTGATCCATTGATTCAGCTGCACAATTTGCGACGGAGGCCGCCCCGTGCTTTGTATCAACTTCCGCCGCGGTCCTTCTGCCGCTTGCGGGGAATTCCCCCATCCCACCGGCATTGGCGCGTAATCGCTGATCGGGGTCAGCGAGCACAGGATCACCTGGATTCCGTGCTTCTGTGCCAGTTCCGTGATCGCCATCAAATTCTCCTGCACCATGGTCATCGTCTGCGGTCCATTGTTCTGCGCGATGTCATTCGTTCCCGCCAGGATAATCACCGCCGACGGTTTCAGGTCGATCACGTCCGGATACATCCGCACCAGCATCTGCGCCGTCGTTTGCCCGCTGATTCCACGATTCACATACGGCTTGCCGGTGAACGATTCGTTCAGCCTCCATCCATCCGTGATCGAATCGCCCAGAAATACCACACGCTTCGTCTCCGCCGGCCGCTTCTTCAACTCTTCATTCGCGCCGTGGTACCTCCCCAGTTGGTTCCAGTCCTGCAACTGCTCTGCGAGGTGTTTCGCCTGTGACGCCAGGCAACACCCCGCTTTCGGCGGCTCATAAGTATCCGCCAGCTGTGCCCGTGCCGGCGCTCCCGCGAGCGTCGCTAGTCCCACCAACATCGCAGCCAGTAATCCTCGCAACATGGATCTCCCCTCATTCCCAAACACATCACCCCGAATCACGCTCGCCTTGGTTGGAACTCGGCGGCGTTTGTGTTCAGTCTAAGTCGCATTCGCCCTTCATTACATCGTTTTCATTCTTCACCGTTGCTGATTCCGGCGAGCACGAAAATCTCCCGCTCATCACCATTCCACCCAAATAATACGGAGCCCGTATTCTTCACGAAGCAGCGCGGCCAACATTTCCCTGCGAAGCTCCGGCGGTAAGGTATCTTCAGATTTACCGATTCTTCGGAAACCTCTTGTGACTGCTACTTCCACCACCCATCCTGCGCAACCTACCAGCTCCCGCCGCTTCGCTTTCCTCGTTGCTGCGGGCATCTTTCTCTCCCGCGTTGTTGGTCTCATTCGCGACCGCGTCTTCGCCCACTACTTCGGCAATTCCAATGCCGCCGACGTTTTCAAAGCCGCCTTCCGCATCCCCAATTTCCTGCAAAATCTCTTCGGTGAAGGCGTCCTCTCCGCCTCCTTCATTCCTGTCTACGCCAATCTGCTGGCCCGCGACGACAAGGAAGAAGCCCGCAAAACCGCTGGTGCCGTGGCCGCGCTTCTTGCGCTCAGCACTTCGCTCCTCGTTTTGCTCGGCGTCCTTGCCGCCCCCTGGCTCATCGATGCCATCGCCCCCGGTTTCCACGGCGAAAAACGGGAACTCACCGTCCTCCTCGTCCGCATCCTCTTCCCCGGCGCGGGGCTCCTCGTCGCCTCCGCTTGGTGCCTTGGCGTGCTCAACAGCCATCGCAAATTCTTCCTCTCCTACGCCGCGCCCGTTCTCTGGAACATCGCCATGATCGCCGGCATGATCGCGTTTGGCGCCGGCCGCGCGCAGAATTCGCTCGTCGTCATCACCGCTTGGGCCTCCGTCGCCGGCAGCGCTCTCCAGGTTCTCGTCCAGCTTCCTACTGTTCTCGGATTGCTCGGTGGCCTGAAACTCTCTCTCGCGTATCAGGCTGAAAACGTTCGCACTGTCATCAGGAATTTCATTCCCGTTTTCATCGGCCGTGGCGTTGTTCAGATCAGCGCCTACATCGACGCCTTCCTCGCCAGTTGGCTTCCCACGGGAGCCGTCTCCGCTCTCGCATACGCGCAAACGCTTTACACCCTCCCCGTGAGTCTCTTCGGCATGTCGGTTTCCGCCGCCGAACTTCCCGTAATGAGCGGCGCTCTCGGTGCCGCCAATGAAGTCGCGCAACTCCTCCGCACACGCCTCAACAACGGTCTGCGGCAGATTACCTTTCTCGTTGTTCCTTCCGTCGTCGGTTTTCTCGCGCTTGGCGACGTGATCGTCGCGGCCATTTACCAGTCC
>Ga0335076_10003511_pt1 | contig 15764 bp, 12 predicted proteins | sample Lox_Sample_25_FD_206717 | JGI IMG/M metagenome (GOLD analysis project Ga0335076, IMG submission 206717) | Soil microbial communities from Loxahatchee National Wildlife Refuge, Florida, United States - Lox_Sample_2.5 | ecosystem: Environmental > Terrestrial > Soil > Wetlands | place: USA...
AGCACGATCTCACGGGCGGGTGCGCGCACGTCCATCTCGAATTCCAGATCTTGGATGGGCGGGCGAGCAAAATGCCAGGTGAGCCCACAGGGAGCGGCGCCGCGGCGGACGATGATCGACTCGATGAGCGCCCCCATGTCCTGCACGGTATAGGCCTGTGTTGCTGTCGTATCGCGCCAGCCAAAGCCAAGTGCTGCGAGCCGCCGCTCCATCTCCCCCATCACGTGGCGCATCTTCGTGGCCATTCCCGGAGGCGAGATATCTCCGTGCGCGACGATCCGCTCCTGCGGAGTGTTGCCGGGCTGCGTCTCTCCGGAGCCGGCGATGACGAAGCCGTCCTCGAGGCCGCGCGCCGCCGGCACGGTGTAGGAAAAGGCATAAAGCGAGGGGACAGCAGGCGGCTCGTGCTGCGGGCAGACATTGGTACGCGCCACGGGGTTGTCGCCGTCGCGATAGAGGCCCCAACGCTCCAGCGTCTGCACATAGTGCCGGTTGAAATCGTAGAAGCCTTGCTCGGTGAAGGGCGCCGGCGAGCGCAGTTCGCAGGCGCAGAAGGCGGTCGTGGGGCGCCCGAGCCTCCGCAGATGCGCCTCGACTGCGGCAAAGCCCTCCGCGAGCGGCAGCGGCTTCCTGAGGCACGCCCGCTCGACCGCAAAGCCAGGTTCGGCCGCGGCGCCGCTTGAATACTGGAAAACCGCCTTGATGTAGCGGTAGCCGCCTTCAAATCGCTTCACTTCCATTCATTAACTCCCTGAAAAGCCTTGGTACTGGCTCACATCTTTTCATGCTTGGATAAGGGCATGCAGGGGCATATATTTTACCCATATTTTACGGCAGGAGGATACCGCTGTGGCAAAGATGCTAACGGAGGCCCGGCTCACGACCCGCAATGCCCGCGCGAAGCTCGCGCCCGAGGGCCGCTATTATAAGGCGCTGGAGCGCGATCTGCACTTGGGCTATCGCCGCCACGGGCCTTCGGGGGTCTGGTTCAGCCGCACCTACCTCGGCGCCGGGCGATATCGCCTGGAGAACCTCGGCGCCGCCGACGACAAGCAGCCCGCCGATGGGCACATGTTCTTGAGCTTTGAGCAAGCCGCGAGGAAGGCGCGCGACCTCTTCCAGGAGCGCGGGCGCGAAGCGGCGGGGCTACCGAAGCGGAGCGGCGGCCCCTATCTGGTGCGCGATGCGGTAGCGGATTATCTGGCGGCGCTCGACCAGAAGGGAGCGCGCTCAATTCCTTCGACGCGAAACGCGCTCAACGCGCACGTCCTTCCGAGGCTCGGCGATCTGGAATGCGCGAAGCTCACCACGCCTCTCCTGCAAAAATGGCTGGCCGATATCGCAGCGGCGCCGCCGCGCTTGCGGACACGGGAGGGCGAGGCGCAGAAGTTCGGCGAGCCCAAGAGGGACGACCCTGAGTGGCAGCGGCGCCGCCGCTGCACCGCCAATCGGGTCCTTACCAATCTCCGGGCGGCGTTGAACGGCGCGATCAGGCACAACAAGATCGCGAGCGATCGTGCCTGGAGAGGCGTCGAGCCATTCGAGCAGGTGAACGCGCCGAAGCTACGCTACCTGACGGTCGATGAAGCGCGGCGGCTGGTGAATGCTGCCGAGCCGGATTTCCGGCGGCTGGTGCAAGGCGCGCTCGAAACCGGCGCTCGGTATGGCGAGCTATGCGCGCTCGACGTTGCCGACTTCGGTCGCGAGACGGGCACGGTGCATGTGGTGCGCGCGAAGGGCGGCAAGGGGAGGTTCGTTCATTTGTCGGAGGATGGACGCGCCTTCTTCGCGGCGCTCTGCGCCGGGCGCGCGGGCAGCGAGCCGATGTTCAAGCGCGCAGATGGCAGCCGTTGGAAGCGCCCGCAGCAGGACAAGCCCATGCGCGCCGCCTGCCAGCGCGCGAAGATCAAGCCGCCCGCGTCATTCCACGCGTTACGACATACATGGGCGAGCTTGAGCGTCATGGCTGGAATGCCGCTCATGGTCGTCGCGAAAAATCTGGGCCACCGCGATACAAGAATGTGCGAGCTGCATTACGCGCACCTCGCGCCGAGCTATCTCGCGGAGACCATCAAGGCGCACGCGCCGCGCTTCGGCTTCGCGCTCGACAAGAAGGTCACGGCGATTGCGGGCGCGCGGCGCGGATAGCATCAAAAATTACGTTGTTGCTCAGATAACTTTTTTATTGAATGTCCATTCCCCTTTGCTTAGGGTGCGCCGCTATGAAGGTGCGCGTCCTCTAGGGACGTGAGCCTTCTATAGGAGGAGAAATGATCCCGTTAACTCGGCGCCGGTTGGCCGCAAGGCGCCATTGTGGGGACTCCTCTTATGTCCAAAGTGCGCAACCGCGCTCCCGCCTCCCAGGCCTCGAAATCTGAAACATCGCAGGCTGCGCTCCTAAGCGGCCAGCAATCGGCTCCTGCGCGAGCGGGCCGCTCTGGCGGGCCTCCGCTCGACCCGGACTTTGAAATCGACGCCATGTCGGTGCCCACGTTTGCGAGGCGGCACGGCATATCCATCGGCACCGTCTACAACATGCTCGCCGACGGGCGCGGTCCGCCGCTCATGCGTCTCCGAGGCCGCGTTCTGATCACGCGCGAAGGAGCGGCAGCGTGGCGCCGCCGCATGGAGCGCGAGGCCGCGCAGCCTCCCAACCCCACGCGCAAGCGCGGGCGCCCTCCCTTCCGGCTCGCGCCGGAGGGGCAAGAGCCGCCGCCGGAGCCGACCGGCGCTGAGGGCTGAGGTCATCGCGTCATGGGGCGAATACTGCGAGAGAAACCTCGTCGTCCGACCTCGGAGCTTGAGCTGCTCGCGAGCGCGATCACCGAGACCCATCGGGACCATCGAGCACCATCTGGCGAATGCGCCGCCTAAGGAGCGCGGATGACTGAGCGAGCGATGAACCTCCATTTCGTGCTGAAAAATTGCGCGATGCGGATCAAAACCGCAAAGACGCGCGCCGTGCTGGTGATCGGAAAAGAGTTGGACAAGGCGAACCGCCTGCTCGACCACGGTGAATACCTACGCTGGGTGAGAGATGAGGCGGAACTCAGCGCGTCCACAGCGCACAACATTCTCACCGCCTACCGGCAGGTGGTCAAAAATCCAAATTTTGCAAATTTACCCCGGTCGGCGCTGTACGACCTGTCCCGACCGAGCACGCCGGAAGCGGCGCGCGCCCACGTGGCGCACCAGCTTTTGAACGGCCTCACGCCGAATGCTCTAGAAGTCGCGGCCATCATCGAGCAGGCGGTACGCGATGAGCCGGTAGTCGGCAGGCGGCGGTCCCGCGTAATGCAATCGCGCGCGGCGGACACCGACACCGCAGACGCTCTCCGCGCTCTCGACGATCTCGGGTCAGTGCTGGTCAGCGCGACGCATGTAGCAACCGCAATTCTCTGCGAGATGAAACAGTCACGCCAATCGCACTACCAGGCAGGCATGGCGTTCGTCGCCGAAGTTCAGGCCGCGTTGCTATCGCTGGTCCCGGACATGCCGACCGATCAGCCGAAGCCGAGGCAGCGGCCAGGGGAAACCGGGAATGGCGCGGCCCACTCTCCGAGCCACATACGCCTCAAGAACCGCAACAGATATGCGAGGCCGCGATGAATGAGACCGGCGTGACGCGCGAACAGCGCGCATTGGCCGAGATAACGAACGTGAAGCGCCCGCTCGAAGAGCGGTCACCGCTCGCAAAAAGGAACCGCCCCGCCGAATGGCTCGGCGAGGCGGTAAGTCATCACAATCGTATCGGAGGCGCCATGTTAGCCGTACGACACCCGAGCGCAAGCCGGAAGTCGGGGGCGCGTCGGTGCCCAGGAGTGTCCGCAAATGTTCGCGGCGGAGATTGCGCGCGCGCTCGGAGACGAGACGCGCGAGGGGAACGAGTGGCGTTGTAGGTGTCCTGTCCACGGAGGCCGAAGCCTTCTACTTCGAGACGGTAAGCGCGGCGTCGTCTGGCACTGCTTCGGCGGCTGCTCGGGCGCTGCGATTTTCCGCGCGCTCAGTCGCCTCCGCCTCCTTGGCGGCAGGAGGCAGCCATGACCACCAGCGAGAGCGGCGACGGCTGGACTCCGATCGTGCCTGTGCCCGAGGACGCGCCCGCTTGCGATGCCGCGCTCCGGCAATACGGAAAGCCCAAGCTCTTCGTCTACACCGACGCGGACGGCAACCGGGTGGGAGTTGTCGCGCGATATGAGTTCGAGCGCGACGGCGTTCCCGAGAAGACAATCCGTCCGTGGACATTTTGCGAGAGCAAGGACGGCACGCGGGTTTGGAGGCAGAAGGCAATTCCGGACCCGCGCCCGCTGTTCAATCTCCGCCGACTTACGCAAAAGCCCGAGGCCCGTATCGTGGTCTGCGAGGGCGAGCAGAAGGCACGCATGGTGCCGAACATCTTTCCAGACTGCGTAGGCGTGGCGTCGGCGGGCGGCGCTGGGTCGGCGGCCAAGACCGACTGGTCGCCGCTCAAAGGCCGCGATGTCGTAATCTGGCCCGATCATGACAAGCCCGGCCTTGAGTACGCTGAGGATGTTTCCCGGCTCGCGCATGCCGCTGGCGCTGCGAAGGTTCGGGTGGTCGAGGTGCCCGAGGGCTTCCCCGAAGCCTGGGACTTCGCGGATGCGAACCCGGACGGGGTTACCGATGACGACCTTAGGCGGCTCCTAGACGAAGCGCCCGAGCGGCAGGCCGATGTCGGTCTAGGCGAATGGAGCGCCGCCGATGACAAGAAAATTCCTCCGCGCGCATGGCTCGTTGGAAACGTCCTGTGCAGAACGATCGTGACCGCGTTCGTAGCACAAGGCGGCACTGGCAAGACCGCTGTCGCGTTGGCGTTCGCACTCGCGCTGGCGGCCAAGCAGCGGGATTTGGTCAACGAGCACATTTTCCAGCGCTGCCGCGTGCTGTATCTGAGCCTCGAAGAGAGCGAGGACGAGCTGCGGCGCCGCGTCATTGCGGCCATGCGGCTGCATGAGATCAAGCGCGAGGAGGTTAACGGATGGTTCTACCTCGCCGCGCCCATCGACAAAGGTTGGAAGCTCGCGCGCAGCGAATTCGGCGCACATGAGAAGGGCGAGTTGGAGGAACGGCTCCTGCATGTAATCGAGGAGAAGCGCATCGGCGCGGTGTTCATCGACCCGTTCGTAAAATCGCACGCCTGCGAGGAGAATTCGAACATCGCCATTGATTTTGTAATGTCCATCCTCGCGGGGATAGCCGCGCGCTGCAACATCGCCATTGTCGTCTGCCATCACGAGGCGAAGGGCACCGCCGAGGCGGGCGATCCGAACCGGGGCCGAGGCGCCAGCGCATTCCGCGACGCTGCGCGCATGGTGTTCACGCTGACCCGCGCGAGCAAGGAGGATGAGGACAAGCTAGGCGTCCCTCCGAAGGAGCGCGGGCGCTACATCCGCATGGACCCGGCGAAGCTCAACCTCACGCCTCCGGCGGAGCAGGCGAAGTGGTTCAGGCTCCACAGCGTGAGCCTGCGGAATGGGAACCGCTTCTATAGCAACGGCGATCATGTGCAGGCGGCTGCGGTCTTCATTCCCACCGGCGCGCTGGAACGGTTCAACAACAGCGAGACCGAGCGGATCATCGACGCCATCGATGAGGGGCCGGAGCCGGGCGTTTTTTACAGCGATCACAATCGCGCCGAAGGCCGCGAAGCGTGGCGCGCCGTTCTCAACGTGCACCCGAAGCTCGCGCAGCCGGAAGCGGAGCGCATCGTCAAGGCGCTGCTGCGCGCCGGACGGCTGAAGAGCGAGGTCTACCACGACAAGAAGGAGCGGCGGGACAGAAAGGGCCTTCGCCGGGCATGAAAATGAGCGCCGGAAACGATCAATCCGAGCTGCGCCATGGAGCAGACCCTTCCATGGCGCACCATGGCGCACCCTACATGCGCCATGGTGCGGGAGCGCCTACAGGAAAAGGGCATGGCGCACGGCGCGCCATGGCCCAATTCCTCGCATGGCGCTCCATGGCGCATGGCGCGGATTTTGAACAACAGAAAGCAAAGGCTCCGGCGGATACCAGACCGGCGTCAAAATCGCGGCAGCGACCGAGCAGCAAGAGCCCCGGCGAGCCCGGCATGAGAGACAATACGCCGCGCGCATCTACGGCAAGAGAACGAAAGCAAGGAGGAGAGGCGAAATGTCGAACTACATCACGACCACATGCACCATCACCGGGCCAGCCGACGACATCGAGAGGTTCAAGCGGGCTCACATCGTCGGAGAGACGGATGAGCAGCGCACCTTGGATTTCGGGACCGTCGTTCCGGTGCCCCAACATGAGTTCTCTGAGCCCACGCGCGAGTGGTATTACGAGAATTGGGGCACCGGCTCGAACGCCTGGGATTTCGTTGTGACGCTCGACGAGCCGGGCAGGCTCGCGTTTCAATTCGGCACCGCGAACGCACACCCGGAACCAATCTTCGCCAAGCTCGCCAAGATGTATCCCGCGCTCTTATTCAGCGGCGAGTGGATAGACGACGATGACGCTCGCAGACAGTTCCGCAACGGCAAGCCGAGATTGACGTTAGTCAGTGCGAGACCGACCATCCTGTAGCGCGAGGAGCGGGAGCGGAACCGATACAAGAATAGGCCTGGGAGCCGCCACCATGCACGCAGCGTCGCGGCAAGGCGAACACCGGGCCGCGCCCTGCCAATCTGCGGGTTATCGCCTTTAGCAAGCGGCAATGCACGCGAGCAAACGCCCACCACTAGCGGTGTAACACATGGCGCTTGCCACTTCGTCAAATGAACGAAAAATAAGAGCCGACCAGCGGACCCATTCCGCTGCATTTACCGAGGTAATCGCGCATGAAACTTGTGCCGCTTTTTCGAGACACCGAGCCGCCCACCGAGCCGCCAGCGCTATTGTCGCCAGCGCGCGCAACGCTCTGCGGATGCCGTGCCATGCAATTTTTCGTTACGGTTGAATGAGCGCGCGAGGAGCGCGGCGCATCGCACGGCTACAACCCCGCCTGCGCTGCCCGTCTTACTCATTCTCGTGTTTGGAAAAAACTTGTGCCCGATCATTTCCGGCGCAGCGCTTTTCGCACGCTCAGATTGTTGATTACCGAGCTTTAGCGCGCGAAGGTCTGCTTATCGGCAGAAACCGGAGGTGGCCAAATGTGGGCCGGACCGCCGAGTTTGACCTAGGCTGTGTAAAAACGCCGGAAGCCGAGCGGACGCCCTTCGACGAATCATTTTTGCGCCAGCAAACCTCCACACGAATCAATCTTGCGCATTGATGACGCGTAAAACGGTTTTCACACATGGCGTAACTCGGGGATTGAGGTGAACCTACCCCCGCGCGCGTGCGCAGATCCGTCCTGCTGGGCGGCAATCTGTCACGCGGCATTTCTAAGAATCGAGCCTCAATCAGCCGATGCACTCCCCGCGCCCGGCCGATTAGGCTTCGTATTTATGTCCCGATCAATTGGGTGGTAGGCATCCGAGGAGCGGAGCGACGGCGAGGGTGATCGGAAAGAAGGCCGTGCGCTGCGCCTGCGATCGCTTTTGAGTCGTACCTGATTACCTCGCACCACTAGCTCGACCAGAGTGAACCCTTAAGCGCTTCACCTGGAAGGTGGCGCCCAACAAATTATCCATGATATGTGACTTCGGGTAATCTCATCGAATGACGGCGACTTCAAAGCCGAGGCCACGTTGCCAAAGCGGGGCGTTGAATATGGGTCATCGAGGCGTCTCTGAAATGGAGTGCCGAAATCAGGATTTTCCGAGGTGATTCGCTCCTTGGAGGGGTTCGAGTGATTTCGCGGGATAAGTACGCCGTTCAGGTCAGGCAGAAGCTCACCTCAGGCCAGGAGCATCACGCCTCAGGCCGCCTCGGAGAGGCTGAGCGCGCCTATCGCGACGTCCTCCGCCGAGATCCCGCCAATCCCGCGGCGCTCTACCTGCTGGGCGTGCTTGCGAGCCAGACCGGTCGACTTCCCGAGGCGGCCAAACTCCTGGCAAGTGCGATCGAACACGAGCCGTCCGACGCTGACCTCTGCCATCAGCTCGCCGAGATCCATCGCGCCCTTGGCGACTACGAATGCGCGCACCATACATATCTGCGCGCCATCGCGCTGCGGCCTGATTTCCTCGAGGCGCACGTGGACTGCGCGGTCGCTGCGGAACAGGCGGCCAAAACGTCGGCAAACGCTGGCGACCTGGCAGGTCAGCAACGCTGGCTAATGATCGCCGGCGAACATCTCAGACGTGTCGGCGAGCTGCATGCTGGAGTGCGCTCGGGCGCCCGCGCGGAGGTCGCATTCCGCCGTGCTCTCGAGCTAGACCCCAAAAACGCCGAAACCTACCTCAACTACGGTAACCTGCTCGCCCAGATGGGACGGGTCTCCGAGGCGGAGCGCCTCTACCGCAAATCGCTCGAGATCGCGCCGCGCTGCGCGAGAGCGCTCAATAATCTCGCGAGTACGCTCGTCGAGCTTGGCCGCTCGGAGGAGGCGGAGCCGCTCTTTCACGGGGCGCTTGAGCTCGATCCGCGCCTCGAGGAGGCGGCCTACGCTCTGTCCAGCGGCAAGCTTATGAACCTCTGCTACCGTGCCGACGTGAGCGCCCAGGCGCTATTCGACGCGCATCGCCGCTGGGGTGCCGAGTTAGTCGCGCGGCAGCGCGAGACCGCGATCGAGTTCCCGAATGCTCGTGATCCGGATCGCCAGCTCAGAGTCGGCTACCTTTCGCCGGATTTCCGCCAGCATTCGATCGTCTATTTCTTTGAGACCTTACTTGCCCGCCACGACGCGATCGGCTTCGAGACCTATTGCTACTCGGAGGTCGAGAGGGCCGATGCAGTGACCGAGCGTCTCAAGGGGCAGGCGCGACATTGGCGCTCGACCGTGGGGCTCAGCGACGACGCCCTGCGCCGCAAAATGCGGGAGGATGGCATCGACATCCTGGTCGATCTCGCCGGTCACACTGGCCATACCCGGCTCTCGGCCTTGGCGGTGAAGCCTGCGCCAATCATCGCGACCTGGCTCGGCTATCCCGCGACGACCGGACTTCCAACCATCGACTACCGATTCACCGACGCGCTTGCCGACCCGCCGGGCGAGGCGGACCGGTTCCACACCGAGACGCTGGTTCGCCTGCCCGGCGGGTTCCTATGTTACACACCGCCCGCCGATGCACCCGCCGTCCGCCCGACGCCTGCGCTTGCCCAGGGATTCGTCACCTTCGGATCCTTCAACAACTTGGCCAAGGTCACGCCGGGCGCGATCGAGGCCTGGGCGGAGATCCTACGCGCAATGCCGACGGCGCGGCTGCTGCTCAAGGGTAAACTGTTCTCCGACTTCGGGTTCTCTCAGCACTATCTCGCGCAATTCGCAGGCCTGGGCATCTCGGCCGAGCGAATTAGCCTCCGCCCACTTATTTCCGGCATCGCAGACCATATGCGACTCTATCATGAGATCGACATCGGCCTGGACCCGTTTCCCTACAATGGCACCACCACGACCTGCGAGGCCCTCTACATGGGTGTGCCAGTGGTTACCCTCGTAGGCGACCATCACTTAGCACGGGTGGGGTTGAGCCTCCTCTCCCATATCGGTCTCGCTGGTTTTGCAGCTTCCGATCGCTCCGCCTATGTGCGGCTTGCTGTCGAACGCGCGCGGAATACCTCGGAACTCAACGCGCTCCGCATGGGACTGCGCGAGAGGCTGCGGAACTCAACCTTAATGGACGCGCCGCGCTTCGCCAGTGTCTTCGAGAGCGCGCTCCGTAACCTCTGGTGCACATGGTGCTCTAGCCGCAGAACCTAGCATCCCCAGCCGATCAGATCCCGCGACGCGGATCGCGCGAAGGGATGGGGGTCGCCGTCGGACCCGTTGCCAGGGGCGAAAATGATGAGTCTCCTTGCACAAAACCGGACCGATCTGGGTGAAAAATCCCAGTAGCTTGGCGCGGTCTCAAGATGACTGTGTTCAAGCAGCACAAGTTGAAGACGGTCCGCGACAAGCTCGGCGGCGTTCACGCGCAGCGATCCGCTCAAGCGGTGAGCCCACCTCTGGAATTGCAAGATGACCTTCCGATCCTTACTCGCCATCAGTTTCGCGATGACGCAAGTCGGTATGCGGTTGAAGGACCTCTAGAGAACGCGGCTCTAGTTCGATCCAAAGGTCGGTAGCAGTCAAATCTTGGTAATGAAAATGAATAAGTGGCGTTCAACGCGTTCGCCAAAACGCACGCGGCTCACTGCACAGACACCAAACTACCAAACTTTCGCGACCAAATTGCACACCCGTGAGACACACTCATGGATCATCCACCCAGCTACCCGAACCTCACTATCCACGGCCGTTGGCAGAAAGCTTCGTCTCCAGAATCCGAAGGTATCTCTACCGCATTACGCCCCACTACAATAAGGTCGGCGCAGCCGTACGATGGCTTGACAGAATTGCCATATACAGCTTCGCGGAGCGTGTGATGAGAGTTGCATTCTTTGATCCTATTTCTTGGGACTACTCGGTGCAAACGCCTCTCGAGCGCCCGCTCGGTGGCTCCCAGTCCGCGATCTGCTATCTCGCGACACAGCTTTCGGCCGACGGCGTGGACGTGACGCTTATCAATAACACGAGCACGCCCGGTACCTATGCTGGCGTGCGCTGTCTCGATCGAACTCAGGGCCTGGTGCCGCAGGTGTTGGAGCAAGTTGACGTGATCGTAGTCGTCAACTCTGCGATTGGCCGGCGCCTGCGCGGCGCAGTCGGAAACAAAACGCGGTTGGTTCTGTGGTCTCACCATGACACCAATGCTCCGGAAATCGCGACGTTGCGCGATCCAGCGGAGCGCAAAACCTGGGACGCCTTCGCATTGGTGAGCAAATGGCAAGCGCTTCGTTATGAAGCAATGTTTAGTGTCGACCCCCGGCATATCGTCATTTTGCGCAACGCCGTCGCTCCACCATTCGAGATCTTGCGCCGCCGCCGAGCGCCTTGGTTCACCAGCGGCGAGGCGCCACTACTTGCCTATACCAGCACGCCCTATCGCGGTCTTGAGATTCTCCTCGACGCGTTTCCAATGATCCGCTCTGCCGTTCCCGGAATTCGGCTCAAAGTGTTCGCGGGCATGAGGGTTTATCAATTATCCGAGGCAGAGGATACCAATCGCGAGATCTATCACCGTTGCAGCACTACTCCGGACGTCGAGTATATCGGCAATGTCTCTCAGGTCGCGCTCGCTCAGGAGTTGGCCAACGTCGATATCCTAGCTTATCCCAGTATATTCGCCGAGACCTCCTGTATCTCCGTGATGGAAGCGATGGCCGCCGGCTGTTTTGTTGTATCCTCGACCCTGGCGGCACTACCGGAAACGACCGGGGGGTTCGGCGCTTTGGTCCCCATCCATGCTGATCTCGAGGAATTCACCAAGCAATATTCGCACGCCCTCGTGGAAGTTGTTGAAAGGGGGAATCGTGATCCCGGTGCCATGTCTGCAAATCTCGAGAAGCAAATCGCCTTCGCCCGTTCCGCTTATAGTTGGAAGACGCGGGCAAAGGAATGGCGCCATCTGATTTCGTACCTGTCTTCAAGCTAGCGCATGCTGCCGGACGCTGGGAGTGGCAGGGGTTCAGAGGGTGCCACAAGGACTGCGCTTGCTTGGCAGCTCAGTCTCCAGTGATATCGAGCCTGCTAATTGTGCCTCCGGCGTCAGGAGCGGGCGAAGCGCAATGAGGATCCTTCAGGCGACACAGAGCCCGCCGGACTACATTCCGCCGCCGACACTCGCTCCGGATCAGGTCATCTGCGGGCCGCAATATCCGGATCGCCGTGACAGCGATAGCGTGCGCTCCATCGCAACGCAAAAGGGCGCCTATGACATTGCTGAAGTGGTGGCGCGTTTGCCATCGGGGCAGCGGCCCGAACTCTTCGTCTGCCGCGCCGATTCCTCCGGAGCCAACATGCCACGGAACGTCGCGTCGCTCGGCTGCCGCACGGCACTGATCATCGGCGACACGCATCACCTTCGCAACCCGATCACGTCGCTCCTCGCTTATGCACTCGCCGAACCCTATGACGTCGTGATTCTCGACTATACCCGCCAGCACGCGCATTTCTTCCTCGAGGCGGGGTTGAAGCGCGTTTATTGGCTACCAGGCTTCAATGTGGATCGGGTGGTGCTGCCGCCGGTGCCGCGGCCGGATATTCCCATGAGCTTTGTCGGCCAGACCGGCGAATTCCACCGCCGCCGCCACGCCGTCATTGAGGCCCTCACGCGCGCGGGCTTGCCGTTAAAGGTAGGCGAGGCGGACCGCGCGAACGCTCGGCTGATCCACGCGCGGACCCAGATCAATCTCAACTGTAGCCTCAACGGCGATCTCAATCTGCGCGTCTTCGAGGTGGTGGCGAGCGGCGGCTTTCTCCTTACTGATCGGCTCGGCCCGGAATCGGGCCTGGATCTTCTTCTCAAAGAGGGCCGCCACTACGTCGCGTATGACGGCATCGAGGACTGCATCGAGAAGAGCCGCCGCTATCTCCGCGATCGCGTAGAGGCCGCGGCGATTGCACGGGCGGGGAAGGCGCGGTATGAGCGCGTGCTGGCGCCGGAGCGGATCCGCGCGGATTTCCTCGCCCTCCTCGAGCGCGGGATCGCGCGGCCAGAATTCGACCTGAAGCGAGACCGGCGCATCGGATGGCCGAAGGTGTCTGACCGGGCCGCGCTAATGGCGAGAATCGCTGTCTACGAGGTGCTGCAGGCGCTGCAACTCTCGCGTGAGCGCTCGGCGGTGCTGGCGAGCGCCAGCGTCGATCCCGCTTTCCTGATCGATGCGGGCGATCTGGTGCGGGTAGGGATCGCCGTCGATGCCAGTAGCGGCGAGACCGAGGTAAAGTTTCTCGCCGATTTCCTTTCCCGTGTCGGCATGGAACGCGCGGTGCGGCTCCTGCGGCGCAGCGAGGAGATTGCTCCAGGCCCCTGGGATGCGCTCGTGACGACGCGAGCGGAGTGGCGACGCCATGAACACGTCTTCGCACGCAATCCACAGGCGGTTCTGATCCTGGCGGACCTCGGGGATATCGTGCCCGCCGACATCGAGGCAGCCGGATTTCAGCGGCTCTCGACCCGCGGACCGGTCTTCACTCGGGCCTAGCCTGTTTCCTATTCCGCCGCCATGGGTATTCGAATATTAGACAGGGTGAAGACAAACCTCGAGCGCCAACCACGCCCTATCGGGAGGCCCATGAGAATCTTGTTCACCACGCAAGAGCGTCCTGGCTATATTGGGCCGCCGTGGTTGAGTCCCGACCAGATCAACTGCGGACCTCACTATGAGGATCGCATCGAGAATGGCCGTGTGGTGGCGCTGAGGTCGCCGGCGGGGGAATATGACTTTGCAGAGGTACTCGCGCGTATTCCGCCCGAACAGCGGCCCGATCTCGTGGTGGTCCGCACCGACGCGTCGCGCCGAAATGTACCCAGAAACTTCGATGCGTCAGGTTGCCGAGCCGTGTTTGCAGTGGTGGACACTCATCACATGGCAAAGCCCATCCAATGGGCACTCGACTATGCGCGGGGCGAGCCTTTCTACGCGATCATGTTCCAATTCACTCCGCATCACGCGCATTTCTTCATCGAGGCAGGGCTCGAGCGCGTGTTTTATTTGCCGGGGTTCGATTTGACGCCGACGGCGGTGCCCAGCAACGTACAATTGGACATCCCCATCAGCTTCGTTGGCACACTCGACCCACGGCATGCGCGCCGCTCAGAGGTGCTACGCTCCCTCGCGGCCGCAGGCCTGCCGCTTCTTGTCACCCATGCGACACCCCTGCAGGCGCGCACGTTACACGCCCGTAGCCGGGTCAACTTGAACTGCAGTCTCAATGGCGATTTCAATTTGCGTGTCTTCGAGGTGATGGCTAGCGGCGGCTGCCTGTTGACCGACAGGCTTAGCCCGCAGAGCGGCCTCGAACGCTTTTTCACGGACGGCAAGGATCTCGTTACGTATGAGAGCGCGGCCGATTGCGTTGACAAAGCGCGAGCGCTTCTCGCGGATCCGCGGCGCTCTAGCCAAATCGCTCGGGCGGGCAAGGAGACTCTTGAGCGGCGGTTTAGTCGAAAACAGATTGTCGGCGATTTCTTCGCGTTGCTCAAGGAGAACCACGTACGTCCAGAGTTCGATCTGCGCAATGATCGGCGGACCTTGCTGGGCCGCGAGCCCGACATTAACAAGCTGAAAGCCCGGATCGGCCTCTACGAACTCCTGCAAGCGGTTCATCATGGCCGAGAGTACACGCGGGTACTTGCCGCACCGGGCGTCGATGCGCGCCTCCTCTGCGATTCCGTGGATTTACCGCGGCTGGGTATCGCGGTCGATGTTACGGGATCTGAGGGCTCAGCATCCGCGCTGGAGGTGATCCTCCAAAGCTCCGAAATTGTTAAACAGATCGACCTCCTGTACGAGGGAGGAAACCTGGCGGAACGGCATTTCGATCTGCTCCTTGCCACGCAGAAGGAGCTGGGGGCCGGCTATGATCGGAAATTTCGCATGCGCAATCCGCAGAGCCTGTTGATGATCACCGATCTAGCTATCGATCAGGCAGCGCCAGGCATGCCCGACCCGGCCGGTTGGAGGCGCATCACCAACTCTGCTCCGATATTTCAAAGCGTGCCCGCTGGCTAAGGCATGGGCTCATAATGCCTGAGCCAGAGGTGGATGGCTGCGAGTTTAAGCATGGCAAGGAAGTTGGGGGCGTGCTTTTTGTAGCGCGAGCGATACGGTGCCAACGTTTGATCTGGTTGAAGAACCGCTGAACGCGGTTGCGTCCCTGGTAGCGCAGACGCCGAAGCAGGCGCACCAGCAGCGAGTGACCTTGGACGGAATATTCGGCGCGGCGCGAGCTGCCGCAATGCTGCGGCGGAGGTGACGTGCACCCCGTCTTTCACCCGTCGTGAGCCGGAGTCTGTTTCTCATTTGAGCCTGTAAGGCTCGGGGGTGCAACGGGGCGAGGCGCGGAGCCCTGCAGCGAGCGCAGCGCCTCGCCTCGCGCCTCGCTACCGCCCTCGCTCCCTAAGCATCCGCTCCTGGCCTCCCCCCGGCTCCGTCGCCCGCGCTCCCGGCGCGGCGTGCCTCGGGGCCGAGCCCGCGTTCCGGCCTCACCACGGCGTACCCAGGCGCTTCCTTGCGCTCGGGAGGGCCGAGATAGCCGCCGAGGCCGCGAACGCACCAGCACGCGCGGGAATGGCCTGGGAGCCGATCTTTCAAGGAATTTCACCGAAGAATATTCAACGGATATTTGACGGGGCTAGAGGGCTGACCAATTAAACCATTGGAATAACAACGGGATTATCAATTCAGAGGCGCCGATATCCCGCCTTGATGTAGCGATAGCCCCCCGGCTCAAATGAGATCACTTCGGCCATTCCTACCTCCCCGCCGTCGCGCGAAGCCCACTCGCGCTCGGCCGCGGCGATTATAGTCCGCGGGATTGCGCGCGGTCATGCGGCTCGCCAACTAGCGGTTTCGGCGGCCTCGCTGTGACAAAAAACGGTATCGGCGCAATTGTCGGCAAATATTCAGTGCTCTCGCGGGAAAAGTGCCCCATGCGGAAGCCCGCCTTAGGGTAGAATTAAACAGTGCGCGCCGCCGCATGAGCTTGTGAGTGCGGTCACAGGCCGGGTGCTGCAAGTCATGTAGAAACTCATCGCATGGGAGGCGGCGCGCGCTCTTTCCTAGCTCGTGGGGTCGAGCCATGAAGACATCGTCCCAGCCCTCGAAGTCCTCGCAGCCATGGTGGCAGT
>Ga0335076_10003513_pt1 | contig 15761 bp, 11 predicted proteins | sample Lox_Sample_25_FD_206717 | JGI IMG/M metagenome (GOLD analysis project Ga0335076, IMG submission 206717) | Soil microbial communities from Loxahatchee National Wildlife Refuge, Florida, United States - Lox_Sample_2.5 | ecosystem: Environmental > Terrestrial > Soil > Wetlands | place: USA...
GTCGAGGTCTCGCTGCTGTCGTTTTACGTATTGGCACCGCTGGTTTTCGTCGTGCTGCATACCACGGTGCTCAATCTATGCCGCCTCGTCGCGCGCCGCCTGCTCCGGCTGCAGAAGGAACTCGCTGCACTCGACTACGGCGACTTCGTGATCGGCCTCCTGTATCCGTATCCGCTGGTCGAGCGACTGACGCAATCACCGAACGGGCGATTCATGAGGCTGCTTCTCAGCCTGAGCATCTATTGCCCGATCATGGCCATGCCGGTCGTCACGCTGTTCTGGCTGGAGCTGCGGTTTCTGCCCTATCAGAACGGGTGGATAACCGCGTGGCACGTCACGCTCCTCGTTCTCGACGTCGTTCTGATCGCACACATCTGGCGCGAAGCGATGGAAGCACCCGAGAGCGACGCCGCAGATTCTGCCTCGGAGAAGGGCAGGCCGCAGGGGTGGCCCTCCGGCGGTAATTGGGCCTTTGCCGGGTACGGCGCTGCGTTTCTCGCTTCGGCAACCGGCCTCGGGCTGACCTTGAGCCTGATATTTCCGTTTACCGTATTCGGCTGGGCGCCCTGGCTTGACGTCAGAGGAGAGACGATCGCTCTGGCCAACTCGTCCGAAACTGCCGCTGCACGCAATCTCACGATCAGCGACGATGAACTCCGACTCCGCCTGCGGGCGCTCAGTGAATATCGGACGCAGGCGCCGGACTACTTTACGTCCATTATCGAGCCGGGCGCACTGAGGGCCGGAGGTGCTCACCTGGCTGGACGCAACCTTCGGCATGCGAATCTGATGGGTGTCTCGCTCATCGGCGCCGACTTGGCGGATGCCGACCTGACTGGCGCCGACTTGAGCTATGCGGATCTCCGCGGGGCGATCCTGACCGGCGCCACTCTCAACTCGGCGAAGATGAACTATGCCCGGCTGGAAGCAGCCGACCTGTCCAATGCACACGCCTCGGGCGCGGATCTGGCGTTTGCCCAGCTGCTGGGCGCCGTCCTCTATGCTTCCGATTTCACCGGGGCGGATCTGCAAGGCGCACATTTGCAGTTCATCAGCTTCCGGAATCCGATGCCGACTGAGAAGGATGACTCAGATCGTCAGGAGATCAAGCCGCCGATATTCCGCGGCGCCATCCTGTACGGAGCGCAGCTTCAGGGGACCCCGCTGGAAAGCGACGGCATTGCAGCTCAGCAGATCGATGCCCGGGACGCCGACCTCCGAGCGGCCAACCTACAAGGCGTGAATCTCGCTCTCTTCGATTTCGAGGGTGCGAATCTCTCGGACTTCGTCGTCTTCCCTGAGGATGCGACGCATCAATACAGTCAGCAATCCCTCTGCGGCAGACACATCCTCGGAGCTTGCCCGGGGACAATCGAAGACTCGCCCAATTTCTCTCAACTTTGCTACCAAGCAGCGCGCATCGTGACCATCGATACCTGGTCGCAGATCGGCCACAAGCTGGAAGATCTGGTGGCGATCACTTTCGCCGACAAGGCCGCCTGTATCGCGCGATATAAGGTTCCAGAGTCGACGATTCCGCAGGCCGGGGGAGTCCCCGCCGTGGCGGTTGAGTCGGCCTGCGCGCGCGGCCTGGAGGGATGCCGCGGCATCACGGCAGAGGCGTATTTCGACGGTCTATCCAAGACCATGAAGAAGCCTTCCGATTGGTGCGGGACTGATGCACTGGGGCATGATGCAGCGCTATGCATGCGAGGGTTCGCATACTGGACCTATGATATACGCTGCCAGTATTGGAAGAGCCTCCAGGAGAGTTTCCCCAATCAACAGCCGAAGAAGAATCTGGTCGATGAATCCGAGCGCTTCGTGGCCTCGGTCAAGCGGATCTTCGCCGCATCCGGCTTCGAGGAACCCGATTTCAATCCGAAGACCTGTTCCGCCCCTGTCTCCAAGGACCCGCCCCGCATCGCTCAACGATCGGATTCCTCGGAAGACCCGAGGATTGCGTCGCGGCTTCTCGACACTCTGGCAGGCCTGCTCGGCGTCGCGCGGGCGAACTAGACGTCCTGCACCTCCACCACGCCGGGGATGGCGCGGATGGCGGCGCGGGTGCCGGGGGCGATGGCCCATTCGCCGGGGATCGCGAGTTCGATCTCGCGCGTGCGGTCGAGCTCGAGCACGAGGCTGACCTTGCCGCGGCCGCGGCCGTGGCGCTGCATCAGCTGCTTGACGCTCGAGAGCGGCGCCGGGTCCTTGACGAAGATGCGCAGGCCCGCGGCCGCATGCGCCACGGCCTCGTCGAGCGGCCTGATCTGCTGCGCCGTCAGGCGCAACGAGTCCTCCTCGTTGCGCACGTCGACGCTGAGCAGGATGGTACGGCCGGTCTCAAGATTCTCGCGGCTCACCGCCAGCAGATCCGAGAAGACGGTGACCTCGTAGATGCCGCTCTGGTCCGAGAGCTGGATGAAGGCGAAGCGGTTGCCGCGCGCCGAGGTGCGCTCCTGCCGGCTCACCACGACGCCGGCGAGCTTGGCGCGCGTCGTCGGCCGGCCGACGAGCCACTGCGCGAGGTCGCCGTAGCGGACGACCTCGATCCGCCGCAGCGAGGCGCCATAGGCGTCGAGCGGATGGGCCGAGAGATAGAAGCCGATGGCGTCGAATTCATGCGCCAGCTTCTCCAGCGCCGGCCAGTCCTCCACGACAGGCAGCGCGAAGCGCGTGCCTCCCGGTAGATCCATGCCGCCGAACAGGCTGACCTGCTGGCTGTCGCGGTCGTTGGCGGCGCTCTGCGCGTGGCGCAGGATCAGCTCGATCGACTCGAATGTCTGCCGCCGATTGGGATTGAGGCCATCGAAAGCGCCGGCATAGACGAGGTTCTCCAGCTGGCGCTTGTTCAGGACCTGCGCGTCGAGCCGGCTCGTGAAATCGAAGAGGTCGCGGAACGGCGCCTTGGCCGCGCGCGCCGCGACCAGCGCCTCCATGGCGCCCATGCCGACGTTCTTCACTGCCGCCAGCGCATAGCGGATGGCGCGGCTGCCGTCCGGCAGCAGCTCGACCGTGAAGCGCGCGCCCGAGCGGTTGATGTCGGGCGGCAGCAGCTTGATCTTCAGGCGGTCGAGCTCCTGCTTGAAGACGTTGAGCTTGTCGGTGTTGCCGAGGTCCAGCGTCATCGACGCGGCAAAGAACTCGACCGGGTAGTTGGCCTTGAGCCAGGCAGTCTGGTACGCGACGAGCGCATAGGCCGCGGCGTGGCTCTTGTTGAAGCCATAACCGGCGAACTTGTCGACCTGGTCGAAGATCTGCGCCGCCTTGGCCTCGGGCACGCCGCGGGCGATGGCGCCGTCGATGAAGCCTTTGCGCTGCGCCTCCATCTCCGCCTTGATCTTCTTGCCCATGGCGCGGCGCAGCAGGTCGGCGCCGCCGAGGCTGTAGCCGGAGAGCGTCTGCGCGATCTGGATCACCTGCTCCTGGTAGATCATGATGCCGAAGGTCTCCTTGAGGATGCCTTCGAGCGACGGGTAGAGATAGTCCGGCTGCTCCTCGCCATGCTTGCAGGCGATGTACCGGGGGATGTTGTCCATCGGCCCCGGGCGATAGAGGGCGACGACGGCGATGATGTCCTCGAAGCGGTCGGGCTTCAGCTTGCGCAGGACGTCGCGCATGCCCGAACCTTCGAGCTGGAATATGCCGGTCGCCTCCGCCCGGCTCAGCATCTGATAGGTCTTGGCGTCGTCGAGCGGCAGATTCAGGAAATCGATCTCGACGCCGCGCTCCCTGAGCATGTCCTGCGCGACCGCCAGCACGGTCAGCGTCTTCAGGCCGAGGAAGTCGAACTTCACCAGGCCGGCCTGCTCGACATACTTCATGTTGAACTGCGTCGCCGGCATGTCCGTGCGCGGATCGCGGTAGAGCGGCACCAGCTCGTCGAGCGGACGGTCGCCGATGACGACACCGGCGGCGTGGGTCGAGGCGTGGCGATAGAGGCCCTCGAGCTGCTGCGCGATGTTCATCAGCCGGGCGACGGATTCGTCCTCGTCGCGCAGGCGCTGCAGCATCGGCTCGTGCTCGATCGCCTGCTTCAGGGTGACCGGGTTGGCCGGATTGTTCGGCACCAGCTTGCAGAGGCGGTCGACCTGGCCGTAGGGCATCTGCAAAACGCGGCCGACGTCGCGCAGGACCGCGCGCGCCTTCAGCGAGCCGAAGGTGATGATCTGGGCGACGCGGTCGCGGCCGTATTTCTGCTGCACGTAGCGGATCACCTCGTCGCGCCGCGTTTCGCAGAAGTCGATGTCGAAGTCCGGCATCGAAACGCGCTCGGGATTGAGGAAGCGCTCGAACAGCAGGCCCCAGCGCAGCGGATCGAGATCGGTAATGGTGAGCGACCAGGCGACGACCGAGCCGGCGCCGGAGCCGCGGCCGGGCCCGACCGGGATCCCCTGCCCCTTCGCCCACTGGATGAAATCGGCGACGATGAGGAAGTAGCCGGGAAATCCCATCTGCTCGATGACGCCGAGCTCGAACTCCAGCCGCTGGCGATAGGGCTTGGCGGCCTGGGCCTGCGCGGCCTCGTCCATGTCTGCCGTCCACACCAGGGCCGCCAGGCGCCGCTCCAGCCCGGCGGCGGCGCGCAGGCGAAGCTCCTCCGCCTCGCTGCGGCCGGGCGCGACCGGGAAGGCCGGGAGGATCGGCTGCCGCGCCGCCGGCATGAAGCCGCAACGGCGGGCGACCACGAGCGTGTTGTCGACGGCCTCGGGCAGGTCGGCGAAGAGCGCCCGCATCTCGGCAGCCGACTTGAAGTAGTGCTCGGGCGTCAGACGGCGGCGGTTGGTTTCGCCGACATAGCTGCCGCCGGCGATGCAGAGGAGCGCATCGTGCGCCTCGAACATGGCGCGGTCGGCGAAGAACGCCTCGTTGGTGGCGACCAGCGGCAGGTCGCGCGCATAGGCGAGGTCGATGAGGCGCTCCTCGATGCGGGTCTCGGCCGGAAGTCCGTGCCGCATCAGCTCGACATAGAGCCGGCCGGGGAAGAGGGCCTGCAGCCGCTGCAGGACCGCCTCGGCGGCATCGGCCTGGCCCTGGCCGAACAGGCGGCCGAGCGTGCCGGCCGGGCCGCCCGTGAGCGCGATGAGCCCGTCGGTGTGGCCGTCCAGCGCGGCCCACGGCAGTTGCGGCGCCTCGCCGGGCTCGCCCTCGAGGTAGGCGCTGCTGGAGAGCTTCAGCAGGTTGCGATAGCCGGTCTCGTCCTGCACCAGCAGCACGAGCTGATCGGGCGGCGGGCGCAGGCCGCCGCGGCTGCCGCCGTTGAGGCCGCCCGCCTCCTCCCGCGCGATGCCGAGCTGGCAGCCGACGATCGGCTGGATGCCGGCGTCGCGGGCCGCGAGGGCGAACTCGAGGGCGCCGAAGAGATTGCCGCTGTCGGCGATCGCGACGGCCGGCATGGCGTGCCGCCGGCAGAGCTCGACGAGCTGCTTGATCTTGATGGCGCCTTCCGACAGCGAGTAGGCGGAATGGACGCGCAGGTGGACGAAATCGGCGTGCGGCATGGCCGGGAGGATTCCACAGAGTCGCCTGGGAGTCAGCCGCTCATAGAGGGAACTGGATCAGCGCCGTGCGTCCTTCGACAAGCTCAGGATGAGGGGCGTTTTTCGTGCCACAAAGGCATTCCCCGTCCTTTGATCGTCCGCCTCAGTGCGTGGCGATATAGGCCTCGCGCAGGACGGTGGCCTCGAGCTCGGCCTCCTCGAGCCGGTGCTTCACGACGTCGCCGATGCTGATGATGCCGGCGAGCTTGCCGCCGTCGAGCACCGGGACGTGGCGGATGCGGTGATGCGTCATCTTGATCATGACGTCCTTGATCGAATCCTGCGGCGCGCAGGTGGTGACCTCGCGCGTCATGATGTCAGCGGCCGTCATCTTGAGGAGGCCGGCGCCGTGCTCGACGAGGCCGTAGACGATGTCGCGTTCCGACAGGATGCCGGCGATGGTCTTGCCGTCCGTGCTCATGACGACGGCGCCGATGTGATCGAGCCGCAGGCGATGGATCACGGTTTCGATGAACGACTCCGGCCGCATGGTGGCGACCTTGTTGCCCTTGGCGCTGAGGATGTCTGCGATCTTCATGACGGCTCCCGCTTCTGCTGCGAGCCCCGGCGCCCCGCTTCCCGCCGGCAGCGAATGGTTTCTATGTGGCGATGATACGCCATTTCGCAAGCGTTTACAGGGCCTGCACGACGCCCTCATGCAGCGTCAGCCGGCGGTCCATGCGGCCGGCCAGCGCGGTGTTGTGCGTGGCGATGAGAGCGCCGAGCCCGGCATCGCGCACCAGCCGCAGCAGCACGCCGAAGACCTCGTCGGCGGTACGTTCATCGAGGTTGCCGGTCGGCTCGTCGGCGAGCAGCAGCAGAGGCTTGTTGGCAAGCGCCCGAGCGATGGCGACCCGCTGCTGCTCGCCGCCCGAGAGTTCCGCCGGCCGGTGGTCGGCGCGCTCCGCGAGTCCGACCATGGCCAGCAGCTCGCGGGCGCGCTCGCCGGCGTCGCGCCGCGACCGGCCGGCGATCATCTGCGGCAGGACGACATTCTCCAGGGCGGAGAACTCGCGCAGCAGGTGGTGGTACTGATAGACGAATCCCATCGCCAGCGAGCGCAGCGCCGAGCGCTCCTGGTCGGGCAGCGCGGCGCCTTCCTGGCCAGCAATCCAGACCTCGCCGGCATCGGCGGGCTCGAGCAGACCGGCGATGTGCAGAAGCGTCGACTTGCCGCAACCGGACGGTCCGACGAGCGCGACCAGCTCGCCGCGCCGGACGCTCAGGGAGACGCCGCGGAGGACGTCCAGGCGTCCGATCCCCTGCCTGAAGCTCCGCCTGATGTCCTTGAGGACGAGGGCGTCGCGGGCGTCCTCATTCATAGCGCAGGGCCTCCACGGGATCGAGGCGCGCCGCCGACCATGCCGGGTAGAGCGTCGCCCCGAACGAGAGCAGGAGGGCCATGACGACGACGACCGCGACTTCCCAGGGATCGACGATCGACGGCAGGCGCGACAGGAAGTCGACGAAGCCGGCGAGCGCCGGGATGCCGCGCAGCCCCGCCAGCCCGCGGCCGATCGCGTCGATGTCGGCCGCGATGACGAGACCGACCGCCAGCCCGGCCAGGGTCCCGAGGACGCCGGTGCTGGCGCCGCTCAAGAGGAAGATGCGCAGGATCATCGGCCGCGTGGCGCCCATGGTGCGCAGGATGGCGACCTCGCGCGCCTTGTCCTTCACCAGCATGATCTGGCCTGACGCGATGTTGAACGCGGCCACCAGCACCACCAGCGCCAGCAGCACGAACGTGACTACCCGCTCGACCTTCAGGGCCGAGACGAAGCTGGCATTGAGGTCCTGCCAGTCGCGCAGCCGGTAGCCCGGACCGAGCTCGGCGCGAAGGGCGGCGGCGACAGGGGCCGGGTTCTCGGGGTCGCTGAGCAGGACGTCGATGCTGCTGACGGCATCGGGAATGCGGAAGTAGCGCTGCGCCGCCGCCAGCGGCATGAAGGCCAAGTCGACATCGAAGCTGCGGTTGTCGCCGGTCTGGAACACGGCCAGCACGTGGAAGGCTTGGCTGCGCGGGACCGTCCCGCTGCCGCTGCCCTGGCTGTCCGGCGTCAGCAGCGTGACCTGGTCGCCGGCGGTCACGCCCAGGCTGTTGGCCAGCCGTGCCCCGATGAGGATGCCGGCATCGTCGCCGCCCGGAAGGCTGCCGGCGACGATGTGGTCGGCGATGCCGGAGCGGGCCGCGAGATCGGCATGGCGCAAGCCCCGCACCGTGACGCCGAGCGATCGGCCGTGGGCGACGATGAGGCCCTCGCCGTTCACCGCCGGCTCCGCCCGCACCACGCCGGGCACCGCCGCCACCTGCTGCGCCAGGGCGTCGTACCGATCGAGCGTCGCATCCGGTTGGTCGATGCGGAGATGCGGATCCACCCCGAGGATGCGCGCCAGCAGGTCATGGCGCAGCCCGTTCATCCCGGACATGACGAGGATCAGCACGGCGACTCCGAGCGCGATGCCGAGCAGCGAGACCAGCGCGGTGAAGGACGGCCCGCTGCCCCGCCGCCGCGACTGCAGGTAGCGCAGGGCAACGAGACGCTCGACGGAGGAGAACACGCCCGGGCGACGGTCACTCATAGCGCAGCGCCTCCACCGGATCGAGGCGGGCGCCGCGCCAGGCCGGCAGGCTCGTCGCCAGCAGCGCCAGGACGAGCGCGAACAGGACGACGCCGACGACGTCGGACGCGGCGACCTGGGCCGGCATGCGCGAGAGGTAGTAGACGTCTTCGGGAAAGAGCTTGACGTGAAAGAGATGCTCGAGCCCGCGCCGGATCGCCTCGATGCGATCGCAGACGACCAGCCCGAGGACGACGCCGGCGGCAGTGCCGACGACGCCGATGCTGAAGCCGCTCATCAGGAAGATGCGCAGGATCGCGCCCTTCGTCGCGCCCATCGTGCGCAGGATGGCGACCTCGCGCGTCTTGTCGCGGACCATCAGCACCTGTCCGGAGATGACGTTGAGCGCGGCGACGAGGGTGATCAACCCGAACATGGTCAACAGCATCGTGCGCTGCACCTGCAGCCACTGGAAGAAACCGGTGCCGGAGTGCTGCCAGTCGGAGACGATGAACCGCTCCCCGGCGGCCCGATAGATGTCGCTGCCGATGCGCGCGGAGTCGTCGAGATTGCCGATGTTGACCATGAAACCCGTCGCGGCGCCCTTGGCCTGGAAGAACAGCTGTCCGGCCTCGAGCGGCATGTACACCACGCGCTCGTCGAAGAGGTTCATGCCGACCTCGAAGATCCCGACGACATCGTACGTCTTGGAGCGGGGAACGCAGCCGATGATGGTGCAGCTCGTCTTCGCCATGATCAGCGTGACGGCGTCGCCGACGCCGACGTGCAGGTTCTCGGCCAGCCGCGATCCGAGGACGACGACGTCGGTGCCGGCGAAATCGTGGAGGTCGCCGCTCTTGATGTGGCCCGACACGAGCTTGACCTGCTCGAGATCGCTGCCGCGCATCGCGTGAACGAAGGCGCCGGCGGCGTAGTGGGACGCCGTCGCCATCACCTCGCCATCGATCGTCGGCAGCACCGCGGTGACGCCCGGCACGGCGCGGATCTTCGCCGCGACGTCATCGAAGTCGTCGATGTTCTGGCCGGAGGCGGACAGGCTGAGATGGCCGTTGACGCCGAGGATCGTATTCAGGATCTGGGCGCGGAAGCCGTTCATGACGGAGAGGACGATGATCAGCGTCGCGACGCCGAGGCAGATGCCGAGCAGCGAGAACCCGGCGATGACGGAGATCAGGCCCTCGCGTCGGCGCGACCGCAGGTAGCGGAAGGCGACCAGGCGTTCGAAGGCGGGAATGGTCATCGCGCGCGCCTGCGCTCCGGCGGACTACGCCAGGAGCTTGGCCAGCGCCGAGTCGATCGAGAGTTCCTGGCGCTCCCCGGTGGCGCGGCGCTTCAGCTCGACCTGCCCGGCGGCGACGCCGCGCGGGCCGACGATCAGCTGCCACGGCAGCCCGATGAGATCCATCTCGGCGAACTTGGCGCCGGCGCGCTCGTCGCGATCGTCGTAGAGGACCTCGACACCGGCGCCGTGCAGCTTCCCGTAGATGGCATCACAGGCCTGGGTGCAGGCGGCATCGCCCGCCTTCAGGTTGATCAGCCCGACCTTGAACGGGGCCACCGGGTCCGGCCAGATGATGCCGGCATCGTCATGGCTGGCCTCGATGACGGCGCCGACGAGCCGCGAGACGCCGATACCGTAGGAGCCGCTGTGCACGGGCACCTGCTCGCCGCTCGGCGTCGAGACGAGCGCGTTGAGCGGCTTCGAGTAGTTGGTGCCGAAATAGAAGATGTGTCCCACTTCGATGCCGCGGGTGGCGACGCGCTGGTCCGGCGGAATCTGCTCGAAGCGGGCGGCGTCGTGCTTCTCGTCGGTCGCGGCATAAAGACTGGTCCAGTGCTCGACGATGGGCTCGAGGTCGCCGTCATAGTCGACGTCGCGCGCGAGCACATCGAACTCGGTGTAGCCCTTGTGGCAGTAGACGGCGCTCTCGCCGGTCTCGGCCAGGATGATGAACTCATGGCTCATGTCGCCGCCGATCGGACCGGACTCGGCGACCATGGGAATCGCCTTCAGGCCCATCCGCGCGAAAGTGCGCAGGTACGCGACGAAGAACTTGTGGTAGGAGCGCTTGGCGCCGGCGAAATCGAGGTCGAAGCTGTAGGCGTCCTTCATCAGGAACTCGCGCCCGCGCATGATGCCGAAGCGGGGCCGCACCTCGTCGCGGAACTTCCACTGGATGTGGTAAAGCATCCGCGGCAGTTCCTTGTAGCTGCGCACCGACGCGGCGAAGATGTCGGTGATGACCTCCTCATTGGTCGGGCCGTAGAGCATCTCGCGGTTATGGCGGTCGGTGATGCGCAGCATCTCCTTGCCGTAGACCTCGTAGCGACCGGACTTCTTCCAGAGGTCGGCCGACTGGATGGTCGGCATCAGCACTTCCTGGCAGCCGGCGCGGTCCTGCTCCTCGCGCACGATCTGCTCGATGCGCTTGAGCACGCGGAAACCGAGCGGCAGCCACGAGTAGATGCCGGCGCTCGCCTGGCGGATCATGCCGGCGCGCAGCATCAGCCGGTGCGAGACGATCTGCGCCTCGGTGGGATTCTCCTTCAGCGTCGGCATGAAGTAGGCGGAAAGGCGCATGCATCTCCCTCGTCAGGCTGACCGGCGTCCGGTCGCGGCGAAACGGGGGCGGACTGTAGGCAATGGCCGCGGCGCTGTCCATGGCCGGCGCCGGCGCGGATTCGGGTCTAGGGCCGCACGCCGGACTCGCGGCAGAAGGCGGCCAGCGCCTGCGTCTCGGGGTCGCTGAGGTCGGCGCCATTGAAGCGGACGTGGCCGTTCGCGAGGTCGATGTCGACGACGCCGATGAAGGCCTCGGCCTGGAACAAGGGCGACAGAGGCGAAAGGCCGGAGCTCTCGAGCCGGTCACGCGTGATGTCGATGGAGATCACCTCCGGCAGTCTGACCTGCCAGCCGCCATCGAGATCGGCTGGCGCCACGGGCCGGCCGTCGACATCGACGCCCGGCTGGTACGCCACATCGGGCCCTTGCACATACTCGACGAGCTGGTCGCAATCGTGGCGGGTGATCTTGATCGTGTGCTCGCCGGCGGCGCTCTTGTCGGCAACTAGCGGCGCCAGCAGAAGCAAGGCTACAGCGATGGTGCAGCGGCAGGCGCGTCCGAAGCGATAGCGGATCCAGTCCATTACTCAATCGCTGGTTGCAGGTGAGAGCCCTGTGGATCTGTTGGCTCGACCAAGGATGCAACCATGGGTTTAACGGGCCGTTTCCGCCGGCTTGATGCCCGATCCGGAGCGATCCTAACATTTCACGTCAGGAATCGACCGATTGCTTAATCTTTTGAGTGGCTTTTCGAACGGAACTGCGTATACTCGTTCCGCCAACAAGCAAGGGTGACGAAGCGAGCAATCGCTTTCGGGCCCAGGTTCAGGGAAGAACGCAGCGAGGGAAGCGCCCTCGGAGCCAACCTCCGAGGCACCTCTAAAGGCAAGAACAACGAAGAGATGATTGGGGCAAGCCTCGTTCCGGGGCTTGCCTATTTCTTTGGGGTTCCGGCGCTTCTCTGAAGAACGCCACGTAACCGTCTGATTTATAGATAGATTATTGATCTGCCCAAGGTGGTCCAAGGCGCAGAATGCGGCGCTGCACCGGGCAGTCCGGGCGGTGGGCGCCCGGCAGATAGCCGATGCTCATGAGAAACTCGCCGACGATCTCGCCGCCGGTGAAAAGGAATGTCTTCTTGAAGAGCTTCACCCAGTCCGCCTTGTCGCGCGGATGATGACCGGCGAGCCACTCGGCGAACGAGCCGAACTCCCGGCGCAGCACCTTGATCCGCTTGGCATTCTCGATGGCCGCGTCGACCTTCAGGCGATTGCGGATGATGCCGGCATCGGCCAGCAGGCGGGCGCGGTCGCGCTCGCCATAACGGGCGACGCGGTCGACCTCGAAGCCGTGGTAGGCGCGCTGGAACGCTTCGCGCTTCTTGAGGATCGTAAGCCAGCTGAGGCCGGCCTGGTTGATCTCGAGGACGAGGCGCTCGAAGAGCGCTGCCTCGTCCTCGATGGGAAAGCCGTACTCCCGCTCATGGTACGGGCCGTGCCAGGGGTCGCCGGGGGCGATATCGCAATAGCCGCTCATCGCTGCCTCAGTAGCCCGGTGGCCGCAACGAGAGCACGCCGATGTGCACCAAGTAGTAGAAGACGCCCCAGAGGATGCCGGCGAGGACCGACGTGGCGGCGACCCGCGCCAGCATGTGCGGGTGCGTCGGCGCGCTCGGGGCGTGGCCGGGCTCGGGCTTCTCGGGTGCCTTGACGCCCCAGGGCAGGACGGTGAACAGCACGACCCACCAGATCATGATGTAAGCGAAGAGCGCGGTGTACCAGGGCATCTCAGGCCTGCTCGAGCTCGATCAGCGTGCCGCAGAAGTCCTTCGGGTGGAGGAACAGCACGGGCTTGTCGTGGGCCCCGATCTTCGGCTCGCCATCGCCCAACACGCGCGCGCCCATGGCCTTGAGGTGATCGCGGGCAGCCAGGATGTCGTCGACCTCGTAGCACACATGGTGGATGCCGCCGGCGGCGTTGCGCCCGAGGAAAGCGGCAATCGGCGAGTTGGCGCCGAGCGGCTGCAGAAGTTCGATCTTCGTGTTCGGCAGGTCCACGAAAACGACGGTCACGCCGTGGGCAGGCTGGTCGACGGGCGACGACACCCGGGCGCCCAGCATGTTCCGGTACATCGCGCTGGCGGCCGCAAGGTCCGGCACGGCTATGGCGACGTGGTTGAGGCGGCCGATCATCGGTCCGCCCTTTAGCCGGGAATGCCGGACGAGTCCAGGGTCACCGCCGTCCCGACAGCCGGATCAGACGCGGACGACATGCACGTCGGTGACGGGCTTCTTGCCGCGGCTGGCGTGCAGGGTTCGGCGCACGGCGAGGCGCGCCGCTTCCTTGACGGCGTCGTCGTCGCCGCGGTCGTGCGCCGACAGCGCGGCGACGGCGTCGTTGATGGCGAGGGCGACGTCGTCCAGCGCCTCGCCGTCGAGCTCCGGATCCAGCAGGCCGTGGACGGTCACCTGCGGGTCGGCCTTGAGCCGCCCGGCCTTGTCGAGCACCAGCGTCGCGACGGCGGCGCCGCTGTAGACAGTGCGGTGGCGCGTGCGCATCACCGTGCCATCGAGCGGAATGAGCGCGGTGCCGTCGAGCCCGACGCGTCCGGTGGGCACATTGTCGATCACCTCGGCCTTCCCGGGCGCCACGCGAACCAGGGCGCCGTTCTCGATCACCAGCGCCTGCGACACTTGGCAGCTTTCGGCCAGCCGGGCGTGGGCAGCGAGATGGCGCGCCTCGCCATGGACGGGAATGGCGATCCTCGGGCGTACCCACTGGTACATCGAGGTCAATTCGTCGCGCGCCGGATGGCCGGAGACATGAACGAAATGGTCGCGCTCGGTCACGACCTCGATGCCGAGGCGGCTCAGGCGGTTCTGCACCTCGCCGATGGCGCGCTCGTTGCCGGGGATGATGCGCGACGAGAAGATGACGGTGTCTCCTTTCTCGAGCGCGACGTTCGGGTGCTCCTCCTTGGCGATCCGGGCCAGCGCCGAGCGCGGCTCGCCCTGACTGCCGGTGCAGATCATCAGCGAGCGCTCGCGCGGCAGGTAGCCGATGTCGTGCTCGGTGATGAAGGGGGGGACGCCTTTGAGGTAGCCGTTCTCGCGGGCCGCCTCGGCGATGCGCCACAGCGAGCGGCCGACCAGCGCGACCTGGCGGTCATGGGCGGCCGCCGTCCGCGCGATCGACTCCACGCGCGCCACGTTGCTGGCGAAACAGGCGACGGCGATGCGGCCGGAATGTTTCCCGAGGAGGTCGCCGAGGCTGTCGCGGACCGCGGCCTCAGAACCGGACTCGCCGTGGACGAGGGCATTGGTCGAATCGCAGATCATCGCCAGCACGCCCTCCTCGCCCAGCCGCCGCAGCGCCGCCTCGTCGGCGACCGGCCCCACCAGCGGTTCGGGATCGAGCTTCCAGTCGCCGGTGTGCAACAGCGTGCCCAGGGGCGTCCGGATCACGACGGCGTTCGGCTCGGGGATGGAATGGGTCAGCGTCACCAGCTCCAGTTCGAACGGCGCTATCCTGAAGCGCCCGGACATGGGGATCTCGATGATGTCCTCGGCGCCGTCCTCCTCGCCGGCCTCGCGCAGCTTGTGGCGGACGAGCGAGGCGGTAAACGGCGTCGCATAGATCGGGCAGCGCAGCCGCGGCCACAGATAGGGCACGGCGCCGATATGGTCCTCATGGCCGTGGGTGAGGACGAGGCCGACGAGGTCGCGCCGCCGCTCCTCGATGAAGCGGATGTCCGGCATGATGACGTCGATGCCCGGCGTGCGCTCATCGCCGAAGGTGACGCCGAGATCGACCATCAGCCACTTGCCGGCGAACCCGTAGAGATTGAGGTTCATGCCGATCTCGCCGGCGCCGCCGAGCGGCAGGAACAGCAGTTCGCCGTCCGCGCGCCGCGCGCTCACCGAGGGCCGCCCTGGTTGCGCCGGTGGATTTCGACCAGCCCGCGCATGGTGATCTCCGGCTCGTGCCGCTCGATCACCGGCGTGGCCTTGGCGAAGAGCGGCGCCAGGCCACCGGTGGCGACGACCATCAATTGCTCGCCGAACTCGGCGCGGATGCGCGCGACGAGGCCTTCGATCAGGCCGACATAGCCCCAATAGACGCCGGACTGCATGGCGCCGAGCGTGTCCTTGCCGATCACCTGCTTGGGTGCGGCGACGGCGATGCGCGGCAGCTTCGCGGTGGCGCCGTGCAGCGCCTCGAGGCTGAGGTTGATGCCGGGCGCGATGACGCCGCCCAGATAGCGGCCCTGGGCGTCGATGACGTCGAAGGTCGTGGCCGTCCCGAAATCGACGATGATGAGCGGGCGCTGGAACAGCACATGGCCGCCGACGGCGTTGGCGAGACGGTCGGCGCCGACCTCCTGAATCGGCATCTCCAGCAGGACGTCGACGCCGAGGGACACGCCGGGCTCGCCGACGACGAGCGGCCGCGTGCGCAGATGACGCTCGCAGAGCATGCGCAGGTTGAACAGGGCCTGCGGAACGACCGTGGCGATGATGGCATCGGTGATGTCGGCCAGCTTGAGGCCGGCGAGCGTCATGAGCTGGCTCAGCCACACGACATATTCGTCGGCGGTCCGCGCGCTTTCCGTGCGGATGCGCCAGTCGCCGAGCGGCCGGTCGCCGTCGTAGACGGCGAACTTCACGTTCGTGTTGTTGGCGTTGATGGCGAGCAGCATGGGCCGGGGTACCTAACTGGTTTCTACACTGTGCCACATGCCGCATACCCTCGTGATTCCCCCGCGAAAGCGGGGGTCCAGGGCCGCCGCCGCACCGTCACTTGCTCTGGACCCCCGCTTTCGCGGGGGAATCAATAAGGGTTGGGTGCGGATCAAATCCCGCGGCGCTCCTTCGGGTCGAGGGTGACTCCTTGAAATGACGGGCATCCATCAACCCTCAGAGCTGCGGAAAATAGAGGTCGCCGGCGGTGACCGGCCGGCGGCGGCCGTCGGCCAGCTCGAGGGCAAGCGCGCCTGTTGCATCGAGGTCGGCGAAGCGGCCATGCAGTGTCTCCCGTTCCAGCCGGACCTCGATCGGCTCGCCGAGGCCACGAGCGCA
>Ga0335076_10003514_pt1 | contig 15755 bp, 16 predicted proteins | sample Lox_Sample_25_FD_206717 | JGI IMG/M metagenome (GOLD analysis project Ga0335076, IMG submission 206717) | Soil microbial communities from Loxahatchee National Wildlife Refuge, Florida, United States - Lox_Sample_2.5 | ecosystem: Environmental > Terrestrial > Soil > Wetlands | place: USA...
CGGGCCGGATGAGGAGGTCGCCGCGGAGCTGGAGTCCTCGGCTGGCCGCGCGCAGGCCCGCGGCGGGCTCGCCGCGGCGGCGGCATTCCTTGAGCGGGCGGTCGCGCTGACCGTCGACCCGGGGCGCCGCGTCGAGCGCACGCTGGCGGCGGCGCAGGCGAGCCTGCGGGCCGGGTCATTCCGCAAGGCTCGCGACCTGCTGGCCATAGCGGAGGCCGGACCGCTCGACGAGTTCGCCAGCGCCCGGGCGGACCTGCTGCACGGGCAGGCCACCTTCGCCGCGGGCCTGGGCCGCGACGCTCCGCCGCTGCTGCTCAAGGCCGCCAAGCGCCTGGAGCCGTACAGCCTCGACCTGGCGCGCGAGACCTACCTGAGCGCGTGGATGGCGGCGATGTTCGCCGGGTACCTGGCCGGCGCCGGGGATCTGGCGGAGGTTTCCCGTGCGGTCCTGGCGCTGCCGCCGCCGCACGGTCCGCCGCGGCTGGGCGATCAGCTGCTCGACGGGCTGGCGCGGCTGGTGGCTGACGGCGCGGCCGCCGCGGCTCCGGCGCTGCGGCAGGCGGCTCACGCGTTCGCGGGCGAGGACAGTCTCGCGGCAGACGGCCTCCGCTGGGGCTGGCTTGCCCAGACGGCCGCCATTGTCTTGTGGGATGAGGATTGCTGGCACGCTCTCGCTGTCCGGCAGGCTCGGCTCGCCCGCGACGTGGGCTCGCTCGACCAGCTGGCGATCGACTTGGGCGCCGCGGCCGCGACTGTCATCCGGAGCGGTGACTTCAGGGCAGCGACCGCCCTGAACGCCGAGGGCGACGTCGTCGCGGAGGCGACCGGCGTCCGCTATCCGCCGTTCGGCGCCTTGTGGCTCACGTGCCTGTCCGGCGACGAGGCCGAGGCGGTCCCGCTGATCGAGGCCACCATCGCCGACGGCACCGCCGGGGGCCAGGGGCACGCGGTCAGCTTCGCGCACTGCCTGGCCGCGGTGCTGTACAACGGCCTCGGCCGCTACGCCGACGCGCTTGAGGCAGCGGAGCTGGCCAGCAAGGACCCGCTTTATGTCGCCATGTGGGCGCTGCCTGAGCTGATCGAGGCCGCCGTGCGGAGCGGGAGCAGCGCGACCGCCGCGGACGCGATGGAGCGGCTGGCCGACAGCGCCGCGGCCGGCGGTACCCCCTACGGCCTCGGCGTCGCGGCACGGTCCCGCGCCCTGCTGAGCGACGGCACAGTCGCCGACGGCCTTTACCAGGAAGCCATCGAGCGGCTGAGCCGGACCCGGCTCCGTCCGGAACTCGCCCGCGCCCATCTGCTGTACGGCGAATGGCTGCGCCGCGAGAACCGCCGGGTGGACGCGCGGACCCAGCTGCGGGCCGCTTATCAGATGCTGACCACCATGGGTGCCGGGGCGTTCGCCGAGCGGGCCCGGCGCGAGCTCCTGGCAGCCGGCGTGACGCTGCCCAGGCACCCGCACGAAACCCGCACCGCGCTGACCGCGCAGGAGGCGATCATCGCCCGGCTCGCCAGGGACGGGCAGACCAACGCCGAGATCGGCGCCCAGTTGTTCCTCAGCGCCCGCACCGTCGAATGGCACCTGGGCAACGTCTTCACCAAGCTGGGCATCACCTCGCGCCGCGAACTGCGCCGGGCGCTCGCCCATCCCCCGCAGGCGGATTCGCCGGCATAAGGGGTTCGCTGCCAGCGGGGTAAATTGTTCGGCTTCCCGCACATCGATGCTGGAGACTGGAGCGGTGATCCGTCTTGCCGAGCCGCCGCGGCTCGTGTGGCCAGCCGTAGCAGTCAGGGTGTCTTATCTCGTGGGAGAGCAGGCCGACTGCCTGCTGCGAGGCACGCCGACGCAGTGGCTGGAGGCGGCCAGCGAGGACTTCGCCGGGTTCGTCGCCGTCCGGCGCGGGGTCCAGGTCCGCTGGGGAGTGCCGTCCACCGTGTTCTGGTATGTCTCCGGCGAGTACTACCTGGGCACGCTCGTCATCAGGCACGAGCTCACCCCAGAACTGGCCGAGACCGGCGGCCACATCGGGTACCACGTGGTGGCGCCATGGCGGCGGCAGGGTCACGCGACCCGGATGCTGGCCGCGGGGCTGGAGCGATGCCGCGAGCTGGGGCTGGACCGGGTGCTGCTGACCTGCGACACCGACAATGAGCCATCGCGCCGGGTGATCCTGGCCAACGGCGGCGTGCCGGACGGCCAGGCGGGCGGGGAGGACCGGTTCTGGATCAACCTCGGCCGCGAGTGACTACGCCCGCTGGCCTGGCCATCCGGCCGCAGCGGCTATCAGGTCAGCGGCTTCGCCGGCGGTATGCCCGGTTGTGTCGATGCGCAGGGCGTCGAGGCGGGTGTGGTCGAGGGCCCGGGCGTTCGCGGCCGCCTCGTTGGCGACCTGGGACAGGTAGCTTTCGGGCTGCCCGCGCAGCGGGTCTCCCGGCTGTGGCCAGCTGCCTCCTTCGCCGCGGGTCATGATCCGCCGTCTCAGCTCGCCGGGCGCGGCGTGCAGACGGCATGCCGTGATGACCGCGGCTGGCAGCGCGGCCGCGTAGGTGCGGAGTACGGCCTGCGTCTCGACCGCGCCGGACACCACGAGGTGCGTGGCTCCGGCGGCGTGATAGGTCCGCCAGATGCCGGCGAGATTGCGGGCCTTGAGCGTGTGGTTGCGCGGATCACCGTCAGGGTGAGGCGCGAGGAACCCGATCTGGTCCAGGTCGATATAGCCCGCGGTGAGTCCGGCTCCCAGGGACCGCTGGTAGAGCTCGAAGCCGATTGTCGACTTGCCGACCCCGGTCGGGCCGGACAACAGCAGGACCTGCCCGCCGCGGCCGGGTGCCTCGCTCGCGGCCGGGGGGTCCTGGCTCTCCGGCACCGCGCCGGGCAGCCCGCGGACCGTGCTGAACCCTTGCCAGCCGCGACAGCGGTCCCTGATGAGACGGGCCACTTCGCCAGCCGGCACGCCGGTCGTGTCCACGCACACGTCGGCGAAATCACTGGCGTCCATCCGGTCACATCCGTCTCGCACTTGCCGCGCCAGGTCCCCCGAGATACCGCGGCCGGGGCGCTGCCTGCCGGCGAACCGCCGCACGACCTCATCCGGGTCCGCGCGTAGCCGGCACACCGTCACCGCCGCCTGCTCCAGGAGATCACGACGCATGCCCAGGACCGGATCGACGACGCCGTTCACGATCACGCGCCGGGCACCCGCCGCCTGGCAGTTGCGTATCACGACGCCCGCGTTGCGCGCCCGGGCCAGGTAACGGCCCGGGTCATCCGGCGGCGCCGGGTAGCAGATGCACAGCTGGTCGGCATCGGCAAAGGCGGTACGCGTCTCGGAACCAGCCAGCTCGGTGAACAGCTGCCAGGAAACCGTGGACTTGCCGACACCCATCGGGCCGGTGATCCACAGCACGGGCACCATGGTCACACAACATACTGAATGCCCGGCTATGAACCCACGGGCGCTTACGCCGGTATGCTCCACGACAGGATCACTTTGCTTTGGGACAGGCGAGTGATGCCCGGGAGGTCGGGATGCACATCGGATCGGTGCTGCTCGTCATATGGCTCATCATCGGGGCCGTCGCCGCCGGGCAGCGCGGCTACTACAGCGGGCCTGTCAGCAGCTGCACGACGGGGGGCACGATCGTGGTGACGATCCTCGCCGGCCCGCTCAACTACATGGGCGTCAACCCGAAGGTCAACTGCACGCTCCCGAAGCCCAGCAAGTAGCCGGGCGGCGTGCCGGCCTTTCCGGCACCCGGCGAGAGCGCTAGGCGGATCGGGCGCGGAGTTTTTCGGCGTGGCGGTAATAGCCAGGCCTGATGCCGCGGACGCGCTTGAAGGCGGCGCTGAGGGCGTACGCGGATCCGTAACCCACCTTGCCGGCGACCGACCCGAGTGTCTCATCTGGGTCGAGGATGAGATCCGCGGCCAGCGTCAGGCGCCACTCGGTGAGGTACTCCATCGGCGGCTGGCCGACCACCTTGGTGAAGCGCCGGGCGAGGGTCGCACGTGAGACGCACGTTTCGCGTGCCAGTGAGGCGAGCGTCCAGGCCTCGGCCGGGTTGTCCTGCAACAGCCGGACCGCGTGGCCGACGATCGGGTCGTCCTGGGCACGGAACCAGCCCGGGGCCTGGGCGGCACTGCGGGCGAGGTAGGCGCGGACAGCGTGGATCAGCAGCAGGTCAAGGAGCCGGTCCAGGACGGCGTCCTGGCCGACATCGCCACGCGGAATCTCATCGGCGAGCAGGCCAAGGACTGGTGTCTGCCATTCGTCGCCGCGAAGCACCAGGTGCGGGGGCAGCGCGTCGAGCAGTCGTCGCGAGACCTCGCTCTCGAGGTTGTAGGTCCCGGTCAGGATCTCGGTCGCGCCGTCGGAGGCGTTGCCCCAGCGACGCACGCCGAACGAGCGCAGCTGCGGGACGTCCTGACCGTCGGGGGTTGTGCAGCGCTGGCCAGGGTGGATGATCGCTTGCGGCGGCGTGGCCGGGTTGTCGGCGAACAGGTAGTGATCGGGGCCGCGCAAGAGCGCGACATCGCCAGCGGCGAGCCATTGCGGCTGCTTGCCGTCGACGGCGAAGCAGGCGCGGCCGCGCAGCATCGCGACTACGCTCAGCGGCGCCTCGTCCTCGACGCGCAGCGCCCAGGGCGGATCCATCGTGCAGCGCAAGAGGAAGGCGCGCCGGGCGCGCGGCCCGTCGAGCAGTCCGGCGATCACATCCACGGTCATCAACCTAGACGATTGATTATCGAACCGCGACCATTGATCATTGCGCGTCCCGTTTTGCTGGGCTGGACTATCAGCATGACCTCCGCTATCACGCTGATCGGCGCCACCGTGACGATGGGCCTTGCCGCCGGCGTCTTCGGGCTCTACGCGCACACGATCATGCCCGGCCTGCGCAGCACCGACGACCGCACCTTCGTCGGCGCCGTTCAGCACCTCGACCGGGCGATCATCAATCCATGGTTCATGATCACCGCGTTCCTCGGGGCGCTCGTCTTTACCGCCGCCGCAGCGGTCACCAACCGCGGGACCGCTGCGATGAGCTGGATCATCGCGGCACTTGTCCTTTACCTCATGGCCGTGGCGATTACGGTGACCGTGCACGTCCCGCTCAACGACGCGATCAAGGCGGCCGGGGATCCCGGCCGCATCGACGTCGCGCTCACCAGGCAGAGATTCCGCGAGTCCCGCTGGGCCGCCTGGAACCTCGTCCGCGTGGCCACCACGACTCCCGCGTTCGGCCTCCTCGCCTGGGCGCTCGTCCTCTATGGCCGGGCGTCGGCCTAGCCTCCGCGTACCTTGCATCCGTCTCTGGAAGGTGATAGCGGTTGCCTAGCTGATCTCACAGCCGAGCACACGTTCTGGGGGGGACATGGCTGGAATCGCCAAGAAGAGCTTCGACGCGCCTGATGAGCGCCGGACTCCGGATAAGACCGTCCTGCAGGTCGTCGACCTGGGTTCGGCGAAGGCGGCGCGGATCACGTTGCAGCCAGGTTGGCGCTGGTCGGAATGCATCAAGCCCGTCGCGGGCACCGAGAGCTGCCAGACGCATCACGTGGGAGCGGTGGCGTCTGGCCAGCTGCAGGTCCGCCATGACGACGGCACGGAAGTCCAGGTCGGTCCAGGCGACGCGTACGTCATCGAGCCGGGCCACGACGCGTGGGTCGTCAGCTCAGAACCGTTCATAGCCTACGAGTTCGATAGCGGCGCCGCGGAGACGTACGCCCGGGGCTGAACGCAGCCCCGGCGCTCGTGCTTGACGCCGACCGCGGTTGAGGTTCTACCCTCGCCTTGGTGAGCGCAAGTGCGGCCAGGGTCCCAACGACGCAGGCCGGCGCGGTCGGCGGGATATGGGCGCCGGCGCGCCGCCCGCTGACGGTCGGTCTCGTGCTCGCGGTCACCTTCGTCGCTTTCGAGGCGCTCGCCATCGCTACCATCTTGCCGGTGGTCGGCCGCCACCTGGGAGATCTCCGTCTCTACGGGTGGGTGTTCAGCGCTTTCCTGCTGGCCAGCGTGATCGGCATCGTGCTGGCCGGGACGCTGGCCGACCGTGTGCCGCTCTGGCGGCCGATGCTCGCCGGCCTTGCCCTGTTCGCCCTCGGCCTGGTCATCGGCGGGACCGCGCCGGACATGCCGGTTCTCGTGGCGGGCCGGGCGGTGCAGGGCCTTGGCGCCGGGGTCGTGCCCGCGGTGGCCTACGTGGCGATCTCCCGGTGCTATCCCGAGGAGTCCCGGCCGCGCATGTTCGCCGTCCTGTCCACCGCATGGGTGGTGCCCGGCCTGATCGGGCCGGCCGTCGCCGCCCTGGTGGCCGCGGCAGTTGGCTGGCGGTGGGTGTTCCTGGGCTTGCTGCCGCTAGTGATCGCGGCTGGGGTGCTGGTCGTGCTGGCCCTGCGGCATGTCCCGCCGCCCGCAAACCCGGGAACGGCCGCGGTGCCGTACCTGGCTGTGCTGGGCGTGGTCGCCGGGGCCGGCTCGGCACTGGCGGCGCTTAGTTCCGGCATCGTACCCGTTGTCGCCGCCGGCGGTATCGCCGGCGGAGCCGTTCTCGCCGTCTCGCTACGGCGTCTGATGCCGCCCCGGAACCTGTCCGCTCGGCCTGGGCTAGCCGCCACGATCTTCAGCCGGGCGCTACTGACGTGCTGCTTCTTCGCTGGCGACGCGTATGTCCCGTACGCGATCGTGACCGTCCGGCATGCCCCGACAGCGCTGGCCGCTCTTGCGCTCACAGCCTCGACCCTGACCTGGACGGCCGGATCGTGGGTGCAGGCCCGCTGCATCGCCCGGTACGGTCCGCGCCGCCTGGTCCGGCCTGGCGAGTGCCTGGTCGCCGTTGGCCTCGGCGTGATGTGCGTCGTGCTCCTCCCGTCGGTGCCTCCCGCGCTGGGGGTCGTGGCCTGGGCGATAGCCGGAGCCGGAATCGGCACCGCCTACGCTCCGCTGTCCGTGACCACCCTTGATCGCGCCGCCGCGGGCGAGGAGGGCCGGGCAACCTCGGCTCTCCAGCTCTGCGACGTGCTCGGTCAGGCCATCGGCACCGGCGTGGCAGGGGCGATCGTGGCCGCCGCCGCGGCCGGGATCGGGCACGGCCCTGGGGTCGCGCTGGCGTTCTCGTTCGGCATCGCGGTCGCTCTCATCGGGGTCATCGTCGGAGCGCGGCTACCCAGCCAGCTCACCGGGCCGGCGGCGGACCATCCTCGCTGACGCGGGAAACGGCGCCGACGATAGCTGGTCGCCGCATAGCGGGAACGGCGGGCGGAGTTGCTCGTTATAGGGCGTAAGGGAGCTTTCTGCGGGGCGTCGAATTGTCTCGGAGGTTCTCGTGAAGTTCAAGGGAGCCGTGGCGCTGGGTGCTGGCGCGCTGTGCGCCGTCATCGTCTCGTGCTCAGCCCAGCCGGGGCCGGCCGGGCCAACAGGAACAGCGGGCACGCAGGCCCCTCCGGTCACGGTGCTGACCGCGGGCGCGGACAACGGCAACGGCGACATCTTCCTGGCTCCGATGGGCGGCGGCGCGTATGGCAGCGGCCCGGAGATCGTCAGCGTCACCGGCAAGGTGCTGTGGTTCCACCAGCTGCCGGCGGGCACCTTCGCGACCGACTTCCGCACCCAGACCTACCTGGGCAAGTCCGTGCTGACCTGGTTCCAGGGGGGCGGCGACGGCGGCGGCGAGGACGTCATCTACAACGCCCGCTACCAGCAGATCGCCACCGTCAAGCCGGCGAACGGGTATATGCCCGACTTCCACGAGTTCCTGATCACCCCGTGGAACACGGCGCTGATCCTCGCCGACACGATCGGCACCGCCAACCTGACCTCGCTCGGCCTGTCCGCGCACCAGCTGGTCCTCGACGGCGTCGTGCAGGAGATCGACATCAAGACCGGCAAGCTGCTGTTCCAGTGGGATAGCGCCGACCACGTGCCCTACAGCGACAGCCACGGGCCGATGCCGCCGGCTGGCCAGCCGTGGGACTGGTTCCACATCAACGCCGTCCACCTCGACACCGACGGCAACTTGCTGATCGACTCGCGCTTCACCTGGACCGTCTACAAGGTGAACCTCCGCACCGGGGCGATGATGTGGCAGCTCGGCGGCAAGCACAGCACGTTCGCCATCAAGGCCGCGCCCGGCCAGCAACTGGACCGCGCCGGCGAGATCTTCGCGTTCCAGCACGATCCCGAGGCGCTCGGCGGCAACCTGTACACGGTCTTCGATGACGAGTCCGACGGACAGACGACCCTGTACTCCTCAAGCCGCGCGGTCACCATCAGGCTGGACCCAGCCGCCGGCACCGCGACCCTGATCAAGTCCGTGAACCAGCCGGAGGGCCTGACAGCGGCCGCTACCGGCAGCGCGCAGACGACCAAGAACGGCGACCTGTTCGTCAGCTGGGGCGGGCTGTCTTACTTTTCCGAGTTCAGCCCGTCAGGAAAGCTGCTGTTCAACGCCAAGCTCCCCGATGGGGTGAGCACCTACCGCGCCTACCGGCTGCCATGGAACCCCGGCAGCTTAGCTGATCCGCAGGCTCGCGATCCGCCCGTCCCGCAGCTCGAAGTTCAGCGGGCCGGTCCCGTTGAAGCGGTCGCTGGTGACCTTCAGGGTGACGGTGTAGCTGCCGGGTGTGGTGCCGGGCTCAGCGCTGACGAGCTCGAAATGCGATCGGACGCCGATGTTGTCGGTGCGGTTCCAGGTGCGCACGCCCTCGTGGCCGTGGAACTCGCGGCCCCAGTCGTTGAGGTAGGCGTCCTCGGTGAACGCGGCGACGAACGCGTCGGAGTCCCCGCGGTTGGTCGCGTCGATGAAGGTCTGGATCGCGGCGGGCAGGTGGTTCTCAGTCATCGCACCTCCGGCTTCCTGGCCTCGCCAGGTTACCTCGGCTGGGCCTCGGCGCTGTGCGCCTGGCGCGGTTCGTTTACGGTGGTGGCATGCGGCGCGTGCCTTGGTGGGGTGTGGTCTCCGCGGCCGCGGCTCCAGTGCTGATGGTCGGCGGGTGGACGGTGGCCGCCAGGGCGCAGCCGGCGTTCGACCCGGTGGCCGATACGGTCAGCGCGCTGGCCGCGCAGGGCGCGCCTGACCGGTGGGTCATGTCGCTGACGTTCGTGGTGGTCGGCGTCTGTTATGTCGTCACCGCGCTCGCGCTGCGGCCGGCCGGAACCGCCGGGCGGCTGATCCTGATCTGCGGGGCCGTCGCGGGCATGCTGGTGGCGGCGAATCCGGAACGTCCGGGCGACGTCTACCCGTGGGGGCACATTGTCTGGGCGTCGATCGGTCTGGCTGGAGTGACCGCCTGGCCTGCCGGAGCCTGGCGACGGGGTAGCGCCGTTCCGTGGGGCCTGCGGCCCGCGGTCGCCGCCGCGGCCGTTGTGGTGCTATTCGCGCTGGTCTTGTGGTTCGGCGCTGAGCTGATTACCGGATCCGGGCAGGCAGGGCTGGCCGAGCGGGCGATGGGCGCCGCGGAGGCGCTGTGGCCGCTGGCGGTGGTGCTCTCCTGCTGCCGCCCGGTGAGCACCAGGCAGGGGTTCGTTTAGGCGGTGCGGCTAAAGAGGCGGTGCGGCTAAAGAGGCGGTGCGGCTGGTGGCTGCCCAGGCCGTGGCGGTGATGTCTACCGGGCCGGCGGGCGGCAGCAGGCGCTGGCACCGCTCGCGCAGCGCGGTCCGGTGCTCGGCGGTGAGGGAGGCCACGTAGGCGCCGGCCGGGCCGACGCCGAGGGTGAACCGGTCCCACCAATCGTCGAAGCTGGCGTGGCGGACCCGGACCGTCAGCGTGGAGACCGAGGCACGGTCCATGCCGGCCTGCGCGAACAGGCTGGCCAGGTGGCCTTCGCGGACGCCGGCCAGGCCGGACTCGTCGTCCGCGGCCGGGTCTAGCTGGCGGGCCGCGGACCAGAACGCGGACAGCGGCCCGCGGCCGCCCGCGTGATCCCACACGCAGGCCGCCACCATCCCGCCGGGACGGGTGACCCGGTCCATCTCCCGCAAGCCCCGCACCGGGTCGGCCATGAAATGAACGACCAGCTGCGCCAGCGCGGCGTCGAAGGTGCCGTCAGCGAACGGCAGCCGCTCGGCCGGCGCCTGGCGTACGTCCACTCCCGGCAGGCGTTCGCGCACCGCCGCGGCGAACGAGGCCGACGGTTCCGCCGCGCTGACCGACGCCGCCCCGACCCGGCTCACCAGCTCAGCCGTCAGCGCGCCAGGCCCGCAGCCCACGTCGATCACCCGCTGGCCATCGCCGATCCCGGCAAGGTCAGCGAACCGCGGCGCCAGCGGCTCAGAGTACTGCCCCATGAATCGCAGGTAGGCACCGGCGCTGACGTCGAAACTCACCCTGGCAAATTTACCTGGGCGCCCGCGGGGCAGCTGATCCTGACCGGCCCGGGACCGGCGCCTGCCTGCTGGGCTACGCAGCCCTTGATGTTCCCGCCGATCGTCGTGCCCGTCATGCTATGGAAGGACCACGCTCCAAGGCCGAACATCACCGCGATGACGGCGGCCGACGTCAGGCCGGCCACCCAGGCGCGGCCGGGAACCCGCGTCACCAGCCAGGCGCCCAGCAGCGAGATGGCCCCGAGCGCCGGCACGTAGAACCTGACGAACTGGAGGGTCGTGCCGAAGGGATGGGCCGTCCAGAAGTACGCGGCGTACAGGCCCCACACCGCGAACCACGACGCGGCAAGGGCAAGGCCGACCCACAGGTCGCGGCGCGCCGCGAGCCCGGCTTCGCCGGACGCCCTCCGCAGCCGGATCCACCGGACGATGATCCAGCCCAGCGACACCAGCCCGAGGATCAGCACGGGCATGGCCTCCAGCAGATGCCGCGGCATGTACCGCAGGTTGGGCGCGATAGCGCCGAGCCCGAAGCTGATCTCACCCGGGCGGTAACCGGTGGTGAGCGGGCCACCGTAGACGAGTCCGTCGAAGACCGCCACGCCTGCGCCGAAGACCGCGACCGAGGCCAGCCACCAGATCACCGCCGAGAACGGCAGCCGCGCCGCCCGCCGCCAGCACACCGCGAGCACGGCGACCGCAGCGCAGCCGAGAACCACGATGTCGGTGTAGCGGGTAAATGTCGCGGCCTCGAGCATCACGAAGCCGGCCAGTCCCGCCCAGGTGCGCCACCGGGTGCTGGCTTCGACAGCAAGCACCGCCCACAGCAGCGCCCCAGAGCCAGCGGCGATCAGGGAGGCATCGGTGAACGTCGGCATGTAATCCCGCCAGGCGAACAGCAGCGCGGCGCCTGACGAGCAGTACAGGCCGACGGCCGCCGCGCCGCCGAAGCGCCCGAGCCAGCGCCGGGCGCCGGCGAACAGCCCCGCGCAAGCAAGCGCCGCGTAGAACAGCGGCGCCCACCGGATGATGCCCAGGGCCTGGAAGGGCGCGGCCAGGAACGGATAGCCGGGGTCCTTCTCGCTGATCCATTGTCCGTCGCTCAGCTGCACCCACTGCGGTATCGCGCTGGGGCCGCCGGGGATCCCGCCGCCGACAGGGCCGCCCGGGCCGCCAAGTGCCTGGGCCAGCGCCTCCGCCTGCGCGCCGGACAAGGTCAGGTAATGACCCTGGGTCATCGCGACGATCGAGGCCCGGTAGGCATAGTCGTCCGGCTCTACCAGCCGCGGCGCCACACTCAGGACCAGAACGCACAGCACCGCGTACGCGGCGACGGCCAGCGCCGCCTCCAGCCAGGCCCGCCCCGTCCCGCGTCGCCCGCGCCCGAATGGCCGGCCACCGCGTCGAGCCGACGCCGGCTCATCGTGCTCAGCGCCGGCGGTCAGCGGATGCCCCCGATGCGCCACTCGTCCTCGCCCCATCCCATGGTGGCCCACCAGCATCGTTCCCGGAGCTTCGGGCCCTGCGCAGATTAGCTGTGAGTTTCGCGTGAATGCTGGCAAGCTGGGCGGCAAGCCGCGCCGGGACCTTTAGCCCTACCGCGGGGAGCGCTCGTCCCGCGAACATGGGCCTGCTGATCCTTCCGAATGCACGGAGGTGCCCCATGGCCGACAGGCCGCACGACGTCACTGACCTGTACCTTGCCCCGGTGCTGCTGGCGGTGGACGCCAAGATCGAGGCACTCGGCAAGCTCGACAAGGACGGACTTGCCTACGAAGTCGTACTCGAGAGCAATTCACTTGACATCACCCGGCAGATGAGAGAAGAGGCGCTGATCAGGGCCATCACACACCTGATCGAGATGCACAACTGGGAAGTCAGCTGGGATCCCCGCGGTCTTCGCATGACCCACGGCGCGCACACGTTCGTCCTTGGCATACCGCAGGGATTCCACGACTACCTGGGGCAGTGATCGTACCGGGAGCACCCTGACAGGTGCGGCGGCACTACTGCCCGATTCGCAGCACGACCTTGCCGCACCTCCCGCGGCCGCGGTGATGCGCACGGTTTCGCCGGCCTGGAGCCGTCCGCGGTCGACCAGCCCCTCCCGGACGGACGCCGGCCCCGTCGCCGACTGCTTCGACGACGCCGGCGATTTCCTGGCCAGGGACGAACGGCAGGGCGAGTCCAGGGAAGCCGCCGCTGAGGAATCCGACGTCCCAGGGGCCGACGCCCGCGCCGTGGACCCTGACCGTGTGCTGACGACCCGACTCCTGCAGTCACGTATGACCATAGGTCCCCAGGCTGGGGACGTCCGGCCCGTGGGCGGCAGTGTCGCGAGCCGGTATGCCAGCTACAACAGGCTCCTAGTCGAAGGGAGGAGCAGTCATGGCGCACGTCATCGTCCGGATCATTGAGCTGCTGATCTGCGTTGGGCTGGCCGGCGCGGTAACCGCCATGTTCGCGATCGCGGTGATCGCCATCGTGCACGGCTTCCGCTCGGCGGGCCGGTAGCAGCACCATGTGAAGTACGCCACTGAATCGATGTACGCCGGCGTGGCGCTGCCTCACGTTGTCTACACTTGTGGGTTCGTGTGCACGAGGATCGCCGGACGGGAGTGGCGTATTGACGGGCGCGATCGCACAGCTAAACGACTTCAGTGTCTGGGCCCGCAGCAATCTACTGGTCATCATCCTGCTGATCCTCGGCGCGATCCTGGTGACGCGGCTGGCGGACTGGGCGCGCGGCCGGATCATGAAGCGCATCGACGCCCGGGTGGCCGATTCCGATGAGCTGGTGCGCTCCGAGGCCGCCAAGCACCGCCACGTCGTGGCGCAGGTGGTCACCTGGAGCGTCGTAGCAGTCGTCTACACCGTGACCGCCGTGCTGGTCGTGCAGAACCTCGGCATTCCGACCGCCGGGCTCATAGCGCCGGCCGCGCTGATCAGCGCGGGACTTGGCTTCGGCCTGCAGCGGTTCGTGCAGGACATCGGCGCCGGGTTCTTCATCACCGGGGAACGGCAGTACGGCTTCGGTGACGTCGTCAAGATCTCTGTCACCGGCGTGTCGGAGCCTGCCTTCGGCACGGTCGAAGAGGTCACCCTCCGGGTCACCCGCATCCGGTCGGTGAGCGGCGAGGTGATCATCACGCCGAACGGCCAGATCACCCAGGTGACCAACCTGTCACGGGACTGGGCCAGGGCCGTCATCGACGTCCCCGTGCCCGCCGCGATCGACGTGGGCCACGCCACCGACGTGCTCGAGCAGGTCGGCAAGGAGGCCTACAACGACGAGCGGCTGCGCAAGATGATGCTCGACCAGCCCTCCGTCATGGGCGTCGAACGGATGGACGTCGACACGTTCTCGCTGCGCATGGTGGCGCGGACGCTGCCGGGCATGCAGTTCGACGTCGGCCGGGAGATCCGCGCGCTGGTCGCGGCCGCGTTCCGCACCGAGGGCATCATCGTGTCGGCCGAAGTCGACGCCGGCCGCCCGACCGCGGATGAGACGCCATGACCCGGGAACCGCGGCACCGCTACCGCCTCGTCATCGGACGCCCGCGCACGTCCACTCTTGTGCTCATCGGGCTGTTCCTCGGCTTTTTCGCACTCTACGTCTTGGTACGCCCGGCGACCGCGAGCAACACAGGAAACGTCCAGCAGGACAATCCGGCGCCCACTCAGACGCCCGCCGCTCCGGCCTACACCCAGACGCCCCGGCACCACACGGTGTCGCCGACGCCCTCTCATTCGCTGACACCGAGCGTGACCGGGACGCCGAGCCACACACCGACGCCGACGCCGGCCACCTCGACGGGCACCGGCACGGCCACGCCGACGCCAACGACGACTACGTCGCTGCCGACCGGCGTCACGTCGCCCACGGCGCTGCCCAGCGGATAGCCCCTCCGGCAATCGCGAATCCCGCCGCTGATCAGCCGTTACGGTACGGAGCGCAGCGTTACATCCTGGTAACGATCACCCGCCGTCCGCACCATAACGGGCGGTTGCGCGTTTCCCTCGGTGGAGGGAAAAGGTACGGAGGCTGATCTGAGATGACCGGGGCCAATCTCATGAAATCCCTGACCTTCGCCGCCTGCGCAGCCGTCCTCGCCGCCCTGGCCGGATGCGCGAGCTCCTCATCCACCAACCCGCTCGTGGAGCACACCCTGCATGGCACGCTGACCTGCCAGTCGGTGCTGGTCAGCGGCAACACCCTGGCGAACGAGGTCGCCGCGCTCTTCACCGACAACCAGGCGATCAACGGACAGTGGGCCAACGCCGAGGCCGCGACCACGGGCGCCAACACCACGCCCACGGCGGCGCAGGACCAGGCCATTACCGACCTGACCGCCACGCTGAGCGACCTGGGCACCGGAACGGGGGCGACCGGCAGCCTCGTCCCCGCCGTCGTCTCGCTGGACAACAACGCGAACAAGCTCACTAACGGCGCCTCCGGCTGGCGGTCCGCCGGCCCCGCCGTCAGCGCCGACATCACCACCTTGAACAAGGCCTGCGGCGCGGCCGCGACCGGCCCCTCCCACCGGGGCTGAGCCGAGCCGGGCCGGGCCGGGCCGGGCTGAGCTAAGTCACGCGGCCGCGGCGGCGAGGAAGCCGAGAGTGGAATTCATCGTGCGGGCGACGTCCGCCTCGGTGTGCGGCTCGAGCCCCATCTCCCAGCGCACCAGCTGCATGGAGTTGCGCACCACCAGCTCGACGCGGGGCATCCGGCGCCGCATGAAGGCCGCCAGCGCCTGCCCGGCCGGCAGGTCGCTCGCGACGAGCTCGGCGAGCACCACGGCGTCCTCGGCGCACATGGCGGCCCCCTGGGCGATCAGCGGCGGGCACGCGTGCGCGGCGTCGCCGATCACGATCGCCCGGCCGCGGAACCACGGGTCGTCCACCAGCAGCCACTCGATACGCGTGTGCGACACGCTGGACTCTGGGCCGATGGTTTCCCGGATCTTGCCCCAGGTGCCGCCGTACCCGGCGGACCGCTCGTACATCAGCTGCCAGGCGGGCTGGCTGCCGAAGTCGCGCTGCGTGCCGTCGACATCGAGCACGTAGGCGTAGCACTTGTCCGCCGAGATCGGGCTGTAGCCGGCCTTGTACCTGGGCCCGTTGTAGTAGACCTCGGCGCAGTCGAGTTCGGCGGGCCGGTCGGCCACCACCCGCCAGATCGACATGCCGCTCGGCTGCGGCGCGGTGGTGATGCCGAGCAGTTCGCGAACGGCGGACCTGATGCCGTCGGCCCCGACAATCAGGTCATAGGAACCCGTGGTGCCGTCGGTGAACTCGGCGTGGGCCCGCGCGGCGTCCTGGGTGATCGACCGCACGCTCAGCCCGAGCCGGACCGTGACGCCCGCGGCGTAGACCCGCTGGCAGAGCACGTCCTGCAGGTCGGACCTGAGGGCGCCCATGGTGGCCGGC
>Ga0335076_10003515_pt1 | contig 15753 bp, 13 predicted proteins | sample Lox_Sample_25_FD_206717 | JGI IMG/M metagenome (GOLD analysis project Ga0335076, IMG submission 206717) | Soil microbial communities from Loxahatchee National Wildlife Refuge, Florida, United States - Lox_Sample_2.5 | ecosystem: Environmental > Terrestrial > Soil > Wetlands | place: USA...
GACATCGCGCCGCGGAACGTGACGCGCGTCAGCCGGGCAATCCCGGAGGGGGCGCCACCCCCGCCGGCCGCCCCAGCAGCGCCTGCGGTCGCTGCAGCCGCAGCGCCTGCTGCGCCGGCGCCGGCCGCCCCCGTGCAAGCGGTCGGCGAGTTCCGTCCACCCGAGCGCAGCCACAAGCAGCCCGGGCTCGCATCGCGTTCATGGGTGCCGGTGGCGCTGTCGTTCGGCACGGTCATCGTCGTGGCGATCGCGCTCGTCATCTACTTCAGCCAGCACAGCTGAGGGAGCCGCTAGGTCGGCGAGCTGGGAATGGCTCGAGCGGAGGCTGCGATGCCCGCTCGGCGGCGCTCGCGGTCGTCCACCGTCGCCTACGACACGGCGTCGGAAACGCCCGCGCCGTTGAGTGGGCAGGCAGCCGAAGCGCTGGCTACTTGAGCGAGAAGTAAAGGATCAGCGCGATCGCGACGAGCGTGAATAGTGCGAGCGGTGCGAGCTGGGCGCGCCGGCGTACCTTGACGTCGAGGTACTTGTCGACCGTCGGGTGCGCGACGTCTCCCGAAGCCGACGCGGGTGGAGGCGCCGGCGCGAGGTTGGCGCTGGCCACCGCCGGGTTGACGTAGGTCGGTTCGCGTGGAGCCATCGCCATCGCGGGCGGAATCTGGATCACGGCCGACGCCCGGGATGCGATGTCCTGCCGGGTGCGCAGCTCGAGCACGCTGATGCCGACGAGCAACTGGTCGCCGGGGTCGAGTCGGGCCGGTCCCTCCAACTCGTTCTGGTTGACGAACGTGCCGTTCGTCGACTCGAGGTCCTCGACCGTCGCCGATCCGTCGGGCGCCGGCGTCACACGGACATGCTTACCTGACACCTCTCCGTCGTCGAGCACCAGATCGGACTCGGGAGCGCGACCGATCACGATCGCGTGATCGACCACGATCTGCTTGCCCGCGTCCGGCCCCTCGATGACTTCAAGGCTGATATCGCCCGCCACGGGCGCGAGCATATCGACAAGGCAGGGGTTCGCGCAACGCCACTTTCGAACGGAAGTGTCCGTTGATGAACGTGCCGGAAACACCGGCCTTCTAACCCTTGCGCGGGTCGCACTTTTCGCTATAGGGTCCGGGACCATGCCAGCGACAGCACCACGAGACTCAGTAATCGCCACCGTCGGTGACGGGTTCGGTTCACTCCTAGTCCATACCACCGCCCGTTATCTCGGGTTCGAGAACGAGCAGTTGTCGGTCTTCGGGCCGAGCGACAACCCGGTCGGTACCTATCAACAGTTCGCTTACAACCTCGGGCAGACCGTGCTGCGGTCAGAGTCCGAGTCGCACTTCCTCGCGCCCGACTGGCCGACGTTCGCCCAGCTCGACGCGTGGTCGCACAAGTCACTCAAGCCGCTGTGGCGCACCACCCGCCGCAAGTACAACCCGGGCGTGCCCGAGATCCTGACCGAGGCAGCCGTCGTCACGCGGCGCGTGGATTGGGACCAGGCGCGCGTTCCGTTGAAAGTCGGCTGGCTTCAGCGACAGATGCAGCCGATGCCGCACTTCGTCATGTACGACGAGCAGGCGAACTTCATCGGTCGCGCCAAGCACGTGATGCTTGCTCCGGGCCATGGACCGCTGTCGTTCCCGCCGCTGCTCGCCAAGGCGCGCAAGGATCCGGCGCTCGCCGATCGCATCGTGCAGGCGTACGAGCCCAAGCAGTACGCGGCCGGCGGCCGCTACATCGTGCTCGGCGCGGGCATCGCCTCGGTGAACGAGTGGGCGAACGTTCTCGACGCCGGCGGGTCGGTGCTGGCGCTGACGCGGAACGAGCAGCCCGAGACCCAGGACCTGAACGTGCCGCGCTGCCTGTTCGAGTCGATCGGGATCGACGCCTACACGCGGCTGCCGTTCGACCAGCGGATCGAGTTCCTCGGCCAGGTGCTGCGCGGTACGCGTCCCGAGCGACGCCAGTGGCTGTCGCGGATCAGGTCGGGCCAGCAGGAGGGACGGTTCGACGCGCTCGTCGGCGAGATCGACAAGATTGAGCCGGGCCGCGCCGGCCTGCGAGTGTACGTGACGAGCAAGAGCGGCGAGGATCCGGGTTGGCTCGACGTCACGGGAGTCACCGCGGGCACTGGATTCAACAAGTCGGTGCTGACGCTTCCGCTGATCCGACGGTTGGTCGAGTTCTACAAGGTGCCGGTGGTCGAGGGCAGGCTCAGGCTCCAGACCAACTGCGGCGTCCCTGGGCTCGATCTCCCTGAGTCGCGGCTGTGCTGCATGGGGCTGATCGCCAACAACGTGATCCCGCACGGGGACACGATCGCCGGGCTGAAGTTCATCTCGCGGCGGTTCGTCGCCGACTGCGCCCGCGCCGAAAAGCTGAAGAAGCGCTCGTTCCCATCGCGGATGAGCTTGCAGTTCTCGATGGGCAGCGACGTGGCTAAGGCGCTCCGGACCGTGTCCCCGACCGAGCAGCTCGCGTAGAGGGGAGGGGTCATGTGTCCGACAGTTTTAGGTCGCGTCCAGACCCGGTGGGCGATCCTGATCATCCCGGCGATCATCTGGACGATCGTCTCGCTGATCACCCAGAACCCCAGCTACATCGTGCTGATCGGGTTGTATTTCGTGATCGGCGTCGCGCTCGACACCGCGTTCTACCCGTTCGTCATCCGCTGGCAGCCGCCGTGGCTGACGTTCGTGCTCGCGGTCGGGGAGTTCATCCTGGTGTACCTCGCGGCGAAGACGCTCAAGGGCATTCACTTCTCGTCCGACTGGATCCCGATCGCCGTGTACTGGATCACGTGGGTGATCGCGATCTGGACAAAGGTCGTGATCCTGCCGCTGATTTCGCTGAGCTGGATCGAGGACGCCGGCGAATTCCGCGCGACCAGCTGGTCGGTGGCGCCCGAGTACGTGCCGCTGCCGGTGACCGCGTTCACACCGGAGCTGGCCGAGGGTGGTCCGCCGCCGCTCGCGCGGAAGTTCTCGGCCGCCGTGATCGAGATCCCCGAGGAGCTCCGCCGGGCGCCGAGCCCGTCGGGCGTGTTCCAGATTCCGACCGGACCGCCACCCTCGTAGGCCTGAGCGCGCCGCGGAAGAGGCTGCTGGAGGGATGGCTCGGCCGCGGGATTTAACTGCGGACAACTGGAGATCGGGTGCGGCGATCCCCGCGGGTCGTCGATCCGCCGCGCGGCAGGCAGAGCACGACATTCGGTCCCCATTCGGGTGACCGTGCCGCAGGACGCATGCCCCACATGCGGATCACGGCACACTCCGGCCCAGATGCGTCGTTTGTCGGGATGTGCATGGTGACCGCATGTCGGGCACGCCACATACGACGGCGCTTAGTCGTGCGTCGCGCCCGAAGGCGGCCGGACTCCGCCGCGAGCAGGAACGGGTACCGCTGAGGGTCAGGCGGCGGTGTCGAGCCGGCCGATGACCTCGTCACGGTCGGTGCCGTGGGCCGCGAGCACGAGATCGAAGTCGGAGCCGTAGAAGCGCATAACGGCGACAAGGATGTCGCCGGTCCCGACGATCGTGGCGCCCCGGCCCCGAGCGACGCGGACGGCAAGCTCGCTGACGCTCGCGACCGGATCGCGGTCGGCGCGGCCCGCGCCGACCATGAGCTCGTCTTCGTCGCCCGGATCGACGTCCGGCAGCGGCGTCTCACCGACTCCGAGCGCACACAGCACGCGCGCCGCCTCGCCGTGGAGGCGAAGGATCCGCAGCCAGCGGAGCGCCTCGGCCCGGCGTGAGGTCGCGAACGGCATCGCGGTCGATGCAAGCCCGATCGCCATCCCGGCGTTGGTGGCGAACGGCAGCGACCCCTCGGCGCGCATGCTCAGCGCGTCCTCGAGCGTCGCGAAGGTGTCAAAGCGAGCGTCGAGGCCGGTCAGCTCGAGCAGCTTGTGCTGCTTGGGCGGCAGGCCGGCCAGCGCCAGCCGCGCGTCGGGATCCAGGCGCTTGTGGAACCCGACGAGCACGCCCAGCCCCATCGAATCCATGTGGGTCAGCCGCGACATGTCCAGCACGTACCGAACGTACCCCTCGCCCTGCAACTCGACCAGCGTGCGCCTGAGCAGAGGCGCGGAGGCAAGATCGAGATCACCCTGTAATGCGATGACGCAGGTCCGCTCGTCGACTTCCCGGTGCGTGATCACCAAACTGTCCATCACGGTCCTGTTAACGGACGCCCGCGCCGATCCGTGACCGGCGTCCAGACCGCCTCAACAAAGTACGTATGCCGAACGGCTTCAGGCCGTCGTCGGCGCTGCGACGGCCTCCGGCGGCTCCTGCGTCCCGCTCTCGTCGAGGCCCCACAGCTTCATCCGGCCGACCCGGCCGCGGATGTCGACCTCGTCGACGAACACGAGGTCATCTGCCGGCTCGACGAGCGCATCACGCGTGGAATCGGACAGCAGCAGCTGATGCGGCGTGCCCTTCGTGAGGCCCTCGATGCGGGAGGCCGTGTTCGTCGTGTCGCCGACCGCGGCGTACTCGACGCGGCGCTCGGAGCCGACGTGGCCGGACATCACCCTCCCGCTGTTGAGCCCGATCCCCATCCGGAAGCCGTCGCCGAGCCCCTCCGAGCGAATCCACTCGTTGAACCGCGGCAGGCGCGTCTCGAGCATCTCGCGCGCGGTCCGCAGCGCGCGGTCCGCGTGGTCGGGCTGCGCGAGCGGCGCTCCGAATACCGCGAAGATCCCGTCGCCCATGTACGCGACCAGCGTCCCGCCGTTGTCGAGGATCGCGTCGCTCATCTCACTCAGGTAGTGGTTGAGGACCTCGATCACCTGCGCCGGAGTGAGCGACTCCGAGAACGAGGTGAACCCGCGCAGATCGGTGAACATGATCGTTCCCTCGCGCTGGATGCCCCCGAGCCGGAGCCCGTCGGCGCTCTTGAGCACCTCGTCGACGACGTCCTCGGGAACGAACCGCGCGAACAGGTCGACGGTCCGGATTCGCTCGAACGCCTCGGTGACCAGCAGCACGGCTATCGCCCCGATCGCGCCCAGCACGAGCGCCGCGAGCGGGTACACGAACGACACGACCCAGCCCGCGTTGAACATGAGCTGAACGAAGATCGCGAACACGATGCCGAGGAGGACGGCGATCCCGATCGAGATCAGCGGGCGGACCCAGACGCTCACCAGTGGGACCGCCACCCCGAGCAGGACGACCAGCACCACATCGACCCAGCCGGGGACCGAGGACAGCGGGAAGCCGTTCAGCACGGTGGCGATCGCGTTGGCCTGGACCTCGGGTCCGGGCATAGCGGGATCGGTCGGCGTGGGGTGGATGTCCTGGAGGACCGGAGCGGTCGCGCCGATCACGACGATCTTCCCGGTGTACTCATTGGACGGAAGCTTCGGGCCATTCTTGGTCCCGTCGGACGTGCCGTAGTACGCGCTCGAGAACGAGATCGACGGGTATGTCCCGGACGGCCCGGCGAAGTCGATCCAGCGGTTGCCGGCAAACGGCTTGACCTTGTGGCCGGTGGCGACGGCGGCGGAGACCGGGGCGAACGTCTCGAGCTTCCCGATCGAATACTGCATCTCGCGATCGAAGTCTCCGGGCTCAGTCGGGAACAGTCCGTTCGCCGGCTGGACTCCGGCCTGGCGGAGCGCCTTCTGCGTCTGGGCCAGCCCGAACAGCTGGACGTTGCCGTTCGTCGGGTCGGTCGCCGTCCACGACAGGATCAGCCGGCCGTTGGCAGCGCCGGCCCCGTTCAGGAACGCGACCTCGTCGTTCTGCCCCCTATCGCTCGGCTGGCTGAACTGGACGTCGAACGCGATCGCCTTCGGGTGCTGCGCCGCGATGTTGCTCATCACCTTGCCGTCGATCGCGCGCGGGAACGGCCATTGGTACGGGATGTTCGACAGCGAGTTCGAGTCGATCTTGACCTCGAGGATGTTGGGGTGAGGCTTCTGGGTGCCGCGGATCGTGAACCGCGTGTTCATCGTGTTGAGGTCTAGCGTGCGCAGCAGGTTCGTCGCGTATCCGACGACGCCGAGCCCCGCTGCGCCGAGCGCGACCAGCGCCAGCATCAGCAGCTTGAGGTTCCGGTTACTCCCGAATAGCCGCGTCCTCTTCATTTCAAATCACCCCTCGCGGTTTGGTCCCTGATCGCCCCTGTCCGCCCTCGGCCGCGGTAGGCATACTCACCCCTGTCGGAGTCTACGCCCTGCTCCGCGATGGGACAAGCGCTCCCCGCTGTAGGGTTGACGAGCAACGGGAGCGCGTTCTACCGTCCCGGAGGGACCGAACGGTGAGATCAGGACGACGATCAAGGATCTGGGCGGCAACCGGGGTGTCGTTGCTCTGCGCGGTGTCGACGGGCGCCGCCGCAGCGGCCGCGCCCGCGGTGCCGTCTCCGACTTTCGCCAAGACTGTGGTCGTGGCGCCGGTGAGCGGCAAGGTGCTCGTCCGTATACCGGGCGCGCCCTACTCCGTACAGCTCACTGCCACGCGCACCGTGCCGGTCGGCACGGTCCTCGACACGACCGCCGGCACGGTTAGGCTCACGTCCGCGAACCCCCGGCCGGGCAGCGTCCAGAGCGGTGAGTTCTTCAGGGGAACATTCCAGGTCAGACAGAGTGCGACCGCCGGGGGATTGGTGAGTCTTGTGCTCCGTGACGCGGTCACCCGGCAATCCGGGTGCACGCCGCCGGCGCACACGGCCGCGCTCAGCAAGCGGGTCCTCGGCCTTCTGCGCGGCACCGCCAAGGGCCACTTCCGCACCGTTGGCCGGTTCTCGGCGGCGACTGTGCTCGGGACCAACTGGGGCGTTCGGGACCGGTGCGACGGCACCTTGACGGTCGTCCGCGAGGGCGTGGTCTCGGTCCAGGACTTCGTCCACCACAAGACCGTGGTCGTGCGCACCGGGCAGACGTACCTGGCCAAGGCGCCTTGACCGCAGGTGGAGTGCAGTGACGATGACGCCAATCACGATCGTGATCGCCGACGACCATGCGGTCGTGCGTCAAGGGTTGCGCCTGCTGCTCGAGGCCGAGGACGATCTGGCCGTCGTCGGGGAGACGAGCGACATCGCGCAGACGACCGCGCTATTACGCGACAGCACGCCGACGGTCATCCTGCTCGACCTGCACATGGGGCGTGACCTCAGCCTCAGCGCGCTGTTCGAGCTGCGCTCGGCGTCGCCCTCGACCGCGATCGTGATCCTCACGATGGAGGACGACCCGGCGTTCGTCGCGCCCGCATGGAACGCCGGCGCGGCCGGGTACGTGCTGAAGGAGGCGTCGCGGACCGACCTAGTGCGGGCGATCCGCACCGTCGCCAAGGGCGGCCGTTACCTCGATCCCGCGATCGGCGGGTGGGCCCTCACCAGCGCCGACGACGTGGCGCTGACCGAGCGCGAGCTCGAGGTACTGCGCCTTGTTGCCCTTGGGTACACCAACAACGAGATCGCGACCCGCATGTACATCAGCCCGCGCACGGTCGAGACCCATCGCGCCAATCTCCAGGCCAAGCTCGGAGTCACCGGACGGCCCGAGCTCGTTCGCTACGCGCTCGAGCACGGGGTCATTCACCGATGACCACCGCCGCCACCCGGGCGCAGCAGATCGAACTCGAGGCGGCTCAGCGCCGGGTCATCGAACGGCTGAAGGCGACTTCGCCGAGGCGGCGGTCGCCGGCCCGGCGCGCCGCGATCATCGCGCTCGCCGCCATGCTGTTCGCCGCCACGTTCGCCGCCCGGCTCGCCGTGGACGACCCCGACGCGCTCCTGGCCAACTTCTACATCGTCCCGATCGCGGTGCTCGCAATCGAATTCGGAACTCGGGCCGGATTGATCGCCGCTGCGGTGGCCTTCGCGCTCGTCCCGGCGTGGAGCGTGCTCAATTCGGTGCACGTCGACGCGCTCGGCTACGTGTCGCGTGGGGCGGCGTTCCTCATCACGGGCCTGGTCGTCGGTGGATTCTCCGACCGTCTTCGTAAGGACACGGCCGAACGGCAGGATGCTCAGCGCGACCTGGCCCTTTACGCCGATCAGCTCGAGAGCTCCAACCGGGACCTGGCGCGCAGCGTGGAACGCCTCGAGGCGTTCGCCGAGATCGCGCGAGCGGTCGGGGGCGAGACCGACCTTGAGCGCGTCCTGTCGCTGATCCTCGCCCACGGGAGGGAGGTCGTCGCCGCCGGCACGCTCGTCATCTACCTACCGGAAGGCGACGAGCTCGCGGCGGTGAGCGGGAACGCGCGCCGGTCGGAGTCACAGCCGCGATTGCCGGTCGACGGCACGCTCGCCGGCCGGGTCCTCCTCACCGGTAGCCCCCGGCGTGTCGCCGCCGAAACGAACCGCTCCCAGCTCGAGCAGCTCGCGCCCGGTGCGACCGAGGCGATCCTCGTGCCGCTGGTCTTCCGTGGTGAGACTCTCGGAGTGCTCGCGGGCATCAACGGCGCGGGCGAGCGGTCGTTCGACGAGGAGGACGAGCAGCTGCTGATGTCGGTCGCCGCGAGCGCGGCCACCGCGGTTGCGACCGCGCGCTCGGTGGCCGCCGCCCGGCTGCGGCTGAGCGTCGATGCCGCCGATCAGGCTCGGGCTCGCTGGGCGCGCGAGCTGCACGACGAGACGTTGCAGGGACTGATCGGGGCGCGGATGGTCCTGTCGGCGGGACTCGCCCGGGACGACGCGGCCGCGCTGCGCCGGGCCGCCGACACGGCCGACGTACACCTCGGCGAGGAGCTACGCAAGCTCCGCGACCTGATCGCCGAGCTCCGCCCGGCCGCGCTCGACGACCTCGGTCTCGGCCCCGCGATCGAGTCGCTGGCCAAGCGCCAGGCAGCGATCGGAGGGTTCGCGGTCGACGTCGCGGTCGACCTCGAGTCCGGACGGCGCCTGGCGCCCGACACGGAAACCGCGATCTATCGGATCGTTCAGGAGGCGCTCAGCAACGCGGTCAAGCACGCCGGCGCCGAGCGCGTCGGCCTCCGGGTCCGGCAGCTTTCTGACCGGGTACAGCTCGCCGTCGACGACGACGGCCAGGGCTTCGACCCCGGCGACGCCCCAAACGGCTTCGGCTTGACTGGCATGCGCGAGCGTGCGCTGCTGGCCGGTGGTCGTCTGTGGGTGAACTCGGCCGACGGCGGACCCACGTCCGTCACCGCAGTGCTGCCGCTTCCGCACCGGTAGAGCGATCAGCCTGCCGGCGTGAACACACTGTGGCCGGCGCGGACGGTCACGGTGGCGTGGGTGGCCAGGTTCTCGACCACGACCACGCCGCGGCTGACCCGCACAAGCGTGCCGTCGCAGAAGTCCTCGGTGAGCCACTTCGTCCCGAGCACGGTGGCGGCCGAGTAACGGCCGACGGTTTGGAACGTGCCCGACCCGCTCGCCCACAGCAGGCGCAGCACCTTGTGCGGCGGCTTCCGGCGCGGCGCGAGGTGGCCGGCCGGCGCCGTGCACGCGGTGAGGTTGCCGCTGGCCAGTCGAATCTGCGCCACCGGCGTGCTCGCGGACTGCGCGACGCGGAACGTCCCGTCGTAGAACTGGGCGTCCTCGACGCCGGCGGCCGTGGCGCCGGCAGGGGGAGGGGCGGCTCGCAGGTCCACCCGGCCGTGCGCGGTGTCGATCAGCGATCCGACCGGGACGTTCCGATCCTGGGGGCCGAGCGTGAACGACTGCCCGCCGGGAGGCGTGACGATCACGGTTCCGGAGACGAGACCGATGTCAATTGAGTGGCCGAATCGTGGCGGCGGAAGGGTCGCATCGGCCACGCCGGCCACGAGGACCGCGCCGACCGCGGCGAGTCCGACGATGAAGCGCGCCCGCACCGCTCGGATGTTATGGGAGCCGACAGGGCGCCGGCCCGAGGCGAGTGGCCTCGGGCCGGCGCCGGCTAGCCCCCTGCGTTGAGTTGGGTCTCAGGAGACCGTGAGCGGCGGCTCGTCGGGTGACTGTCCCTCGGTCGTCGGGATCGTCGCGCTCGACGGCCGGCGCGAGCCGCCGATCAGGCCTGACATCCCTCCGGCCATCGACCAGCGGAACTGGGTGACGTTCTCCTTGGGTGCGAACAGTCCGGGTCGGGTCCCTCGCCGGACGAACAGCACGGGCGCCGAGGCCGAGCCGGCGATCGCCGAGCGCGTCGTCCCGAGGCCCTCGCGGCGCCACCGATCCGACAGGCCGAGCACCAGGAGTCCGGCTCCGTCCGCCGCTTCGATGATGCCGTCGCGGCCGCCGGCGACGACCAGCGGCTCGGTGGAAATTCCGGTCGCCTGCTGGACCAGCAGCCCGGCGTCCGCGAGCATCCGCGTGACCGAACCGCTCTCGTCGGTCTGACCGGCCGCGCCGAGCAGCTTCAGCGGTGCCCCGGAGCTTGCCGCCAGCCACGACCCGAGCTCGAGCGCGGCCCAATCGTGCTCGGCGCCACCGAACGGCACCAGCACCGGAGCCTCGGGGCCGAGCTCGATCGGGTCTCCCTCCTTGGCGACCAGCACAGCCACGTCGCAAGCGGCGTGCTCGAGCAGCTCGGTCACGTCGCCGAGCGGCACACCTTCGCCGATCAGCCGCCGGCGTCCCTCGGTCAGCACGAGATCGACCGGTTCGCGCTCGACGATATGGGCGAGATCGGACCCCGGGTTGGTCGAGGTCAGCGCGACCCCTCTGACGACGACACCGTCTGCGGCAAGCTGTTCGCGCAGATCGTTGATCTGCCGCGAAGCCCGCTCCAACAGGAGGTTCTCGGACTGCAGTCCGCCGCGGACCCCGGCGCCGGCGCCTCGAGGTGGCCTGACCAGGCGGGCGACGATCAACTCGCGTTGGGGCGCGGAGCGGGATAGCGGCTCCGCGAGCGCGACCAGCTGGCCGATCGCGGCGTCGGTCTCCGGCGCGACGAGGATCGAACGCTCGGGCACCGGCAGCTCCGGGTGCGCCTGGACCGCGGCGAGCGCGGCATCGGCGAACTCGTCCTCGACGGCGCGGCCAAACGTGTTCTTCGGATCGAGCAGCTTCAGCAGTGGTCCCGCCATCAAGGTTGTGACGACCGCCATGATCACCAGCATCGCGAACAGCGTGTTCGAGATCGCGCCGACGTCGAGCGCGAGGTTGAGCACGATCAGTTCGGTGAGCCCCCTGGTGTTCATCAGCGTCCCGATCACCGCGGAGGCCTTCCAGTCGTACCCCGAGACGCGGGCGGCGATGGCGGCGCCGGCGAGCTTGCCAAGGATTGCGACCGCGATCAGCAGCAGCGTCAGCAGCCACAGCTCAGGCCGGTCGAGCAGGCCGACGTTCGTCCGCAGGCCGGTGTAGACGAAGAACACCGGCAGCAGCAGCGTAACCACGAAGTCGTCGATTCGGCGGGTGATCTCCTCGTTGAGTCGCGCATGGCGGGGCATCACCATTCCCATCACGAACGCCCCAAAGATGAAAGCGATGTTGATCTCCTCGGTCACGTACGCCGACAGCAGGACGCCAACGATGATTCCCGCGAACCAGGCCCCAGGGATCCGCCCGACCTCGTCGAACGCGGTCGCCATACGTGCCACGATCCGCCGCACGATCAAGATCATGATCAGGATGTAGACCGCCGCCTCGGCGATCGTCTTGAGTACGTCGCCAAACGAGCCTGCGACCGCGATCGTGGTCGCCAGCGCGATCAGGAACCACGCGGTCACGTCGTCGATCGCCGCGCAGGCGATCGCCAGGGCGCCGACCGGGCGCTTTAGCATCCGCCGCTCAGCCAGGATCCTCGCCAGCACCGGGAACGCGGTGATCGACATCGCCACACCCATGAACAGGGCGAACGCCACGAACTTCTTGTCCGGGCCGATGAGCTTGTAGAGGGGCAGCGCGACCGCGATGCCGAGCAGCAGCGGCACCGCGACGCTCGCGTTCGAGATCGCGGCCGCCTGGGCGACCTTGCCCTTGAGCTGACCGCGGTCGACCTCGAGTCCGACTAGGAACATGTAGAAGATCAGTCCGAGGTTGGCTACCACCCCCAGCGCGGGCAGGACGTCACTCGGGAAGAACGTCGCCTGGAGGTTGGGCGAGATCGCGCCGAGCAACGACGGACCGAGCGCGAGTCCGGCGATCACCTCGCCCATGACTCGTGGCTCTCCGAGCTTGACGGCGAGGACCCCGAACAGCCGGGCGACGATCAGCACGATCGCGATCGAGAGGAACACCGAAGCCACCAGCTTGTTGAAGTCTGAGCGCTGCTTGGTGGCGGTGAACTTCTCGCCGGCCGGTGGGAGCCCGGACGGAGTGATCAGCGCCGGCTTGGCCAAGGTGCCGGTCGAGGGAACCGGCGTGGCCACGTTTAGCGGGATCACGGTGACGTTCTGAAGCTGGAGGTCGTTGGCCGTCGCGGTCATACGGGCGGTGCCGCCCCTGACGCACTTCACGTCGCCGAACACTCCACTGGTCTTCGTCGAGTAGGTCACGGGTCCGAGGAGCTTCCCGGCGGACGAGTAGAGCGTCGTCACCGAACCGGTGCCATGGATCGAGAACGAGCTGCCGAAGCACGTCGATCCGGGCGAGAGCGCGTACGTGCCCTGGATGTTCTTCGGCGTCCGCGGCGCCGACGCGCCCGGGGGAGGCGGGGCGCTCTTGAATGTCGCCGTGAACGGGAGCCCGCCGAGCGTTCCGATGATGGCGGCCTTGGCTCCAGGCGTCGCAATCGCGTCGAGGTGCAGAGACCGGTCGCCGGACACGCAGTTGACCGTGCCGGTCAGGCGATGGGAGTTTCCGGGGAGCGTCTTCTCGTCGAGCCTGAGCTGGCCTCCCAGCGTGTTCTGGTTGTTCGTGAAGTTGACGAACTGCCCGGATTGGAGCACGTTGAACGATGGGCCCGAGGCCGCCACCTGCGTGGGCGCGGTCGGCGGTAGCGGGGTACCGCCCGCAGGCTTGGGGACGGGTCCGATGCACGGCGTCGCGGCGCCCGCCGCGTACCCGCCGGCGATCGAAGGCTGAGCCTTCTCGTTGCCCCCCTTGCTGACCACAAGAACCACGACCGCGACGCCGATCACGGCCAGGATTGCGTAGAACGTGATCAGGCGCCTTGCCAGCCGTTGACCAACCGGCATGTTCTCCTGTCCCGGCATCTATGCCCCCTTTAAGCTCGCGTGCTGTGTTTGGTCCCCGGCCGGCGCAGCCCCGCCTCAGCCCGGTCGCGCGGAAAAGTAGCCGATCGAAACCGGTCGCACATCCGGCACGTGCCATCGAAGTACCTCCGTAAAACGCCGCAATTTTGCTCCGGACAGTGGCGCAGTGACGGTAGGAGCCCTGCCAAGCAGGATTGACCGGGGCCGAACCGGGGGTTCGCGAGGGGTCTACCGCTCGGCCCGGCTGGGGTGGCTAAAGGCCTAGCATCGACGCGATCCGAACCCGCTGCGTCTCGTTAGTGCCCGAGTAGATCGGGGCGCCGACCGCGTCGCGTAGGCCCTTCTCGAGGCCGTACTCACGGGTGTAGCCGCGGGCCCCGAAGATCTGTATCGCCGACAGCGCCGAGGCGACGTTCGCCTCGCTCGTGATCAGCTTCGCCATCGAGATCTCGGTGGTAACGCTCCGCCCTTTGGCGAATCGCCGGGCGGTGTCGTACAGATGCTTTCGGGACGTCTCCAGCCCGATCTTCATGTCGACGATCTTGCCGGCGATGTACTGATTGGATCCGATCGAGCGGCCGAACGCCTGTCGTTCCTTGGCGTACTTGATGCAGCGGTCCATGCGCTCCTGCATCTCGCCGACCATCATCATGAAGATGCACAGGATCTCGTAGTTCATGACGTGCTCGAGAATGAAGAACCCAGCGCCCGGCTTGCCGAGCATGCTGTCCTTGGGCACTCGGCAGTCGGTGAACTCGAGCTCGCAGAACGGGCAGGTGTTCAACCCCAACTTCTCGATCGGCTCGCCGACGCGGAACCCTGGGGTGTCGGTCGGCACCAGGAACGCGGTGATCCCGGCGGCCCCGCCCTCCGAGCCCGTCTTGGCGTAGACGGTGATGATGTCGGCGAGCGGGCCGCTGGTGATCCAGATCTTCTTGCCGTTGAGGACGTACTCGTCGCCGTCCTCGACGGCGGTCGTGACCATTGCGGTCGCATCCGACCCGGCGCCCGGCTCGGAGATCGCGTGAGCGCTGAGGATCTCTCCGTCGACGAGCCGGCTCAGGTACCGCTCCTTGAGCTCGTCTGACCCGAACTTCTGGAGCGGGATCGCCGCGCTCACGACCTGCGTCGCGGCGCCGAACAGCAGTCCGGTGTCACGGCACCCGTACCCGAGGTTCTCGAGCACGTACACGAGCGTCAGCACGTCGAGCCCGTAACCGCCCCACGCCGGGTCGAACGGGATCCGCAGTACGCCGGACTCGCGGATCAGTTCCCACTTGTCGCGGTTGAACCGGTTCGCCGCGTCATCCTCGAGGTGACCCTTGTTGAGCGCGTCGAAGTATTGGTTCAGTGACTTCCTGAGCGTCTTCTGCTCGTCGGTCCATTCACCGGTTGGGGCGGTCAGTGCCATCCTCGCTCCTTTGGGTTGGGCGGTGGCTAATACGCGGAGGAGTGGATGCCAGACTCCGTCAGGCGGTGCGCCTCGTCCCCGGTCAGCGCGGGCGTGAACATGCACACGAGCCGCAGGTCCTCGTCGTCGGAGGCACACAGGTCGTGCGCGTCATGCTTGTCGAGGGCGTAGATCGTGCCGGGCACGATTTCGTGCACCGTGCCGTCGAGCTCGATGACCGATCCCTTACCCTCGATGCAGTAGCAGGCCTCGAGATGGTTCTTGTACTCGAGCCGCGACTTCGTTCCCTTGCGCACGATCGTGTCGGTGACCGTATAACCCATCCCGTCGGCCTCGAGCAGGAACCTCCGGCTCAGGCCGTTGCCCCACTCTACGGTCTTTACCTCGTCGAGACTGCGAATGATCATGTATGGCCCCTTTGTTGATTTGTCCTATGACTTTGCGATTTGGGTCCCGCCCGCCGGGTGGGCCCCAAGATCCATGAGTAATCCCCGGAAATCGTTCACGACGTCACGACCGGCGTCGCGGGCAGCGGTGACGCGCGCCACGCACGTGCTCCCGACGATCGCAGCGTCGGCGCCGACCTCGCCAAGCCCGTCGATGTGGCTCTTGTCCTTGACGCCGAACCCGACCGCGATCGGCACGTCTGTCTGCGCGCGAAGCGTCTCGAGCACCGGGATCAGCGCACTGTGGTCGGGCGGACCGACCGTGCCGCTGCGCCCGTAGGCGGCGACTAGATAGATATATGCCGAGCCGTGCTGCGCGGCCTCGTTCAGCACGTCGTCGTTCGACGTTGCGTAGCAGGTGGTCACGATCGGCAGATCCACCGTCTCGGCTGCCTCGTAGTATTCGGGCTTCAGGCGGGGCGGAAGGCCGTGGACGAGCAACCCGTCGGCGCCGGTCGCCCTCACGGTCTCGAGGAACTCGCGCATCGGCGTGCCCTTGATCGAGTAGCTCCAGTCGGCGAGTAGCGCGATCTTAAGGTGGCTGAGCTCGGGCCGGACGCTGCTCACGAACCCGAGCACGGCTTCGCGGTCGATCCCGTCCTCGAGCGCCCGGCTCGCCGACGCGCGGATCACCGGTCCGTCGCTGGCCGAGTTCGGAAACGGAATCGCCAGCTCAAGGCAGTCGACCTTGGCCTCGTCGAGCATCAGCACGAGCTCGCGGAAGGTGTCGAGCGGCGGGTCGCCCGCGTTGAGGAACAGGGCCAGGCCGGGCCGTCCCGGTTGGCGGTCGGCGAAGAAGCTCATGCCTTCGCGGTCACCTGGCCGTGCTCGCGCATCCGCTCGATCA
>Ga0335076_10003516_pt1 | contig 15750 bp, 14 predicted proteins | sample Lox_Sample_25_FD_206717 | JGI IMG/M metagenome (GOLD analysis project Ga0335076, IMG submission 206717) | Soil microbial communities from Loxahatchee National Wildlife Refuge, Florida, United States - Lox_Sample_2.5 | ecosystem: Environmental > Terrestrial > Soil > Wetlands | place: USA...
ACCCACGCCACAAGGGGATCGCTCTTGCGCATTTTCGCCGCCGGTCTCGGCACGGAGACCAACAGCTTCTCGCCGCTGCCGACGGGCATGCGCGGATTCGAGGACTACCTGCGCCTGCCCGCAGGCCAGCGCCTCGAAGCGCCGCAGGAGGCGAGCGCGGTGCCGTGGGCGGCGCAGGAATACGCCGCGCGCAACATTGCCACGGCGATCATCGGGCCGACCTCCTTCGCCATGCCGGCCGGGCCGACCCTGCGCCATGTCTACGAGTCCTTGCGCGACGAACTCCTGGCAGCGCTGAAGGCGGCGTTGCCGGTCGACGTCGTCGCCTACTCGCTGCACGGCGCCATGATCGCCGAGGGGTACGACGATTGCGAGGGTGACCTCCTGGCGCGTACGCGGGCGCTCGTGGGGCCAGAGGTGGCGCTCGGCTGCCTGCTCGACCTCCACTGCCACGTTTCGCCGCAGATGGTGGAGAGCGCCGACGTCATCGTGCTGTTCAAGGAATACCCGCACATCGACTTCGCCGAGCGGGCAGAGGAGCTTCTCGACCTCCTGGCGCGCACGGCTCGGCGCGAGATCAGGCCGCACATCGCCGTGCATGACTGCCGCATGATCGACCTCTTCCACACGACCATGGAGCCGATGCGGAGTTTCGTCGCGGACATGCAGTCTCGCGAGGGGCTCGACGGCGTGCTGTCGCTTTCGGCGGCGCACGGCTTCCCCTGGGGCGACACGGCCGACTCCGGCACGAAAATGCTCGTCGTCACCGACGGCAAACCGGCGCTCGGTACGCGGATAGCCGCGGAATTCGGCGAGCGCCTGTTCGCGATGCGCGGCAAGGGGCAGAAGCAGCCGGTATCGATCGCGGCAGCGCTGCAGCAGGCGGCCGAGGCGAACGCCACGCCCATCGTCATCGCCGATACCGCCGACAATGCCGGCGGCGGCGCGCCCAGCGATTCGACCTTCCTGCTGCAGGCGGTGATCGAGCGCGGCTTGCGCGACGTCGCCTTCGGCCCGCTCTGGGACCCGATCGCCGCCGGTATCGCGATCGAGGCCGGCACGGGCGCCAAACTCGACCTTCGCATCGGCGGCAAGATGGGGCCGACCTCGGGCCAGCCGCTCGACCTCGACGTCACCGTCGGCGGCATCTGCCGCAACGCGATGCAGTCCTACGGCGCGTCGCGCGAGCCGCTCGGCGATTGCGTCGCGCTGTCGACCGCCGGTGTCGACATCGTGCTGAACACGCTGCGCACGCAGGCCTTCGGGCCGGAGCTGTTCACGAACGTCGGTATCGATCCGACGCAAAAGCGCATCGTCATCGTGAAGTCGACGCATCATTTCCACGCCGGCTTCGCGCCCTTCGCCGCCGACGTGATCTATGTCGGCGGTCCCGGCACGCTGGAGCGCGACCTCAAGCGGTTGCCGTTCCGCAAGATCGCGCGACCGAAATGGCCCTTCGATACCTAGAGACGCGGCGTTGTGTCACACCGGCCGCGATCCTTGACAGGCGTACGACACGGGCATAACGGTTCGCCGTCGATTCGTGCAGCGTCGTGAATAGGTTGGCGCCCCGGCGGCGGGAGGACGATATGACCAGCAGGCAGATCGGACGACGGGCTTTTCTTCTCGGCAGCTGCGGCGTCGCCGGCGCCGTTCTTGCTCTTGCGGGTGTCGCGCGCACGGCGCGCGCGTTCACCATCGTGGACATGGATCCCAATACGCCGGTCGGCCTCGCCTACGCGAATCGCTGCAAGGTCGCGCCGCAGCAGGGCCACGCCGATCTGCTCGCCAAGCTCGCGGCGGACCTCGCCACCAAGACCGGCGCCCAGGGGACATACATCTACGAGACCGCGGTATGCCCGATCTGCGGCTGCCCGGTCACGGCGTCGCGCTACATCAACTGACGCTTTCCGCAAAGGCCTGAGGGGGCGCCGCGATCAGCGCGGGCGATGCCGAGGCCGACGTGCAACGCGAGAGACAGCGAGGATATTCCGGAGACATCCACACCCGTAAATGCAACCTCATAGGGGAGGCCAATGCCGCAGACGCGCCGTCGGGGGAACCGGCGTCATCCGCTTATCCGTCATGCCCATCTGCCCATCGCTCTCGTCTTCAGCCTGATCCTGTTGTCGACCATCGCCGCCGGCAGCCGGGCCGAGGACTCCGCCCATCGATCCGTCACCACCGTCAGCGTCGTCCTGAAGCCGGGCGACAGCTTCGAACATGCCGTCCTTCAGGACGGCGTGTCGCCCGGCGATGCGCTTGCGGCCGCGCATGCGGTCGGCAATCTCTATGACCTGCACCGGCTGCAGCCGGGGCAGGCCATCACGCTGTCGCTCGGTCCCAAGGCCGGCGCGGACGGCCACCGGACCCTCCTGGCCGTCCACATCGAAGCGGCGCCGGGCGCAGACCTTACGGTCGTGCGCACGGAGGACGGCAGCTTCGAGAGCGGCAAGACGGTCGCATCAGGCAGTCCTTCGGTGCATCAGCAGACCGTCGTCGTCACCGCGGGCCTGCAGGAATCCCTGGCGGCGGCGCGCATCCCCGCCGGCGTGGCGGCCGAGGTAGGGAAAGCGGCCATCTTCGACCCCGATTTCCCGGAAAAGCCGAAAGCGGGCGCGAGGCTCACCGTCGTGTACGAGACGTACGGGCGCTCGGCGCGCGACGATGGCGCCGTGCTGCGCTACGCCGCGCTCGATGACGGCCACAAGCGCCATCAGGTCTATCGCTACGCCCTCGCCGATTCGCTCGTCGCCTTCCTGACGGAAAACGGGCTGGGCGCAGCGGCGCTGTCGCTCGCCGATCCGGTCGACGACGCCCGTGTCACCTCGGGCTTCGGCTGGCGCGTGCATCCGATCCTCGGCGTCTGGAAGTTCCACAACGGCATCGACTACGCGGCGCCGCGCGGCACGCCCGTGCATGTCGCCGCCGACGGGGTCGTGGAGGACATCGGCTGGCACGGCGCCAACGGATACTATGTGCGTGTCCGCCACGGGCCGCAGCTGGAGACGACCTATTCGCATCTTCAGCGCTTCGCGGCCAACATCCGGCGCGGCACGCCACTGCACAAGGGCCAGGTCATCGCCTATGTCGGCATGAGCGGACTGGCGACCGGCCCGCATCTCTATTACGAGATTCTCGTCGACGGCCGTCCGGTCGATCCGGCGAAGGACGATCTCGCCGTGCCCGTGACCCTGTCGAGCACGGACCTCGCGAAGTTCCGGGAGTTCGTGCAGACCGCGGCCGTGCCGAAGTAGCCTCTCGGTCACTCCGGCCGCTTGCGGCGCTGCGTCAGCAACTCCGCCACTTTCGCGCGGCAGTCGCCGTCGAGCTTCGAGATGAAACCGATGAGCATGTCCTGGGCGCCGGCGGCCATCGCCGCGTCCTGTTCGCGCAGCTTGGCGAACGCCGCGGCAAGCTTGTCCGGATCGAAGGGATCGGCCTTGATCGCGTCGGCGACCGCCTGCCGCTCGGCGACGAGCGCATCCAGGTGCTCGTGGAACTTCGGCCGGTTCGCCTGCAGGGCCTCCTCCAGCGTCGCCTGACAGCTCTCGGAAAGGACCGAGCGCAGTTCGCGCGGGCTCGGCAGGCCCATGATGCGCGGCGGCGGGCGGTCGTGGCCGAGCCAGCCGCGGTCGGTGAAGGAGTCCGCGATCACCAAGCCGACGAGGAACACATTCAGGGCCAGCGACACGACGACGAGAACGCGCAGAGGCCTCGGCAGACCGCCGATCATGATCTAGTACTCCGCCGCGCGGTCATCGAGCAGGGCGAGCTGCAGCAGATCCGGCGACGTTTCGCTCGCCGCCAGACCGGACAGCAGGCCGCCGGTCAGCACGCCCAGCACGAGCGAGGCGGCCAATACGCTGCCGGCCAGGCGCCAGCCGCCGAGTTCGCCGGCCAGCTCCCGCCAGGCGTCCGCCAGGCGCGCTCTCAAGGAGACGCGCGGCCGGCGCGCCGCGCCCGCCAGTACCGCGGCGCGCAGGTCGGAACTCGGCAGCAGGGCCGGAACGGCATCGAGCAGCCGGTCCACGGGCTTCGCCGCGGCGACCAGCGCCTGCGCTTCCGGCGACTCCAGAAGCAGCGCCTCGGCCGCCGTCCGCTCGGCCTCCGGCCAGTGCGCAGGCCCCGCGCCATAGGATTCGACAATCGCGGCGAACCGCTTCAGATCCATCCTCGTCATCGCCATTCTCCCATCAGGTCCCCCACGTCACCCGCGAGAAGTTCCTTGAGCCGCCGGCGCCCGCGCGCCAGCAGCGATTCGAGCGCCTCGACGCTGACGCCCAGCACCGCGGCCGCTTCGACATTGCCCAGCTCCTGATAGTGGCTGAGCAGGATCGCCGTCCGCTGGCGCTCCGGCAACTGGCGCAGCGCCGCCCCGACGCGGGCCACCACGGCATCGCGCTGCAGCGCCGCCTCCGGCGGCGGGTCGGGGCTCGGTGGATCGCCGGCCGCCTCCAGGCTGGTCTCGCGCCGCCGCCGCAGCCGGTCCTGGCAGAGGTTGACGGCGACCCGGTGCAGCCAGGTCGAGAAGCGGGCTTCCCCGGCGCGCCAGCGCCCGGCCTGCTGCCAGACCCGCAGGAACACCTCCTGGGCGACCTCCTCCGCCTCGGCGCGGTTGCCGAGCATGCGTCCGGCGAGGCCCAGGATGCGCGACAGATGCCGGTCGACAAGGGCCGCGCAGGCCGGCCCGTCGCCGGCGCCGACCCGCCGCACCAGATCGAGATCGGGATCCTCGACCGGTCCTGCCGGCCGCCCGTGCGCCAAATAGCCCTCCGCCGTCCTGCCCGTGACGCCGACTTGCGCCGCCGGGGCGCCGGCATGATCGACATGACAGCACCCCGGTCATCGGTCGCCCGCGGTCCGGCGAGTCTTCTACTCGGCGGAGCCGTCGTCTGACCAGGGATGATGACGGTGCATCCACGGACCGCCCTCCCCATGCATGTCCCCGCGCATGCCGCCCTGCATGTCCCGCTCGTCGATGACGCCGTCACCATTGCGATCCATCCGGGCCAGCCGCCAGGTCTGCGCCGCCTCGTATTCCTGCACGCTCACCGTGCCGTCGCCGTTGGTGTCCATGCGCGCCAGCATCGCCGCCTGCCGCTTGGCCCGCTCTTTCTCGCGGAAGGCCTGGATCTCGTCGGCGGTGATGATGCCGTCATGGTTGGCGTCGATCTCGGCGGCGCGCGCGGTCTCGAAGGCCTGGATCTCGGCCTGCGAGATCTTGCCGTCATGGTTAGTGTCCATCTCCTGGAACAGCCAATGGCCCCGACCACCGGGGCCGCCGTCAGGCCCCGTGGGCTTGTCGTCGGCGAAGCTGCGGCTGCCGATCAGCACGGCGATGCCCACCGCTGCGACGGCCACCGGAAGATATTTGAGGTAGCGGCGTTCGAACATGATGCAGTCCTTTTCCTGGCTGGCGGCAACGCGGTATCCACGTCGTCCGTTCCTGGTCATGAACGCGCCACCGGACGGATTCCGTCGGGGGACGGCCCACTGCCATTGCGCGACGGAAGGGCCGCCGATGCCCGTTAAATGCTTCAAATCGCCGCAATCCAACTTGCAGTATCCTTAATGTCCAACGACATGCTCGTCGACACGAACACCAAGACCACGCCATCGCCGCCGCGCCTGCGGCGGCCGCGGCGGAGCCTGCTCTGGGGCGGGCTGGCGCTGGCGCTCGTCGCGGCGGCGGGCACTCTCGCCTTCCGCCACGTCTCGCGCGACTCGGCGCCCGCCTTCACGACGGCGACGGTCACGACCGGCGATATCGAGAAGACAGTGACGGCGCTCGGTGCCCTCCAACCCAAGGACTATGTGGACGTCGGCGCCCAGGTGTCGGGGCAGCTGAAGAAGGTGCATGTCGAGATCGGCGACCGCGTGCAGAAGGGCGATCTGCTCGCCGAGATCGATCCCACGGTCTTCGAGACGCGCACGCGGACCGACAAGGCGAACCTCGCCAACCTGCGCGCCCAGCTCGACGAGCAGGAGGCCAACCTGGTGCTGGCGCGCCAGCAGTTGCAGCGCAACCAGAACCTGTTCAAAGCCAAAATCGTCAGCGAGGACACGCTGCAGACGGCGGAGGCGACGCTGGCCGCCGGCCAGGCCAAGGCCGACTCGCTGCGGGCCCAGATCGACGGCGCGCAGGCGACGCTCGACGGCGACATGGCCAATCTCGGCTATACCAAGATCTACGCGCCGATGGGCGGCACGGTGGTGTCGCAGACGGCGCTCGAGGGGCAGACGCTGAACGCCAACCAGACGGCGCCGGTCATCGTGCGCGTCGCCGACCTCGACACCATGACGGTATGGGCGCAGGTCGCCGAGGCCGACGTCGTGAAGCTGAAGCCGGGGACGTCCGTCTACTTCACGACCCTGGGCATGCCCGACCGCCACTGGCAGGGGACGGTGCAGCAGATCCAGCCGACGCCGCAGACGGTCAACGACGTGGTGCTTTACAACGTCCTCATCGACGTGAAGAACGACGACCACGTGCTGATGACGAGCATGACGGCGCAGGTCTTCTTCGTCCTCGGCGAAGCCAAGGGCGTGCCGCTCGTGCCCGTGGCGGCGCTGGGCCAGCCGCACGCCGGCGGCACGGACGAATACGACGTCCGCGTCCTCACCAGCGAGGGGCCGCGCCGGCGTACCGTGAAGATCGGCCTCAGCGACCGCACCTCGGCCCAGGTACTCTCCGGCCTGGCAGCCGGCGACGAGGTCATCGTCGGCACGCCCCCGCAAGGCGGCGCGGGCCGCGGGGGCGGCGGCCAGCGCCCGCCCGGCATCTTCGGACTCCGCCTGTGACGCAGCTCAAACCGAAACCGGCACCGGCCCTGCTGGCGCTCGACGGCGTCGGCAAACGCTACCGCAACGGCGCCGCCGAGATCCGGGCGCTCGACAACGTCTCGCTGGAGATACGCGCGGGCGAGTTCGTCGCCATCATGGGCCAGTCCGGGTCGGGCAAGTCGACGCTGATGAACATCATCGGCTGCCTCGACCGGCCGACGAGCGGCAGCTACCGGGTGGGCGGCTACGACGTGGCGGAGCTCAGCGCCGACGAGCTTGCCGCCCTTCGCCGCGACACCTTCGGCTTCGTGTTCCAGCGCTACAACCTGCTGGCGACGGCGACGGCAGCCGAGAACGTCGAGATCCCCGCCGTCTATGCCGGCCGCTCCCGGCGCGACCGCGCGTCGCGCGCGGAATCCCTGCTCGGCCGCCTCGGCATCGGCGACCGCGCCTCGCACCGGCCGAGCGAGCTCTCCGGCGGACAGCAGCAGCGCGTCTCGGTGGCGCGCGCGCTGATGAACGACGCCAAGGTGATCCTGGCCGACGAGCCGACGGGCGCCCTCGATACGCGCAGCGGCGAGGAACTCCTGGCCCTGCTGCGCGAGCTGCATGCCGACGGCCGCACCATCGTCCTCATCACACACGACGCTGCCGTGGCGGCCCATGCCGACCGCCACATCCAGATCCGCGACGGCCGCATCGTCGAGGACAGCGGCGAATTCATCCGGCCGGCGCGCGAACTCGGCACGATCGCGGCGGCGACGCCGGCGCGCGAGCGGCTGCTGCCGGACGTGACCGAGGCCGTCAAGATGGCGCTGCGCTCGCTGCGGGTGAACCTGTTCCGCACGATCCTCACCCTGCTCGGCGTCGTCATCGGCGTCGCCTCGGTCGTCGCCATGCTGGCGATCGGCGACGGCAGCAAGCAGGACGTGATGCAGCGCATCGCCGCCATGGGCACCAATCTGCTCGTGATCCGGCCGGGCGCGCCGGGCATCCGCCCCACCGGCGACCTCGCCATGCTCGTCGATGCCGACGCGAGCGCCATTGCCGGACTTCCCAACATCCAGGCGGCGGTGCCGGAGCGCAGCACGCGCATGACGCTGCGCTTCGGCGGCATCGATGACCAGACGACGGTGACCGGCGTGTGGCCCGGCTATACGCTCGCGCACGACTGGACCGTCGCGAGCGGCAGCTTCATCACCGACGACGATGTCAACGGCTATGCGCCGGTCATCGTCCTTGGCCAGACCGTGGTGACGAACCTGTTTCCCGACGGCAGCGACCCGATCGGCAAATATGTCCTCGTTCACAACGTGCCCTTCCAGGTGATCGGCGTGCTCGGCGCCAAGGGCGCCAATACCTTCGGCGCCGACATGGACGACCTCGCGGTGGTGCCGCTCACGACCGGCTATGCGCGCCTCTTCGGCAAGCGCTTCGTCAGCACGATCACGGTCAAGGTGGCCGACGCCGAGCAGATCGACGCCACCGAGGACGCCATCACCAGCCTGCTCGAGCAGCGTCACCGGGCGATCGACTTCCAGGTCCGCAATACCGCCTCGATCCTGGCGACCGCCGAACAGACCCAGGGCACGCTCACGACGCTCCTAGGCTCGGTGGCGGCGATCTCGCTGCTGGTCGGCGGCATCGGCGTCATGAACATCATGCTGGTGAGCGTCACCGAGCGGACCCGCGAGATCGGCATCCGCATGGCCACCGGCGCGCGCATGATCGACATCCTCCTGCAGTTCAACACCGAGGCGCTCGTCGTCTGCGCCATCGGCGGCGCCGCCGGCGTCGTCCTGGGAATCGGCACGGCCGCGATCGTCCACGGCTTCGGCATTCCCGTCGTCGTCTCGGCCGGACCGGCGACGCTCGCCTTCTCGATCGCCTTCATGACCGGACTGCTGTTCGGCTATCTGCCGGCGCGCAAGGCGGCCCGGCTCGACCCGGTCGTGGCGCTGGCTTCGGAGTAGACAACCCCATGCCGAGACCTGCACGGCGGCGCCGAGCGCCGATCGCCATCCTGTTGACCGTCGCCGGCGGGCTCGCCGGCTGCTCGTTCGTCCCGGACTATCAGAATCCGACGGTGCCGACCCAGGCGGCCTGGGCCACGCAGCCGAAAGACGGCGCCGGCGTGGTCGCCGTGACTGCCGACTGGTGGCACCAGTTCCGCAGCCTGGAGCTGGACAGCCTGATGGCGGAGGCGCTGGTGGCCAACCAGGACATCGCCGCGGCCATTGCCCGGATCGACCAGGCCCGTGCCAACACCCGCATCGCCGGCGCGCCGCTGCTGCCGAACGTCGAGGCCACGGGTTCGCTGTCGGGAACGCACAGCCATCAGGACCATCGCACCCGCAACAACGGCGCCGGACAGGCCGCGCTGACGGCGAACTACGAGGTCGACCTCTGGGGCAAGAATGCGGCCGCCCTCGAATCGTCCGAGCACACGCTGACGGCGAATGTCTTCGACAGGGACGCTTTGGCCCTTACGATTCAGTCGGAGGTCGCCTCGACCTACTTCGACGCCGTCGCCCTCAAGCAACGGATCGAGATCGCGCGCGCGAACCTCGATGCCGCGAACCAGGTGCTGAAGCTCGTGCAGATCCAGATGAACCAGGGCGCGGCGACGGCGCTCGACCTGGCCCAGCAGCGCACCGCCGTCGCCACGTTCGAGGCAGAGATCCCGGTCCTCGAGCAGCAGCTGGAGGCCGACCGGACCTCGCTCGCCATCCTCGCCGGACGCGCCCCCGGCAACACCACCGTCGATACGGGGAAGCTCGACGCGCTGCATCTGCCTTCCATCGCCGCCGGGCAGCCGTCGGACCTGCTGCAGCGGCGTCCCGATATCGCCGAGGCGGAAGCCAACCTCAGGGCCGCCAATGCCAACATCGGCGTGGCGCGCGCGGAATTCTTTCCGAGCCTGACGCTGTCGCCGGAACTCGTCATTTCCGGGCTCGCCAGCTCCGGCACGGCCACCGCTGCCTCGATCGCGGCCGGGCTGGTCGCGCCGATCTTCGAAGGCGGGCAGCTCGAGGGCCAGCTCGAACTCAGCAAGGCGCAGAAGCAGGAACTGGTCGCGACCTACCGGCAGACGGTGCTCACCTCCTTCAAGGAGGTGGAGGACGCGCTGTCGACCGTGGAGACGAGCGCCGCCCAGGTGCGCTCGCTGCAGACGGCGGCCGACCAGGCGCGCGAGGCGTTCCGCCTGGCGCAGCTGAGCTACAGCGCCGGCGCCACCGATTTCCTCACGGTGCTCGACGCGCAACGCACGCTCCTCACCAACGAGGACAGCCTGGTGCAGGCGCAGCTCGATCGCTACACCGCCGCGACCAACCTCTTCAAGGGCCTCGGCGGCGGCTGGAAGGGCGCATGAACCACCGAACAGCGCCTATAGCCGCCCCGAGATGGTACCACCCGAATTGTCATCGCCGGGCTTGACCCGGCGATCCAGCAAACGTCGGGGACGTCGAGACTGTGTGCTGTTCGCTGGATTGCCGGGTCAAGCCCGGCAATGACGACTTGGTGGATGGGCGGCGATGTGCTTCGAGAAGGGGGTGCCCCGGAAACTTGACCAACTGGTCAAGCCCAACCTAAGCTTCTGTCGGCGCCGAATCGGCGGCATCGCTTCGATGCTCGCCAACAAGAATGCGCCGCGAGGTGCAGGCAAATCGGGAGGGTCATCATGGGAATCGGGGAGACATCGATGTCATTGCAAGATTCGCTCGGCCGGCGCGCCGTGCTCCGGATTGCCGGCGTAGGCGCGCTCGCCCTCGCGGGCAGCCGCGCCTTTGCGGCCGACAAGCTGAAGGTCGCCGCCGTCTTCGGCACGCCGATCGAGGAGCCCTGGGTCAATCAGATCCACGTGGCGCTCCTGAAGGCGAAGGACGAGCTCGGCATCGACTACCAATGGTCGGAGAGCGTGAAGGCATCGGATTTCGCGCGGGTGCTGCGCGAGTATGCCGAGAAGGGCGCGAACCTGATCATGGGCGACGCCTTCACCGACGAGCAGGCGGCGCGGCGCGTCGCCAAGCAGTATCCGAAGGTCGCCTTCGTCATGGGCTCCGGCATCGGACCGGCCGATCCGAACTTCAGCGTCTTCGACAACTGGATCCATGAGCCGGCCTACATCTCCGGCATGATCGCGGGGAAGCTCACCAAGACGAACGCGGTCGGCGTCGTCGCGGCCATGCCGATCCCCGAAGTCAACCGCCTGGCCAACGCGTTCTGCGCCGGCGCCAAGGAAGCGAACGACAAGGTCAAGTGCAAGTTCTCCTTCATCGGCTCGTTCTTCGATCCGCCGAAGGCGAAGGAAGCCGCGCTGGCGCAGATCGAGGCCGGCGTCGACGCCATCTATGCCGAACGCTTCGGGGTCATCGAGGCGGCGAAGGACAAGGGCATCGTCGCCTTCTCCAACATGTCCGACCAGTCGTCGCTGGCCCCGGACACCGTGATCACCGGACCGGTCTGGGACATGTGGCCGACGGTGAGCGATGCCATCAAGCTGGTGCAGGCCGGCGTCTACACGGCGCAGGATTTCGGCAACTTCTCGACCATGGCCAAGGGCGGCTCCTACCTGGCGCCGCTCCACGACTGGGACAAGAAGCTGCCCGGCGACGTCAAGGACATGGTCGCCAAGCGCACCCAGGACATCATGGACGGCAACTTCCGCGTCGACGTCAACGAAGCCGTGCCGCAGTCGGATTGAGCCGCAGCGCGAACGCGAGTGGCGTCGTACGCTCGCAGGCTACCAAAACCTGATTCCCCCGCGAAAGCGTGGGTCCAGGGCCAGCGCACCGTCACTTGCCCTGGGCCCCCGCTTTCGCGGGGAATCAGTTTTTTGATGTGATCCCATGACCTCATCCCCTGCCTCTCCTCTCCTCGCCATGCGCGGGATCGGGAAGCGCTTCGGCGCGGTGCAGGCCTGCGATGGGGTCGATCTGACGCTCGGGGCCGGCGACGTGCTCGGCCTGCTCGGCGAGAACGGAGCCGGCAAGACGACGCTGATGAACATCCTGTTCGGCGCCTATGCCGCGGATGCCGGCAGCATCGCCATCGACGGCAAGCCGGTCGATATCCGGAATTCCGCCGACGCGCTGCGGCTCGGCATCGGCATGGTTCATCAGCATTTCCACTTGGTGCCGCGCCACAGCGTGCTCGAGAATCTCATGGTCGGCCGGCGAGGCCGCCGCCTCCAGCTCGACCGTGCCGATGCGCTGCGCCGGCTCGCGGAAATCGGCCAGCGCTTTCGGCTGGTTCTTGATCCGGGCGCCCTCGTCGGCGAACTCACGATCGGCGAGCAGCAGCGGCTCGAGATCGTCAAGGCGCTCTTCCGCGGCGCCCGCATCCTGATTCTCGACGAACCGACCGCCGCCCTGACGCCGGCGGAGACCGAGGGACTCTTCGACGCCGTGCGCAGCATGGCCGGTCAGGGCATGGGCGTTATCCTGATCAGCCACAAGCTGCATGAAGTCCGCGCCGTCACCAACCGCATCGTCATCATGCGGCGCGGCTGCGTCGTCGCCGAACGCGCCAACGACGCCGCCGTGACGGACGCGCTGCTGGCGACGCTGATGTGCGGCCGGGAGATCGCGGCGGCTGCGCGGGCGCCGAGCGTTCCGGGCCGCATGCTGCTGCGGCTGAACGGTATCGCCACGCCGGGCAGCGAGCGGCGGCGCCTCAAGGACCTCTCGCTCGACCTCCGCGCCGGCGAGATCGTCGGCATCGCCGGCGTCGCCGGCAACGGCCAGCGCGAGCTGGCCGACGTCATCGCCGGCACGCTCGCGCCGCAGTCCGGCAGCATCGAGATCGACGGCCGCCGCATCGACCGGCTCGATCCGCGCCGGGCGCAGGCGCTCGGCATCGGCCGCATCCCGGAGGACCGCATCGGCACCGGCCTGCTGACGCAGTCGCCGCTCGCCGACAGCATGGCGCTGCCGCGCATCGGTCAGGCGCCGTTCAGCCGGCGCGGCCTGCTCGACCGCGGCGCCATCCGTGCCTTCGCCGAGGCCCAGATCGAGCGCTTCGGCATCCGCGCCGCCGGCCCCCTGGTCCGCACCGGCACCCTCTCTGGCGGCAACCTGCAAAAGGCCCTGCTGGCGCGCGAGCTGGCCGGCGATCCCCTGGTGGTGCTGGCGGCGCAGCCGACGCGCGGCCTCGACGTCGGCGCCACCCAATTCGTGCACGGCAAGTTCCTGGAGCTGCGTGCGGCCGGCCGCGCGCTCATCGTCGTCAGCGAGGACCTCGAGGAGCTCTACGAGATCGCCGACCGCATCGTCGTGATGTCCGCCGGCCGCATCGTCGGCGATTTTCCCGTGGCCGAGGCCAGCGTCGAGAAGGTCGGGCTGCTCATGGCCGGCGCGGCCGCATGATCCGCCTGCGTCTCGAGCGGCGCAGCGAGACGCCGGCTTGGCTCAACCTCGTCCTGCCGGTCGCCGCGATCGCCGCGACGCTCATTCTCTGCAGCGGCCTCGTCGCCCTGGCGCATGCCGACGTCATCGAGGCGTACCGGCAACTGTTCCTGACCCCGTTCAGCACGTCGTTCGACCTCGTGCAGACGGCGGTGAAATCCGCGCCGCTGGTGCTGACGGGCCTCGCCGTCGCCGTCGCCTTCCGGGCCCGGTTCTGGAACATCGGTGGCGAGGGCCAGCTTTACGCCGGCGCCATGGCGGCGGCCTTCATCGGCACGCAGAACGGCCTGCCGGCGGCGAGCCTGTGGCCCCTGATGTTCCTCTGCGGGGCGCTCGCCGGCGCCGCCTGGGCACTGCTGCCGGCGCTCCTGCGGACGCGCTTCCGGGTCGACGACGTCGTGACGACCCTGCTCCTCAACTTCATCCTGCTCTACGGCATGTCCGCGCTGCTCGACGGCCCCTGGAAGAACCCGCAGAGCGCCTACCCGACCTCGCCCCCGATCCGCGACGACGCGCAGTTCCCGGTGCTCCCGGGCACGTCGGAGCTGCATCTGGGCGTGCTCGTGGCGCTCCTGGCCGCGCCGTTCATCTGGTTCCTCGTCAACCGCACGACGCTTGGGTTCGCCATCAAGGCGGTCGGCGAGAACGCGACGGCGGCCGCCTATGCCGGCATCCGCACGAACTGGATCATCATGGCGACAGCCGGGATCTCCGGCGCGCTCGCCGGCCTCGCCGGCGTCGGCGAAGTCGGCGGCGTGCACTACCAGGTGATGGCCGACCTGTCGCCGGGCTACGGCTACACCGGCATCGTCATCGCCATGCTGGCGCGATTGAACCCGCTCGGCACCGTGCCGGCCGCGGTGTTCTTCGCGGTCGTCATCACCGGCGCCGAGGGCATGTCGCGGGCGACGGGGGTGCCGGTCTTCCTCGCCGACGTCATCCAGGGCGTGTCGCTACTCTCCATGCTCACGGCGCTGCTGTTCACGCAATACCGCCTGCGCCTGGGAAGGCCGGCCCATGCATGACGTGCTCGCCCAGATCCTGCAGGTCGGCTTCTTCGCCGCCGTCATCCGGATCGCGACGCCGCTGGTCTTCGCCACGCTCGGCGAGCTGTTCGCCGAGCGCGCGGGCGTGCTCAACCTTGGCATCGAGGGCATCATGCTGCTCTCGGCCATGACCGGCTTCACCGCCGCGTATTTCAGCGGCGACCTCTGGGTCGGCATCGCTGCGGCGGCGGCGACCGGCGCCGCGATGGGCCTGCTGATGGCGGTGATGACGGTGACGCTCGGCCTCTCGCAGCACGTCTCCGGCATCGGCGTGACGCTGCTCTGCAGCGGCCTCGCCTTCTACTTCTACCGCCTGATCTTCGGCGAGCCGTCGCAGCCGCCGAACATCGAGCCGTTCAAGCCGCTGCCCGTGCCGGGCCTGAGCGGCATCCCAATCGTCGGGCCGATCTTCTTCAACCAGTTCGCGCTCAGCTACATCGCCTTCGCCGCCGTCGCCGTCGCGGCCTTCCTTTTGTCGCGCACGCCCTGGGGCCTCAATCTGCGCACAGTCGGCGAGAACCCGCGCGCGGCCGACGCCGCCGGCGTCAGCGTCACCGGACTCCGCTACCAGGCGCTGCTGCTGTCGGGCGCGCTCATGGGCATCGCCGGCGCCTACCTCGCCATGGCGCAGTTCAACGCCTTCACCTTCGGCGTCATCTCCGGGCGCGGCTGGGTGTGCATCGCGCTCGTCGTCTTCGGCCAGTGGCAGCCCTGGCGCAGCGCGCTGGGCGCCCTCCTCTTCGCCCTGATCGATGCCTTGCAGCTCCGCCTGCAGGCGAGCGGCATCATCGCCGTGCCCTACCAGGTGTTCCTGATGCTGCCGTTCGTGCTCACCATCGTCGCCATGGCGGCGGTCTCGCGCAACGCCCGCGCGCCGGCCGCGCTGCTGACGCCGTTCCGCAAGGAGGAACGCTGACCGCAAACGCCGAGCCGACGAAAGAACAGGAACAAATGCGCTCCTACCAAATGGCAGGTGCCGGGAATCGGCGCACAGGCTAGCGTGCCCCGTTCAAACGTCTGATCGCAACGGCAAGGAGCAGACGCATGGCCCGGTCTTCGAAATCGCCCCGAAAGCCCGCGTCCCCTCGCGGAAGAAAGCCACCTCGTCCCGCGACGGTGGACCTGGGCACCACCCGCAATGTCCTCGAGCAGATCGAGATTGCCCATCGTCTGGCAAGCTCGTCGTCTGTGGCGCCGTCGATCCGGTCGCGGCTGTCGGCGACGATCGAGCACTTGGCGGATCGCCTGCCGGCGGTGCGCTCGCTTGCGGCAGCCGCGGACGGCGCAGAGCCGAGCGGCCCGCAATGGGTCGAGAGATTTCCCGGAAGCCGCGACCCCGGCGATTGCGTCGAGCCCTTCCGGTCGAGCCTGCAAGCCTTCTTGGCGGCCTTGGGGCAAGCCGGCGCATCCGTGCAGATCTCCGCGACATTTAGGCCGCTCGAACGCGCCTACCTGATGCATTGGTCATGGGACATCGCCGACAACACGGTTCTTCCGCAGGACGTGCCGGC
>Ga0335076_10003517_pt1 | contig 15744 bp, 15 predicted proteins | sample Lox_Sample_25_FD_206717 | JGI IMG/M metagenome (GOLD analysis project Ga0335076, IMG submission 206717) | Soil microbial communities from Loxahatchee National Wildlife Refuge, Florida, United States - Lox_Sample_2.5 | ecosystem: Environmental > Terrestrial > Soil > Wetlands | place: USA...
TTCGTCTGCCGGTCGGCGATTACGGTCACGGACACGACGCCGTTGTCTACGGGGTATCCCGTGTGCGGGTTGAAGATATGCTGATAGTGTCGCCCGTTCTGTATGAAAAACTGCTCGTAGGAGCCCGAGGTGTTGACAACCTTGTCGCGAACGTCCACCAGGCCGAGGTAGATGCCTGTAGAAGCTCCCGGCGTCTGTATGCCTATCCGCCAGGGTGTCCCATCACGTCTCGATCCCAGAGCCAGAACGCTCCCCCCGATTTCCACAACGGCGCTCTTCACTCCGCGGGCGTGCAGAACTCGCCCGGCGGCCACCGCCGCGAAGCCCTTGAGAATCGCCCCGAAGTCAGCGTCATGCCGGGATGCAATAGCGACACTGTCCTGTCCTTCTCATCAAGAGCGACATCCCTCCAGCCAATCAGGACAAGGGCGGATTGGATTTCCTCGGGCTTTGGCACACGGGCCTGGTCGCTGCCGATCCTCCAAAGCTTGACCAGTGGACCCACGGTAGGATCGGACAGCCCGTCGGTCAGACTGGCAAGCTGCAGGGCCTGATGCAAAGCATCACAGAAATCCTGGGAAACCGGCACCGCGCCTCTCCCGGAGGCCCGGTTCACCTTGGAGATTTCCGAGTCGACGTTGTAAATATTGAACTCGCCGAGGATTTTGCCGATACGATCAAAGCAAGCGTCAAAAGTCCCCTTAGCGGCATTATCGTAGAGAGTGGCAGTAGTGAGCGCGAAGGGAAATTGTCGTGTCTGCGTGACAGGCCCGCTGGAAGCCGAGCAAGCTGATACCGATAGGAGCACTGAGAGGATCAGAACGGCCGTAGCGCCAACCTCGTATTGTCGTTTCAACGTGATCGATGGATTGAGTCCGCAAGCCTTCGCCGGGTACGGGTTCCCTTTCATGCTCTGCGCTCCTTTCTTCAGCGGTTTCGACGCCACGGAAAATGTAGTTCGAGCGTTGAGCGTGGTTCAAGCTCCGGCCTTATTCCCAATTGCAGTTGCGATCCACCTTAGGTAGAATTGAAGAGTCCAATGGCAGTGCAAGGCAAAAGATCCGACAAGCATCCCCCCTACAAGCGAAGCAAGCAACGTGAGAGGATCCTTGCTTTTCTTCGGTCAACGGACACCCATCCCACCGCAAAGTGGCTCTTCGGAAGGCTGAAGAAGGAGTTTCCCAACCTCAGCATGGGAACCGTCTATCGAAACATCGGAATCCTTGTGCACCAAGGCCTGATCGGCAGAGTTGCCTTCGGCAGCACCTTCGACCGCCTTGACGTTGCCACCCTCAAGGCCAAGATCCTCGCGTCCGGGCTTTCCATCTCCCAACTGATCAAGACAGCGTGGGCGTCGGCATCAACATTCCGAAGCAGCGACAAGCGCGGTGGAGCCAACGGAGCGCGCATCCGGCTTGCCCCGCAAAAGGACTGGGAAGCGAATGAACCGGCCGAGTTGGCGAAATCCCTGCAGAAGCTGGAGGGCATCCAGAAAGCTTTCAACGGCACCAAACCTGGCGGAAAGAAGGTTTCGCTGGCGGACCTGATCGTTCTTGGCGGCTGCGCGGCCGTTGAGGAGGCTGCCAAGAAGGCGGGGCACCGGGCTGTTGTCCCATTCACCCCGGGTCGAATGGACGCCCCCCAGGAGCAGACCGATGCAGTCTCGTTCGCCGTGCTTGAACCCGTCGCGGACGGCTTCCGAAACTACCAACGGAAAGGAATGCAAGTACCCGCAGAGGAACTACTGGTAAACAAAGCGCAGCTGCTGACGCTGACCGCTCCCGAAATGACGGTTCTGGTTGGCGGCATGCGAGCCCTGAATGCAAACGTCGGTCAGTCCAAGCATGGCGTCTTTACAAAGCACCCCGGGACGCTGACCAACGACTTTTTCGTGAACCTGCTGGACATGGGCACGGAGTGGAAAGCGATATCGGAAGCCAAGGACTTGTTTGAAGGGCGAGATCGTAAGACGGGGGCGGTCAAATGGACAGCCAGCCGCGTGGATCTTGTCTTTGGCTCAAACTCTCAGCTACGTGCTATAGCCGAGGTCTATGCCTGTGAGGACTCCACGGAGAAGTTCGTGACGGATTTTGTCGCTGCCTGGAGCAAGGTCATGGATCTTGATCGCTTCGACCTTGCCCAATTGCAGATGAAGAGGCAGGACAATCAGAATGGGGCAAAGCGCCCCACCACCGCAAAGGCGTCCAAAAAGCAGGCGAGCCGGCGGTGAGCAGAGGACGGGCGCGCCTCAGGGTGCGCCCCGTCATGTACCCAACGATTTGAAAGGAGTCATGGGATGATTTCCAAGAAGATGACGGATCGAATCAACGAGCAGATCAACAAGGAGATGTACTCGGCATACCTGTACCTGGCCATGTCGGCGCGGATGACAGAGGCAGGTTTCAGGGGCGTGGGAAACTGGCTCATGATCCAGTTCCATGAGGAGATGTTCCACGCCATGAAGCTCTTCAACTACCTCCAGGATCAGGGGGCCACGGTGCAGTTGAAGCAGATCACCGTTCCGGAGTTCAAGGAAACGACAGTCAAAGACCTGTTTCAGCACGTTCTTGAGCATGAGAAAGCCGTGACAAAGAGCATCCACGAGATCATGGCCATGGCTATTGAAGAGAAGGATTACGCCACCGAGGTCCTGGATCAATGGTATGTCAACGAACAGATTGAAGAGGAGAAAAACGCTTCCGAGATTCTGCAGACCATTGACCTCGTAGCGAACACCCCGCAGGGCATCTTCCTGCTGAACATCGAGCTGGGCAAACGCAAGCTTGGGGTGCCGAGCAACTTCACTGAAATGGGCGAGAGCGAGTAGTTCAGTAATCCGAACGGCGCGGGGCCAGACGCCGTGAGTAGCGTGGCGTCTGCTTTGCGATATTCGTTTTGCCTCACTTTACGGAGGCATTCCTGGAATGTCGTCGACTAAGCCAAGTCGCCTGTCTCTAAAAGGCGGCCTCGTAGACTTTTTCAGTGGGTCTTGGGCAAATTAGTCAAGCTGGGCGGGCGCTTATTCCTGACAGCCGCAGTTGCCTTTCTTGTTCGGACGGCCGGAACAGCAAGGGGGTCTTTTGTTCCGAGCGGCCCGGATGATTCGAAGCACGCTGAAGAGCAGAGCCGCGGCCACCACAAGAACGGTCACGACAGTCTCGGCAGTCGAGGTTAGCCAGGCGGTCATGCGGCCCTCGTATGCAGAGCAGAGCCCGCCACCATTCCAACCTGGTAGACGGCCGCGCAGAGGCACCAGCCGAGTGCGAGCATGAAGAGAAATGCAAAACCCAACCACCTCCAGCCGAGCTCTGCCTTGATCGTCGAAAGGGCGGCGAAGCAGGGTGGTATCACAAGCACGAAGAGCATAAGCACAAAGGCAACAAGCGGCGTGAAGTTCGAATCAGCGCGAAGGGCTTCGCGCAGACTGGCGCTCTGCTCATCCTCCTCGGTGCCAACGCGGTACAGTATCCCCAGGGTTGAGACAATGACTTCCTTCGCGGCGAAGCCTGTTACTGTTGCCACCGATATTTTCCAATCGAAGCCGAGAGGCCGGAAAACCGGCTGGATGAACTTTCCGATGCTCCCGGCAACGCTATGTTCTAGCGCAGCGCCGGCTCTGGCCGTCTCCATGTAGGAGGCGAGTGCTGCCTGGTCCGCACCGGCGTTCTTGATCTTGTAAGCGGTTGTCAGCGAGTCGACCTCGCCCGGGGATAGCGCGTAGATGGGGAAAGCCGTGATGGCCCAGATAAGAATGGCGGCGGCCATGATGACAGTCCCCGCTTTCTTGACGTACTGCGAGGTCTTTTCCCATACATGCCACAGCAGGCCACGCAGGGTCGGTGCCCGGTATGGCGGCAGCTCCATCACAAAAGGCGTGGGATCGCCGCGCAGGATGGTCTTCTTGAGCACGAAGGCCGAGACAAGCGAAATGACGACGCCGACGGCATAGACCAGCATAACCATATTGGCCGCGTTCTTTGGGAAGAAGGCACCGGCCAGAAGAACGTACACGGGCAGCTTTGCGCCGCAGCTCATGAACGGGATCACGAGGATTGTGACAATACGGTCTCGGCGGCTCTTCAGAGTGCGCGCAGCCATGATGGCAGGGACCGAACACCCGAAGCCGAGAACCATCGGAAACACGGATTGCCCATGAAGGCCGAACGCGTGGAGAAACTTGTCGGTGGCAAATGCGGCGCGTGACATGTAGCCGACATCCTCGAGCACGGAGAGAAGGAAGAACAGGATGACGATGAGCGGCACAAAGGAGAACACGCTGCCCACACCAGCTATGATTCCGTTGACCAGAAGGGACCGCAGGAAGCCCTCTGGCACCACTGAGGCCACGGCTCCCCCAAGCCACCCAAAAAAGAGCTCCAACCAGTGTTGGGGGAAGGCGCCCAGCGCGAAGGTCAGCTTGAATACGCCCCAGAGCACCAGGATGAAGATCGGCAAAGCCAGGAAACGGTTCATGGTGACCTTGTCGATGGTCTCCGTGGGTGACAAGGTCGGCCTTCTGACTAGGGTGACCGTCTCTTTTGCCGCGCCGTGGATATAGCCATAGCGTTGTTCAGAGATGACGATCTCTGCATCCTTGGCGTAGTGTTTCTCTATCCATGCCACTGATTCCCTTGCCTGCGCCGCCACCCCGTCCGCGTTTTTGTGCGAGGACAATCGCCTGTATGCGTTCGCGTCCTTCTCAAGCAGCTTGACGGCAAGCCAGCGCGGCGGAAAACGGGTCGCAAAGGACGCGTCAGCGGCGATGGCCGCCTCAAGGGGCTTCACCCGTGACTCAATCTCCTCTCCATAATGGATGGAATGACTAGCATGCGAGTTGTTGAAGGTCGCCGCCTGTTGGTTCCCCGCTGAGTCCAAGCAATCCAGGAGGTCGGCGATGCCGTTCCCCCTGCTGCCAACGGTCTTGACCATGGGGATTCCAAGCACCGCCGAAAGGGCCTCAACGTCGATTGCGATGCCCTTGGCCGCAGCCTCGTCGCTCATGTTGAGCGCCCCTACCACGGGGATTCCCAGCTCCTGAAATTGAAGACAGAGAAAAAGGTTGCGTTCGAGGTTTGTCGAATCAAGGACGTCGACAATGAGATCGGGCTTCTCGTCCAGGATGAAATCGCGCGCCACAACCTCGTCCATGGAGTACGCAGTCAGGCTGTAGATCCCCGGAAGATCGATGAAGCGATATTCGCGGCCGTTTCGAATCCGCGAACCTTCAAGTTTCTCCACCGTGACGCCTGGATAGTTCCCGACTTTGTGATGCGCGCCCGTGAGAGCATTGAAAAGGCTTGTTTTGCCCGCGTTCGGATTACCCGCAAGGGCGACGCGAAGGATGCTCCTTGCGACTTCGCTCACCCCGCGGTCTCCGCGGCAGGCCAGTTACCAAGCGGCGCTATCTCGATGTCATCAGCCTCGCTGCGGCGGATGAGGATGTCATACCCACGGATTTTGACCTGCAAAGGGTCGTGCAGGAAACCTGAGCGCACCACCTCGCCCTCGGCTCCCTCGGTGAAGCCCATGTCGGCAAGCCGCTTGCCCACCTCTTTCCCCTTGGTGATCCGTATCACACGGAAGCTTGCGCCCACGGGCGCGTCTGAGACCACCATAACCGATCTCCCTTCCCAAGCCGAAATTGCTGTTTCTCAAGTCCGGCCAGGCACCAGCCGGGCGCCAGACGCAGTCCGCGTCTTCTTTTTCGAGCACGACGGGCAAAAGCCCTGAAGCTCAAGCTGATGCCCGCTTGGCGCATAGCCGTATGCACGATAGATTGCCTCTTGAGCTTTTTCGATGGCCTCATCATGAAACTCCACGATCGCTCCGCAGCCCGCGCAGACAAGGTGGTCGTGGTGCGCGTGCCGGTAGGCATGCTCGAAGCGCCGCGCCCCTTCGTCGGGGCAGGCCCCTCGAGCAAGCCCGGCCTCGGTAAGGAGCTTAATCGTGCGGAATACCGTGGCATGGCCGATGGTCGGGTCTATGCGGCGCGCTTCCGAGAGAAGTTCCTCCACGGTTATGTGGCTCTCTAATCGCAGGAAGGCGTCCAGCACGGTCTTGCGGGGGCCTGTCATCTTCTGGCCACGCTCGCGGAGATAAGCCTGAAGAACATTTCGCTCCCCACCGCCCATCGCCTCTTTTCTCCTCATCATTATTTGATAGTGATTATCAATACCATTATTGGAGAAGTATGTCAAGGGCGGTGTATAGAGCAGCGCCACGCCATGACTTTTCCTCGAAAGGTCAACCGAACTCTGTCTCCGGGCCGAAGAGACCTGTGTCCCGGGACTCGAAGGATCAACTTTGTGGGCACAGATACCTCCAGGGGGCTGGCCGTTATGATGGCGTCATGACCGAAATAGTCACAGTGCTCGACGGTGGCCGCCATTCCAGGTCCCCCCTCCGCATACAGGGAGACGTCGATCTGCTCGGGCCTCAGCAAGATGGTGATCGGACTCCCATCCAAGAGGCCAGGGAGCCCTTGCAGCACGGGCAGGACTCCAAAGGCGGTGCGGGCGCGTCCTTGGTTCCAGACGGCATCGATCAGGTTGACATTTCCTATGAACGAGGCAATCTGAAGGTCAGCGGGCGTTTCATAGATTTGTCTCGGCGTTCCCGACTGGACAATCGCTCCGTCCCGGAGGACGGCAATCTGGTCAGCCAGAGATATAGCCTCACCCTGGTCGTGGGTCACGAGGATGGCAGTGACGCCGCGCTCCTTCAGGACTTCGCGGACATCGGCGCGCAGGGTGACCCGAAGGGTGGCATCCAGGGCGGAAAAGGGCTCGTCAAGGAGGATGAGTTGCGGACGAGGAGCCAGAGCCCTCGCAAGGGACACTCTTTGTTGTTCGCCGCCGGAAAGTTGGTGGGGAAAGCGTTTTTCGAAACCGGAAAGGCCGACAAGATCCAACAATTCTTCCACCCTTTTCCCCTTTCTCTCGGCGCGGGGAAGACCGAAGGCGACGTTGTCCCAGACCGACAGGTGCGGAAACAAGGCTCCGTCCTGGGGTACGTAACCGATTCTGCGCCTTTCGGGAGGCAGGAATCTTGTTGGGCCTTCCACCACGTCTTCCCCCAGTCGGACCTCGCCACGATCGGCCCTTTCAAAACCTGCCACGATCCTCAACAGGGTGGTCTTGCCGCTTCCGCTGGCTCCCAGGACCGCTGTGAGGGTTCCTTCGGGCACATCAAGGTGTACTCCTCGGAGCACGGAAGTCTTTTCGAAGGATTTGTGGATGTCTGCGATAGATACGCGCGTCATGAGTCCGACCTCGGCCAGATTTCGGTCTTTTTACCGACCACGACAGCTGGTAGGACGGAAATGATGACGATCAAAGCAGCATAGGGTGCGGCCGCTCCGTAGGAAACTTCCGAAGTGTACCTCCAGAACTCCGTGGCCAGGGTCTGCGCGCCCGTGGGGTGAAGCAGGAGGGTTGCCGTGAGCTCAGTGGAGGCGGAGAGAAAAACCAGCGCGAAAGAGGCGGCCAGCCCGGGGAAAACGATGGGGACGGTGACTCTCCAGAAAACTGAAGGTCTTCGGACGCCGAGGGACATAGCAGCCTCCTCCAACCTCGGGGATGCCTGGACGGTGACAGCACGGACTGCGACCACCGCCAACGGAAAGAACAGGATGGTGTACGCGATAGCCAGGAGAAAGGGGCTCTGGTACAGAAACGGCATCGTGTTGATCGCAAAAAACACAAGACACAAGCCAATCACCACTCCCGGGACGGCTTGAGGAAGGTAGGCCAACTTTTCAAGGAGCGCTCCCGCCAAAGACCGTCTTCTGACCGAAAATCTGGCCACCGCAATCGCCAGGATGGTGGCCATGGCCGCCGCAGAGGCGCTGTATTTCGTCGTGTTGAAGAGAGCTGAAAAGATAGAGGCCTGGGGCAGCGTTGATGAGCTGCCCTGGAGAAGCCAGTAGACAACCGAGGAAAGCGGCAAACACAGGGAGAGCGCTGAAAGAAGGAACAAAAGGAAAAACACAGGAAACGTTCCCCTGCCCAGCGAATGACGAGCCGGATGTCTTCGAGCTCCTGGACCTGAACGGACTTCCAGGCCCAAACCCTTGGCCCTTTGCTGTGCCGCCAAGATCAGTAGGCCCAGCGCTACGAGCACCAGGGATTCGGCGCACGCGCCCGGAGTGTCGAAGCCCAGGGTAAACTCGGTAAAGATCGCCGTCGTGAAGGTCTGGTAGCGTACTACTTCGAACGCTCCATACTCTGCCAGGAGTCCCAACGCCACCAAAAGGCAGCCTCCAAGCACGGCGCCCCGAATCTGAGGCAGGGTGACGCGGAGAAAGTTCTTGAACGGGCTGAGACCGAGGCTTTGCCCGATTTCTCCCAGCAAGGGATCAAGAGTTCGCAGTCGGGCCGCGACAGGCAGAAAAACCAGAGGGTAGAGTGTCGAGGTCATGATAAAGACCGCGGCGGGAAAGCCGTGAAAGGAGGGAAAGAGTGAAACCCACGCGTAACCAACGACGAAATCGGGAAGTGCCACCGGAAGCGCAAGGAGGACAATCCAGACACGACGGCCGGGCAGGTCCGTACGTTCCACCAGCCATGCAGCCCCGACACCAATGAGGGCGCAGAGGAAGGTGGCGGACAGGGCCAAGATGACCGTATTCCCCAACAAAACGGCAACCTCGATGCTGGAAATGAGGGCCCACATCTTTTCCCAGCCTGTTTGCGTGGCACGGAGAACCAGGAAAACGAGCGGGAGGGCAACCAGGGAGCCTGACAGAACGCCTCCCAGCAACATGGTCCAGGAGACCCGCCGTGGGCCCGCCAAAAGGCAGACCGTCCCTTGATTCATAGCAGGCCGACCTGCCTCAACAAGGCCAGAGCCTCGCTGCCGTCTCCCAGATCGTTGACGCTGACCGCGGGCGAGTGCAACGTGTCGAAGGGTGGCAGGGGCTTGGCGGTCTGTACCCCCGAGCCCAGGGGATACTCGTAGCTTTCACTGTGAGCCAGGATGGATTGACCTTGTTTGCCCACGATGAAGGCGAGGAACTTCTGGGCGGCCGCCTGATGTTGGCTTGACTTCAAAATGGCCGCACCTGAGACGTTCACCAGGTTGCCGACGTCCCCAGAGGAGTAGTAATGAAGCGCCGAATGCATCTTGTTTGTCCCCACCTCATCTCTTAGCCTGTACCAGTAGTAGTGGTTGATGAGGCCCACGGCGGAACGCCCGCTGTTTACCGCGGCAACAAGTGCTTCATTGTCCGGGTAGATTTCAGAATTGGCCTTAAGTCCATTCAACCAATCCAAGGCCGCCGCCTTGCCCTTAAGTTTCACAACGGCTGTCACCAGGGGCTGAAAGTCCGTCTCTGATGGAGCCAGACCCACCTTGCCTTTCCATTCTGGTCTGGCAAGGTCGAGGATGGAAGAAGGAAGTCGGGAAACCTTCAATTGAGTTGTGTTATAGACAAGGGCTGAGACCCTTGCGGAAAGACCCACCCAGTTCCCGCTTGAGGAATCGTAGTAGGCGGGAACCGCGGCCAGGGTGGAGGGAATCACGGACGACAAGAGACTCTTGCGCGCCAGGCTCTCCAGGGCGGGGGAGTTTTCGCTAATGAACGCGTCGGCGGGACTCCTGCCGCCTTCCTCCATGATCTGGTTGGCCAACTGACCCTCATCATCGGAGCGGACACTGACTCTGATCCCGGTCTGCTTTTCAAAGCCATCCACCAAGGCATCGACGGTCTGCGGATGTTGTCCGCTGTACACGGTGAGGACCTCATTAGCGGAAGCATTGACGCCCAGGTAGAGCAACTGACCCAGGATTCCTTGTGATTCAGCACTGGAACCCGCCGAGAAGAAAAGCTGGTTGCTCGCGCCTGCTCCGTTATCGGTACCGAACGTCAGGGCCCACAAGCCGTCGATCTGCAAAGCCTGCCCATTTTCCGCCACCGTTCCTTTATAGACGCCGGTTGAAGGATCGTAGACGTTGATGCAGCCGTCTCCGAAGTTCCCGACCAGCAACTGGTGGCTCAAAGAGCCATAGTTCTTCGGGGCCAAAGCCAGACCCCAGGGGGAGTTGAGCCGGCCTCCGCTGACAAGGCGTTTCAGATACTTGCCGTCGGGGTCAAAGACATCGATGTAGCCGTTACCTTCACCCTTCACATCGTTTGCCTTGTCGATGCTTTGTTTTGCGAATGTCACATAGATCCGGTCGCCAATAGCCTTGACGTTGAACGGAGCGTAGCCAGGGGGAATGGCTGGATCCTGGAAGGCTTCAGGGTTCTTGAGCGGCTGATATGATGAATCCAGGGTGTCGACCTTGCCCTGGCCAAAATTGGCAACGTACAGACGCCATCCTGAAGCGCACTTGAAAGAGGTCACCCCTTTGTACACCGCGCCTGCCGCATAGTTGTCCACGCGGACCGTGGCCTTCAGGGGATCAATTCCGTTTGCCAAAGGCTGCCATCCCGCGATGACCCCTTGTTCGCTCACGAAAACAAACGCGTCTCCGTCGAAAGGGCTGCCGGGTTTGCCGTGGAGGGGATTGAAAATCATCCCCGTGAGGGGGGCCGGCCCTCCAACCGGGGCGGCGGTTGGATCTGCGGGGACCTGGACACGGAGCGGGACTGTCCTGTCCGGATGCTGGGCATCCTTCACCATGACAACCTTCCCGTCTCCGTCGTAAACAATGGAGTATCCCGAATTGGCATTAACCCAGACCCTGCCCGGATCTCCAAACTCAAGCCCCCACGCGTCAGTGAGACTTGTATCCACTTTTGGCGCGATGCCTTCAACGCTGGAAACGAGGTCTATCTCCTTGAAGGCAAGGAGCTTGGCAGATCTTGGGCCTCCGCAACCGGAAAGCAAAAGGAAGGTGAAGAGGAAAGCGGTCCCAAGGACGCCTCTGCGGCGTGAGGTGGGGCTATTTCCGACAGTCATGTCTACCTCCCGACTGAAGAGCGAAGCTCGCTAAAGCCATCTGTTAGAGCGAGTATAGGTGACTATTTTAGTCAGGAATAGATTAGTCAGTTAATTCATATTAGACAAGTAAATTGTAATTAAGATCTACCTACTGCTCGAAGGGCTCATACCTGATGTGCAGTGCTTTTCCTACGTCGATGGAAAACGAAGGCTCGTCACCTTTGGCTGACACGCCGCTGCCCTGCAGCTCCATCTCCCTTTCATCCCGTTTCACAATCAGCATGGTTGCCCCGGGTTGAATGCCATGCGCGGAGCAGAATGAGAGCATTCGGGGAAGCTTTTCTCCTTCCTCCGTGATCCGCAGGATCCTGACCTTTGCGCCAATTTGCGCCTCCCCGAGCTTTGGCGCCGTGAGAAGCTTCGACTCCAGAGAAGAATTCGGCATGGGGTTCCCGTGGGGGCACGTCTGCGGGGCGCTGAGCTTCTGGTAGAGGTGCTCGGTAAGCTCGTCGGAGATTGCGCTCTGCAGTGTCTTTGCCTCATCGTCGGCTTTGTCCCACGGATAGCCGAGCACCCGCACCAAGAGATGCTCGAGAAGGTAGTGACGGCGCAAGACGCGGATGGCAAAATCCCGTCCTTCTTCCGTCAACTCGATATTCTCATAGCGCTCCTGCCTGGCAAGCCCGAGCCGCTTCAGTCTGCCCATGGCCTGGGTGATCGCGGAGCTGCTTACGCCGGTCCATTCAGCCAGCCTGCCGTTGCTGACATGTCCGTAGTCTCGTTTCAGGATATAGATGCTGCTGAGGTATTCCGCCGCAGCCGGGAATTTTTCGTGGATATCGTCAAAGTCAACTTTCACTGCTGCAAGGGTAGCATGGGTGTGACTATGAAATATAGTGTTGGCATCCCGAGTTCATCAAAAAGCTCCGTTGGGCCGCGGGACTTTGGGTTACGGACAGAGTGTGGAAGCAGAGCAGAAGGGTCCCCTAAAGTTCAGACAACCACTTCACAGAAGAGGTTGCTGACCTGAAGGGACACTACGAACGTCAAAGAAGGGCTATCGGAAGGTGCCAGTTCTTTCGCAGGTGAAGGACAAGCCGAAGGCGCGATGGACATGGACAAGCCGCCCACACAAGGGCTGAGCTCGGATGACCTTTCCCTTGTGGGAAAGATCGTTCAGCAATTTGGCGGAGGGTATGACATCGGTCATTCTGCGCCCTTCTGGGTTGTGGATAAGAAGGGTTGGATCCGCGTCGGCATGGATGCGGATGCCACGCCTGCTGATATTGTGACGAACTTGCGAGTGTTGCTGAACCTCAAGTAGCCACGAGGGTAGACTGGGTAGCAGGTCGAAGTATTGCACATAGTACTCGTGCAATCGCGTTGGCTTGTTTCCCTGCCCAATCGGCTATGACGACGCGGATCGCAAGCCCGCGCAAATGGCCAGTTCCGCAATCAGCCCCTCGCTTTGTTCATCCTAACTGGCTAAAGCAGAGGGGCAATTGCGGTCGGCGAACACCTCCCATTCAACGCCTGAGGGGCAGACGGGCGAAGCGAAGTGATGAGTGATTGCGGCGGAGAACGGATGGCTTCGCTCAGGGGAGCCAACCACATGCCATCGGGATCCTTCTTCCCACTGCAAGTCCTCAGAACCTATTTCCAACCCGCCCCCAGGCGCTTCCTGTTGTCAGCGAGCACGTCGAGCAAGCTGGTGGTGCCGTCGGGTCCCGGAAAGTTGATGAACGACACGTAGAGCGCCGCCTTCATGGTCTCCTTGAGTGGAGCGCCTGCTTCATTGTGCCAGTTGTCGACAATTAGAGTCGCGGGAACGGGAGAGAGCTTTGCTATCTGCGCCGCTTCCAACGGGCCCGGGCCAAATACGCCCTTGATGTCGAATCCAAGGTCCTTGAGGAGGGGCATCTGAAACACGTGAGCAACCACGCGAGCCCCAAAAAGCCCCTTCGACTGGAGTTCAGCTTTCCAGTCAGCGATAGACTGCTCCAGAGCGGCCACGCTCTGACGAGCCTCCGGTTCGGTTCCGAGGACCGACGCGATTGCCATGATCGAGTTTCGCATCGTGGCAACCGAGTAGTCGGCATCTATCTGGATCATTTTGATGCCACCGTCGCTTGCCGCCAAGGCAAGCTTCTTGGCCATGGTCTCGAATCCAGTATAGACGATGACATCGGCTCCCTTTAGTAGCATGACGTCCGAGGGCTTCAGCTCGTACTCCGCAGGATGGCGGAGATCTCCAGGGGCGAGGGTAACGATTTGTGTGGCGCCTGCGGCCGCTGCAATAGCTGCCGTCCATGTGTTTGTTGCAACGACTCGTATTTCTTTGGATTGCGCCATGGAAGGTGTTGAGAACAGGGCGAGTGCAATCGAGGCGGCGTAGATGGTTCGAGAAAGGGTCTTCACGTTGTCCCCCATGACCAAATGGGAGTTCGTCTCCGTGGCGGCCCTTCATGAGGCCCTTGCGGTTACAGGATTGGGAGGCGGGTCGGATTCATTCGACCCTCTGCCGGCGTCGTGCCAGCGGTCATATAACCTATAGACCATTCCTTGGGCTCTTGTCAATCGCTGGCGTGAAGCATCTTCTTTAGCGCGAGCATCGCGTCGCCGATTAGGTCGTTCACATTCCTTTGGCTGATCCCGACGATCTCGAAATGAGGCTGGTTCAGAGGAAGAATCAGCTTCTTCCCACGTGAGTTGAATACCGCCTCGGCGACGGAAGGCGTTATCTCCCCCATCATTGCGTTTGGCAGCACGATCCCGATGGGACCGATGATGTAGTCGGCCAGATTGATGGAAACTCGGATGGCATTCTCACCCGTGGCGCCCTTATCCGCCCCGGCATTCACCATCCGTTGAGTTGCCACCGCATTAGTGCCAAGCGCGATAATGGAGACGGCAGTCAGATCCTGTTTGCGAAGTCGCTCGATGATTTGGGCTCCGATGCCTCCTCCCACCCCGTCCACGATCGCGATCGTTGTAGGCATTCTCTTTGTGCTCCTGTCGATGACAGTAGTGATAGGACTGTTTGTGGCCGAAGTCAACGAATGATAGTCTCACATCTTATGCCGTCTTCTTGCAGGGGAGGCTCTGTATCGAGGACAATCTTCCCGCCCTTGAATGGTCACATCAGCGAAAAACCGTAGTTACAAATCTTTCAGTGGGAAGCAACAGATTAAAGGCAAGGCCCTGAGTCATCGCATCAGCGTATGCGGGCGAGGCTGCAATCCTCGTCGGTCTGGTTTTCAGACGCGGGTCTCGTGATCTCCCAGACTCTTTCGAGACGGCCGTCCGCAGCCAAAATCCCGAACAGGAAGACTTCCACCAGCACCTCTTTTCCATCATTCTTCGTGGCTCGCACTATGTGCCGCTCTGCGATTCTCACCCCCTCTTGGAGTGCATCGATGACCTCGATATGACCCTCACGGATCATACTGCGCAGCTTTGAGACATGCTCGACAAACTGGCAAAAGTCGCTTGTCTCCCCGTCAGTGGTCTGAAGGTAGCTTTCCGTGAAATACCTTCGCACCGCGGCTTCTGTATCCTCTGGCCGGCCGAAGCAGACATCATTCAACGCGTTGTCAAAGAACTCGGTGACCCTTTCATTTCCTCGCACGTCTTCTCTCCCTTCGCTCATCCTCGCGCCGTCTCTCCAAGGCTGTTCCAGAACCTTGAACGATTCGACCGTGCCCTTCCGGAGCTTGGAAGTGCATTCATGCTGCCGATGAACCTAAACCGGGATCTCGTTTATGGCAAGAAGAGTCAACTCGTTGAAGGCCCAGGTGGGTAAAACCGAACGGAGTCCTCCGTCCGTGCAATTATCGCCGTTGACACGGATTTCTAAGTATACACCAAGACTGTCCCCTTCTGGCCCAATTCAAAGGGTGAACCCGATCTCGGTGCCACTTGCCGACCAGCCTCGCAGGTCTTTTCATATCCGCCAACTCACCTACCAGACCGGACCTTGCCGTTCAGCCGATGCGCCTGGATCGCCATCCAAAGACCAAGGGTCGCCGCGAGACCGCCCACCAGAAACACCGACGAATAGCCCGAATGATCGGCGAGCAGCCCAACCGCCGGCCCCGTGGCGCCATAGGCTAGATCCTGAAATGCAGCGAATCCACCGACTGCTGTACCACGCAAGTGAGGCGGCACCTGCTTGACGACCTCCGAACCCATTGCGGGAAACACCATCGAACATCCAAGGCCGGTCAGCAAGGCGCCAAATTGAGCGAGCCAAGGTCCTGGCGCCAACCACAGCAGATATTGCCCACACGCCTCCACCACCAGCGAGACAATCGCAACAGGCGTCCCGCCGATCCGGTCCGGCAGATGACCAAAAAGCAGGCGTACCAGGACGAAACCAACACCGAAGAATGTCAGACCTAGCCCGGCATAGGGCCAGCCGCGACTTAGGAAATAGAGGGAGAAAAAGGCTCCCAAGGCAGCGAAACCCACCCCTTGCAGCCCGACCGCCGCACCCGGCCGCTTGATCCGACCGATGATTCGCCAGAAAGATTCACGCTGACCGGCATGGGGATGTACCGGCGGAAGCCGGTGAATGGCCACAAGCCCGAGCAGTGGCAGGACAGTGCAGACGCCCATGAGGCCGGCAAAGCCCATTTGGTGCAGCAGCGCGAGGCCAAGCGGACCGCCGGCCGCGAAAGCCCCGTACATCCCCATTCCAACAAGAGACATCACCTTGCCAGATCGCGCATGCCCCATGAGGCCGATAGCCCAGCTGAGCATTCCCACCATAGCCAGGCTTTCGCCCAGGCCGAGCAGGAGCCGTCCGACGATCAGCACGGCGTAACCTCCAGCCACATGGAACTGAGGCAGAGTGGCT
>Ga0335076_10003519_pt1 | contig 15740 bp, 19 predicted proteins | sample Lox_Sample_25_FD_206717 | JGI IMG/M metagenome (GOLD analysis project Ga0335076, IMG submission 206717) | Soil microbial communities from Loxahatchee National Wildlife Refuge, Florida, United States - Lox_Sample_2.5 | ecosystem: Environmental > Terrestrial > Soil > Wetlands | place: USA...
CAATGGTCACTCGGATGCGATGACTTCCGGAGCGGCGACCCAACCAATCACGCAAAGCTGCGATCAGCGTGGTAAATACCCCGCCCGATGCACTCAGGGCCACTACAAGCGCTCCCATTGTAATCGGATCGCCCTTCGCCCCGTCCGGAGCTGTACCGGCCGTAACAAGGCGCACAGACTCAACATCCAACTCTCTCAGCTCTCTACGCAACTGGCGAGTCAGCCGCTCATACGCTTCTGGGTCTAGCCTTGAATCAGGCTCAAGCGTGAGGCGCACGGCCACGACGTCGCTCTCCGAGCCTCCCCCATAGGTACTCATACGGACCCCCCTGTACCGAACACGAAGCCATATTATGTTCCTCCCATCGCATGGAGCGATCAAGCAGTTAATGGCCCAGGTGCCTGTCACCGAAGGTGTCCCAAGGGGCCGGATTTGCTAATGAAACAGTGCGGGACAGAGAGACCGCGCCAGACACCGGCTACGGGCGGGAAGAAGCTGGGTGTCAGCCGGCAGGGCCCAGAACGCCGACCCCCAGGGTCCCGGCATAGTGGCGTGATGTCTGGTTGATGCCGTCCTGGCCGGTGCGGCGTTGCGCGTGCAGTACAGGCACGGTTTCCAAGATCATGTGGGTGTCGAATCCCATGATCACTGCGGAAGACCGTGCCTGCGTTGTCATCATCCCTGATCAGCGCTGCCCTGGAGCAGCTTTCAGATCTGCCTGCCGGTGACCGTGGCCTGCTGGGCGGTGAGTGCCCTGGCCTGGCGGAGTACCTGGCGCGGGTCCCGGACCCGGGGATCGGCGGGGCGTGCGGCACACGCTGACGTCGCTGTTACTGACGGCGGTGGCGGCGGCGCTGGCCGGGGCCAGGTCGTTCGCGGCGGCTGGTGAATGGGCAGCAGACGCGCCGCCGCAGGTCCTGACCGCTCTGGGGGTCCGGCGGGATCCGCTGACCGGGCGGTTCTGCCCGCCGGATGAGGCGGCCATCCGGCGGGTCCAGGAAACCGTGGACGCCGCTGCGCTGGATGCCGCGGTGGGTGCCTGGCTGCAGGCACGGCTGCGGGCGGCCGGCCCGGAGCACGAATACGGCCCGCGACGCCGGCGGGCGGTGGCCGTGGACGGCAAGGCGGTGCGGGGCACCCGGCACGCCAGTCATGACGGGCAGCCGGTGCACCTGCTGGCCGCCCTGGACCAGCAGGCTGGTGCCGTGCTCGCCCAGGCGGCCGTGGACGGCAAGACGAACGAGATTCACCCAGTTCGCGCCGCTCCTGCAGCCCCTGGATCTGGCTGGATGCGTCATCACCGCCGATGCGCTATGCCGACGTCGGCATAAGGCATCTTAGGGGGTATTCATCTGACCGGACTATCCCAGGTGACCGGCTCGCCAGGGCCGGGCCGCCCGTGGGCGCTCCAAACGTACCGAACGTCTGTTCTGTATGAGATATGGGAGAGGCCTCCCGGTAGCGGCTGACAGGGCCACCGGCACGGCTACCGCAATGGTCACCCATATCCCCACCGTGGCTGCATTGCTCATTGGCCGCCGGGCCTTCGCCCGGGCGGCACGCCCAAGCGGCCCGGTGTCGGCCAGCCCGGCTGGGAGGTCAGCGGTGAGCGCGGCCAGGCCAGATCATGGCCGAAAGTCGCGCAGCGATGATAGTGCTGCGGTGAGCGCGGCGGCGGCGAAAGCGATGATCACGCCGATGAGCGTGGGGCGATCGGCGATCAGCCCTGCGGCGAGGCCGGCGATGAGAGCTCCGAGTGCGGCCATCGTTCGATTGACCGAGCGTCTGGTGGCGTTCGATCGGCCGAGAAGTTCGTCCGGCGTGAGTGTCTGCCAGCAGCCCATCTCGTTTGAGTTCGATATGCCCGCGGCGAGTCCCTGGAGGGACAGCGCAACGAACAGAAGGGCGTCACCGGTCGCGGTTGAAGGGGCGATGGCTACGAGAAGCCAGACGATCGGGTACGCCACGCGTGCGAGAATGATCACCCGTCCCGATCCGAGCCGAGCACCGGACCATGGTGCGATCGACGCGCCGATCAGGCTGGTGATACCGAAGACCGCCAACAGCAACCCGAATGTGTATGCGGTGAACCCGAGCGATCGCAGGGCAAGGAGGGAAAGCACGGTCATTGCGGCTCCATTGGCGAGGAACCAGACGTGGGTTGACACCGCCAATGGGCCAAGCGTGCGATGTCGATATGTCCATCGCAGGCCGTCGCGGATCTCGGCGCGAAGATTGCGGGTGCGGGAGTCAGGTCGGGGCTCGTCCACCCGGATGCTCGCGTTGAGTGCTGCGTCAATGAGGTAGCTGATCGCGTCGACGGTAATCGCTACGGGGGCTCCCAGCAGCCCGACGAGTGCGCCGCCGATCGCTGGTCCGAGAGTCTGAGCAGCGGCGTCTGTTTGATCGAGCCGCGCGTTGGCCGGAACCAATCTCGCTCGAGGCACCAGGCGAGGAAGCAGCGACTGGGTCGCGGCGAACCCGAAAACGGAAAAGGCGCCGAACAACAACAGGGCGATGACCAGTACCCAGATTTGCAGTACGCCGGCCAGCCACAGGATCGGGATTGCGCCCAGGGAGAGAGCACGCCCGACGCTTGCCCATACAAGTACGGGTTTCCGGCGCCACCGATCGGTGTACACGCCGGCGATGAGCCCGAGCAGCGCATACGGCACGAACTGAGCGGCGTTCACAACACCGACCTCGAACGGTGTCGCGCCGAGCACCTGGACAACCAGGACGGGCATCGCAACCGCGGTCACCGCCGAGCCCAAGGAACTGATCGTGTCAGCCGCCCAATAACGAGCGAACGAAGAGCGAGGAGGCGTCGCGAGAGCGTCTCCCATCAACCCACTCCTGCACGTTTCTGCTCTCGTCAGTAGCCGAGCGATCATGGCCCGCCGAACCCGACTTGGGCCAAGTTGGTGCGCAAGTCGGCCGGCTTTTAGGGTCCGGTGAAGATGCTGGGCCTACCGTTCAGGTGCCGGTGGCCGTGCCGGCTGGGCCGCCTGCTTGCCGGTGGCCTGGGCTTGGATGAAGGCGGCGATCCGGTTGTTCAGCTCGTCGATCCGGTTGAAGCCGCCGTGGCTGCCGGGGACGATGGCGATCTCGGCGTGCGGCATGAGGCATCCGCGGGCGCGGGCCTCTTTCGGGGTGAGCAGGGCGCTGCGCCCGCCGGTGATCAGCAGGACCGGCACACTGATCGTGCGGAGTTCGTCGTCGGTGAGGATGGCGGGGAACTTCGGCTCCATCCGGTAGCCGCGGCTGCCTGCCCACATGAGCGGCATCAGCTCCCGCTCCAGCATGACAGGGCTGTCCAGCCACCGGGCCAGGCGGCGGCGCAGCGGCATCGGGGTCAGGCTGGCCAGGCCGCTGATCGTAAACCACCACCAGAAGCGGGCGTCCAGCTTGGTGAGCCCGGCGGGGTCGAGCAGGGTGATGGAGGCGACCCGCCCGGGCGCGTGGATCGCCTGGTTCATGGCGACCCAGCCGCCCCAGGACAGCCCGACCAGGTGCGCCCGGCGATCGCTGAGCTGGCCGAGCAGCTCGTCCAGCCAGACCGCGCAGGAGTCCGGCGGGGTGAGCGGGGCGCGCAGGATGCTGGGGTTCGGGTCGCCGGGCATGTCGATCCCGTATACCGGGCCGACCTCGGCGAGCGCGGCGACGTGCGGGTACCAGCCCGCGGCGTTGAACCCGGCCCCGGTGAGCAGCACGATCGGCGGCCCGCCGGGATGCGGCTGGTAGGCGTGCACCCGCGTGGTCGCGGTCGCCGTCTCGATATCGAACTCTTCCACCGGCTGCGGCCACAGCGCGAAGGCCCGCTCATAGGCGGCCATGAACTTCTCCTGTGCCGCGTCGCTGACCCACGATCCCACCTCGCACTTGGGTGCCAGCATGGTCGGCCTCCTTGCCGCCGGGCCCACCACTCCGGCGGGCTATCTTCCCGTCTTTTATGATACGAGCGTATCATAAAGAGGTGGGAGGGTATGGCAGGTACGGTGAGCGGATGCCGAAGCGGGTCGACCATGAGCAGCGGCGGCGGCAGATCGCGGACGCACTGCTCCGGACGGCCGCCGCGCGCGGGCTGCACGCCGCCGGGATGCGCGAGGTCGCGGCCGAGGCCGGGATATCCCTGCGGCTGGTGCAGTACTACTTCGGCACCAAGGAAGAACTCCTGCTCTTCGCCATGCAGCACCTGGCGGCCCGGTTCGGCGCGCGGGCCGCGGCGCGGTTCAAGGAGGCCAGCGGGTCAGGCGGCCCGGCTCGCCCGCGCGACGTGATCGCGGCCATCCTGGCCGAGGCGCTGCCCGCTGACGACGACAGGCGCACCTTTTACGTCGTCTACACGGCCTACCTGGCGCTCTCGCTGACCGATCCGGCGCTGGCGATCGCACCTCTGGTCAAGAACTCCGACACGGTGACCGGCGTGGTGGCCGCCCAGTTGCGGGCTGCCCAGGCCGCCGGCGACACGCCGGCCCGCCTGGACCCGGACCTGGAGGCCTTCAGCCTGATGGCCATGTCCGCGGGACTTGCCACCAGCGTCCTCGCCGGGCAGTCCTCGGCCGGGCAAGCTCAAGCCATCATCGACTACCACCTGGACCGCCTGTTCCCGCATCCCAGCCAGCGTTATGCCGATGATCCATGAACCTAGCGGGAACTGGCCGCTAGGCGACGCAGACCAGTGCCCCAGCCCGAAGATGCCGCGGTCATAACCAACTGTCCAGCAATCCGGGGCGCAGGCCGCAAACCCAGGGACCAGTGCGCGGCACCAGGTTGCTGCCGCCATTCGCCATGATGATCGCACGACCGCGCGGATAGGCCCCGGGAGGTCCGATAGGCGGAAACGGGATGGTGGTGGCTGGGATATGGATGTGCTAGTGACCGGTGCCGCGGGCATGGTGGGGCGCGCTGTGGTGCCGGTGTTGCGTTCGGCCGGGCACCGTGTCGTCGCCAACGACCTGCCCGGCGCTATCCCCGGGGCGGATGTGCAAGCTGACCTGGTGGATGCGGGGCAGGCAGGCGTCCTGATCGGCGACGCGGGCTTTGATGCGGTGGTGCACGCGGCCGCCATCCCGTCGCCAGGGCAGCACCCGCCGCACGTGGTGTTCGGGAACAACACGATGGCAACATTCAACGTCATCGAGGCGTGCGTGCGGTCGGGTGTACGGCGTCTGGTCAACATATCCAGCGTCGGCGTGCTCGGCCTGCACTACGCGACGCGCCGGATTCTTCCCGACTACCTGCCCATCGACGAAGGGCACCGGCTGCGCCCACAAGATCCCTACGGGCTGTCGAAGCTGTTCGGTGAGCAGCTGTGCGACGCCGCCGTCCAGCGCTCGGACCTGCGCTGTATCTCGCTGCGGCCGGCCTGGGTGCAAGACGGCGAAAGCTACGCCGCTGACCTCGGGCCGGTCATCCGGGCCGGCCGGCCGCGGGGGGTGGCTGGCTGGCCCTACATCGACGTCGACGACGTGGCCGAGGCGGTGCGCCTGGCAGTCGAAAGCGACCTGCCCGGGCACGAGGCCTTCTACATCGCCGCACCCGACACCATCGGAGGCTTTAACCTGCACGCGTCCTGGCGCAAGGCCAACCCCGGCTCCGCCACCGAACTGCGGCCCCTCTCCAGGCCGGACGCCAGCGGCATCGACTCGGGTAAGGCACAGCGGCTGCTGGGCTGGCAGGCAACCCGAACCTGGCGCCACTACCTGACCGATAGCGGAGAACCCCGCTGAACGCCCGGCCATTCAGCTCGTCACGGCAAGTAGCGGGGTTCCCCTGAAAGCGTTGACACATCGAGTGGGCTGATCTTTCCTTGGTCCCGCTTCTTCGTAGCTGCCATGTAACCGCCGGAGCGCAGGCGGTGTCCAGGTGGAGCCCCCGCAGGCCCGTCAGGGCCGGGGAGGAACGACCTGGACGCAGCCGAGCACCGGCCGATACTCGCAAGCGGAGAAGCGGGAGCCATGTCAGGCCGCCTTCCCGGCCTGGAGGGTCTTCTCGTAATCCACCGGCGACATCATCGCCAGCGCTGAATGGCGCCGGTGGTGGTTGTAATCCTCGATCCACGCCGTGATCCGCGCCCGCGCCTGCGCCTGCGTGGTGAAATGCTCCAGGGCCCGCAGCTCGAACTCCAGCGTGGAGTGCCACGATTCGATGACCGCGTTATCCCGCGTCGTCAACTACGCCTGATCCCGTTGCTTCGCAGCGAGCGGTGCGTGTGACGCACCCATTCCACCCGTGGTCGGGGCGGGAGTTCGTGTTCGTGGCGGTCCGTCAGACCTGGGCCGAGGACCGGGTGTTCTTCCTCGACGCTGAGGGCAGGCAGCATTCGCTCCCGGTGGGCTGGACGGACGCGGCTGGGCCGGATGTGTTCGTGACGGTGGCCGCGGGCCGGTGCCCATTCCGGGTGGTGGACTTGCTGGCTCTGGTGCGGCTGGCGGAGGACCACCGGTCTGCCGCAGTGTAAAGCAGATTCTGCCGCTACTGTTAGGGGGATTATGCCGGGCGGGGTGGTGTCTTCTGCTCGTGTGTGTGGCTGGGTACCAGTGTTTAGGCAGGTAGACCGGCGCGTCGGCGAGGAAGTGGCGGCTTCTCCGGCATAATGTGGGTTACATCCGTGTGATTCTGGGAGGCGGCATGGCGCGACGCGGGGAAGATCCGAAGGAGGCGGCGCTGCGTGAGGCGCGCTGCCTGAACCCGCGGCCGGAGACGGTGGCCGATGAGGCGTTTACCGGCAGCCCGGAGTTCTTCGACGCCCGCGACCTGGTGCAGGTCAAATACGAGATGGTGCGGCGGGTCCGGGCTGAGGGCCAGCCGGTGAGCCGGGCCGCGGCGGCATTCGGGTTCTCCCGGCCGTCGTATTACCAGGCGGCCGCAGCGGTGGATGCCGACGGCCTGGCCGGGCTGGTCCCGGCCAGGCCGGGGCCGCGGCGGGCGCACAAGCTCACCGCCGAGGTGGTCGCCTTCGCCCGCCAGCTCCTGGACGCCGGCCCGTCGCTGCGCAGCGTGGATCTGGCCGAGGCGATCGGGCAGCGGTTCGGGATCACCGTGCACCCCCGCTCGGTGGAACGGGCGCTGGCCCGCGCCGCCGCCCCGAAAAGCGCCGGAGAACAGCGGTGAGCGCGCCGATCGGGGTGACGTCGCCCGGTATGAACAGCTCCGCCAGCAGGTACTGGCCGGCGATGCGGGCGGCTGGCGGCTGGGCCTGGGCGTGCTCCACAACCGCGCGATCGCGGGGTGGCTGCGGGCATGGGACAGCCTGCCCGCCCCGCCGGCGCTGGCCGCAGAGCCAGCAGAGCTGGGCCGGCCCTCGCCCGGCAGCGGCGAGCAACTGGTGGCGGCGCTGGCCACGATGGCACTGTCCTGCCTGGCCGCCCGGGGGTGAGCCGCAGTGAGCACTGAGGCGGTGAAAGTGACCGCCAGCCACCTGGCCCGCAACGCCTACCTGTATGTCCGCCAGTCCACGCTCAAGCAGGTCCTGAACAACACCGAGTCCACGGCCCGCCAGTACGCGCTGCGGCAGCGGGCCGCGGCGCTGGGCTGGCCCGCCGCCCAGATCATCACCATCGACACCGACCAGGGGCATTCCGGTGCCAGCGCCAGCGACCGGGAAGGCTTCCAGCACCTGGTCGCCGAGGCCGGCATGGGCCGGGCCGGGATCGTGCTCGGCCTCGAGGTATCCCGGCTGGCCCGCAACAACGCCGACTGGCACCGGCTGCTGGAGATCTGCGCGCTGACCTCCACGCTGATCTGCGACGAGGACGGGATCTATGATCCCGGTGAGTTCAACGACCGGCTGCTGCTCGGCCTCAAAGGGACCATGTCCGAGGCTGAGCTGCACTTCATCCGGGCCCGGCTGCGCGGCGGGCAGCTGTCGGCGGCCCGCCGCGGCGAGCTGCGGATGGGCCTGCCCGTCGGCCTGGCCTACGACGGCGCCGGGCATGTCGTCCTCGATCCCGACGCCGGAGTCCAGGACGCGATCCGCCACCTGTTCGCCCTCTTCGCCCGCACCGGCTCGGCCCGCGCCGTAGTCGCCGCGTTCGCCGCCGAGAAGCTGCTGTTCCCGGTGCGGATCCGCACCGGGCCGCGCAAGGGCGAGCTGGCGTGGATGCCGCTGACCCACTGGCGGGTGCTGCGGACCCTGCACAACCCCCGCTATGCCGGCGCGTTCGCCTATGGCCGGCGCCGCGAAGCCACTGCGGTCAATGGCAAGAAGACCTACCAGGCCCTGCCCCGCGAGGCCTGGACTGCGCTGATCCCCGGCGCCCACCCCGGATACATCACCTGGGAGGCCTACGAAGCTAACCAGCAGGCCCTGCTGGGCAACGCAGCCGCCCGCGGCACCGAACGGGCCGCCGGGCCGGCCCGCGAGGGCACCGCGCTGTTGCAAGGCCTGGCAGTCTGCGGGCGGTGCGGGCGGCGGATGACTGTCCGCTACCACACCCGCGGCGGCATCGAGGTCCCCGACTACCAGTGCATCCGTGAAGCCATCGACAACGCGGCAGCCCGCTGCCAGACCATCCCCGGTGCCGCCGCCGACGCTGCCATCAGCCAGCTGCTGCTCGGCACTCTCACCCCCCTCAGCCTCGAGGTCGCCCTCACCGTCCAGGCCCAGATCGAGACCCGCGCCGCCGACGCCGACGCCATGCGAGCCAGCCACGTCGAACGCGCCCGCCACCGCGCCGACCTGGCCCGCCGCCGCTACCTCGCCGTCGACCCCGGTAACCGGCTGGTCGCCACCACCTTGGAAGCCGACTGGAACCAGGCGCTGCGCGCCCTGCAAGCCGCCCAGGACGACTACGGCAACGCCACCACGGCCACCGCCGCGCTCACCGAGAACGACAAGACCCGTATCCGGGCGCTGGCCGCCGACTTCCCCGCCCTGTAGTCTGACCCGGCCACCCCGCAGCGCGAACGCAAGCGCATGGCCCGCCTGCTGATCGACGACGTCACCATGACCAAGACCAGCCAAATCCACCTGCACGTCCGCTTCTGCGGCGGCCAGACCACCAGCCTGGCCATCCCCATCCCGCCGCCGGCCTGGAAGACCTGGCAGACCGAGCCGGCGATCATCACCACGCTCGACCGGCTGCTCAACGACCACACCGACGCCGAAGCAGCCGCCACGCTGAATGCCGCCGGGCACCGCTCCGGCAAGAACAAGCCCTTCACCGGCCGGATCGTGCTCGAACTACGCCGCAGCCACCACCTGCCCAGCCACGCCGGCCCGCTCCGCGCCCGGGGCCTGCTCACCCTCCCCGAGATCGCCGGCCAACTCGGCGTCCATCCCTCCACCATCAAGGCCTGGCGCCGGGCCGGGCTGCTCACCGCCCACAAGGCCAACGACAAGAACATCCCGCTCTTCGACCCGCCCCCACCAGGCGATCCCAGGCTCATCAAACGGCAAGGCAGCAAGCTCACCAAGCGAGTTCACACCGCAACAACACCAGGAGGTGCAGTATGAAACTCACGCCTTGTCCAGCGCCGACCCCGGCCGGCCCATCGACTGGCGGATACCCAGCCGGGCGCCGGCTGAGCGGGCCATCCCGGCGGTGTATTCGCTGCCCTGATCGGTGTGGAACACCACGCCAGGCGCCTGCCCGCCGCGCACCGCCACGGCCATGGCCAGCGCGCCGTAGGCCAGCTGCGCGTCGTGATGCTCGCCGACCGCGAACCCGAGGATCCGCCGGGAGGCCATGTCCAGCACCGAGGCCAGGTAGAGCTTGCCCTCGCCGGTAGGGATCTCGGTGCCATCCCCATACCACTTGCGGTTGATCAAAGCGGCGGGGAAGTCCCGCTTCACCAGGTCCGGTGCACGCCACCGGCCTTTGCGGGGCCGGGTCGTGGCCTTGCGCTTCTTCTTGCGCCGCGCCGCCAGGTGCTGCTCGCGCATCAGCGCCGCAACAGTGTTCTCGCTGACCCGCCAGCCCGCCTCCCGCAGGTCAGCGGTGATCCGCGGTGAGCCGTATTTGCCCTCATGCGCTGCGAAACACCACGCGACCTCAGCCTTGAGGTGCTCGCGGCGCTGCGCCCGGGGCGGCAGCCCGCTGCTGCGCCACTTGTAAAGCCAGGACCGGGACACTCCCAGCGCCCGGCAGGACAGGACCTGCGGGATGCCATGCCGATCCCTCTGGGCGGCAATGAACGCGGCCATGGCTACCGGCCCATCGCGTCCTTCACCCAGAGGGCCACGCTGCGCTTGAGGACATCGCGCTCCATCGCCAGCTCAGCGTTCTCGCGCCGCAGCCGGGCCAGCTCCCCCCGCTCATCTTCATCCAGCGCCCCGTCTCCTTCACCACGGCGGCGCTTGTCGACATTGACCCAGTTCCCCAGGGTGCCCTCGTTGACGCCCAGGTCCCGGGCCACCTGCGCGATCGGCTTGCCAGTCTCACGGACCAGCCGGACCGCGCCCTCCTTGAAGTCCTGATCGAACTTCCTGCGTGTCTCTCCCATCGCCATCCCCCTTAAGGCGATGTGTCCACGCTACGAGGGGAAGCCCACCATTACGGTCCATGTCGCACTATTGCCTGCCCGGAATCTGGATCCGGGCGGACTCGGCGTTTGAGGGCCGCTGTCGTGCAGCCGGCCAGTTGTCCCGCCGTGCGGGGCGGGTGAGACTGTGCTGGTGGACTTGCAGGAGACTTGGCAGGCGCGCGCGGATGTCTGGATCCGCTGGTCCAGGTCAGCGGAGCTTGATGATGACTTCTGGCTGTTCCACCTGCCGCAGTTTCTTGACCTGCTGCCGCCTCCCGGTCGGCTGACAGTTGATATGGGCTGCGGCGAGGGCCGGCTTGGGCGTGTCCTGGCTGGCGCCGGTCACTGTGTACTGGGCTGCGACGCGGCGTTCGCCATGGTGAAGGCGGCGGCCGACGTGTCCCGGGCTTGCCCTGCCGTGGTTGCTGATGCGGTGATGTTGCCGCTGCGGGATCGTGAAGCCGACCTGGTGACCGCGTTCATGTGCCTGCATGACTTCGACGACATGAGGGCCGCGGTCGGGGAGGCGGCACGGGTGCTGGTGCCGGGCGGCCGGCTGGCGGTCGCCTTGCTGCACCCGGTCGTGACCGCGAGGCTGGCCGGGACGTACGCGGCCGAGCGCCGCTATTCGGTGGACACCATGGAGAAGGCTGGGCTGGCGATGACGTATGAGGGACTGCACCGGCCTCTGACGGCGTACACGGCGGCGCTGGCCGACGCGGGACTCGTGATCGAGGCGATCCGGGAACCGGTCAAGACTGACGGCGACAGCATGACTATGCCGTTCCTGGATCTGCTGGCACGCCGGCCATCAGCCTGCTGAGGACACCGCCGATGGCGACACAGTCCGCCCGGCAGGCTGGCGACCGGCCGTTCTACGCCGCCTACGGGTGGACGTACGACCTGCTGATCACCCATCCCGTCCAGCCATGGGCCCACCTGGTCAGCGCAGCCCTGTCGACATCGGTCACCGGTATCACCACGAGTTCGATCTTCCAGTCCATGCCAGGCACGGTATACCCAGGCTCAGACAGTGCAGCGAACGGCGGCGCCGACAGCCCCGCTCATCCTCATCTGAGTCGCGAGTTGCGCGGGTCCGGTGCGTCACAACGGGGATAAGACCATGAGGATCTCGTCGCGGTCATCGCCGGGTGCTAGCCGCAATGCGCCCGGCCAGCGGCCGATCTCCCGCCAGCCGAGCCGGGCATAGAAGTGCTCCAGGCCCATGCCGCCCCGCGCGGCGAGGTGCAACTGCTCCAGGCCCATCTCCCGGCGGCAATGTGCGGAGCGTGCGCCATGAGAGCCGCACCGATTCCCTGCCCCGGAAGGCCGGGAGGGTCTGCAGATGGCTGATCGAGCCCCAATGTGTGATGAGGGGATTCGGGTGGCGCTGCAGGTGCACCCAGCCGGCCAGGACATCGCCGGCGGCAGCGACCAGGAGCCTGCGGTGGGGGCTGAGGCTGGCGATGAGCTCATCAGCCACCGGCGAGACAATGGCGGTGTCAACGGGCAGAAATGGGAAGCCGGCGGCCTCGGCCGGCGGCCCCAACCGGTCCCGCTGGACCCGGCCAGCTGGGCCGCCGTCGAGCGCTGCCTGCGCTACCACCGGGAACTCCGCACCGCCAACCCGCACCTGCTGGTCGCCCGGAAGACCAAGGCCACCCGGATCCCGGCATCAGAGGACTACACCCGAAACCTCCTGCGCCCCGCCGGAGCCACGCCCGCCTGCTGCGCTGCACCCGCCTGGCCAGCCTGACCACCAGCACCGACCCGAAGCTGGTCTCGGCCGCGTTCGGGATCCACCCCCAGGCAGCCACCCACTACCTCGCCGGCCACGTTGATGATGCCCGGCTGCACGGCACAAATCCAGACGACGCTGGCCGTCACTGATTTCTGGCCGCTTGCGGCCAACCGAGCGGCTGGCCGGTGACGATCAGAATCGTCACCAAACGTGACGGGCGATCCTGAGCGGTGGCACGCCGAGCCGTTATCTGCGCGGCAAACGTAACATCGCGGTGAGCCCGCCCATGCGCACATACGGGGTCATATAGGTGCCCGGACTGGTATGCAGTCCTCGACATTCGGCCCGACACCGAATCCATGCCGTATCAACGTTGGATGGGAGCGGTCTATAGAACCGTCGGCTCGGGAACAACATCGGACACCGCATCGTGCTGTCACCGGGCAGCACTACCGAATAGAGCCGTTCTTAGGTCAAGCGGCGCCGCCGCCCGCGCAGGAGCCGGACCCGTCACTCCAGCAGGCAGCTACGTTAACCAATAATGAACGTATGTCTGACTCTTTTTGACACTAGGAAGTACCAAAGGCTAACCAGGTTAGGCAGGGCATCGACGAACGTGCCGACGTTGGACTTTTCTCCAGCGAAGTGCCAGGCGACAAGAAGCAAGACGGACAGGGTGTTAAAAGCAATGTTATGCGAAATCGCCGCCTTTCTCTTCCTGAACATCAGGATATACAACACGACTGCATATATAATCAATAGTTCATTGGTTATGTCATAGAACAGCACGGAGCTTAGTGGCAAAAATGCTTTCAGTGACGCAACTGCGGCCAGCCCGGCCGTTGCCGGCTTGTTGTAAATAATGACCGATGCGACGGTAAGCCCGATAGCGTGCACCGTAAGAAGCCCTAGGACAATTACATATACCAGCAGCCAGCCCCTGATGCCTACCAATTCCGTTTCGCGATTTACCATAATCATGTCTTCTCTGTGAGCAAGCGTGCCTATATGACGTTAGATGTAATCTCGTTTCTTCGGGAACTGCCTGTCCGCGGCGTCGCCTGCCAGCATCCGGTCCTCGACCGGACGGGACAGTGGATGGGGCCTGGCCAGGTTGCTGGCTTCTGGGTTCACAGTGGGGTTGTGTTCATGCCTCCAGCCTGCCGCCCCGGGCTGGGCAGGGACATCGGGAAGATCCCTGATCCGGCCCTGATAATGGGGCCGCGGGATCAGGGTTTGCCCCTATGGCGGAGCACGTCCCGTGGCGCGATGATGAACAGGTGGACCAACCAGCGCGGGCCGCGCCTGCCCGGCGGGCTCGAGCCCGTGCCCGTAACAGCGCGACGACAAGCCGTGAGCATCTTCTCGGTAAGTCAGGCGTAGATCAACGGCGGTGTCGTCCGACCACAGCCCAGCACCCCTGTGGGGGTGTCAGAAGTCTGCCTGGACTGTGAGCTGCAGCGATGCACCGGGGTCAGCGGTGGGCCATGATGATCAGCCGTGTCCCTCCGTCTGCTCTATCTCATCTTCATCCGGGTCTGCGGCTGGCTGGTCCTGCTGAGCCGCTCATCGGCGTCGAAGAACGCGGAGTTGCTGGTACTGCGGCACGAGGTCGCCGTGCTGCGCCGGACCAAGCCCCGGCCCCGCCTGGACTGGGCCGACCGGGCCGTCCTGGCCGCGCTGATCCGGCAACTGCCCAGAAGGCTGCGGGCGCACCGGCTGGTCACGCCCGGCACCGTGCTCCGGTGGCACCGCCGCCTGGTCAGAAAGAAGTGGACCTACCCGAACCGGACGGGACGGCCGCCGGTCAGCGCCGAGATCGCCACGCTCATCGAGCGGCTCGCCACTGAGAACGCCTCGTGGGGATACCAGCGCGTCCAGGGCGAGCTGCTGAAACTCGGCCACCGGGTCAGCGCGTCCACGATCCGCCGGGTCCTCAAGGCGCTGCGGATCCTGTGCGTGCCGATAACCTCGTCCATGTCATGCCACCAGGCGATATTCGTTGATCAGGCCGCCGACCTGAGCTTGTCTTCGGATGCGGTACAGGCCGAGATCGACCGGCTCGAGTAGCGGTCTCAGTGGCGCGGCACCGCTGAGAGAGCGATGCGGCCGGTGCTGATTGTGATGGGTCTCGTAGTCGCTCAGGATCCGCCGCAGATGGGCCTGGTTCCAGATAAGGGTGCGGTCCAGGAGCTCGCGGCGGCATCCGCCGATCCAGCGTTCGGCGATCGCGTTCATGCGGGGCGTCTGGATGTTGCAGAGCACGGTCCGGATGCCGGCGTCGGCGAGGATGGCGTCGAATGCGGCGGTGAAGTTTGATCCGCGGTCGCGGATCATGAACTTGACCTGCTCTGCCTGTTCGCCGAGGTCCATGAGGAGGTTGCGTGCCTGCTGGGCGGTCCATTGTCCGGTGGGATGCAAGGTGACCCCCAGGATGCGGATGCGCCGGGTCGCGTGTTCGATCACGGTCAGAACGTAGGCCTGGGTCCCATCGAGCAGGTCGACCGTGAAGAAGTCGCACGCCAGGATCGCCTCGGCCTGGGAGCGCAGAAAGTATGACCAGGTTGGCCCGGTCCGATGCCGGGCCGGGTCGATGCCGCTGGCCTTGAGGATCTCCCATACGGTCGATGCTGCGACGTTGATGCCGAGGCCGGCCAGCTCGCCGTGGATCCTGCGGTATCCCCAGCCGGGGTTCTCGCGGGCTAGCCGTCGGACCAGGGCCCGGATGTTCCGCAGGGTCGTTGGACGGCCAGTCCTGCCGCGCATGGACCTGGCGGCCCAGCGGCGGCGGACGATGTCGCGATGCCAGCGCACGATCGTGTCCGGGGTAACCAGTAGCCTCAGCCCTTGTCGGCGCGCTTTGGGTATCAGGCCGAGCAGGGCCGCGAGCAGGGCCCGGTCTGCCCAGTTCAGCTTCAGACGGCAAGGCTGCCGCCGCTGCAGGACGGCGACCTGGTGGCGCAAGATCAGGATTTCTGCGGTCTTCCAACTCTCCTCACGCCGTGACAGCCGTAGCCACGCGGCGACTCGTGATCAGGAGGAAGACGAACCGCAGGCACATGATCGGTGATCATCACGACCGGACGGCCGGGAGGCAACCCCGCTGGTCAGGACCATCGACGACATTTTCGGCACGCACAGGCAAGGCCAGCCAAGACCCGCCGCTGATCAGCCACGGCCAGCAAGGCCCGTGCGGCTTGCGCTCTGGCCGGTCTGCGGAGCGCCGGCCGCCCCGGGGGCCGCTCGACCGCAGCCTCGAAGTCGTCGAGGCGGCAGGAAAGCCGCACCTCGGTCTCTGCGCCCTGCGAGGGTCACATGCCCAGCGGCGGCCTGATCTGGCCAGTGGACCGCGCTTCTGCGGAGGGTTTAGTCGGCGCTCGTGACGAATGTCGCCGGCCAGGAGCATGGGGCCAGGCTGAGCTGAGTTTCGCCAGGGATCAGGTGCAACACGCGAGCGGGAACACGGCCACTGGCTGGCTGGGTCAAGCGTGCATTTCGCCTGGCCAAGGATCCGGGTGGGATCGCGCA
>Ga0335076_10003520_pt1 | contig 15740 bp, 16 predicted proteins | sample Lox_Sample_25_FD_206717 | JGI IMG/M metagenome (GOLD analysis project Ga0335076, IMG submission 206717) | Soil microbial communities from Loxahatchee National Wildlife Refuge, Florida, United States - Lox_Sample_2.5 | ecosystem: Environmental > Terrestrial > Soil > Wetlands | place: USA...
CCGGAGGCCGTGGCCGAGACCATCGGCGACCGCGTCCGCGGCCATCGGCTCGTTCTCGAGGCGCTCGGGATGAGCGAGCTCGAGATCCGCAACCTGCGCAGGATCGTGGTCGTCGCGTGCGGGACCGCCTACCACGCCGGTGTCGTGGGCCGCTACATCCTCGAGGAGTGGGCGCGGGTGCCGGTCGAGCCGGACATCGCGAGCGAGTGGATCTACCGCAACCCGGTGTTGTCGAAGGACACGCTCGTGATCGGGATCTCGCAGTCCGGCGAGACGCGCGACACCGTCAATGCGGTCAAGCTCGCGCACGAGAGCGGAGCGCGCACGCTCGCGATCACGAATCTCATGGGCACGCAGATCACGCGTGAGGCGGAGGCGACGCTCTACACACGCTGTGGGATGGAGGTCGGCGTCGCGGCGTCGAAGACGTTCACCGCGCAGGTCGCGCTGCTCAGCCTGCTGGCGCTCAAGCTCGCCGAGATCCGGCGCACGCTCCCGCCGGACGAGATCGACTTCATCCTCGACCGGCTGCACGAGCTGCCGGCCAAGATGCAGGAGTTCCTCGACGGCGATCATCCGATCGAGTCGATCGCCAGGCGCTTCCACGACCGGCCGTTCTTCCTCTACCTCGGCCGGCACATCGGCCTCCCGGTCGCGCTCGAGGGAGCGTTGAAGCTCAAGGAGATCTCCTACATCCCGACCGAGGCGTACTCGGCCGGGGAGATGAAGCACGGGCCGATCGCGCTGCTCGAGGAGGGGACGCCGGTGGTCGTCGTCGCGACGAACATCCACGTCTACGACAAGATCGTCTCGAACATCCAGGAGACGCGGGCGCGCGGTGCGCACGTGATCGCGATCGCGACCGACGGCAACGAGGACATCCAGCATCACTCCGACGACGTGATCTACGTGCCGCGGACGCCGAACTTCCTCCAGGCGTCGCTCGCCGTGATCCCACTCCAGCTGCTCGCCTACCGGATCGCGCGGCTGCGCGGTCTCAACGTCGACCAGCCGAGGAACTTGGCGAAGACGGTCACGGTCGAGTAAGACTCCACCATGGGCTTGACCGAGCGGCTCGCCCGGGGGTGCGCGGCACGTCCACGTTTGACGCTCGCTCTCTGGGGCGCGGCGGTCGTCGTTGCGCTCGGGCTCGTGGCAACCTCGCTGCACGGGCTGACCTCGAACTCGCACGTCGTCGGCAGCCCCGAGTCGACGAAGGCCGAGGACGCCGTCGCCCGCGCGTTCCCGCACCAGAACCCGAACGGGAAAGGCGACGTGGTCGTCGTCGCCTCACGCCGCTACGCCGTCACCTCTCCGCGCGCCCAGGCGTTCGGCAAGCGTCTCGCGGCCCAGCTCAAGGCGACGGGAGAGGTCTACAAGTTCCGCCTCGTGGGGGTTTCGCCGGACCACCACGCGGCGCTCATCTCGGTCGGCATCAAGAGCGACTCCGGCGCGGCGCAGGTTGAGCAGGTGGTGGAAAGGGCAAACAGCGGCGCTTTCTCGGTGGGAGTCACGGGCGATCACACCGCGAACCACGACTTCGGCAAGCAGTCGCAGAAGGACCTCGAGACCGGTGAGCTTGCCTTTGGCCTTCCGGCCGCCCTCATCGTGCTCGTGCTCGTGTTCGGCGCGCTCGTCGCCGGGCTCGTCCCCGTGCTGATGGCGATCCTCTCGATCATCGTTGCGCTCGGCCTCGTGGCGCTCATCTCCCTCGGGTTCACGCTCTCGGTGTTCATCGTGAACATGCTCACGGGGATGGGCCTGGCGCTCGGGATCGACTACTCGCTCTTCGTCGTGTCCCGCTATCGAGAGGAACGGGGGCATGGGCTCGTCAAGGAGGACGCGATCGCGCGCACCGGCGGGACCGCCAGCCGCGCGGTGCTCTTCAGCGGCAGCACCTTCGTAATCGCGCTGCTGGGCATGTTCATCGTGCCGACCTCGATCATGCGGAGCCTCGCGCTCGGCGCGATCCTCGTCGGCATCGTCTCCGTCGCGGCGGCGCTCACACTCCTGCCCGCGCTGCTGAGCCTCATCGGCGATCGCGTCAACTCGGGACGGGTCCCATACCTCGGCCGGAACCTCGGTCGGGCCGACACGGCCGAGGGCCGTTTCTGGAAGCGAATCGTCGAGGGGGTGCTGCGGCGACCGGTGCTATGGCTCGCCGTCGCGGTCGCAGGGATGCTCGCCTGCGCCGCGCCGATCTTCGGCATGCACATCGGTGCGAACGGCATCAACACACTGCCGTCGAGCCTGCCGTCGAAGCAGGGCCAGGTCCTGCTCGAGAGGACATTCCCCGTGCAGAGCCCGGTGCCCGTCGAGATCGTGGCCGTCGGCGGCGACCCGTCCGAGGTTCACCGCGATCTCGTCCGGCTCGACAGGCAGCTCGCGGCGGGTGGCAGGTTCGGCGCGGGGAGGATCCAGAGGTCGTCCCGTGAGAACGTCGCCTTGCTCATATCGCCCATGGGTGGAGACGCGGCCGGAGGCCCGGCCGTCAGCGCCGTGCGCGATCTTCGCGCACACGTGATCCCGTCGATCTTCGGCAACAGCGGTGCACAGGTCTACGTGGGCGGCACGACCGCCGAGAATGTCGACTACTTCGATGCCGTGACGAACCCGACGCCCTACGTCCTTCTCTTCGTGCTGGGGCTCAGTTTCATCCTGCTCACGATCGCGTTCCGCTCGATCGTCGTTGCGTTGGTCTCGGTGCTGCTCAACCTGCTCTCGGTCGGCGCGGCATACGGGCTCCTGACGCTCGTCTTTCTCGATGGCCACGGCGCGAGCCTGTTCGGCTTCCAGCACACGCACGTGATCGACGCGTGGGTGCCCCTCTTCCTCTTCTCGGTGCTGTTCGGCCTCTCGATGGATTACCAGGTGTTCCTCATGAGCCGGATCAAGGAGCGCTACGACGAGTCGGGCTCGACGCGCGACGCGGTCGTCGGGGGCGTCGCGACAACGGCCCGGATCATCACCGGAGCGGCGGTGATCATCGTCGTCGTCTTCGCGGGCTTCGCCGCCGGGAGGCTCGTCATGTTCCAGCAGATGGGCTTCGGCGTCGCCATCGCGCTGCTGCTCGACGCGACGGTCATTCGCTCGGTCGTCCTGCCGAGCACGCTCGCGCTCCTCGATGGGCGCAGCTGGTACCTGCCGCGCTGGCTCGAGTGGCTGCCGCACGTGGAGGTCGAGCGCCCGTCCGGCGCTGCCGACGCGGTGCCGACCTAGCGGACCTCTCGGGCCGCGCCGGCCGTAGAAGAGGCATGTTCGGGCTCCTCGTTCTTCTCCTCGTCGTCTCTCCGCCGCACTTCGGGGCCACACCCGGTTGGCGCGTCGGCTCCCGACCGGTACATGCCTGCTCCGGCGTCTCCGCGAGTCGGTGCGTTCAGGCGTCCGGCTGGGCCTCGACCGTCCGGTACCGAGATTGCCCGGATTGCACTCCTCCCCACCGGACGCTCGCCCACCTGCCGCCGCGAGGGATCGTCATCCAGCTCACGCAGGCCCGTGAACGCCCCGATCGGGCACCGGCCGGCAAGTGGCCGCCACGCATTCGTGCGGACAAGATCGCGGCCGGGGGCGAGGGAGTGTCGAACCGCTACGGCCACTTCCAAGCTTTCGTGCGGAGCGGCCACCTCGAGCACTATCTCTTCGTCTGGTTCGGCCGTGCCCACCCGACCCGGCATCAGCTCGCGCGCGCGAACGCCGAGCTGCGGACCGTCCGCTAGTCGGGGTCGCGGCGCAGCCGCTTCGTTTGCGAGCGCCGCTTCTTCTGTTCGAGGCGGCGTTCGCGGGACGCGGCGGTGGGCTTGGTCGGCTTGCGCTTCCGCGGCACGCGGAGCGCCTCCCGCAGCGTTGCGACGAGCCGCTCGACCGCCAGCTCGCGGTTGCGCGTCTGGCTCCGCTCGTCCTGGGCCACGGCCCGCAGCACCGGCCCCGCGCGGGCGATCACGCGGCGCTTCTGTGCATCGCTCAGCGCGCTCGACGCCTCGACGTCGAATACGGCGACGACCCGCGTCTCGGACTTCTGCGCGTGCTGGCCTCCCGGCCCGCTCGAGCGCGAGACCTGCAGCTCGATCTCCGCCAGGGGGAGGACGACCGAGCGCGTGACGCGAATAGAGTCCCCGTTCATGGCCGCGATTCTGCTCGACGTGGACGGCGTCCTGCACGTCTCCGGCCACCCGCTTCCCGGTGCCGCGGAAGCGGTGCGGCGTCTCCGCGGCGACGGCCACCGGCTCCGCTTCGTGACGAACACGACCACCCGGTCCAAGGCGGAGCTCGCCGCAGGGCTCGAGGCGATGGGGATCGAGCTGGGGGTGGGGGAGGTGCAGACGACGGCGGATGCCGCCGTTGAAGCGTTGCGCGGCAAGCGTGTCCTCGCGCTCGTCATGCACGCGCTCGTCGGGGATCTCGAGGGCCTGGAGCTGGTGGGCGACAACGTCGACGCCGTCCTGATCGGCGGTGCCGACGACTCGCCCGAGACGAATCTCGTCTTCTCGTACATGAACCTCGCGCGCGCATTTGCGGAGCTCGAGCTCGGCGCCGACCTCTACTGCCTGCACCGCAACCGCTGGTGGCAGACGCGGCGCGGGCCGCTGCTCGACTCGGGCTGCTACGTGGCCGGGCTCGAGTACGCGGCTCAGACCACGGCGACCGTGCTCGGCAAGCCGAGTGCCGCGTACTTCGACGCCGCCTGCCGCGCGCTCGACGCCGAGCCGTCGATGACCTGGATGGTCGGCGACGACCTCGAGACCGACGTCGTCGGCGCGCGTGGTGTGGGGATGCGCGCCGTGCTTGTACGCACCGGCAAGTTCCGGCCGGACGCGGTCGAGCAGTCGCGGATCGAGCCCGACGGGATCGTGTCCTCGATCGCACATCTCCCCGAGTGGCTCGAGGAGCATCTCGCGTGACGGTGAGCATCGGCACCGACCTGATCGAGATCGAGCGGATCCGGCGCTCGCTGGCGCGCTACGCGCGCTTCCGCGAACGCTGCTTCACCGAGGCGGAGCGCGCCTACTGCGACTCCCGCCCGAACCCTGCACAGAGCTACGCCGGCCGCTTCGCCGGCAAGGAGGCGGTCGGCAAGGCGCTCGGCTTCGGTGTCGCCCGCGCCTTCGCCTGGCAGGAGATCGAGATCGCCGGACGGCCGAAGCCGGCTGTCAGGCTCTCCGGTCGTCTCGCAGAGCGCGCCGCCGCGCTCGGCGTCGGCTCGGTCGACCTCTCGATGACGCACTCCCGCGAGCTCGCCCAGGCCGTCGCGGTCGCCTCCGATGGCTGAGCTCGAGCCGCTCTTCACCGCGGAGGAGATGCGCGCCGCCGAGGCCGGCCACGACGTCGACGCGATGATGCAGCGCGCGGGGATGGCCGTCGCGGAGGAGCTCATGCGCCGCTTCCCCGACGCGAGGCGGATCGCGCTCCACGCGGGCGGCGGCGCGAACGGCGGCGACGGCCGCATCGCGGCCGAGATCCTACGGGCGCAGGGGCGTGAGCTCGTGGAGGAGCGTCCGGAAGTCGTGATCGACGCGCTCCTCGGCACCGGGCTGAAGGGAGCTCCGCGCGAGGAGACCTCGCGGCTCATCGAGCAGATCAACGCGGGCGGCGTTCCCGTTCTCGCCGTCGACATCCCGTCGGGCGTGAACGCATCCACCGGGGAAGTCGCCGGCGCGGCGGTACAGGCCGACGTCACCGTGACGATGCACGGCCCCAAGGTCGGCCTCGCGGTGGCGCCGGGCCGCTTCCATGCGGGCGAGGTGGCCGCAGTCGACATCGGCCTTCAGGCGGCGGAGACCGAGCATTGGCTCGTCACTCCGGAGATCCTCGCCGAGGTGCCGCGCCGCTCGTCGCGCGACAACAAGTACACGGCAGGGCACGTGCTGGTCGTCGGGGGGTCGAGAGGCATGACCGGAGCTCCGGCGCTCGCCGCCCGCGCGGCTCTCCGCGCCGACGCCGGCTACGTGACGATCGCGGCGCCGAAGGAGTCGCTGCCCGTCCTCGAGACGCTGGTGCTGGAGGCGGTGAAGCGGCCCCTCGAGGACGTCTTCGAAGCGGCGGCGAAGGCGAAGGCGCTCGCCGTCGGCCCCGGCCTCGGGCGCGGGGACGAGTCGAAAGCGCTCGTTCGCCGCGTCGTCGCCGAGGTCGAGTCGCCCGCTGTCGTCGACGCCGACGCGCTCTTCGAACTCGAACCCGGCGAGTGGCCGGCGCCTCGGGTCCTCACTCCGCACGAGGGTGAGCTCGCGCGCCTGCTCGGTCGCGACTCGAGTGAGGTTGCCGCTCATCGGCTCGCCTCGGTGCGGGAAGCGGCGGAACGGTTCAACTGCGTGGTCGTGCTCAAGGGCGAGGACTCGCTCGTCGCGGCCCCGGGCTGCGGCGTCCTCGTCTCCGCCCTCGGCCTGCCGTCGCTCTCGACCGCCGGCACGGGCGACGTTCTCACCGGCGTCACGGCCGCGTTCCTCGCGAAGGGGATGGAGCCGCAGCGGGCGGCCGCGGCGGCGTGTGCGGCGCAGCAGCTCGCCGCCCGCGAGGCCTCGCAGCGCTACGGCCTCGTCGCGAGCGACGTCGTCGAGGCCCTACCGCGGGCACTCGGGCGAGACTAGCCCCGTGCACCGGAGCGAGATCACGATCGACCTCGGGGCTGTTCGCCACAACGCACGGCGGCTTCTCGAGACCCTCGACGGCTCCGAGCTCTGGGCCGTCGTGAAGGCGAACGGTTACGGCCACGGCGCGAGCGATGTCGCTCGGGCGGCGCTCGAAGCCGGGGCTTCGGCCCTCTGCGTCGTTACCGTCGCAGAGGCTCTCGAACTGCGTCGCGAGCTGCCGGAGACGCGAATCATCGTCATGTGTCCCACCGACGAGGTCGCCGAGGCGCGCGAGGCGCAGCTCGAGCTCGTCGTATCGGTTCCCGGCGAGATTCCGGATGGCATCGCGGTTCACCTGAAGCTCGACACGGGGATGGGCCGCTGGGGCCTCGCCGAGCTGCCCGAGCCCCCGGCGAACGTCGTCGGGCTGATGAGCCATCTCGCCACGGCCGACTCGGATCCCGCGTTCGCGCAGCAGCAGGTCGAGCGCTTCCGCGAGGCCACCGAGACGTACTCCCACCTCACGCGCCACCTCGCGAACAGTGCCGCCGCGCTCCGGCTGCCGGACGCTCGCTTCGACGCCGCCCGTTGCGGGATCGCGCTCTACGGGATCTCTCCCTTCGACACGGATCCGGCCGAGGACGGCCTACGGCCGGCGCTCTCGTGGCGGAGCCGGCTCGCGCAGGTGCGGCTCCTGCAGCCCGGAGAGAGCACCGGTTACAGGCGGCGCTTCGTCGCGGACAGGCCGACGTGGACGGGGATCGTCCCGGTCGGCTACGCCGACGGCTTCCGGCGGGACCTGACCGGCACGGAGGTGCTGGTCGACGGCGAGCCGCGCAGGGTGGTGGGGACCGTCTCGATGGACGCCGTCGCCGTCGAGCTCGACCGCGAGCTGCCCATCGGGACGCCGGTCACGATCGTCGGGGACGGCCTGCTCATCGAGAGGCATGCGCAGGTCGCGGGAACGATCGGCTACGAGATCGCCTGCGGGATCAACTCCGACCCGACCCGCGCCCGCCGTGTCGTCACGAACTGAGGTCGGCAATGCCCGACCGCTTCTGAGCTAACTCCCCGTAACGCCGCCGTCGAGGTTGGCGAACGCGTCGCGCAGCTGCGCGCGCTCGGTCTCGAGCTCGGTGAAGGAGAGCATCAGGCGCCGGTCTCCCTCCGGCGTCAAACGCAGGTGGGCGACGCGGGCGTCCCGCTGCGACTGCTCGCGCTCGATGAGGCCCGCGCTCTCGGCGCGGCGCACGAGCTCGGTCACGGTGCTCTGCGCGAGCTGCATCCGCTCGGACAGCTCCGTCACGGTCGACTGCTCGGCGCCGTCGGGCGAGCCCTTGATCATCATCAGCAACATGTAGCGCTGTGGCGTGAGTCCCGACTGGCGGGCGATCTTCTCGCTCCGCCGGAGGAAGTGCCGTAGCGCGGACCGAAACTCGGCGACCGCGATGACGTCCTGGATGGTTGGATCGCTCCGGGTGGCCATGCGGCGATTCTAGGGTGCTTTCGGCACGCGGCCAAGAACCCGCGTGAACACGTTCGGCATCGCGTCCTGCAGCGGGGCGATGGGACCGTAGTACCACGGTACCGTCGTTTCGCCGCGACCCTGATCGAGCGAGCGGAGCACGTGGGCGGCGACATCCTGCGGTCGGATCACGATCCGCTGCACCCGATGGGGCAGCCACGTCTGCGGGAATCCTTCCGTCCGAGTGAAGCCCGGCTTCACCGTGTGCACCCGGATCCCCTCTCCGCGCAGCTCGGCGGCCGCCGTGCGCGAAAAGGCGAGCTGCGCGTGCTTCGAGGCCGAGTAGGGGCCGCTCGGGGGGCCGGCGACCACACCCGAGACCGAGACGATGTTCACGACGTCCGACGGCGCGGCGGCGCGGAGACCCGGCAGGAAGGCGCGGAGGCACCAGATCGAGCCGAGGTAGTTGATCCGGATCAGCCGTTCGATCACTTCCGGATCGCCGTCGAGGAAGCGCGTTCTGCCGGGTATGCCGGCGTTGTTCACGAGCACGTCGATCCTCGGATGCCGCTCGAGGATGCGTGCGGCGACGGCCTCGACGGCTGGGCGGTCGGACACGTCGCAGGGCTCGGCCTCACAGCCGAGCTCGTCCGCCAGCGTGTGCAGGCGGTCGGGGCGCCGGGCAAGCAGGATGCAGAGATCGCCGCGGCCTGAGAGCAGGCGGGCGATCTCGGCGCCGATGCCGGAGGAGGCGCCAGTTACGACCGCGATCCGGCCCACGGCGAACAGGCTATCCGGAGGGTCTAGGATCGCGGGCTATGGCCGGACCCTTCGAGGGCAAGCGCGGGCTGGTGCTCGGCGTCGCCAATCGTCGCTCCATCGCCTGGGCGATCGCGCGCGAGCTCGCAGCAGGGGGCGCGAGCCTCGCCTTCACGTACCAGGGGGAGCGAATCGAATCGACGGTGCGCGAGCTGGCCGCCTCGGTTGGCACCCCGCTGGTCACGGAGTGCGACGTCCGCTCGGACGAAGACGTGGCGCGGGTCTTCGGTGAGGTGGGGGAGGCTTTCGGCGGTGAGCTCGACCTGCTCGTCCACTCGGTGGCGTTCGCCGCCGCCGAGGATCTGGAGGGCCGCTTCACCGACACGCCGCGCGACCGGTTCTGGCTCGCGGTCGACGTGAGCGCCTACTCCCTCGTGGCCTCCGCGCGCGCGGCGGAACCGCTCATGGAGCGGGCCGGGGGCGGCTCGATCCTCACGATGACGTACCTCGGGGGCGAGCGCGCCGTGCCGCACTACAACGTCATGGGCGTGGCGAAGGCGACTCTCGACGCGTGCGTGCGCTATCTCGCCTGGGATCTGGGCGAGAAGAACATCCGCGTCAATGCGGTCTCGGCCGGCCCCGTCCGGACGCTCGCCGCCCGCTCGATCGCCGGCTTCACGACGATGGAGGACATCGTCGAGGAGCGTTCGCCGCTCCGCCGCCACATCACGGCAGACGACGTCGGCTCGGCTGCCGCGTACCTACTGGGCGACGGCGCCGCGAACGTGACCGGAACGACGCTGTACGTCGACAGCGGCTACCACGCGATGGGCATGTAGAGCAGCCCGCTCGGGAGGCGGCTTTGGCTCAACCGTGCGATTCGTAGACAGCCAGGCGGGTGGATCTACGCGCACGAGTGGCGACCTGGCGTCCCGAACGGACATCTTGGCAACCGCACGACGTGGGGATACCACTGCAACCCTGAAGGCTCCTTGTTTTCGTCCCGAGACCATCCTGAGCACCGCAGCGACCCTCGGCCGGCTCGAGCGTCACTGTGGTCGATCTGGTTCCAGACGTCTGATGCTTCTCGGGAGCTGTCATGAGCGCAGCCAAGGAGCTCCGGAAGGCTGGTGTGTCCCGAGTGCTCGAGCCGACAGAGGTCGGCTTTGCCGAAGCAGTCGCGGGGTTCGACCTCGGGGTGGCGTGCCAGCCGGGCGCCGTCGTCGATGCCCAGTCGTCCGCCGAGGTCGCCTCGACGGTCGCAGTCACGGCCGAGCGAGGCGAGCCGCTCGCGGTGATCGGCGCGGGGCACGGTCGCCTCACACCGCACATCGGCGGTGCCGCGATCACGCTGCGGTCGCTGAATCACGTGGAAGTCGACGTGCCCGGGCGACTGGCACGTATCGGCGCCGGCTGCACGTGGAACCCGGTGCTCGCGGCGACGACGCCGCACGGGCTTGCTCCGGCCTGCGGCTCGGCGCCCGGGGTCGGCGTCGTCGGCTACTTGCTCGGCGGAGGTATCGGACCGCTCGCGAGCGCGGTCGGGTTCAGCAGCGAAACCGTTCGCTCGTTCGAGGTCGTGACTCCCGCAGACGGCACCGTCACCGTCTCGCAGCACTCCCACCCGGATCTGTTCTGGGCGCTGCGAGGCGGCAAGGGCGGCTTCGGGGTCGTCACGGCGGTGACGATCGAGCTGCTCCAGCTCACGACCGTCTACGGCGGAGGGCTCTACTTCGACGGAGCCGACGTGGCTGCTGTGCTCGAGGCATACGCGGAGTGGGCACCGGCGCTTCCCGAGGCGGCGACCGCGTCGATCGCGCTGCTCCGCCTGCCGGCCGCCGACGCCCTCCCGGAGTCGATTCGAGGAAAGCACGTCGCGCATGTCCGCTTTGCCACACTCGACCACCCGGATGCCGGCGGGACTCAGCTGGCCCGGATCCGGTCGGCCGCGAAGCCGCTGCTCGACACCGTCGACGTGCTGCCGTACGACCGCCTCGGGGCGATCCACGGCGACCCCACCACGCCGATGTCCGTCGCCAATGGGACAGCCTCTCTCGCCGCGCTCGACCAGGCGGCGGTCGCCGCCGTGCTGGCTGCAGCCGACCTCGGCAACGACCGGCCCCTGTCGTCGGTCGAGATCCGCACGCTCGGCCCGGCGACGTGGCGCGAGCCCGAGCCGGCGGACGCCGTCGGCGGCCGTGGCACGCCGCACCTCCTGAACGTCTACGCGGCGCCGGTTCCGTCTCTCAGCGACGAGGCGCGGCTCGCCGCGGCCCGGGCGGTCATCGACGCGATGCGCCTTTGGCAGGCACCGGTGAGCCTCGTCAACTTCGTCGGGCGAGCGAACGCCGCCGACGCGATCGCGGGCTCGTGGACCGCTGAGCAGAACGCGCGACTCGACGAGATCCGGGGGCGCCATGACCCCGGCGGGCAGTTCCCCTTCGCCGGGCACGGCGGCTGAGACCGCCGCCGGTGAGGTCGCCTCGAGGAGCATGCCGCCGGCGGCGAGGTCGATCGCGATGTCGCCGACCGTCTTGACGAAGAACGAGATCGAATCGGTCGCGTCCACCACCGGCCGAAACACGCCGAAGGCCGTCGCCGGGGGCGTCCGTTCGAGCGCCTGCGTCGCAATCGTGAAGCCGTCGGCGCCCGGCGGGTCGATCGCGAACGCAAGCCCCAATCAGGCCGAGGGCCTAGTTACAGACCATCTCCGCGACGACGAGATCGGCGCGAACCCGTCCGTGTTGGGTGGGGTCGCGGACGGCGCCGCCGCGTCGTTCCCACGACGGCCCGCTCCCGGCGCCACCGACTCGCGGCGAACCTATATCAGTGGAGCTCATCGCCGGCCCCGACGCTCGCGACAGCGGTATCCGGGTAGGCAAAGCGCGGCTTCAATCTGAGGAAGCCGATCGCCGCCGCCATCAGCGCGGCACCGACGAGGATGCTCCAGATCAGTGCTCCCGCATCGAGCTCGCCGTCGTGACCGGCGGCGACGTAGCACCAGATCCCGAGCGGCACGTACAGGACGACGGCCGTGAACACGCCCGGGTTCGGCCGCCGCTGCACGATCGAGGGCACGACGTGGAACAGCGCCGCGTTGATCAGGCAGAGCGCCGGCAGCGAGAGCGCGAACCACGTCGCCTGCCAGCCGACCACGGCCGCCGAGAACGCGAATGCGAGGAGTGCGGTGTTCGTCGCCCAGAAGTCCGACCACGTCGGGTGCACCCCGAACCTCCGCCCGAGCGTCACGTCCGCCCATCCCTGCCAGCCGAGCGCGTGCTCCTCGACCACGTGGACAGCGCTCGCGGTGACCAGAAGCCAGAGCACCCATTCCCGAGATCCCATCGCCTATCACTTCCTCTCCGTAGTCGTTTGCTCTCGTTTCGAGGAGCATTTCGGCGGAGCATGCAACGTGACCAGCGGCTCGTCCTCAGTATCGGGTACTGCAGTTCTCGCCCGAGTGCTACGGAACGCCCCGGCGGCATGCGACGCGGGAAGGCGTTCGCCGCGCCTCCGATCCCGACGCGCCTCTCCTCCCGGCTCCGGTCAAAGGCTCGTACTTGACGAGCCTGGGCGGGTGGGCGAGGGTACGTGCGTCGAGGCTCGGGGGCTGCGCAAGTGGTTCGCGGGCTTCGGCATTTCTGGTCGCAACCTTGCTTTATATGCCTCTAGAGGTGAGGACTCGGTGATGACGAGACCTGGTTCTCGGAACGAAAGTACGAGCCGTTTGTCCTAGCCGTTTGAGATGGCGGGTGCTTCGGCTCGACCGCTCACGCTCGTAGCGTGGTTGCCTCATGCTGTGTGGCCGACTGTTCGGAGTCTGAGCGGTGCTGCTGTGAGAGGATCCGGTCATGCGCCGGGGTCTTGCGTGGCTCGTAGCTGTCCCGCTGATGCTGGCGGGGTCGCAGGTCGCGCACATGCTCGCCTACCGGATCGTCTATCCGCAGGCCGGCGTCCGGCTGCACGACCTCGTCGAGACCGGTCATGGCTACATGAGCGCGCTGCCGCTAGCTCTCGGTGTCGCGGGCGCGATAGTCGTACTTTCGCTGGCGGCGAGCGTCGCTGATGCGGCGCGGGGACGTGGTGTTCGGTCCCTTCCGCCGTGGGCGTTCGCACTCTTGCCGATCGTAGGGTTCGGCCTTCAGGAGTACATCGAGCGCTGGCTCGCCTGGGGCTTTTTCCCGTCGGCTGCAGCGCTCGAGCCTACGTTTCTGATCGGGATCGCCCTCCAGCTCCCGTTCGGCGCGCTCGCCTACTTCGCCGCGCGGCTGCTGCTGCGCACGGCCGAGCGCCTCGGGCGCCGCCTCGTCCGCGTCTCGCCGCCGCGGTTGCGCGTCGCCGCCCCCTCGGTGCTCGTTTCGGCGGCGCAGGTGCTGCCGCCGCTCTCGTCGCCTCTCTCGCGGAGCCTGGGGCGCCGCGGGCCTCCTCTCCTCTCCGGCTGAGCAGAGCTGCCGCCGACGGGCGGCGGATCCACTACGGAAGGAGAGTGAGTTGAAGCGCAAGAGCCGCTTTGCGGTGCTCGCGTGCGCGGCCGTGGTCGGCCTGGTCGGCGTCGCGAGCGCGTCCGCGCATGCCCGCATGAGTCCGTCGGTGTCGCTGGCCAACGAGCTGCAGCTCTACAGCCTTGCGATCCCGACCGAGAAGGCGAACGCGTTCACGACGAAGATCGTCCTGACCCTGCCGAAGGGGTTCTCGATCGACTCGTTCGTGCCGAGCCCCGGCTGGAAGCGCGTCGAGCAGTCGACCGGATCCGGGGAAAACGCGGTCGTGACGCAGGTCACGTGGTCGGGTGGTCATGTCCCGACCGAGGATGACTCGCTGTTCCAGTTCCTCGCCCAACCCGCCTCGTCCGGGACGTACACGTTCCACGTGCAGCAGACGTATTCGGACGGATCGATCGTCGACTGGTCCGGCCCGGAGTCGTCCGCCGCGCCGGCGCCGACGATCGACGTGGTGAGCTCCGTGTCGGGCGGCGGCACGTCGACCCTGACGATCGTCGCACTGATCCTCGGTGCGCTCGGCCTTCTGGTCGGGAGCATCGCGTTGTTCTCGCGTGGGGGCCGTTCGCTTACGTGACCGCACGCAGGCGTGGAGCTGTGGCGGTCGCCGTCGTGGCGCTGGCATTGCTGGTGCCCGCGGCGGCGTCCGCCCACGCCTACCTGATCAAGACCGTCCCGGCGGCGAGCGTGATCCTGAGCAGAGCGCCGGGCAGCGTCCAACTGACCTACGACGAGGCGGTCGAGCCGCGGTTCGCGACCATCTCGGTCACCGACGTCTCGGCGCATCAGGAGACGACGGGCCCGGTCACGCGTTCGCCGTCCGATCCGGACACGCTCGTCGTCCCGATCAAGCACATCGGCCAGGGGTGGTATCTCGTCTACTGGCGCGCGATCTCGGTCGACGGCCACCCGGTCCAGGGCGCGTTCACGTTCGCCGTCGGCCCGAACGCCGGGCCGGCGCCGCAGTTCAGAGTCCCGCACATCGCGGGAACGGCGACCTCCACGCCGCTGGTGATCGCAAAGTGGCTCGCCTTCCTGACGGTGATGACGGCGACCGGGCTGTTCGTGCTGCGGATCGCGATCACCCGCCCGCTCGTCCGTCGCGTGTCCGGCACGAGCCTGCGCCCGCTCACGGTCGCGTTCGCGGTCGTCGCCGGGCTCGGCTTGATCGCGATCCCGGCCTACCTCGAGGAGGCCGTCGCGATCGACTCGCTCCACTCCTTCTGGAGCGTGACGGCGGTCGTGCCGCTCTGGCGGCTCACCGCGTTCGGCCGGGGTTACGTCGACGTCGAGCTCTGCTTCGCGCTCTTCGTGCTCGCCGCGATGGTCGCGATCTGGACCGACCGGCCCGAGCGTGAGGGCCGCTCGGTCGCCGGACTGCTCGCGCTCAGCGGCGCGTTCGCCGCTGCCGCCGCAACGCTCGTCCTGCCAGGCGCCGTCGGCCACGCCGGGCAGACGGCGCCGCGTGGCGTCGCCGTCCTGCTCGACTGGCTCCATCTCGCCTCGGGCTCGCTCTGGGTCGGCGGCCTGATCGGGCTGCTCGTACTCTGGGCGACCCTCCCGGCCGCGAAACGGGTGGTGGGGCTCTCCGTCTGCGTGCCGCGCTTCTCGAACGTCGCGTTCGTCTCGGTCCTCGTCCTGCTCGGGACGGGGGTCGGAGCGTCGGTCCTCCATCTCCCCGTGCTCGACGCGTTGTGGCTCACGACGTACGGGAAGGTGATCCTGATCAAGGCCGGGATTCTCCTGGCCGCGATGCTGCTCGCCTCCGTCAACCTCCTGAAGAACAAGCCGGGCCTCTCGCGGCCCGAGATGGGCGAGGCCTCGGCCCGGCTACTGCGGACACTCGTCTCGGCCGAAGCCGTGCTCGTCGCCGCGGCAATTCTCGCGGCCGCCGTGTTGTCCAGCGTCGCGCCGCCGCCGCCGGCGTTCGCCGAAGAAGGCTCCGCGCTCGCGCGGGTCGGTCCCGGCAAGGTCGCCTCGACGGTCAGCCGCGACGGCTACACGCTCCAGGTCCTCGTCGATCCCAACCGCGCGGCTGCGCCGGACTCGTTCGGCCTACGCCTGACGCGCGACGGGAAGCCCGTCTCGGGCGCGGACGTGACCCTGACCTTCGCGATGCTCGACATGCAGATGCCGACGCAGGAGTACCAGCTCGCCGAGACGGCTCCGGGCGTCTATACCCGCAAGGCGCCGGCGCTCGTCATGGTCGGCCACTGGGGCCTCACCTACACGATCACGCCGAAAGATGGACTGCCGTTCACGGTCCTCGTCGTCGACCGGGCCGGGGGTTGAAGTCACATGAGTAGAGGGGAAGGAGAGCTCGTCCGGATGCTTCACCGTCGTTCACTCATTCTGCTCGTCACCATCACTGCGGCGGCGCTCCTCGCCGGCTGCGGCTCGGGCTCCGGCAGTACCGCCACCACCGGACCGACGATCTTTCCCGGCCGCGTCTTC
>Ga0335076_10003521_pt1 | contig 15739 bp, 13 predicted proteins | sample Lox_Sample_25_FD_206717 | JGI IMG/M metagenome (GOLD analysis project Ga0335076, IMG submission 206717) | Soil microbial communities from Loxahatchee National Wildlife Refuge, Florida, United States - Lox_Sample_2.5 | ecosystem: Environmental > Terrestrial > Soil > Wetlands | place: USA...
ATAGCGGTCGCGGAACTCTTTCGAGATCACGCTGGTCTTCATGATCGCGGAATCGAAGAGATTTCCGCGCAACACCAGGAATCCGGCATCCTTCACCAGCGGCTTGTCGTAGCTCCGGATCACGTCCCCATCGGGTTTTGGCGCCTCGCGGCAATTGTCGCCCATGGTGCGGCCATTCACCGTCATGGCGTCCTCATGGATGCGCTTGTGCGCCATCAATTCGCGCACCACCGCCGGCACGCCACCGGCGCGATGATATTCCTCGCCGAGGTAGAAGCCCGCCGGCTGCATGTTCACCAAGAGCGGCACGTCGTGGCCGACCTTCTGCCAGTCGTCGATGGACAGTTCCACGCCGACATGGCGGGCGAGTGCGTTGATGTGGATCGGCGCGTTCGTCGAGCCGCCGATCGCGGAATTGACCACGATGCAGTTCTCGAATGCCTTGCGCGTCAGGATGTCCGACGGTTTGAGATCCTCCCAGACCATCTCGACGATCCGCAAACCGGTGTCATAGGCGATCTGCGCGCGCTCGCGATAGGGCGCGGGGATCGCGGCACAACCGGGCAGGGACATGCCGAGCGCCTCCGCCAGCGAGTTCATGGTCGAGGCGGTGCCCATGGTGTTGCAATGGCCGATCGAGGGTGCCGAGGAGGCGACGATCTCGATGAACTGCTCATAGTCGATCTCGCCGGCGGCAAGCCGCTCGCGGGCTTTCCAGACGATGGTGCCGGAGCCGGTGCGCTCGCCGTTATGCCAGCCGTTGAGCATCGGCCCGCCCGACAGCACGATGGCCGGCAGATTGACGGTCGCCGCCGCCATCAGGCAGGCGGGCGTGGTTTTGTCGCAGCCGGTCGTCAACACCACGCCGTCGAGCGGGTAGCCGAACAGCACTTCGACAAGGCCGAGATAGGCGAGGTTGCGGTCGAGCGCGGCCGTCGGCCGCTTGCCGGTCTCCTGGATCGGATGGGTCGGAAACTCCATCGCGATGCCGCCGGCGGCGCGGATTCCTTCGCGGACCCGGTGCGCCAGTTCGAGGTGATGGCGGTTGCACGGCGAAAGATCATTGCCGGTCTGCGCGATCCCGATAATCGGTGCGCCCGACTGCAGTTCTTTCCGGGTCAGGCCGTAGTTCAGGTAGCGCTCGAGATAGAGCGCTGTCATGCCCGGATTGTGTGGGTTGTTGAACCATTCGCTGGAACGAAGTTTGCGCCTGGTGACGCCGGTGAGCGGCTTGTTCATGGGGTTCTCCCGCAGCGCACACGCCCGTTTTTTGTGCGGCATTCTTGGTTTTGGGCCGATGTTTACACGAGGTTTCCCACATCGCAAATTCGGACGCCGCGGGCAAGAACTTGCGACTTTGATCCGACGACATCGCCGAAAAAGTCTGATATGACGCCCCCAACCAACAAGACTGCGGGATTTCGCTCGCAGGCGTGTTTTTGAGTGTGAGCGGAGGAACTTGATGTCGTCTGTCAATATTCGCGACGTGCGGAAATCGTTCGGGAGTTTCGAGGTCCTGCACGGCGTGACCATCCCGATCGAGGACGGCGAGTTCGTCGTGCTGGTCGGCCCCTCCGGCTGCGGCAAATCGACCCTTTTGCGCATGCTTGCCGGCCTGGAAAACATTACCTCCGGCACAATCTCGATCGGCGACCGCGTCGTGAACAATGTCCAGCCCAAGGAACGGGACATTGCGATGGTATTCCAGAACTATGCGCTCTATCCGCATATGACGGTTGCCGACAACATGGGCTTTTCGCTGAAACTGCGTGGCGCCAGGCAGGAGGAGATCAAGAAGGGCGTGTCGCGCGCCGCCGAAATCCTGGCGCTGACGCCTCTGCTCGACCGCTATCCCCGGCAATTGTCGGGCGGCCAGCGCCAGCGCGTGGCGATGGGACGCGCCATCGTCAGGGATCCCCAGGTGTTCCTGTTCGACGAGCCCTTGTCCAACCTCGACGCCAAGCTGCGGGTGGCCATGCGCACCGAGATCAAGGAACTGCATCAGCGGCTGAAGACGACCACCGTCTATGTCACCCACGACCAGATCGAGGCCATGACAATGGCCGACAAGATCGTGGTGATGCATGACGGCATCGTCGAGCAGATGGGCTCGCCGCTCGAACTCTACGACAAGCCTGATAACCAGTTCGTCGCGGGCTTCATCGGTTCGCCGGCGATGAATTTCCTCAAGGGCAAGGTGAAGGCGAACGGCTCTGCCGGTTTCGAGGGGCCGAATGGCGTGGAACTGCCGCTGAAGGAGGCGCCGGCCAATTCCGAGGGCCGGCCTGCGGTCTATGGCATACGCCCCGAGCACTTCACCATCGCCGATGACGGCGCGGAGGCCGAAATCATCGTGGTCGAGCCGACCGGCTCGGAGACGCAAGTGTTCGCAAATCTCGGCGGCGAGCAGGTCGTCGCCGTGTTCCGCGAACGACACCAGTTCAATCCGGGTGACAAGATCCGGCTGAAACCCGATCCGGCGCTCGTGCACCTCTTTGACGAGACCACCGGCAAGCGGATGAATGCGTAACGACCAAACTGCGTAACCACCAAATCAAGAACACTTCGAGGGAGATAAAGACCATGCACGACTTTACTCGCCGCGCTCTGCTTCAGGGCGGCACTGCACTTGCCGCCGGCGCTGCGCTGACTGGACCGGCACTGATGGATTTTGCCAAAGCCTGGGCGGCTGACACGCCCTGGAAGGCGGAGCCGGGCGCCAAGCTAACCCTGATGCGCTGGAAGCGCTTCGTTCCGGCGGAAGACGAGGCCTTCAATGCCATCGTCGCCGCGTATTCGAAGGCGACCGGCACCGAGATGAACGTGTTCAGCGAATCCTTCGAGGACGTGCAGCCGAAGGCGTCGGTTGCTGCGAACACCGGCTCCGGCCTCGATATGGCCTGGGGTCTGCACACACTGCCGCAGTTGTTCCCGACCAAAGTCCTCATGATGAACGACGTCGCCGACTATCTCGGCAAGAAATACGGCGGATGGACGGATGCGGCGGCGAAGACCTGCAAGAAGGGCGAGGACTGGCTCGGCATCCCCGTCGCCACCATTGGCGGCTACATGACCTATCGCAAGTCGGCGACCGACAAGGCCGGTTTCAAGGAGTTTCCGAAGGATTTTCCGGGCTTCCTCGAAATGTGCAAGGCGATGAAGGCGAACAACACGCCGGTCGGTTTTGCACTCGGTCACGCCACCGGCGACGCCAATGCCTGGCTGCATTGGATCCTCTGGGGTCACGGCGCCTATACCGTGAATGAGAAGGATCAGGTCATCATCAACTCGCCCGAAACGGCGAAGGCGCTGGATTATTGCAAGGCGCTGTCCGACACCTTCATTCCCGGCGTCGCGTCCTGGAACGATTCCTCCAACAACAAGGCGTTCCTCGCCGGCGAGCTCTACTGCACCAGTAACGGTATCTCGATCTATATCGCCGCCAAGGACGATCCCGCCAAGAAGGATCTGGCGGAAGACACCTATCACGCGCTTTGGCCGGTCGGCCCGATCGGCAAGCCGACGGAGCTGCAACTCGCCGTCCCGATCCTGGCGTTCAACTTCACGAAGTATCCAAACGCTGCGAAGGCCTTCACGGCGTTCTTGCTGGAGAAGGAGCAGTACGACGGCTGGTTGACGGGTGCGCGGGGCTATCTCACCCACACCCTCAACGCCTACGACAGTTCGCCGATCTGGACCGCCGATCCCAAGAACGCCGTGTTCGGCCAGGCCTCCAAGCGCGCGCTGCCGGCCTCCGGCATCGGCACGCCAGGCGAGAAGGCGGCGACCGCAATCGCCGACTTCATCGTGGTCGACATGTTCGCCAACTATTGCACCGGCTCGAAAGACGCCAAGGGTGCGATGGCGGATGCCGAGCGGCAGTTGAAGCGAATTTATCGCTGACGAAGAACAGGAGCGGGCGGTTGTCACCGCCCGCTTCGCTCACGTGATCCGGAAATCCAGCTTCGAGATATCGCTATGGCCGACATCGCACTTGCCCCCCAGCGCGCCAAGCAGGAAATCCGCGAGGCGACCGCGTGGGACCAGCTCAAGCACAACAAGAACTGGCTCGGCTTCTGGTTCATGATGCCGGCGATGGCGTTCCTGATCCTGTTCCTGGCCTACCCGCTGGGGCTCGGCATCTGGCTGTCGTTCACCGACACGCGCATCGGCCGCATCGGGCAATTCATCGGCGTCGAAAACTATGAGTGGCTGTGGGACGACGCGATCTTCTGGCTGTCGGTGACCAACACGCTGCTCTACACCTTCGTCGCCAGCGCCTTCAAATTCGCGATCGGGCTCTATCTCGCGCTGCTGCTCAACGAGAACATGCCCTTCAAGGCGATGCTGCGCGCGATGGTGCTGATCCCCTTCATCGTGCCGACGGTGCTGTCGGCGCTCGCGTTCTGGTGGATCTTCGACTCGCAATTCTCGATCATCTCGTGGTCGTTGAAACATCTCGGATTGATTACGCAAAACATCAATTTCCTGGGCGACACCACCTGGGCGCGGATCTGCGTGATCTTCGCCAATATCTGGCGCGGTGTCCCGTTCGTGGCGATCACGCTGCTGGCGGGATTGCAGACCGTGCAACCCTCGCTCTATGAGGCGGCAACCCTTGACGGCGCCACGCGCTGGCAGATGTTCCGCCACATCACCTATCCCTTGCTCACCCCGATCATTGCGGTGGTGATGACGTTTTCGGTGCTGTTCACCTTCACCGACTTTCAGCTGATCTGGGCGATGACCCGCGGCGGCCCGGTCAACGCCACGCATCTGATGGCAACCTTGTCCTATCAGCGCGCGATCATCGCGGGCCAGCTCGGGGAGGGGGCTGCGATCTCGAGCGCCATGATCCCGTTCCTGCTCGCGGCCATCATGGTTTCCTGGTTCGGCCTGCAGCGGCGCAAGTGGCAGCAGGGAGAAAACAATGACTGATCTCCCGGCGTCAAAAGTCGACCTCAAGAGCATCCTTTCGACGCCCGCACGGGTCGATAACAGCGAGGGCATGAGCTATCTGCAGTCGCTGCCGCGCAGGCTGGTGACGCTCTATCTGCCGCTTTCGATCATCGTCGTCGTGCTGCTGTTTCCGTTCTACTGGATGGCGCTGACATCGATCAAGCCGGACAACCAGCTCCTGGACATGGAGACCTACAGCCCGTTCTGGGTCTGGAGTCCCACGTTAAAGCATTTCCACAAGCTGCTGTTCGAAAGTTATTATCCGCATTGGCTCTGGAACACGATGTATGTCGCGGTGTGCGCCACCGTGCTCTCGATCATCGCAAGCGTCCTGGCGGCCTACGCAATCGTTCGCCTGCGCTACAAGGGCGCAAATCTCGTCGGCGGGCTGATCTTCCTCGCCTATCTCGTGCCGCCGTCCATCCTGTTCATTCCGCTTGCAACCGTCGTGTTCCAGTATGGCCTGTTCGATTCGCCGTTCGCGCTGATCCTGACCTATCCGACCATCCTGATCCCGTTCTCGACCTGGCTCTTGATGGGCTATTTCAAGACCATCCCCTTCGAACTCGAGGAGTGCGCGCTGATCGACGGCGCGAGCCGCTGGCAAATCCTGATCAGGATCGTGCTGCCGCTTGCGGTGCCCGGCCTGATCTCGGCCTTCATCTTCTGCTTTACGCTGTGCTGGAACGAGTTCATCTACGCGCTGACCTTCCTGCAATCGACCCAGAACAAGACGGTGCCGGTCGCAATCGTCAACGAGTTCGTCGACGGCGATATCTACCGCTGGGGCTCGCTGATGGCGGGTGCGCTGGCGGGCTCCTTGCCGCTCGTGATCCTTTACGCCTTCTTCGTCGAGCATTATGTGTCGGCCATGACCGGCGCCGTGAAGGAGTGAGCGCGCTGCTTCGCGCGTAAGAACGGATAACAACGAGGGAGTTGGCTCTTGCACGTCCTGGTTCTCGGTGCGGCCGGCATGGTCGGGCGCAAGCTGGTCGATCGCCTGTTGCGCGATGGCCGGCTCGGCAAGTCGGATATCGCAAAGCTCACCCTGCATGATGTGGTGGCTCCGGCCAGGCCGGAAAAATCGGGCTTTCCGGTCGAGGTGCATGCCGGCGATTTCGCTGTCGCCGGTGCCGCCGAGAGGCTGATCGCGGGCCGGCCCGACGTCATCTTCCATCTTGCGGCCATCGTCTCCGGCGAAGCGGAACTTGATTTCGACAAGGGCTATCGCATCAACCTCGACGGCACGCGGATGCTGCTCGATGCGGTCAGACTGGCAGGCGGCGGCTACAAGCCCCGCGTGGTCTTTACCTCATCGATCGCTGTGTTCGGGGCGCCATTCCCGGAGGCGATCGGCGACGAGTTCTTCAATACGCCGCTTTTGAGCTATGGCACGCAGAAGGCCATCGGCGAGCTGTTGCTCGCGGACTATTCCCGCCGCGGCTTTCTCGACGGCATCGGCATTCGGCTGCCGACCATCTGCATCCGCCCCGGCCTGCCCAACAAGGCCGCGTCCGGCTTCTTCTCGAACATCCTGCGCGAGCCGCTGGCCGGCAAGGAGGCGATCCTGCCGGTGTCGGAAGACGTGCGGCATTGGCACGCCACCCCGCGCTCGGCGGTCGGCTTCCTGCTCCATGCCGGCACCATGGACCTCGAAGCCGTCGGTCCGCGCCGCAACCTCACCATGCCGGGCCTGTCCGCGACCGTCGGCGAGCAGATCGCAGCCCTGAAACGGGTCGCCGGCGAAAAGGTGGCGGGGCGCATCAAGCGGGTGCCGGACCCCTTCATCATGAGCATCGTCGATGGCTGGCCGCGGAATTTCGAGGCCAGGCGCGCCCGCCAGCTGGGCTTTACCACGGCCGAAAGCAGCTTCGACGACATCATTCGCATTCACATCGAGGACGAACTTGGTGGTAAGTTCGTCAGCTGAGAGAGCCAACACGTTGTAGGGCGGACTGGCGAAGCGTAATCCGTCGTGCACATCGCGGGTCGGCGCAATATGCTTCGCTATTGCGCCCTACAGGAATGGGAGAGAACCATGACAGCCAGCATCGTCGGATGGGCCCATACGCCGTTCGGGAAATTCGACGCCGAGACCGTCGAAAGCCTTGTGGTGAAGGTGGCCAATGAAGCGCTCGCCGATGCCGGCATTGCGGCGCGCGACGTCGACGAGATCGTGCTCGGACATTTCAATGCAGGCTTCTCGCCGCAGGATTTTACCGCCTCTCTGGTGCTGCAGGCCGATCCTGCGCTCCGCTTCAAACCGGCGACGCGGGTGGAAAACGCCTGCGCCACGGGCTCGGCGGCGGTGCATCAGGGGATCCGCGCCATCGCAGCCGGCGCGGCCAGGGTTGTGCTGGTCGTCGGCGTCGAGCAGATGACGCGCACGCCGCCAGCCGAGATCGGCAAGAACCTCCTGAAGGCGTCGTATCTGCCCGAGGACGGCGAGACTGTCGGCGGCTTTGCCGGCGTGTTCGGCAAGATCGCGCAGAGCTATTTCCAGAAATATGGCGACCAGTCCGACGCGCTGGCGATGATCGCCGCGAAAAACCACAGGAACGGCGTCGCCAACCCTTACGCGCAGATGCGCAAGGATTTTGGTTTCGAGTTCTGCCGCGCCGAGAGCGAGAAGAACCCCTATGTCGCCGGTCCCCTGAAGCGCACCGACTGCTCGCTTGTCTCCGACGGCGCGGCCGCACTGGTGCTCGCCGATTCCGACACCGCAAAGACCATGGGCAAGGCGATCAACTTCCGCGCCACCGCGCATGCGCAGGACTTTTTGCCGATGAGCAAGCGCGACATCCTGCAGTTCGAGGGCTGCACGGTCGCCTGGCAGCGCGCGCTGGAGAAGGCGGGCGTGAAGCTCAGCGATCTGTCCTTTGTCGAGACCCACGACTGCTTCACCGTCGCCGAACTGATCGAATATGAGGCGATGGGTCTCGTGCCGAAGGGGCAGGGCGCCCGCGCCATCAAGGAAGGCTGGACCCAGAAGGACGGCAAGCTGCCGGTCAACCCGTCCGGCGGGTTGAAGGCCAAGGGGCATCCGATCGGCGCAACCGGGGTCTCCATGCATGTGATGACGGCGATGCAGCTTGCGGGCCAGGCGCCCGAGGGCATGCAGCTCCGGGGTCCGCAGCTCGGCGGCATCTTCAACATGGGCGGTGCTGCAGTTGCGAACTACGTCTCGATCCTGGAACCCACGAAGTAGCTGCGGCAAAGTGGCCACACCTCCACTTCTTCACAGGGAACCGGCATCGACCTAAAATGCATGCCGATTTCGTTTCCAGGGCGGAGGCCGCTTGAAAGCGTTGTTGCGAGTTCAGCCGCGGTGGGCGGACGCATTTGCGCTTGGGCTGGTGGCCGTGCTCATCGCTGCGGCTGCTCAGGGTTTGCTGTTCCACTTCGGGATCAGGCTCTACTTTGCGACCTTCCTGCCAGCGGTTTTCTTTGCCGGCTTGCTCGCGGGCGTGCCGGCGGCCGTGCTTGTCGTCGCGGTGACGGTCCCGCTGGTGTGGTGGGCGTTCATCCCGCCTTATTTCGAGTTCATTCCGCTAGCCGCGGCCGACGTCGATGCGATCGCGATGTTCCTGCTTCTCAGCCTGCTTCTGATTTTTCTCGCCGACGGTTGCCGCGCGGCAATTGCGCTCCTGGATGCGCGCACGGCGGCGACTAACCGCTAGGCCGGCCCGCTTTGGGTGGTTCGGCCATGAAGTCTTCGCGCTCCAAAAGCCACGAGATCGCAAAGCCGGAGACCAGCCCCCAGAAGGCCGCGCCGATGTTCAAGAGCGGCATGTCGGCGACCGTGACCAGGAAGGCGACCAGTGCGCCGAGGGAGAAGCGCTCCCTGAAGGCTGTGACGAAGGCCGCCTGCAGGATGCGCAGCATCGCAAGGCCCGCGAGCGTCATGACCAGGGATTTGGGCGCAGCGAGCAGCAGCTTTGTGAAAGTCGGCGCCAGCAGACCAAACGCCAAGGCGAGACAGCCGACGACAAGCCCTGCGATGTAGTGGCGCTTGCGCTCGCCGCTGGAGACGAGGATGGCGTTGGTCGGTCCCGTCAGGCAGGTGCTGATGCCGCCGACGACGGCACTGACGCCAGCACCGATGCCGCAGGCGATGGTCACGGCATCGATCGGCGGGTTGTGACCCGTTGCCTTCAGCACCGCAAAGCCCTGGCCGTTCTGCACCACCAGAACCGTGATCGCGAGCGGCACGACGAGTTCGATCATGGCTGCCGTCGACCAGGCCGGCATCTGCAACACTGGCTTGATCAGCTCAAGGTGCAGCGGCGCGGAACTGTCGAATCGTCCGAGCGCGAAAGTGGCGACCGCGCCGACGACGAGCGCGCCGATGATCGGCGGACAGCGTCGATTTAAGACGGGCAGGGAGCTCAGGAGCAGCCAGACCGCGGCCATCGGGCCCGCGATGGCAATGTCGGCGAACAATGCACGTACGAGGTCGAGGCCGAAGCGCAGAAACACGCCGGCGACCATGCCCATCACGATCGGCATCGGCGCGAGCAGCATCGCGCGCTTCACCCAGCCCGTCGCGCCAAGCATCAGCATCAGTGCGCTGGTCGCATAGTACGCCCCGACAACCTGCGGAAATGTCAGATGCGTCAAGGACTGACCGACCAGGACCGTGCCGGGGATCGTCCAGAAGAAGGCCAGCGGCTGCCGATAGAGCCAGCAGAACAGGATGGTGATCAGGCCATTGATGAAGAAGGCGGCGAAGATCCAGGAGGCGATTTCGTTCTCCGACAGCCCGCCGTTCGAGCCGACCGCGAGAATGATGGCGACGGGCGCGGTGATGGCGAACAGCCAGCCGATGAAGCCGTTCGACAGATAAAGCAAGCCGAAATCGGAAACGATCTGCCGCAGGCCCGGCGGCCGCTCGACCGGCCGTTCGATGTGAGACAGCATGATGGGGCTAGCCCGCGGCCGCACGCATTCGCGGGCTCCTCTGAGCGAAAAGCTGCGGTTGCAGTCTCCCCGTTAATCTCTGAATCACGCGGCGCGGACGAGGGGTGCGCCCTTGCCCCTGACCTCCGCCTCCTCGAATTCGGCAGCCGCAATCGCGCGATCGAGTGCGGCGCGCAACTCTCTCGCCGTCTCGAGCGTCAGCTCGATGCCGGCGCGTGCGCCGGGCTCGAGGTCGGCGTTGATGAAATCGAGCGTGATCACGTCGGCCAGATGCGCGTGGCGGGCGTGATCATAGGCGACCACGGCGTGCGAGAGCGGAAACCACGCGTCCCCCCGCTTGGCCATGCCTTCGGCGCGGGCGATCTCGATGATGGACGTGCACATGTCCCTCTCTCCTATTTCGCAAGATGCTTGCCGAAGAAGGCGAACACCTTGCTCCAGCCGTCCATGCACTGCTCGGGCCGGTAGAGCGGCCGGTGCCAGTAAAAAAAGCCGTGGCCGGCGCCGTCGTAGCGGTGGAATTCGTAGGCCTTGCCGTGCTTCTTGAGTTCGGCCTCATGCTGGTTCACCTGCTCCGGGCTCGGCGCGCGGTCGTCATTGCCGAACAGGCCGAGCAGCGGACAAGAAAGGTCCTTGGTCATGTCGATCGGTGCAACCGGCGTCTTGGCGTTGAGCTCTTCCTTTCCCATCACCACCCGGCCGCCCCACAGCTCGACGCAGGCGTCGACGTCTTTGCGCTGGCAGGCATAGATGAAGGCGTGGCGGCCGCCGGAGCAGGAGCCGAAAATGCCGACCTTGCCGTTGTGATTGGGCTGCGCGCGCATCCACGTCACGGCAGCCTCGGTGTCGCCGACCATCTGGGCGTCGGCAATACCGCCGTCGGCGCGCACTTTTGCGGCGACGTCGTCGGGGTTGCCGTCGCCCGCGCGCTCATAGAGGTTGGCGCAGATCGCAAGATAGCCGTGATGCGCAAAGCGCCGAGTCGTCTCGATGTAGAGCTCGCTCCAGCCGGGCAGGTGATGGACAAGCACCACGCCGGGGAAGGGGCCTGAGCCGGATGGCTTTGCGGTGTAAGCAGTGATCGGCGTGCCCTTGTCGCCGTTGATCGTGACGTTCTCGCAGATCATGCCTCGATAAAATGACATCGTGTTGCTCCCGAATCTTGCTCCCTGAACGTCAGCCTTGGCCGGCTGTTGTCGTGGCGGGCATCAGTATTCGACAATCGGACTTCAAGTGCAACACACGGCGCCGGCGCTTGCCGCTCCGCGCGCGACGAGTGCCGCGAAAATGCGGGTCTGTCATGTGATTGACTACCGGCCCGCCTTGATCTGATCTAATATTCGGCGCCATCAATTGGGAAGAAAATCCATGGCTCCCAGCACTCCCGATCGGCAGGAACGTCCATTGGAAATCGGCAAGACCTTCGACGCCATCGTCGTGGGCGCGGGATTTGCCGGCCTTTACATGCTGCACCGCCTTCGCGGCCAGGGTTTTGCCGTGCGTGTCTTCGAAGCCGGCGGCGGCGTGGGCGGCACCTGGTATTGGAACAGGTATCCGGGCGCGCGCTGTGACGTCGAGAGCATGCAATATTCATTCTCGTTCTCCGACGAGCTCGACCAGCAATGGGACTGGTCGGAGAAATACGCGCCGCAGCCCGAGATCCTGAGCTATGCCAACCACGTCGCCGACCGGTTCGATCTTCGCCGCGACATCGTGTTCGACACCCGCGTCACGAGCGCCACCTTCGACGAGACTGACAAATGCTGGCGGATCGAAACCGATCGCGGCGATCGGGTCACGGCAAAATTCTGCATCATGGCAATCGGCTGCCTGTCGGCGACGAACCATCCCGCCTTCAAAGGCCGCGAGAATTTCTCAGGGCCCATCTATCACACCGGCGAATGGCCGCATGAGGGCGTGGATTTTACCGGGCTTCGCGTCGGCGTCATCGGCACGGGTTCGTCCGCGATCCAGTCCATTCCGATCATCGCGCAGCAGGCATCCGCGCTCACGGTTTTCCAGCGCACGGCTACGTACTCCGTGCCGGCCTGGAACGAGAAGCTGACGGCGGATTATCGAAAGGCCATCAAGGCCGACTATCCCGCGCTGCGCGCCAGGGCGCGAGCGCGGCCGACCGGCTTCTATTTCCCGTTCAACATGAAGCCGGCTTTGGAGGCCTCGGCGGAGGAGCGGGAGCGGCAATATGAGGAGTTCTGGAAACGCGGCGGCCTGCCGTTCCTTGGCGCGTATGGCGACCTTCTGTTCGAGAAGGAAGCCAACGACACGATCGCCGACTTTGCGCGGCGCAAGATACGCAGCATCGTGCGCGATCCCGCAACCGCCGAGCTCCTGTGTCCCGACAACGTCTTCGGCTGCAAGCGTCTGTGTGTCGATACCGGTTATTTCGAGACCTACAACCTTCCCCACGTGAAGCTTGTTGACGTCTCGAAGACACCGATCGAGCGCTTCACGGCGCATGGCATCGAAGTGAACGGCACCGAATATCCGCTCGACGCGATCGTCTGCGCCACGGGTTTTGCGGCCATGACGGGATCGTTCGACAGGATTCGGATCACCGGACGGGACGGACTGACATTGTCCGAGAAATGGCGGGCAGGGCCTCGAACCTATCTTGGCGTGGCGTCTGCGGGCTTTCCCAACTTTTTCATGATCACCGGACCGGGCAGCCCGTCGGTGCTGGCGAGCATGATCCAGGCCATCGAGCAGCACGTCGACTGGATGGTGGACTGTATCGCCCACATGCGCGACATCGGCGCGGCCACCATCGAGCCGATCGAGACGTATGAAGACGAATGGATCGAGCACGTGAACGAGGTCTCGAAAGTCTCGCTCAGGTCGACGTGCAGTTCCTGGTATGTCGGGGGCAATATCCCCGGGCGCCCGCGCGTCTTCATGCCCTATATCGGCGGATTCCCGATCTACGTGCAGAAGTGCAACGAGGTCATGACCAATAGCTTCGAAGGCTTTGCCCTGGAAGGAACGAGCGCAGCCAACGAGCCGCCGCGCGTGCGGCTGACCGAGCGGTGGCGCGTTCCCCTGGACATCGAGGTCATTTCGCCGGCGGCCATCGCGGCAAGGCGCGTGCCCGTCGTCTGATGAGACTGTCTGTCGATTGCAGACATTTGCAACTGGAAAGGTCGATGATGCCGCCGCAACCGTTTGTCCTCCGCATCCCCGATGCCGATATCGCCGATCTCAAGACCCGTCTCGGCCTGACGCGCTTTCCTGACTCCGCCCCCGGCGAGCCATGGGCCTATGGCTCGAGCGTCGACTATGTGCGCGATCTCGTCCAATACTGGAAAGACGTCTTCGTTTGGCGCGAGCAGGAAGCGGCCCTGAACAGGTTTTCGCAGTTCAAGGTGCGATTGCACGATATCGAGTTGCACTATCTGCATGTGAGCGGCGTCGGACCCAATCCGTATCCGCTGCTGCTCATGCATGGCTGGCCGGGCTCGGTGTACGAATTTCTCGACATCATCCCGCGCCTCACCGATCCCGCTCGGTTTGGCGGCGATCCACGGGACGCCTTCACCGTGATCGCGCCGTCGCTGCCGGGCTATGGCCTGTCCTTCAAACCGGGGCAGAAGCGATTCACTGTTCAGGATATGGCGGCGTGCCTGCACGACCTCATGGCCGAGACGCTGGAAATCAGGAAGTTTGCGGTGCAGGGCGGCGACTGGGGCGCCGGCATCGCCTCGGTGATGGGGCAGCGCTATCCGTCGTCGGTTTGCGGAATCCATCTCAATCTGCTGTTTGCACCGCGTGACCCGAAGGCCGGTGCGAGCTCGGCGGAGGAGACGCAGTACCTTGCGAAGCTCGCCCATTGGCTCAAGGAGGAAACCGGCTATCAGCAAATTCAGGGCACCAAACCGCAAACACTCGCCTTTGCGCTGACGGATTCTCCCGCGGGCCTCGCCGCCTGGATCGCGGAGAAGTTCCGGACCTGGTCCGATTGCGACGGAGTCCCTGAGAACGCCATCAGTCGCGACCGGATGCTGGCGAATATCTCGCTGTACTGGTTCACTGGTGCGATCGGATCGTCGTTCTGGCCCTATTACGGTCGTCTGCACGCCCCCGCTTGGCCGATCTCGCCGGCGCAGCCGGTCAAGGTGCCGACAGGCTATGCGGCTTTCCCAAAGGAAATCATCGTGCCGCCGCGCTCGGTCGCCGAGAAAACCTACACCAACATCCAGCGCTGGACTGAAATGAAGAAAGGCGGTCACTTCGCGGCAATGGAGCAGCCGGCAGCGCTTGCCGAAGAGATCCGCCAGTTCTTCCGTCCGCTTCGGTGACGTCGGGCCAGCGCATGATCCGGAAAAGTGTGACGCGCTTTTCCGATGATCATGCTCAATCAAGAAGTCCTCGAGCCCATGGCTCTTGCGAGTGGCCCCGCGGACGCCCGGTTGGCGGATGCTGTCACACTGGCAACAGCTCAGAGGTTCGTTTGCAGTCGCAAGGTTCTCGCCCGCATGACGCCAAATGGGTCTTCGCGGGCGGCGAGCCTGCGATAGGCGGAAAGGTCGTCATGGACCGGTCCTTCACCCCGTCTCACATTTGAACCCGCGCTCGCGTCAAGTGGAATGGATGTGCCAAGGCCCGCATAAACATACTTGTCGCCAAACGCCTTCTTGAGAGCCGCGAAAGTCGGCTCGCCCGTGCAGTGACCCGGGGCAATGTTTTCGACATTGAACCGATCCTTCAAGGCGGTCACGACCTTCGCAATCACATCATCCGGCGCAACGACCAGGTGAAAGCCGCCGGCAATGAGTTTGATCTTCGGGTTGATGGCCGCAGCCGCTTCGACGATGCGTTCGATCCCGGGGTGCGAACAGCCGACGACAAGGACGATCCCATCCGGAGTGTTGACGGCGAGCGATAATTCCTTGAGTTCCTTCGTGCCGGGCGCGTCGGAGACCAGCGCGATCAGCGTAATGCGCGGTGCAATTTCGGTGGTCTGATCGATCAGCTCAAACCGGGCATTTGGCCACGCAGCGCCAAACTTCATGATCTCGGGCGGCTTGCCGCCGTAGTATCGCATGTCCGGCGGAAGTGAATCGTCTTTGCGATAGAAACTGGAGGGCAAGGACGAGCCATAGATGCCAAATCCCTCCTTGGGCGCGTAGATCTTGACCGTTGGATTGGCGTTGAGAACGGCGGCCAGGCCCGCCATGTGATCGGAATGCCGGTGCGAAAGAACGACAAAATCGAGCCTGGTCAGGTCGACGCCCTTTGCCTTCACGTTGGCTGCGAAGATCTCGGCGTTGTCGCCTGTATCGAACAGGATGCGTTTCCCGGCAATTTCGACGAGAGCCGAGAAACCCCAGTCTTTTGTCATCGCGGGATCCGAACCGAACGCATCGTAGAGAATGGTGATCCGGCTCTCAGGTTCGGCCGCCGCTTTTGCCACTGTGATTGTCGTTGCGACGAGGGCGGCAAGGACTGCTGCAGCAAGCTTGAGGTACATGGACGTTCCTCCTACTCGGATACAACCCCTGGAGAACGCTTATAGCCCGATTTCCATGCAACGGCCCATTTGCCTGCCCGGAAAAATCGATTGTCTTTTCCGGGGCGGCAACATTCGCCCTTCAAGCGGGATTTCGTGCCGATCCAATGACTTGGATCGACTGATTTGCCCGACAAGTGAGCAGGGCAAATTGCTGTCAACCCTCCGCGCGAAAAATATTTCGCTTTATCAGAAGCGCAAATCAGTGTCATGGTCCGCCCATCCCGCCCCGATGCGAGGGGCGTTACGCGTCGTCACGAAACGTGGGGCGGGATGCGATGGACGCGAGCGCGCGCGTGACGAACGACGCGGTTGCGGACGGCGAAATCGTATGGT
>Ga0335076_10003522_pt1 | contig 15739 bp, 17 predicted proteins | sample Lox_Sample_25_FD_206717 | JGI IMG/M metagenome (GOLD analysis project Ga0335076, IMG submission 206717) | Soil microbial communities from Loxahatchee National Wildlife Refuge, Florida, United States - Lox_Sample_2.5 | ecosystem: Environmental > Terrestrial > Soil > Wetlands | place: USA...
GCCGCGCAGGCGTGGATGGTCCTCAAGGGCAAGGGCTACACGTCCGTCTACACCCTGCTCGAGGGCCTCGACGCGTGGAAGGAGTCGGTCCTCTTCCCGGTCCTGCCCGCGGGCGCGACCCCCGAGGAGCAGGCGCAGTTCGAGCGCGCCGCGCAGCTCGCCCGGTTCTTCGGTGGCCAGCCGCGCGCGGCCGCGGCGGGGGCCGGCGCGCCACCCTCGGCGGCGCTGCCCGCGGCCCCGAGCCTGCCCGCGGTGGCCGCACCCGCCCTCCCGGGCGGAGGAGCCGCGCCCCCGCCGAGGAAGAAGAAGGAAGGCTGCTGAGCCCCCGGGACGGCTGCGCGGGCAGGGCCCGAGCGAACGGCCGCGGACGCAGCGTCGAGGCCGAATCCTCTCGTTGCGGCGCGGCGTCTCGCGGACTCAGCGCGGGCGCGCCCTTCCCGCCCACAGGGGCAAACCCTGCTCGTCGCGCAGCCGGACGACGTTCTGTCCCTTCTTGACGTCGCGGGCGATCATGACCGTCGCCCCACCAAGGTCGACGACGGACCCGGTCACCTCGAGGGCGTCTCCGCGGGAGAGCTCGACGCCTTCGCGGTCCAGGAACCACGTGGGGCCGAGATGGACCTCCATCACCGTTCCTTCGTTCTGGAGGGAAACATGGGTGCCGCCCGGCTGAGCGCCCCGCGCCGGGGCTACGGTCACCGACGCCACCGTTCCCCGCACGACGGTGACCGTGTCGAGATCGTAGCCGCTGTTCGTGGGCCCGGTGTCGTTCGGGACGCGCCCGGCGTCCGGGCTGGGAGAGGCGCAGCCCGGGCACCCGCCGTGGCAATCGGCACCGTGTGAGCAGGCCGGGCAGCAGTGGTGCTCGGTGCCGCAATGGTCGTGGGCGGCGGCCGGGGCCCCGCCGAGGCAGAGCACGGCGAGAGCGGCCACCGAGAGACGGACGAACGAACGCATGGGATCCTCCGTGATCGACCCGAGAGAGCTTGGAATGAGGGCGAGCCTCGGGCGCGCTGCCCCTCAGTAGTTGAGCGTCGCCTTGGCCTCCAGGCACTCCTGCACGACCCGGGCCGCGGCGATGGGCTTGGCCCCCTCGATCAGCGTCTCCGGCGTGATCCGCCGCTCCTTGATGCACGGGGTGCAGATCAGAAGCTCCCCGCCCTGCTTCAGGAAGCCGTCAACCAGCTCCTTCAGCGGGGGCAACCCGGCGGCGAAGACGTGCTCGTCAGCCCCCTTCATGGCCAGGGTCACCGAGTAACCCTGCAGGATCACCGTCACCTTGACATCCATCACCTGTGCCGCGTTGGCCACGACGAAGGGCAGGGTGGCGCGCTCAGGGTCCTCCGCGCCGTGGGTCGCGATGATCACCATCTTCTCGGCCGGCGTGTCAGCCATCGATGCCTCCTTGTCCGGGCCCTCGCCCGGATCCGTCTCCAGACTCAGGCCGCGGCCTGCACCCCCCCTGCCGCCGCGGCGGCCTTCTGCCGCACGGTGGCCAGGTACACGGCCAGCGGCCGGTACAGCATGTGTGACCACTTCCCGAAGGGCACCTCCACGACGAGGAAGGGCGCGGTGATCGCGAGGTGGACCACGTAGACGACGTAGGTCGCCAGAGGGGCTCCGGCCAGACGAAGCGCGTGGACCAGGATCCCGGTGAGGGTGACCGCCAGGAGCAGCGAGAGGAAGAGCCAGTCGCTGAGCTCCGACGAGCGGTGGATCCGGGCGCGCGCTCGCGCCCGCCCGACCAGGAAGTCGACACTCACGTAGAGGAGCACCGCGGTGGCGTAGTAGCCGAGCAGGCGCGTCGGGTGCAGCACGGAGCGGACATCGTCGGTCTGGAACCAGCGCAGCCCGAAGACGACCAGGCCCAGCATGGTCAGGTAGCCGCTGACGAGGAGCAGGTGCTTGAGCCAGCGCGGGCGCTCCCCCGGGCAGGACCGCCACCGCGGCTGGGTGAGGAAGTGCAGCCCCAGCGTCCACGCTTCGCGCAACCACAGCGACCGCGGCGCGCGGAAGCCGGGGCCGAGGACGAAGCGGCACATGCGCCAGGCGTTGACGAGCAGCAGCGAGCCGAGGCCGGCCGCCACGATCCAGTCGGTGAGCTCGATCCCGGCCACCGGCGCGAAGGTGTTCAGGGCCACGTGGTCGGTCACCACCGGCCCGTGGAAGAGGGCGAAGAGCGCGAGGACGACGGCGGCGACGAGCGCCATGGCCCCGATCTGCCAGCCGGGCGACAGGTAGAAGCGCCGGGCGAGGCCCGTGAAGTCGTAGACCGCGGTGAGATGGCGGCGGGCGGCCATCATGATCCCCGCGGGGTCGGCGTCGCGGGGGCAGCTCTCCGAGCACTCGCCGCAGTAGTAGCAGAGCCACGGCTCGAGCGACGCGGACAGCCTCTCCCGGTTTCCGACCTGGAGGAGATGGACGATGCGCCTCGGGAAAGACTCCCCTTCCGTGGACAGGGCGCAGGTGGCGGTGCAGGTCCCGCAGTTCATGCAGACGCCGACGGCCCCGGCGCCGAAACCGGCGATCTCCCGGCGCAGCCCCGGGTCGAGGCGGGTCGCCATGTCTACCCGACCTCCCTCAGCTGGTAGCGGAAGTAATCCTCGCCCCTGGGCTTGGGGAGCTCCTCGAGGGATCCGTAGCGCCGCATCGCCATCACCCACAACGTGACCTCCCAGCCCGGCGCGCCGAGGGCGGCGGCGAGCTCCGGGATGGTCTTGGGGCCGCTCCGGAGCAGGCCCCGGATGCGGTCCCGGGCGATCATCTCGTCGCGAAGGACCTCGCCGAGCGGTCGGAGGCCCGCGTCCGTCATCGCGCCTCCCTGCCCGCGGCCGCGTCGATCATGGCCATCATCTGCGCGTCACCGTAGCCTTCGAGCTCGATCGCCCCGGCGGCGCAGACGGGAGCGCAGGCGCCACATCCCTTGCACAGCTCGGGGCGCACGGAGGCGATCGCCCGGCCGTCCACCTCCACCTCGGTGATCGCGCCTTCCCACGGGCACGCTCGCGCGCACTCCTCGCACCAGTTGCAGGCCCGCGGATCGACGCGGGCCGCGAGGGGAGGAAGGTCGACGAAGCCCCGGAGCAGCAGCGCCGAGCTCTTGGCCGCGGCGGCGAGCGCGGAGGTCACGCTCTCGGCCAGCGTCTTCGGCCCCTGCGCCGCCCCGGCGATGAACACGCCGTCGATCACCGTCTCGACCGGGCGCAGCTTCGGGTGGATCTCGTTGAAGAAGCCCCCGGCGCCCGCGGGCAGCTTGAGCGCCGCATGGAGCCGCGCGTTCTCCCGGGCGACCATCCCGGTGACGAGCACGACGAGGTCGGCCGGGACCTCGATCGCCTCGCCGCCGGCGAGCTCGTCCCGGGTGCGCACCCGCAGCCTGTCGCCGTCGGCTTCCACCACCGGCGGCTCGGTAGCCGGAAAGCGGAGGAAGACCGAGCCCGCCCGGCCGGCGGCCTCGAACAGCAGCTCGTGCTTGCCGTACGTCCGCATGTCCCGGTAGAGGTGGTACTGGGCGAGCTCCGGATCGATGGCCTGCGCTTGGACGGCGGAGTGCACGGCAGCGGTGCAGCAGTACCGGGAGCAGTAGGGATGGGCGGGCGCGCTGCCGTCGTCCGTCGGCTCCCGGCTTCCCACGCAGTAGATGTAGGCGATGGTCCGGACCCGCCGACCCTCGAAGCGGATCGTGCCGGCTGCCGAGGCGAGCAGCTCCTTGAACTCGGGCAGCGTCAGGACGCCGGGCAGGCCGCGGCCGAGCTCGCCGGCCACCGGGGAGTAGGGATCGAAGCCGGTGGCCACGACGATGGCCCCCACGCGCAGGGAGAGGACCTGCCCTCCCGCCTTCACCTTGACCAGGAAGTCCCCGACGCTGCCCTTCTTCTCGACGACCTCCGCGCCGTTGTAGAGGACGACGTTGTCGCGGCGCCGGATCTCCTCGAGGAGGGAGTCGGCGATCTCGGCCCCCGTTCGGTCCCGGGGGAAGAGCCGACCCCAGGCGCGGATCCGCCCCCCCGCCTCCGCCTCCCGCTCGACCAGGTGGACGGCGAGGCCGACGTCGGCGAGCGCCAGCGCGGCGCGCATCCCCGCCGGTCCCGCCCCGACGACCAGCGCGCTCGGGACGGTCTCGATCCGTATGTCGTCGAGGGGCCGGCCGAGCCGGGCGCGGGCGATGCCGGCCCGGGTCAGGCACTTCGCCTTCTCGGTGACGCCGGGGCGGTGACGGTGGGCCCAGGAGCACTGCTCGCGCAGGTTCACCTGCGTGTACATGTGCGGGTTGAGGCCCGCCCGTCGGGCCATGCCCCGGAACGTCTCCAGGTGCAGCTTGGGCGAGCAGGACGCGACGACCGCGGCGTCGAGCCGCTCGGCCCGGATCGCCGCGACCATCTCCTCCTGGGCGGCGTCCGAGCAGGCGAACTCGAAGGCCCTGGCCGCCGCCACCCCGGCCTCGGCCTCCGCCGCCGCGCGCACCTGGTCGACGTCGACGTGGTCCGAGATGTTGCCCCCGCAACGGCACACGAAGACGCCCAGCCTCCCGGCGCTCATCGCCGCCCCCCGTTTCCGCGCAGGTAGGCGGCGACCTGGGCGGCGGCGGCGTCCGCGTGCAGGATCGTGTCCGGGATGTCGCGGATCCCGGACGCGGTGCCGGCGACGAAGACACCCTCCACGCTGGTGCGGCCGGGCTCGAGGTCCTCGTCGACCTCCCGCACGAACGAGAAGTCGTCGGCCTCGAGGCCGAGGGCGGCCATCGACTGGAGCGCCTCGGGGTTGGCGGTCATCCCGATGGACAGCACCACGAGGTCGTGCTCCGCCCCCTTCGGTCCCGTGCCGGCGGCGATGTCCTCGTAGCGGAGGAGGAGGTTGTCCTCCGCGGCCGGCTCGATCGCGGCCACCCGTCCCTTGACGAAGCGGATGCCCATCCCCCGGGCCTGCTCGTAGAACTCCTCGAAGCCCTTGCCGAACGCGCGGATGTCCAGGTAGTAGAGGGTCACGTCGGCGAGCGGCAGGGCGCCCATCAGCAGCTGTGCCTGCTTGATCGAGTACATGCAGCACACGCGCGAGCACAGCCGGTTGTCGACCGTGCAGTCGCGCGAGCCGGCGCACAGCACGTAGGCGACGTTCGCGGGGGCCTTCCCGTCGGAGGGCCGCAGCACTGCGTTGTAGGGGCGCGTCGGCGAGAGCAGCCGGTCCATCTGCATCGCCGTGATCACGTTCGGGAAACGGCCGAAGCCGTAGGCCGGCTTCCTCCGGGGGTCGAAGAACCGGTAGCCGGTGGCGACGAGCGCCGAGCGCACCTCGATGGTCAGCTCCTCGGCCGGCATGTCGAGGTGGATGGCGTGGGCCGGGCAGGCCGACACGCACTCGCGGCAGGCGGAGCAGACGCCGCAGTCCAGGCACCGGCCCGCGCTCCTCCGCGCCTCCGCCTCGGACAGGGTGGCCTCGATCTCGTCCGTGGACCGGGCCCGCGCCAAGGGGGTGCGCTTCTCCACGCGAACGGGCGGCCGCGTCGTGAAGTCGCGGCGCGCGAGGATGACTTCGGCCGGCACCGCCGGAGGGCGGGAGTCGAAGCGGGCGCCGGGCGCCTCGCCGCGCAGGAAGCGGTCGATGTGGAACGCCGCCCGCTTCCCCTGGGCGATCGCCTCGATGATCATCGAGGGACCGGTGACGGCGTCGCCGCCGGCGAAGACACCCGGCGCCGAGGTGGCGAGGGTCTCGGGGTCAACCCGCACCGTCTCGCCCTTCTCCAGCGCCAGCTCGCCGGCGAACGGCGCCGTGCTGGGCCGCAGCCCGATGGCGACGACGGCCAAGTCGGCCGGCTGGACCTCCTGCGAGCCCGGCACCGGCCGCGGAGAACGCCGGCCGCTGGCGTCGGGCACACCCAGCCTCGTCGAGATCCACTCGACCGCGGAGAGACGGCCGTCCCGACCCAGGAAGCGCGCCGGGCTCTTGAGCTCGTGCAGGTCCACGCCCTCGTCGAGGGCGGCCTGGACTTCCCAGTCGTGGGCCGGCATCTCCGCGCGGCCGCGACGGTAGTAGAGGCCGACGGCGGCGGCGCCCCCGCGCAGGGCCATCCGCGCGGAGTCGATCGCGACATTGCCCCCACCGACGACCGCCACCCGCTTTCCGGAGAGGTCGATGCCGCCCCCGTTCGCGGCCTTCAGGAAGTCCATCGCCCCGATGATCCCGTCGAGCTCGCGGCCCGGCACGTCGAGCGTCTGAGGCTCGAGCGTGCCCACGGCCACGAACGCGGCATCGAAGCCGTGGACCTTCAGTGCTGCGAGGGAGTCGACGCGGACTCCGGTCCGGATATCGACCCCGAGCGCGGTGACGTTGAGGATGTCCCGCTCGAGTATCGGCCGGGGCAGCCGGAACGGGGGGATGCCGTAGCGCAGCATGCCGCCGGGCTCGCGCCCGGACTCGAAGATCGTGACCTCGTGGCCGCGCCGGGCCAGGAAGAAGGCGGCGGCGAGCCCGGCGGGCCCGGAGCCGACGACGGCGACGCGCCGCCCGCTGCGGGGGACCGCGGGCCCGGGCTGGGGTGTGGGGTGCCGGGCGTAGTAGGCGTCGACCATGAACCGCTTGACCGCGCGGATGCCGACGCTTCCCTCGAGTCCGCCGCGGGTGCAGGCCTGCTCGCACGGCGCGTAGCAGGCCCGGCTCAGAACACCCGGGAGGGGTGCGTCTTCGAGGTGGAGGCGGAAGGCCTCCTCGTACTTCCCGCTCCGCACCAGGGACACGTAGCCGTGCGCCTGCACTCCCGCCGGGCAGGCGGACGAGCAGGGGGAGGTCCCCGCCCGCTCTATCGCCGCTCTCTTGGGGATCGCCTGGGGAAACGGGATGCGGATGGCGCGGCCCGCGGCGAGGTCGAAGTTGAAGGGGTCGGCGACGGCGACGGTGCAGACGCGCTCGCACTCGCCGCACCCGGTGCAGGCCGCCGGGTCGACGAAGGTCGGCGAGCGGTGGATGCGGGCCGCGAAGGCCCCGTCCTCCCGGCGCTCGATCCCCTCCACGACGCTGGAGGTGAGGACGGTGAGGTTCGGGTGGTGGGCCGCCGCCGCCATCTTGGGCGTCGAGATGCAGCTCGAGCAGTCGAGGGTCGGGAAGACCTTGCTCAGCAGGATCATCTTCCCGCCGATGCTCGGCTCCTTCTCGACCAGCAGCACCTTCGAGCCCATGTCCCCCAGGGTGAGGGCGGCCTCCATCCCGGCGATGCCGGCGCCGACGACGAGGACGTCGTAGTCCATCCGCCTACAGCTTCTGGAGCGCCGCTCCGAACTGCTTCATGTGGGAGACGAACGACTCCGAGCAGACCGAGCAGACCGCGGCCATCCTGAGGCGCCGCGGGTCGTGGCCGCGCTCGCTCAGCAGTCCCTGGCTCATCTCGACGACCCGGGCGGTCCGGGCCGTGCAGTCGGGCAGCAGCGCGCAGTCCGATCCGTCGGCGGCGACGAAGACACCGTCGAAGCCCGCCTCGAGGGCGTGGAGCACCCACGACGGCTTGATCCCGCTCGAGCACGGCACGCTCAGCACCCTGACCGACGGCGAGTAGTCGAGGTGCGCGCTCCCCGCGAGGTCGATCCCGGGGTCCGAGATGCCGTTGGTCGAGAACACCAGGATCCGGGGCTCGGCCACTACTTGCCCCGCCTGACGAAGACGCGCCAGAAGCCGGCCTCCTCGAGGCTGCCCAGGAACTCGTGCCCGACCTTCCGGGCCCAGAGCGGGATGTCCTCGGCGGTGCCGGCGTCGGAGGACAGCACCTCGAGGATCCCGTTCATCGGCACCTCCGCGATGGCCCTCTTGGCCTCGAGGAGCGGGCCCGGGCAGGCGGTGCCGCGGGCGTCCACGGTGCGGGCGGGTTTGAGGGTCGTGAGCTCGACAGCCATCAGGTCCTCCTCCGTTCGCGACCCGCGCTCATTCGATGGTCACGACGTAGCGCGGGTCGATGTCCTGCGCCACCTCTCCTCGCTGGCGCATCTGGTCCAGGAGGACGGCCCGGATCGTCGCGCAGGCCTGGATGATCCGGCGGTCGGCCAGACTGCAGTAGACGGTCTGGCCCTGCTTGCGGGTCAGCACCAGATGGTGGGACTTCAGGACCGACAGGTGTTGGCTGAGGTTGGGGAGGGGGACGCCGATGGCCTCCGCCATCTCCCCGACGCTCATCTCCTTCTTCCCGAGAAGGGCCAGGATCTTCAGGCGCGTCGCGTTCGAGATCGTCCGGCACAGGTTCGCGTGCAGCTCGAAGACGTCCAGGCCCTTCATCGCGTGTCCATGCCAACTTTCGTACTCATTTAGTTTCGCAATTAATTGACTTCATGTCAAGCACCGTGTCCCGGCTGGCGGGACCAAGCCGGTCGCCATCGCCTCAGCCCTCCGGTCCAGGGTCGCCCCCGAAGCGCCCGTCGTCGCGCGTCGTGGGGGCGGGCGCGCCGTCCACCCAGCCCGCCCGCCCCGTCCACGCGTCGAAGCACGGCACGTAGGGCTTGATGTCGAGGTCCGCGACCTCGAGCGTGCATCCTCGGCGCTCGACGAGGCGCACCACCGAGAGGCCGATCGGAACCGGCCGGGCCGGGGAACGGGTGGCGAGGACGCCGTGGGGCCGATCGTCGAGGTAGGGCGTCACGAGCGGCCGGCAAGCGCCGGCCCGGTCGAGCCAGTAGATCAGCCAGAGGCGGTCGAAGCCCTCGATGTCGGTGAGGGCCTCGCGGTGCTGCCGGTCGACGACCACCTGGCCGCGGGTGCCGTCCGCGAAGACCGGCTGGATCGGCGTCCCGCGGGCTTCCGTCCACGGCGACCGGATCAGGCCGATCGGACGCGCCCGGAACTCCCGCCGGCCCCGCGCCCTCACGACACCCTCCGGGCCGTCGCGCCGGCGATCCCGTCCGACGCCGTTCGTCCGCAGTGTCTCGAGGTGAGGTGGTCGCCTTCCCTGCCCTTCATCGCGGTCCCCCGGCGGCGATTCGTCACTCCCAGGCCGACGGAGGCACGAGCGATGCGCGGACCGCGGTCAGGTTCCAGGTGAAGCCCGGCATCCCTCCCTCGTAGCGGTAGAGCACGTCCTTCTGCCACCCCCCGTCGCGCCACGTGTACCGGCGGACTTCGTTCTGCTCGTCGCTCGCCACGTAGAGCTCGTCGCGGCCGTCCTCGTCGACGTCGGCGAGGAGCGCGGCGTGCTCGAAACCCGACGAGTCGGAGGCGATCCCGTCCCGCGACCACGGGGCGCCGGACGCGCCGGGACGGAGCAGCCAGAGGCCCGCCTTGGCCGTGGAGGCCACGATCTCGCGCCGCCCGTCGCCGTCCGCGTCCCCGGCGGTGAGGCAGCGGCAGAGCCGGTCGGGGAGGACGGCGATCGTCTCCCCTCGGGCCGGCAGGGGGCCCGCCCGGTACCGGCGCACTTCCACGGAGCCGCCGCTCACCGCCTCCACGGAGGCGTAGAGCTCGTCCTTGCCGTCTCCGTCCATGTCGGCGACCAGGATCTCCTTGGCGTGACGATCGCCGAGATCGGCGAAGAGCACGCGCCCCTCCCCGCGGGCCGGTACGTAGCGCACGATCGAGCCGGGCTGCGGCGTGCCGTCGAGCCGGTTGGGGAGGCTCGGCGTCGCGTACACCTCGCGCACGCCGTCGCCGTCGAGGTCGCCCACCTCGATCTCGTGCACGAAGGTGTTCGGCTGGCGGTCGAGCTCCTTCACCGAGTAGCCGCCCCTGCCGTCCGGCCGCACCATGGCCACCACGCCCTGGTCGTGGGTGCCGACCACGATCGTGGCGACGCCGTCACCGAGGACGTCCGCGACCTCGGCGTCCCGGAGCCGGGAGAAGGGGCCCCCGAAGTCGGCCTTCCACAGCAGCTGCGTCTCCCTCCCCGGCCGCCACAGCTTCAGCGCCGCCGCCGTGCCTCCCACGGTCAGGAGGCCGCAGTCCCCGGGCGCCGGGCAGTACTCCAGCACCTTGTGGAAGACGTTGCTCTCGGGATCGACCAGCGTCCCGTGGCGCCAGGCCCCCCGGCGAGGAGCGAGGAACCCGGCGGTGGCCGCGCCCGGGACCTGCCGGCCCGCGGCGTCCTTCGAGAAGACGGCGAGGCCGAGGGCGAGAACCCGGCCGCACGACGGCGCCCGACGGCAGTCGGCCAGACCCAGACCGGCCCCGGCGGCGAGCAGGACGGCGAGCGCGCGACGCATGGAACACCTCCCTTCCGGTCTACCTCCGGGGATGACGGACCCCCGCCCCGCCGCGCGGCCCGGCATCGGTCCGGCGGAACGCCTCACTGCGGCAGTCGGGACAACCCTCCGGGCGGCCGGTGCCGAAGGGGAGCGACCACTCGTGCCGGCACGCCTCGCAGCGGAACCGGCGCTCCCCCACGAACGCCACCGCCCCCCCCCCGATACGCAGCGCCCGGCCCCGGACGAGCGCTTCCGCGACCTTCCGGCGCGCGACCTCGACCACGCGCGCGAACGTCGGCCGCGAGACGCCCATCCGTGCCGCGGCGTCGTCCTGGTAGAGGCCCTCGAGGTCGGCCAGGCGCAGGGCCTCGAGCTCGTCCACGCTCAGGGCCACCTCCTCGAGGCGGGTCATCGGGATGCCGGCGGGCTTGAAGTAGGAGCAGCGCGGAGGTGCGGCGACGCGCCGTGGGCAGGGAGGCCGGGGCATCTCAGCCTCCGATCCCGGGATCGAGGGCTGCCACCACCACGGCCCCGACCGCGAGGGCGATCATCGCCACTCTGCGGGGATGATCCAGGCGAGCGTGCTCAAGAGCCCGTTCCTTCCGCCCCTCGACAAGGCCGGCACCGTCCTCTATAATGAGCATATGTTCGGAATAGTCAAGCCCCCTGCCGGTCGGGGGCCTCAGAGGAGGACGAGACGATGAGGATCTGCATCCCCACCCACGGAGACGAAGGGCTCGATGCCGCGGTGGCCGGCCACCTGGGCCGCGCCCCGTTTCTCACTCTGGTCGACACCGAGAGCGGCGAGGTCGCGGTGCTGGCCAACGCCCCGCACGGCGAGGGGCACTGCCACCCGACCCGGCCCCTCGAGGGCCGTGGGGTGGAGGCCGTCCTCTGCTCGGGAGCGGGACGGCGTGCGGTGGCCGCGCTCGAGGAGGCCGGCATCCAGGTCCTGGTGACCGAGGCCCAGCGCGTCGACGAGGCGGTCCACGCGCTTCGGGCCGGCTCCGTCCGCCGGCTCGGCGTGAGCGGGGCGTGCGGGGGGCACGCCGGCGGCGGTTGCCACCACTGAGGTCGGCCACGGGAAGGGCACGCGAGCCCGTCGCGACCAGGAGCTCTCCGACCGCCCCGCGGCCGGCACTCGCCAATGATCGTTCGAGGATGGAGCGACGAGCCGCCGCGTGAGCGTGGGGCGCTGGCGCGGCGGCCGCATGCCGAAGAGGGGTGAGGATGTCACGGGTCTCGGAGGAGGACGATCGAGGCGCGAGCGAGGCCCGTCTGGATGCGGCGGTCGAGGGCGTGAGCGCGGCCTTCGCCTCGATCGGCCGGGTCTTCCTGTGCCTCGACGCGGAGTTCCGGGTCGTGCATGCGTCCTCGCTCCTCGACCAGATGGTCCGTGCGGGCGCGGCGGCGTTCGCTCGCGCGAGGCCAGCCGCGGAGCTGCTCGGCGAGGAGCTCTTCGGCACGACCGGTACCTTGCGCCAGCTCCTGGCCGCCGGCGAGAGACGTGAAGGCTGGCGCGCGACGCTGACCGTCGGCAGGGGCAGCGACCGCCTCGTGTCCCTCACTGCGGCGCCCTTCTGTTCGGGCGAGAGCAGCGTCTGCGACCCCCGCGTGGCCTACATCGTCGTGCTGAGGCCCGCCGAAGAGGACGAGGCTGCAGCCGGGGGCGCGCCGCTTCCCGGCCTGATCGCGCGATCGCCGGCGATGGAGCGCATCTTCCGGCTGGTCGAGAACCTCGAAGACAGCGAGGCGACCGTGCTGCTCACCGGCGAGAGCGGGACGGGGAAGGAGGTCCTGGCGCGGGCGATCCACGCGCGCTCACCCCGCCGCAACGGTCCCCTGATCGCGGTCAACTGTGGCGCCCTGCCCGGCGAGCTGTTGGAGAGCGAGCTCTTCGGCCACGTGCGCGGGGCCTTTACCAGCGCGGTCAGGGACCGCGTCGGGCGCTTCGAGCTGGCCGACGGCGGGACGCTTTTCCTCGACGAGATCGGCGACGTGCCGTTGCCGCTGCAGGTGAAGCTGCTCCGCGTGCTGCAGGAACGGACCTTCGAGCGCCTCGGCGAGAGCCAGAGCCGCCGCAGCGACGCGCGGATCATCGCGGCGACGAACATCGACCTGCGCCGCGCGGTACAGGACGGCCGCTTCCGCGAGGACCTCTTCTACCGTCTGCGCGTCGTCCCCATCGAGATCCCGCCGCTGCGGCGGCGGCGTGAGGACATCGAACCGCTCGCCGCGCACCTGCTCGCGCGCGTCGCGGCGCGTCGCGGACGCGCGCTGCGCTTCTCGCCCGACGCGCTGCGGCTCCTGCTCGGCTACGGCTGGCCGGGCAACGTGCGCGAGCTCGAGAACGCGCTCGAGTACGCGGTTGCCGTGTGCAAGGGGCAGACGATCCTCCCCGAGGATCTGCCTCTCGAGCTGGAGGAGAGCACTCCGGGCCCGAGCCCGAGCCCCACGGCGGGGCTCCCGGCCGGCCCATCCTCTAGCGATGCGGAGACGCTCCGGCAGGCCCTGATCGAGCACCAGTGGCACCGGGAGAGCGCCGCGCGTGCCCTCGGCATCAGCCGCGCGACCCTGTGGCGCCGGATGCGAGAAGCCGGACTCTACCCTCGTCGCTGAGCGTTTCCGTTGCGACAATAGGTCGCAACGTCTCAGGCGGCTCGTGCCTGCGGCCGGTCCCAAGGCGCTGAAAACACAGGGAGCCCTCCCGCCCGGACGATGGCACGGGCTTCGCTCCTGCAGACGGCGTGAGGTCCCCCGATCCCGTGGGACAGCCGTTGATTTCCGGGGTGGCACTCCCCCCAGGCCGTCCTTGGAGTTGGCCAGCATGAGGAAGATCCTCGCCGGCGTTGGCGCGTTCCTGCTGCTCCTGGCGCTTGCTTCCGCTTCCCTCGTTCGCAGGGACGTGGAGCCGCCGCTCACGGAGAGCCTGCACCGCCGCTTCGCGCGCAAAGCAGCGCCGTCGGTCGATCACAGCCGCTTCGCCCAGCTGCAGCGGAAGTTCGCCTCCCCCCAGCAGGTGACCGAGGCCTGCGTCTTCTGCCACAACGGCCGGGCCAAGGAGGTGATGGCCTCCTCCCACTGGAACTGGGAGCGCGCGGAGTACATCCCGGGCCGGGGCGTGCGCTACGTCGGCAAGAAGAACCTCCTCAACAACTTCTGCATCGGCGTCGCGGGCAGCCACCAGAGCTGCGACAGGTGCCACATCGGCTACGGCTGGAGCGACGCGGGCTTCGACTTCGGCGACGCGCGCAACGTCGACTGCCTCGTCTGCCACGACAACACCTCGACGTACGTGAAGGCGAGCGGCGGGGCGGGGAACCCCGACCCGAAGGTCGATCTCTCGAACGTGGCGCGGCACGTGGGCCGCCCGCAGCGCGCCAATTGCGGCACCTGCCACTTCTTCAGCGGCGGCGGCAACAACGTCAAGCACGGCGACCTCGAGCAGGCGCTCTTCGACACGACGCGCGAGGTGGACGTCCACATGGGCTCGGACGGCGCCGACATGTCGTGCGTCGACTGCCACACCGCGGAGAAGCACCAGCTCAAGGGCAAGCTCTACTCGATCTCCTCGATGAACCGCAACCGCGTGCTCTGCGAAGACTGCCACGCCGCGGCGCCCCACGCGGACGGCCGTCTCAACGAGCACACCCTCAAGGTGGCCTGCCAGTCCTGCCACATCCCGACCTACGCCAAGGTGAACTCGACGAAGCTGCGCTGGGACTGGTCCACGGCCGGGCGGCTGCGCGACGGCAAGCCGTACGAGGAGAAGGACGCGCTGGGCGACGACGTCTACATGTCGATCAAGGGCTCGTTCCGCTGGGGCCGCAACCTGCAGCCCGAGTACGCCTGGTTCGACGGCACGGCCAGTCACTACCTGATCGGCGACCGCGTCGGGAAGACGCCCGTCGAGATCAACCACCTCTACGGCAGCTACGCCGACCCGGACTCGAAGGTCGTGCCGGTCAAGGTCCACCGCGCCCGGCAGCCCTTCGACGAGGGCAACCGCCTGCTCGTCCAGCCGAAGCTCGCCGGCACGCACGACGGCGACGGGGCGTTCTGGAGGGACTTCGACTGGCAGCGCTCGGCGAGCGAGGGCATGAAGCTCGTGGGGCTGCCGTACAGCGGCAAGCTCGGCTTCGTGGAGACCGAGATGACCTGGCCGATCAACCACATGGTGGCGCCCAAGGGCCAGGCCGTCGGCTGCGCCGAGTGCCACACCCGCGAGGGCTCGCGGCTCGCCGGCCTCACGGACTTCTACCTGCCGGGGCGCGACCGCAACCGCTGGGTCGACGGGCTCGGATCGCTGGTGATCGGCCTCGCGCTCCTCGGCGCCTCTTCGCACGCCGGGGCCCGAGTCTTCGCCTGCCGGCGCGTCGCCGAAAGGAGCCGCTGATGGAGCGCGAATACGTCTACAAGGCCTTCGAGCGCTTCTGGCACTGGACCCAGGCGCTGCTCATCCTGTTCCTCGCCCTCACGGGCTTCGAGATCCACGGCTCGCTCGGCTTCTTCGGCTTCGAGCAGGCGGTGCGCTACCACAGCGTCGCGGCCCTTTCGCTTCTCGTGCTCGTGGCCTTCGCGGCGTTCTGGCACCTGACCACGGGCGAGTGGCGCCAGTACCTGCCGACCGCCGAGAACCTCCGCGCGCAGGCCGAGTACTACGTCGTGGGGATCTTCCGCGACGCTCCCCACCCGACCCGCAAGACCGCGCTCAGCAAGCTCAACCCGCTGCAACGGATCGTCTACCTCGCCCTCAAGGTCCTGGTGATCCCGGTGATCGCCACCACGGGGCTACTCTACATGTTCTACCGCTACCCGCAGCGCCACGGCATCGATGCCCTCAACGTGAGCGGCCTCGCGACGATCGCCGTCGTGCACACGGCGGCAGCGTTCCTGCTCGTGGCCTTCCTTGTGGGCCACCTCTACCTGATCACCACCGGCACGACGCCCCTCTCGAACCTGAAGGCGATGATCACCGGCTGGGAGGAGCTCGAGCCCAGGCGGCACGGCGAGCCGGCCCTCCCCGCCCGCCCGCCGGAACCCGGCGCCCAGGAGGTCACGGCATGACGAAGCCCTACATGAACCCGTATCTCGCGGGCCTCCTGCTCGGCCTCGTGCTGCTCGGCGCCATCGTGATCAGCGGCCGGGGGCTCGGCGCGAGCGGCGCCATCAAGAGTGCCGTGATCGCGGGGGTGGAGACGGTGGCTCCGGCGCACGCGGCGCGCGCTCCCTTCTACTCCGAGTACGCCGAGGAGCACGCCGGCAACCCGCTCAAGCAGTGGCTGGTCTTCGAGGTGATCGGGGTGCTGATCGGCGGCTTCCTCTCCGGCCTCGTCTCGGGTCGCCTCACCTGGGCGATGGAGAAGGGACCCCGCATCGGAGGCGGCAGCCGCCTCGCCTTCGCCCTGCTCGGAGGCGCCCTGTTCGGGATCGGCGCGCAGTTCGCGCGCGGCTGCACGAGCGGGGCGGCGCTCAGCGGGATGGCGGTCCTCGCCACGGCCGGCTTCGTCACGATGCTGGCCATCTTCGGCACGGGATACGCCGCCGCGTTCTTCTTCCGCCGGCTCTGGGTGTAGGGACATGGCACCTCT
>Ga0335076_10003523_pt1 | contig 15736 bp, 13 predicted proteins | sample Lox_Sample_25_FD_206717 | JGI IMG/M metagenome (GOLD analysis project Ga0335076, IMG submission 206717) | Soil microbial communities from Loxahatchee National Wildlife Refuge, Florida, United States - Lox_Sample_2.5 | ecosystem: Environmental > Terrestrial > Soil > Wetlands | place: USA...
GTTCTGGATCGGCTATTTCGCTTGTAAATTCTCGCGTACCGCCTTTTTGTTCGGAACAGACGGTTTCACCTTGGTAGCCAGAGACGGGCGTACCTGGAAACCGCGCGTCAAAAAGCTGTTCTGGCCCTTTTTGTATCGTCTAGCCGACCAGGCAATCGTCGTTTCGTCTCCTGGGCGGGATTTGATGCGCTCGCTGCATGTCCCTGACGATCACATTTCAATTATCCCCAACGCCGTAGATAACGACTGGTGGATCGCCCAGGCCGCTCAGGTCGACCGCCGCGCCGTCCGGGCGTCCTGGGGCGCTAATGATCAAACTGTTGTTGTGCTGTTCTGTGGGAAATTGCAGCCGTGGAAACGGCCTGAGGATCTTCTTCGTGCTTTCGCTGCAGCGGACCAGCCAAACTCCTTGCTGGTCATTGCGGCTGAGGGACCTCTTCGCCAGGATGTCGAAGCCGAAGCCATACGCTTGAAGATCTCAGACCGTGTGCGTTTCCTTGGCTTCGTCAACCAGACTCAGCTTCCTTCCGTCTATGTGGGATCGAATCTGCTCGTGCTGCCTTCGGATTACGACGCATTTGGCTTGGTAATCAACGAAGCATATTGCTGCGGCTGTCCGGCAGTGGTGAGTGACATGGTGGGCGCTGCAGGGGATTTGGTGGCATCGATCAGTCCGGATCTGGTTTACCCTTGTGGCGATGTTCCGGCGCTCACTCAGATTCTGGTGAGACTGATGCGCAATCCTGATCGGTTGCGTGCTCTCGGCCGCGCGGCATTCGAACGCATCGAGAGTTGGTCACTTCGCGATACTGTAACGGGGACGGTGGAGGCGGTTCGCTCGGCCGTCGCGCATCTCCGGTCCTAATGGCTCGCGCCGAAGCTGGTTGTGAGTTCCTTCGCTCTGGGCTGTTTCGCTGGCCGCGCCGCGATGTGCGCCGCTGTTGGGAGTTATCGATTGAGACTCGAGGCATCTGCTTGTTCTGGTGATTGTCCGTGAGAACGCTGGATACACTGCCATCTCTGCGCAATTCCCGCAACCCGGTTGTGGCTGTCGGCATATTCGTCGTGGTCATCATCGCCGCTTATCAGGCGGCCCAAGTCGTGCTGTCCGGCGACTTCAGCGCGTTCGCGTATCTCGCTCTGGGAGTCGTGGCGGTTGCTTTTTCCGTCATGATTCTGAACGACTGGCATAAAGGACTGTATATCTTCATTGCTTGGATTTTGTTTGAGGACTTCGCGCGAAAATTCCTCGGCAACAACATGGCCATTTATTTCGCCAAAGACTTCCTGGTTTTGCTGCTGTATGCCTCGTTCTACCGGGCGCGCTTGAGCAAAAAGTATCCTCGGTTTCGGGTGCCGTTTGGGTTGGCTTTAGGCGCGTTCTTCTGGTTCTGCTTGCTCCAGGTATTCAATCCGGCGTCGACGAGCGTCTATTTTGGCATTCTAGGTATGAAAATTTGGTTCCTCTATGTTCCGCTTATGTATATCGGCTACGCGTTCATTGAGTCGGAGCAAGATTTACAACGCTTGATTTGGTTCACGTCCGTGCTCTGCTTGATTGTGGCGGGTCTAGGGCTGGCACAATCGATCATCGGTCCCAAGTTTCTGAACCCCACGGTAATTCAGGAGGACATCCGGGATATGAGCACGCTTTACAGGATCGCTCCGATTTCCGGTGTGCTCGCTTATCGCCCAACTTCTGTGTTTGTCAGCGCAGGCCGTTTCCAGGATTTTTTGATTGTCTCTTGGGCCATATGCTTGGGTTTCTGTGGTTATGTTCTGCTTCGTACTAAGAAACACCGCTTTCTAGTATTCGCCACGGCCGGGACCATCGCTGCGGCTTCCGTCATGAGCGCCTCCCGAGGCGTTTTCATGTGGAACTCCGGCATTGCCCTCGTCGTTGCCGCCGGTTTTCTTTGGGGCGCGCCTTGGCGGCAGCGCGAGGTTCTGCGCGTACTGCGCGCTATCCAGAGAATGGCTCTGGTTTCAGGCATCGCCATCCTTTTGCTGCTTACCCTGGCGCCCGAGCAGATTGGTTCAAGGCTCGCCATCTACTCAGAAACGCTCATGCCGAACAGCCCGAGCAGCGAAATCGTAACCCGTACGAAAACATACCCACTGCGAAATATGGAGAAGGCCTTCGCACATCCGCGATGGCCATATGGATACGGAACCGGAACATGCACGCTTGGCATTCAGTACGTTGCGCGTATCTTCCACGTCGCACCGATGCCCATCGGAGTGGAAGGCGGATATGGCAACATTTTGATCGAACTGGGAATTGTAGGCTTGGTGCTATGGATTGTGCTGGGAACCGCGGTTTCCTTCTGTGCCTGGAAAGTCGTTTTGGAGCTCAAAGGCACGCCATGGTTTCCCGTGAGCTTCGTGATCTTTCTTTTTTCTGTCCTTCTTTTTTTTCCGATGACCTTTGTGAGTTCCGCCTACCAAGACTACCTGACCAACGCGTTATTCTGGCTGTTTACGGGACTAATCTACAAGCTGAAACAGTTTCCCAAGGCTTACGCACTCGACGTGGCCCCCCAGGTCTGAGATGCGGCTTGCCGTTGTCTCGCCCTTCCTCGATAGATTCCACGGTACCGAACGTTGCATCCTCGAACAAATCGAGCGCTTTGCCCGCGATTATCAGTGGCGCATCCACCTCTATTCTCAATCGGTTTCCGGCGTAAACACTCAGCCTCCGCCTTCGCCTTCCAGCGAAGATTCCCCCGGCACAATCGTATGGCATAAAGTTCCCAAGCTGCCCGGCCCTCACGTGTTCAACTTCTGCTTTTGGTTCTTGATGAATTCCTGGCAGCGCTATCGCTATCGCCGTTCCAGAGAAACTCAACCCGATCTCGTTTACTCGCCGGGCGTGAATTGTCTGGATGCCGATGTCATTGTCGTCCACATCGTATTCCATGCCTTTTACCGTCGTGTCCGTCCGGAGCTCCGGCTGAAAGCCGTACCCCTCCACTTATGGCCGCTCATCATTCATCGCAGGATGTACTACCGCCTCCTTATGTATCTGGAGAACAAGCTCTACTGCGATCCGGCCATCCATTTGATCGCTGTCTCGTCTCTCCTGGCTTCCCAGTTGAAGCAGTATTTTCAGCGTCAAGACGTCGTTGTCATCCCGAATGCTGTAGATTCTTCCAAATTCACTTCGGAAGCGCGACAACTCCAACGCAGCCTTTCCCGCCGCTCTTTTTCCTACTCTGATTCCGATTTTGTGCTGTTGCTGATTGGCAATGATTGGAAAACGAAAGGCCTTCCCGCGCTTTTGAAAGCGGTTGGAAAATTGCATGATCTCCCGCTGCAAGTATTGGTTGTCGGCGCGGACGATCCCGGACTCTATGCTTCTCTGCTGTCTGAACTCAAATTGCGCGATACGGTGCGCTTCGAGCGACCGGACCCTGACGTCCTGAAGTTTTATGCCGCGGCCGACGTTTACGTGGCTCCTTCATTGGAGGATTCTTTTAATCTGCCCATCATTGAGGCCATGTCCTGTGCATTGCCGGTCATTGCCAGCGTCTTTGCGGGAGCCAGTGAACTGATTTGCGATGGGGAGACAGGATATACGCTAAAAGATCCGCAGGACGACATCCTTCTTGCTCACTTGATCCGCAAGATTTACGCAAATTCTTCTTTACGGGTTCAGATCGGGCATGCCGCCACAGATTTTGTGCGCGCTCATTGTGGATGGGATGCTAACGTTGCGGCTACCCGGCAGGTACTCGATCAGGTTCTACAACAAAAGCAGAAACGATGACGAGTGAGCCATCGACCCTTATGGCATACCGAAGGAACCAACCCTATCTATTTTTGTTTTCGAGGATCGCTTTTCGGGTCGCCTTTAGCGTGAACTCCAACGTCTCTTTGGGGATATTCGTAATGAATGGCTCGATGAGCCAGCCCAGCCCCGTTGGGATGTCGCGCGTCAACGTGACCACCTGATTCTGCACGTACACCCCGCCGTCCCGCTCTTCCATCCGCCACCACGTCTCCATTCTCCACAGAAACCCGTCGTCCTCCCCCGGAGTGCGTTCCTTTTCCTTTGACGTGCCGGGGTCATCTACCTGCGCGATGCGTATTGCGGAACTGCGGCTATGCGCTCTGGTTGCAGAGTCGCGAAAGTAGCTGATGTCGTGTTCGGTGTTCAAAACTACGGTCACAACTTTGTGCCGCCGAAAACGAAGAAACACTCGATAGTGATCTCCATTGTGCGACTCAATTCGTGCCGCCTCCACGTCTGGCGCATAATAGGTCGCTTGCCGGTTATAGTCTTCGAGAACTTTCAGCACATCGTCAACCTTCACACCCGGTATAAAGACGATTCCCTCCCAGTCGTGAATCATTCCTCCTACGACCGTCAAGTTACCGCCACTGGAATTCACGCTCAGTCGACGCAGTTCGATGCCCCCACCGTGCAATTGGGCGATGGCCTCGCTCCGGTCTTTTTCGGATAGTCCGTCGATCCAAAGGAATGCGCTCTGGCGCGTCGTTTCCGCGTTTTGAGTTTCGGTCTTCGCCACGTACGCGTCGAAACTCTTAATGGTGGCCGCCCTCAGCGATGCAAACGTGTAGCTCTGGGCCGTGGCAGCTGCCGCCATTAGACTGAACAGTGCCGCCATTGAACTCAGCAGCTTGCCGTTGGAGGGCAAAACTCTCATCTGACGCCTGGATGGGCAGGCACTTGCCCGGCACAAACCCATAAGATTCGCGTATACAATGCGTTCCAGCTCATACTCAGAATGGATGCAGGAAGCGTGCCGAGTGGTGCTGGTGGGTAGCGCGGGGAAGCGGGAAGAACTCTGGCGGGTTGGGTGGTCGCACACGGCCCCTCGCGGAACCGTTGTCCCCGCGCGGCCCCCAACCCGTCGGAGCTTAGAATGCGGGTGCCCTTCGCATTCCTCAATGGGCCGATGGCCCTAACTGCGGCGGTACGTGGGTCTTGGTACCAGTGGGGCACCAAGACCGAATCGATCGTTATAGTTACTTCTTCGGCAATTCGCCGCCCAGTGCGGTGTTCCCATTCATTAAACGCAGCGTGATCTCTTTGGTTTGCCCTTTGCGCAAAGGAATGTTCTTCTTCCAATCCGAATAGGCGCCGTTGGATGTGGCGCGAATATCGTACGAATCTTGTTTCAATCCGGTAACCACATAGTGCCCCTTTGCGTCGCTGTGCACAATTCGTGGATGTATCCCGGCCGACGATTGACACGTTACCGCAGCCGCTGCCACAGGTTTCCCTTTGGCATCCAGGACCATGCCTTTGATCGTCGCAGCGGATTTGCTCGAGGACGATTGTCCCGCAGCCATGGAAGTAGCGAGCAGCAAGATGGTCGGGCACATGAGCAGTACGATTTTGCGGTTCATGGGTGCGTGCTCCAGTAAACGCAACTTAGTGTAAATCGGAATTAACAGACCGAGTGTCCCCTCCTGTTTTTATACGCGTAAGGAAAACTGGTACACCGGACAGGTTCCTGCTTCGGCAGGCAAGCTACGGGAGTTTCAAGTCGGCAGAGTACACGTCAACCTCAATCCAAGAAAAACTGATGCCTAGGGCTATTGCCTGTGCCATCATAGAGAGACCCCGGCCAATTGGGCTGTATTCTCGTGCGAACCGATCGCGTCAATAAGGGCGACTCGCCGCTTCTTTCCTTGATGTTGGCAACTCTAGCGCAGTCGTCGGACCGATTTTGGCGGGACGCACTCGGCAGCTTCTGACCGCATACTCGGTCGCGCTTTTCCTCGCGGTTGTTTTGACGCGCCTTTGGCGGTCGGCAGTTTGCATACCAGGGAGGATTTCATTCGCACGACGCTAAAACTCGTCATCCCGCTCGCAATCAGCGTCATCAGCGTTTCCCTGCTCTACGGCTTTTACCAAGTTCGCCTTGAACAGCGAAATCTCCGCAACGATCTTTCCCGGCGGTCCGCAGCCCTGGCCGAAGAGCTGCAGGAAGATCTGGAATCTTCTCCCACCCGCGCGACCGACAAGAATTTAGGCCGTTTCGTGGAACGCTACGGCCAACGGGAGCATTTACTCGGCGTGCTCGTTTACGACAGCGCCGGCCGAACGGTAGCGGCAACTTATGGCGCTTCGGCCATTCCAACCTCCGCACCTGACGTCGCGGCGCAGGCTTCCAAAACCAATACGGGTTCTGGCCGCTTCCAGGATTTCAATGGACAGCCCATCCACCTCTACGCTGTGCCGTTGCATCGCGCGTCTGAGGTTATGGGCAGCGTGCTGGTCGTCTACGATGCCACTTACATTCAAACGCGGGTCTTTCACGCAATTCGCGACTCACTGCTGAGCACCTTAATCCAAACCCTTCTGATTACCGGTCTGGCCCTCTTTCTCGTTCGCTCTGCGTTCACGTCCCCACTGGCAAATACCGCCAAGTGGCTGCGGCATTTGCGTGCAGACCCAAGCGATGTGCCGGTCGCGCCTCTGCAAGGAGAGATATTCGACCAGATACACGCGGAGGCTCGTCGCCTGGCGCGCGATTTGACCTCGGCTCGAGCAGCGGCACAAGAAGAAGCTCAGCTTAGGGAATCCCAACTCTCGCAGTGGACGGCCGAAAGGTTACGCGTAAGCCTGCAATCCAAGCTGCAGGGCGATGCGCTTTTCGTGGTTTCTAATCGCGAACCGTATATGCATGTCTTCGATGACAAGGACCATTCCATCCGCGTTTTGGTGCCTGCCAGCGGTTTGGTCACCGCCTTGGAACCTGTGCTCCAGGCCTGTCACGGAACCTGGGTTGCCAACGGCTCTGGAAATGCCGACCGCGAGGTCGTGAACGCCCGCGATCAATTGCGCGTTCCGCCGCACCATCCCACCTACACGTTGCGGCGTGTCTGGCTCTCTCAAGAGGAAGATCGCGGCTACTACCAAGGATTTGCCAATGAGGGCTTGTGGCCCCTCTGCCACATTGCTCACACTCGTCCGCTCTTCCGCCCGGGCGATTGGATGTACTACCAGCGTATCAATCGCAGGTTTGCGGATTCCGTCTTGGAAGAAATGGAAGGAACCCAATCGCCAGTGCTTCTGGTGCAGGACTACCATTTCGCCTTGCTGGCGCAAATGGTGAAGGAAACTCGGCCCGATGTGCGCGTCGCCGTGTTCTGGCACATACCCTGGCCCAATGCCGAAGCCTTCGGAATTTGTCCCTGGCAGCGCGAATTGGTCGACGGTCTGCTCGGTGCGGATCTGGTTGGCTTCCACATTCAAACCCACTGCAACAATTTCCTGCAGACCGTGGACCGCGCCGTCGAAGCTCTCACGGACTGGGACCGGTTTGAAGTGAGCCGCCGCGGCCATGTTACCCGTGTGCGGCCCTATCCCATCAGCGTAGCTTTCCCTCAGGAAAATCCGGCCGGTCAGGTCATCCGCATTACTGGCGAAGGTCGCAGTGCCTTATTCGCCGAATTGGGTGTTGAAGCTTCATTGCTCGGTATCGGTGTAGATCGCCTCGACTACACCAAAGGAATTGTGGAGCGCCTCCGCGGAGTCGAACGCTTCCTGGAGCTGTATCCCACATATCAACGGCGTTTCACCTTCGTCCAGATTGGCGCTCCCAGCCGGACGGACATTCCTCGATACCAGCAATTCTTGGATGAGGTGACCGCCGAAGCGGATCGCATCAACGCCAGATTCCAGGCCGGCCGATGGAAACCCATCGTGCTGGTGAAACGCCATCACTCCCATGAAGAAATTGACCGGTATTTCCGGGCTGCCTCCGTTTGCCTGGTGACCTCGTTACATGATGGTATGAACCTCGTCGCTAAAGAATTCGTTGCGGCCCGCGATGACAACCGCGGCGCTCTGATCCTAAGCACCTTCACTGGCGCTGCCCGCGAATTAGGGGATGCCCTTCTCGTGAATCCCTACGACGTGGACCAAATGGCGAACGCCATCTATCAGTCCCTTGAGTTCAATGAGGAAGAACAAGCGGTGCGTATGAGCCGCATGCGCAAGATCGTTTACGAGCGCAATGTGTACCGTTGGGCCGCCAGTCTTTTATCGGATCTGACAGAGATTCGTGTACCCAGCCAGGAACAAAAGAGCGCGGTCGCGCGGGCGTCGTAGACAAATTTCTTTTGCTAGGGAACTCTCAATTTCACCAGGGAATGCTCCAAATCGGCAATTAAATCGTCTGTCGCTTCCAGTCCGATATTCAGACGCACAATTCGGTGCTCGTACGGAGGACGGCCAGGAATTCTGCCGATATCGTAGGCCACTGCGAGGCTTGTAACTCCACCCCAGCTGTACCCCACTTTAAACAGTTCGAGAGCATCCACGAAACTCTGAACCTGTTGCTGCGACGGTCCCGGTTTGAACACCACTGAAAAAACCCCGGAAGAACCCAGGAAATCTCGCTTCCAGAACTCATGACCTGGACACGAGGGCAGAGCCGGATGCAGCACCAATTCCACTTCCGGGCGCGAATACAGCCACCGCGCCACGGAGAGCGCAGAAGCTTCAATGGCTTCCAGCCGTACGGCCAAGGTTTTCATCCCACGCAACGCAAGAGAGCAGTCGTCCGGGGAAACCGCGCATCCAAGGACCTGTTGCGCAGCGCCTAGGCGGTTATACAGCGTGCGGTCGCGCACCGTGATCGATCCCAACAACAAATCGCTATGTCCGCCTACATACTTCGTAAGCGCCTGCATAGTGATATCCGCACCGTGTGCAAACGCGTCCAGCAACACTCCAGCCGACCACGTATTATCCAGAACCACCGGAACGCTTTTTTCGTGCGCAGCCGCAATAATCGCAGGCAGGTCTTGCACCTCCATCGTGATCGAACCCGGACTCTCACACCAGATCAATCGCGTGTTTTTCTGAATTAACGAGGCGATCTGCTCCCCGATCAATGGATCGTAGAAATCCGCAGTTATGCCAAAACGAGACAGTAGCCGGCTAGCCAGTTTGCGATTTGGAAAGTACACACTCGCGGGAATGAGCAGGTGATCGCCCGCCTGGAGCAAGGCTAAGTTGATCAGCGAAATGGCCGCCTGGCCGCCGGGCGTCAAGATGGTATGCGCACCCGATTCCAATTCGCAGATGCGCGCGGCCAGTTCCAGCACTGTTGGCGTGCCATAGAGCCCGTAGGTGTATCCGACTTGCCATTGATCCCAGGTATCTCTGACGGCCGAAGCGGACTGGAACACGGTTGTCGAACCCCGATATGTCGGAGTGGTTAGGGAACGATACCCGTCCGGTATTTTCGCTTCGGAGTGAATCAGTTTGGTCTTCCAGCTTTTGGTCATTGCCGCCCCTAACGAACCACGAAGCTAGATCCCCGTGGCATCACAGTCTAACGAGGAGTCCCACGATAAATACAACGCATTCGCCCTCAAACCAGCTGTCCGTTTAATCTCATGACTCGCGGGAGCGTGTCTGCGCGCGTTGACGCAATGTTACAGCGAATGGTATAAATAGTGGTTCCGTGAGGCAGCATCAGGCCCACCGTACGCTCCTACCGGGTCGGAGGACGGCGCGGCTGCCCACCTGAAACTTTAGGCGACACAATTCAATGCCTTCTATGGTTCACCAAATCGGCGAACTGTTCCTCCGGGCTGTGCCCGTTGCCGTCATTGTCATCATTTTTTATTTTGTTCTTCGCGCACTCTTCTTTAAACCCCTCCTCGCGGTTATGGAGGAACGGGAAGCACGGACCGCGGGCGCTCAGAAGGCCTCCGAGGCAGCACAGTCTGCAGCGGCCGGAAAGATTCGACAATACGAAGAAGCCCTCCGGCAGGCCAAGGCAAAGATTTACACCGAACAAGAAGCCGAACGAAAAAAGTTGCTGGACGAACGGGCTGCGAAATTGAAGGATGCGCGAACCGCCGCTTCAGGACAAGTTTTGCAGGCCAAAGACCGGGTGGCTACTGAATTGGAAGCCGCAAAGAAAGAAATTGAGGGCACGGTCTCCCAGTTAGCAGGTGAGATCGCCCGCCGCGCACTGGAAGGCACTACACAATTGGCGGGTCCCTCGAGAGAAGTACGATGAAACGAAATTCCCCGCTTCTTCGCAATTTGACCGCTGCGGCGTTTTTCCTGTGTCTCGCTGCGGCGGCACAAGGTGCGGAACAGGAGGGCGCGGGAGCTGCCAATCAGTCGTCCCGTCTCGTTTTCCTGTGGCTTCACTTTTTCATTATCGTTGCGCTGGCGTACTGGTTGGTCAACAAAGTGTTGCCGCCGATCATTCGCATGAATGCGGATAAGATCAGCTCGGCGATCACCAAGGCCACCACTGCCAAGCTGGAAGCGGAGCGCCAACTCAAGGCAGCCGAAACCAAACTGGCGCGCCTGGAACAAGAAGTGGCCCACTTCCGCGAACGAGCTCAGAAAGACGCCGCCGCCGAACTGCAACGGCTTCGCGCCATGATGCAGATCGACATTGAAAAAGTGGGCGCGGCGGCTAACGCCGAAATCGAGGCTGCCGAACGCTCGGCTCGCTTGGAACTCAAAGCTTTAGCTGCGAAACTCGCCGTCGATCGCGCTGAATCGCTCGTGGCTCAGCAAATGACGCCGGCCATCCAGCAATCCATGATCACCAATTTTGTGCAGAGTCTGCAGGGGAGACCAAATTGAAATCTGCAAGTCTCCAATATGCCACCGCTTTGGCGGACGTCGTCCTGGAACAGGGAGCCGCGGAACCTACACGTAAACAACTCGAGGATTTCCGCGCCGCCTATGACGAATCCGCCGAGTTGAGGAATGTCCTGACCAGCCCGGCCATTTTGCGGGAAGCCAAGCACGGCGTAATCGAGAAACTGGTTGCGCGTTTGGGTGCCAGCAAGATTCTTCGCAATTTTCTGTTCGTCATGGCAGACAATCAGCGTATTCACCTGCTCCCCGAAATCGTGGAAACCTTCGAATCGGTTTTGCGGCAGCGCCAGGGTGTGGCGGAAGCGGCCGTGACTTCCGCGGCAGAACTGAATGATGGTCAAAAAACGGAGTTAATCCGAACTCTGGAGCGGTTGTCAGGCCAGAAGATTCAAGCCACGTATTCCTTGCAACCGGAACTGCTGGGCGGAGCGGTGGTACGCATTGGGGACACCATTTACGACGGTTCTGTGCGGAATCGCTTGAATGAATTGCGCGCGCGGTTGGCCGCGGAATAGCACTTCGGGAACGGAGCGGGTATGGCACAAATCAAAGCGGACGAAATCAGCAAGATCCTTCGAGAACAGATTGCCAATTACGAACAGACCGTCGCTGTGGACGAAGTCGGTTCCGTCATTAGCGTCGGCGATGGAATCGCCCGTGTTCACGGCCTGGAAAAAGCGATGTTCGGAGAAATGCTGGCCTTCCCCCACGATGTTTTTGGAATCGCACTTAACCTCGAAGAAGAGGAAGTTGGCGTGGTGCTGCTGGGGGAATCTTCCGAGCTAAAAGAGGGGGACACCGTTGGGCGCACCAACACCATTATGTCCGTACCGGTTGGTGAGGCCATGGTCGGCCGGGTCGTAAACCCGCTCGGCGAACCCGAGGACGACAAGGGGCCGATTCAAGCCAAGAAGCGCATTCCACTCGAGCGTTTGGCGCCCGGAGTCCTCGATCGTCAGCCCGTCCGTGAGCCCCTGCAAACCGGTATCAAGGCGATTGACTCTATGATTCCCATTGGCCGTGGCCAGCGCGAGTTGATCATCGGCGACCGCCAAACCGGGAAAACCGCTGTGATTCTGGACACCATTATCAACCAGAAGGGCAGCGACATGATTTGCATTTACTGTGCGATTGGGCAGAAGCGCTCCACCATCGCGCAGGTCATCAAAACCCTGACGGACGCAGGCGCCATGGACTACACCATTGTTGTTGCGTCCTCTGCGGCTGAACCAGCTTCGCTGCAGTACATTGCTCCCTATGCTGCGTGCGCCATGGGGGAGTATTTCCGGGATACCAAGCGGCATGCCGTCGTTTTCTATGACGACCTTTCCAAGCATGCTCAAGCGTACCGCGAAATCTCACTCTTGCTGCGTCGGCCGCCGGGCCGTGAAGCCTTCCCGGGCGACGTGTTCTATCTGCACTCCCGATTGTTGGAGCGCGCGGCCAAGCTCAACGATAAGCTCGGCGCTGGCTCGCTGACGGCGCTTCCCGTCATTGAGACCCAGGCCGGAGACGTCTCCGCGTATATTCCGACAAACGTCATTTCCATTACTGACGGACAAATTTACCTGGAAGCGGATTTGTTCAATGCCGGCATTCGCCCCGCCATCAACGTGGGCATTTCCGTAAGCCGCGTCGGTGGTAATGCGCAGATTAAAGCCATGCGTCAGGTTGCCGGCACGCTACGGTTGGATATGGCGCAATATCGCGAACTCGCCGCTTTTGCCCAGTTTGGTTCGGATCAACTCGACAAAGTCACGCAGGCGCAGCTGGCCCGTGGCCAGCGCCTCACAGAAGTTCTCAAACAGGATCAATACGCACCGCTCTCCGTCGAAAAACAGGTGTTGGCTTTGTATGTTGCCACCAGCGGCGCCATTGATTCTATCCCCGTGAGCGAAGTACGCCGTTTCGAAAAGGAATTCCTGCAATTCGCCGAGACTAACTATGCGGGCGTCCTGAAAGAGATCGCGCAGAAAAAAGCCCTGGATGACGGCATCAAGGCCAATATCAAATCTGCGATCGATGCCTTCAAGGATCGTTTTACGGCAACCATCGCGGCAGCCGCGCACTAACGGCGGCTTATAACGGAAATACATGCCAACTCTACTCGACTTTCGGCGCCGCATTCGCTCGGTAAAGAACACGCAGCAAATCACGCGTGCGATGAAGTTCGTTTCCGCTGCGCGACTGCGCCGCGCACAAGAGGCAGCATTGGCCGCGCGTCCTTACGCGACGGAACTTGCGCGGGTGCTTCGTTCGACGATGGCCCGTATCGAGTCGCCTCATCACCCGCTTCTCACGAAGCGTCCTGAAGAACGCATTCTGGTCCTGGTGGTGGCGGGCGAACGAGGTCTTGCCGGAGCCTTTAACGCCAACATTCTCCGAGAGGCTGTCAAGTTCTTTAAGAGCAGGCAAGGGAAGAAACTCGTGGTGATTCCCGTTGGCAAGAAATCGCGAGACGCGTTGCGCAAGGCCGGGATCCAGTTCGCTGGTGAATACGTGAATGTTCTGGCGCGAGTCGATTTTGGAGTCGCCCGCGAGATTTCCAACCTGGTTACGTCTTTGTACACGGAAGAGAAGATCGACGCCGTGTATGCCGTGTTCAGCGAATTCAAGAACGTCATCGCGCCCAATCTGATTATCGACAAAATTCTGCCGGTTGAGAAAATTGAGGCTCCCGGTGAGAAAAAGGATGAGCCGCCTGTCGACCAAATTGATTACATTTACGAACAGCCCGCCGATCAGATTCTGAATAGCTTGCTTCCCCGCTACGTCGAGACCCAGGTCCTTCGCGCCCTCTTGGAATCTTCGGCTGCGGAGCATGCTGCCCGCATGACTGCCATGGAAGCAGCCACCAAAAACGCCGGTGACGTCATCGAGGCGCTGACCCTGCACATGAACAAAGTCAGGCAGGCTGCCATTACCAAGGAAATTATTGAGATTGTCAGTGGGGCTGCATCAACGGCTTAGGAGAAGGTATGCCAGAAAAAAAAGTCGCTATTGGACATGTCGTGCAAGTCATCGGACCGGTGCTGGATATCCAGTTTGAGGCCGGCCACCTTCCTGCCATTTACAATGCCGTGCGCATCACCAGCGAGGGTTATAACGTTCCCGAACCGCTCGATGTGACCGCGGAAGTTCAGCAGCATTTGGGCGAAGGACGGGTACGCGCCATTGCCATGGAGCCGACCGAAGGAATGGTTCGCGGCATGAAGGCATTCGATACCGGTAATCCGATTGAAGTGCCCGTGGGCCGCGCGACCTTGGGCCGCGTCTTGAATGTTCTAGGTAAACCGGTCGATGGTCTGGGTGCGGTGGACACTCCCACTCATTGTCCAATCCATCGTCCTTCCCCAGCCTTGGACGATCAATCCACCACGCTGGAAATGTTCGAAACGGGAATTAAGGTTGTCGACCTGATTCAGCCCTTCTTGAAAGGTGGAAAGATCGGCCTGTTCGGCGGCGCTGGCGTCGGCAAAACCGTGCTGATCCAGGAACTGATTCACAACGTGGCCATGAAACATGGCGGCGTGTCCGTTTTTGCGGGAGTCGGAGAGCGCACGCGCGAAGGCAACGACCTTTACCAGGAATTCCAGGAATCTGCCGTGATCGTTCCCGGAAATCCCGAGAAGTCCCGCGCCGCGCTCATTTACGGCCAGATGACCGAACCGCCTGGAGCGCGCCTGCGCGTCGGCCTCACCGGTCTGACCGTTGCGGAATACTTCCGCGACGAAGAGCACCTCGACGTTCTCCTCTTTATCGACAATATTTTCCGCTTCGTCCAGGCCGGCTCGGAAGTATCCGCGTTGCTCGGACGCATGCCCTCAGCTGTAGGTTATCAGCCCAACCTCAACACCGAAATTGGCGAGCTGCAAGAGCGAATCACTTCCACCAAAACAGGATCGATTACCTCCGTGCAGGCGATTTACGTGCCTGCCGACGACTATACGGACCCAGCTCCGGCTGCAACCTTTACGCACCTGGACGCAACCACCAACTTGAGCCGTCAGATCGTTGAGCGCGGCATATACCCCGCCGTCGACCCGCTGGCCAGTAGTTCGCGGATTCTTGATGCGCGCGTGGTTGGACAGGAACACTACTCGGTGGCCCGCGGCGTGAAATCGATTCTTCAGCGTTATAAAGATCTCCAGGACATCATTGCCATTCTCGGCATCGAAGAACTTTCCGACGAAGACAAGCGCACTGTTGCTCGCGCTCGCCGCATCGAACGCTTCCTGTCTCAGCCGATGTTCGTCGCCGCTCAGTTCACCGGACTCGAAGGCAAATACGTGAAGATCGAAGACACCGTGCGTAGCTTCAAGGACATCGTGGAAGGCAAGTACGACGATATTCCAGAGCAGGCGTTCTACATGGTTGGCACCATCGAAGAAGTGCTGGAAAAGGCCGAGAAGATGAAGGCGGGTGTTTAGACTCAGATGCTTCCCGAATCGATCGAATTGATCGTGGTCACGCCGGAGCGGCAATTGCTGCAGGAAACCGTCGTCGAGGTGACCATTCCAGGGCTGGACGGAGCGTTGGGAATTCTGCCTGGACACGCTCCGCTGATCACGGAACTGGGAATCGGTGAATTGAGCTATCGCACCAGAACTTCCAGTCAGCCGATTCTCCTCGCCGTGCTTCGCGGGTTCGCGGAAGTTTTGCCCGAGCGCGTGACGTTACTGGCGGAAACCGCCGAGCGAGCTGAGGAAATCGATTTGGCCCGAGCCGAGGCTGCAAAAGCACGCGCCGAGCGGCGTTTGGCTTCCAGTGACACAAACATCGACTGGGATCGTGCGACGATCGCTCTTCAGCGAGCGGTTATTCGCATTCAGGTTGCCAGAAAATATCGCGGTGTTCCCGTAGAAAGCCACTAACAACACCGTTCACTCCATGGACACAATCACAATTTACAGCACGGGTTGGTGCCCTGATTGTCGACGGGCGAAGACGTTTCTGAAAGAGCGCGGAGTCCACTTCCAGGAAGTGAATATCGAGGAAGATCCGGCAGCCGAAGAAATTGTCCTCCGCGCCAACCATGGCCGGCGCAAGGTCCCAACCTTGAGAATTGGCGATCGCTATTTTGCTTGCAGCCCGTTCAACGCCCACAAGCTTGCCGAA
>Ga0335076_10003524_pt1 | contig 15733 bp, 14 predicted proteins | sample Lox_Sample_25_FD_206717 | JGI IMG/M metagenome (GOLD analysis project Ga0335076, IMG submission 206717) | Soil microbial communities from Loxahatchee National Wildlife Refuge, Florida, United States - Lox_Sample_2.5 | ecosystem: Environmental > Terrestrial > Soil > Wetlands | place: USA...
GTCGCCTCCGCGGCCCAGTCGCTCGAGAGGGTCAAGTAGGCGCCGTCAAACCGACGTGAGAGCTGGACGGCGCCGGCGAACAGCACCGCGACGTCAATCGCGCCGATCCGATCCGCGATCGTCCGCACCACGTCGAGCGAGGCGTTGTCGCCCGAGACATAGACCTTCTCCTCGCCATCCGCGTCGAGGACGAAGCCGATGACCGGTCCGGTGATGTGTTCGGTCCCATCGGGACCGTGCTGCGCGGGAACGGCGGTCACGGTCACCGGCTGGCCATCGGCGCGCTCCACCTCCACCGACGACCACGGCTCGATGCCGACCGCGTTACCGCCGAGGCGCTCGGCACCCTCGACGGTCGTCAGCACCCGCCCCGCGGTCGGCAGGAACTCCCGCCCGGCCGGATCGAGGTTGTCGCTGTGATGATCGTGCGATAGCAGCACGACGTCGATCGGCGGCAGCGTGGCCGGGTCGATTGCGGGGCCGGTGGTCTTGACCAACCCGCCGGCGTATTCGCCCGGCGGAGACAGCGCGGGGTCGGTCAGCCAGCGGAGTCCGGCGTGATCGAGGACCGCGGTCGGGCCGCCTAGCAGGGTGAGCTTCATCACCTCAGCGCTCGACGAAGTACGCGCCGCTCCCCTGGCCGCTCGAGAACCAGCGGCTCGTCACGGTCTTCTTGCGCGTATAGAACTCGACCGCGTCGGTCCCGTGCGCGTGCAGGTCACCGAGGAACGAGTCCTTCCAGCCACTGAACGGGAAGAACGCCACCGGCGCGGCCACGCCGATGTTGACGCCGACCATGCCCGCCTGGACCTCGTGGCGGTAGCGCCGCACCGACGCGCCCGACTCGGTGAAGATCGAGGTCCCGTTGCCGAACCGGCTCGCGTTCACGATCCCGATCGCCTCATCCAGAGTCGGGGCGCTGATCACGCTCAGCACCGGACCGAACACCTCTTCCTGCGCGATGTCCATCTCAGGGGTGACGCCGTCGAGGATCGTCGGCCCCACATACGAGCCGTCAGGATCCCCCGAAGCATCGCGACCGTCGAGCACCACCCTTGCGCCGTCAGCCTCCCCCCGCGCGATCCAGTCACGAATGCGGTCGCGTGCCGCGCACGAGATCACCGGGCCCACATCGCTCGCCTCGTCCAACCCGTGCCCGACCCGCAGCCCGCGCGACGCATCGACCAGCGGACCGAGAAGCTGCTCGTGCGCGTCGCCGACGGTCACGACCACCGAACCGGCCATGCACCGCTGCCCCGCCGCCCCGAACGCCGACCCGATGATCCCCTCGACGGTCTTGTCGATCACCGCGTCGGGCATCACGACCATGTGGTTCTTCGCGCCGCCGAGCGCCTGCACCCGCTTGCCGGCCTTCGCGGCCCGCTCGTACACGATCCGCGCCACCGGCGCCGACCCGACGAACGACACCGCATCGATCCCCGGGTGATCCAAGATCCCCTCGACCACCTCACGAGAACCATTCACCAGGTTCACCACGCCCGGCGGCAATCCGAGAGCGTGCAGCTCCTCGAACGCGATCTGCTGCGTCATCGGCACCTGCTCGGAGGGCTTCAACACGAACGTGTTCCCACACGCGATCGCGAACGGCAAGAACCAGAACGGCACCATCGCCGGGAAGTTGAACGGGACGATCGCCGCACACACCCCCACCGGCTGGCGCACCGTCTCGGCGTCGATATTCCGCGAGACGTCCTCGAGGATCCGGCCCTGCATCGTCGTCGGAATCGCACACGCCGCCTCGACCATCTCAATCAGCCGAGCCACCTCGGCCCGAGCGTCGGCGATCGTCTTCCCCATCTCGGTCGTCACCGACCGCGCCATATCCTCCTGCCGCGCCACCAGCCGCTCGCGCAACTCGAACAGCTTGCGCGCGCGACCGATCGTCGACACACCCCGCCACTCCGGCAACGCCTCCCGCGCCGCGCGCACGGCGTCGTCCAGATCCGAGGCGCCCGACAGCGGCACACGCGCGAGCACCTCGCCATTGGCCGGGTTCAACACGTCGAGCTCGCCGGTCGCGGCGTGCGCCGGCGTCCACTCGCCGTCGATGTAATTGTCAAGAAGGCGGGTTGCTGTTACTGCCATCGATGATCCATTCATGGTCGGGGTCGTTGACGATTGCCCACAGACGCTGCGGGCCGGCCATCACGTTCAGGTAATACGAGTCATAGCCCGGCGGCGCCGACACGGTGTGGTACCCGCGCGCCACGAGCACGCAGTCGCGGTCGCGGAACGCCACCGCCTCGTCGAGCTCGGTCTCGAAGTCGTACACGCGCATCAACCCGAATCCGCGGTCTGGCTTGACCCGGTGGTAGTACACCTCCTCCAGCAGCGACTGCCGCGGAGGGTCGTCGTGGTCGTGCTTGTGCGGCGGGTAGCTCGACCAGTGGCCGCCCGGGGTGAGCACCTCGACCACCAGCAGCGACCCGGCCCCTTCGTTCTCCATCAGGATCGGGCGGACGAAGCGCTCGAACTCACCCTGACCCCGGGTCTCCACCTCGATCTCGATCCCTGGCAGCACGCGCGGCTCCGCCCCTCGAAGCGCCGGTGCCCAGCACAGCGCGACCTCGGCGCCACCCTCGCCGGCGCGCAGTCCGACGTGGGACTCGGGCGGCAGGTACGCGGCGTCGGGCAGGCCCGCCCACGGGTCGGCTCGGCCGCCGATGTCGAACCACTCGCCGTGCTCGGAGGCGATGTGCACGACACCGGAGATGACGACCACGCACAGCTCGCGGAAGCCGCACGCGCGCTCGGCGGTGCCGCCCCCTTCGAGCACCAGCACCTCGAAGCCGACATATTCGAACCCGACCGACTCGGGCTCGAACGACAGGATCGCGCCGTCAGGCCCGGGGGCGGAGGCGCCGGAAAGCAGGAGCTCAGTCATCCACCGAGCGTAAATACTGACGCTGGGCCGCGTGGTCACGTTCGTACGTCTCGCGCGCGTCCCGCACCGAGCCCTCCTCGGACACCTCCGCCACCGGCACGTCCCACCAGCTCTCATAGCCGGGCACGCCCTCGTAGCGATCGGCCTCGATGTAGACCACCACCGGGCCGTCCGCCCCGCGCGCCGCCGCCAGCGCCGCCCGCAGCTCCTCGATGCTCGAGGCACGAATGACACGCGCGCCGAGGCTCTCGGCGTTCGCGGCCAGGTCGATCGGCAGCACGTCCGTCGACGCCGGGTCGACCGGCACCGAGCCGTTGTCGGAGTACCGGTAGAGCGTCCCGAACCCGCCCGAGCCAAGCGACCGCGACAGCGCGCCGATCGACGCGTACCCGTGGTTGTCGACGAGCACAATCACGATCGGGACCCGCTGCGCGACCGCGGTCACAAGCTCGCCCGGTAACAGCAGGTACGAGCCGTCGCCCACGAGCACGTACACCTCGCGCTCGGGAGCCGCGAGCTTCACGCCGATGCCGCCCGGAATCTCGTAGCCCATGCACGAGTATCCGTACTCGACGTGATAGCCCTTGCCGGCCGGGTCGCGCGCCACCCACAGCTTGTGCAGATCGCCGGGCGCCGAGCCGGCCGCGCACACGACCACGCCGGTCTCACCGGCCGCGTCGTTGATTTCTTTGATGATTTGCGTCTGCGTCGGTAAGCCGGCCGTGCCGCCGTCGAGCGAGATCAATCGCGCGAGCTCCCCCGCCCACTCGCGTGCCTCCGACCGTGCCCGCTCCTCCCAGGCCGGCTCGGCGCGCCAGGAGCCGAGTGCGGAGCCCAGCTGCTCCAGCGACACGCGCGCGTCGCCGAGCACCGGCAGCCCGCTCTGCTTGCCGGCGTCGAATGCGGCCACGTTGACGTTGACGAACCGCACGCCCGGATCCTGGAATGCCGATTTCGACGCGGTCGTGAAGTCGCTCCACCTGGTCCCGACGCCGATCACCACGTCGGCCTCGCGCGCGAGCCGGTTCGCGGCCGAGGTCCCGGTGGCGCCGACGGCGCCGAGGCTCAGCGGATGCTCGGACACGAGCGCGCCCCGGCCGGCCTGCGTCTCGCACACGGGGATCCCGGTGGCATCGACGAGCGCGCGCAGCGCGGCGACCGCCTCGCTGTAGATCACGCCGCCGCCGGCGACGATCAGCGGCCGGCGCGCGCCCCGGATCACCTCCGCCGCCCGCGCGAGCGCCTCGGGCGCCGGGGGCTGGCGGTAGACCGTCCACACGCGCCGCTCGAGGAACGGTTCCGGCACCTCGAACGCCTCGGCCTGTACGTCCTCGGGCAGCGCGAGCGTCACCGCCCCGGTCTCGGCCGGATCGGTCAGCACGCGCATGGCCTCGAGCGCAGCCGGGATCAGCTGCTCGGGCCGCTCGACGCGCTCGTAGTACCGCGACACCGGACGGAAGCAGTCGTTCACCGAAACAGTGGCGTCGTGAGCGACCTCGAGCATCTGGAGCACCGGATGGGGCGTGCGGGTGGCGAACGTGTCCCCCGGGAGCAGCAGCACCGGCAACCGGTTGATCGTCGCGAGCGCGGCCCCGGTCACCATGTTCGTCGCCCCCGGACCGACCGACGTCGTGCACGCGAACGTCCCGAGCCGGTTGCGCTGCCGGGCGTAGCCGGCCGCGATGTGGACCATCGCCTGCTCGTTGCGGGCGGGGTGGTAGGGCAGCAGGTCGCGGTACTGGTGAAGCGCCTGCCCGATCCCGGCGACGTTGCCGTGGCCGAAGATCCCGTAGCACCCGGCGACGAACCGCGAACGTACGCCGTCCCGCTCCACCTCCTGAACCGCGAGGAACCGGATCAGCGCCTGGGCGACCGTGAGCCGACTCATGCCAGGCTCCATGATGACTCGACCTGGCCCCGAAGCCTTCGCAGCATCGCGTCGAGATCGGGCAGCTCGGCCTCGAGTGCCCGCGAGGTGGCGGTCGCGTCGAGGCGAGTGTCGCGCGGGATCCTTCCGGCGGCGGCAACCTCCGAGGGCGGCGGAACCACGTCGAGCAGGTCCGGATCGAGCTCGAACACCTCGATCGCGCGCCGCGCGAGGCCGACTCGGTCGACGTGCTCGGCGCCACAGCAGTGAAGGACGCCGGTGGCCTCACGGTTTAGCGCCTGCCAGATGAGCTCGGCGGCGTCGGTCGCCAGCGTCGGTGTCGCCAGCAGGTTTATCCCGGGTCCGTCCCAGACGGCGAACCGCTCGCCCGCCCGCAGCGCGTCGACCAGCGATACGACCAGATAGCCGAAACCGGCGTCCTGGGCGCGCGGCGTGTTCGGGCGAGCGCGGTGGATGCCCTGCACGCCCGCGATCCGCGCGGTCGTGCCCCGCGCGGCGGATTCGGTGACGATCAGCTCCGAGCACGCCTTGAGGAAGCCGTACGTGTTGATCGGGTTCGGGGGCTCGGCCTCGGGCGCGGGCCCCTGCGTACCGTCGAACACCCAGTCGGTCGAGATCAGCACCACGTGCGCGTCGACCGCGTTGGCCGCGGCCACCACGTTGCGGGTGGCACCGACGTATTCGTCCCAGGCTCGCCGGCGATCGGTTCCGAGCGCTGCCGGGTCGTTCCAGATCGCGGCGTGCACGATCGCATCGGGCCGGGTTGCGAGCACCGAGCGGCGTACGACGAGCTCGTCGGTCAGGTCGACGTGCTCGTGCCCCGGCGCCACCACCTCTGCCCCGTGCTCGCGCGTGAACACGTGCGCGAGGTTCGAGCCAACGAAACCGCTGGCCCCGGTCAGGTAGATCCTCATGCCTGCTGCACCTCCTCGACGCGCACCGGACGACCCTCTCGCAGCGACCGCCCCGCCGCAAGCCCGATCACGAGCGGGGCGCGCGCGTCGGCGGTCGACACCGGCGGCGTGGTACCGGTCTTGACGGCCTCGACGAACGCTTCCCACTCGCGCACGTAGCTCGGCAGGTAGCGCTCGAGGAAGAAATACGGATGCGGCGGTGCATGAAGGCCCGCCGCGGTGATCACGGTCCCGGTGTGCGCGAGGGGATTGTGCGAGACCGCCATCCCGCCCGACCCGAACACCTCGACGCGCTGGTCATAGCCGTAGGCGGCACGGCGCGAGTTGTCGATCGCGGTCAGGCACCCGTCCTGGTGGACAAGCGTCACGAGCGCCGTGTCGATATCTCCCGCCTCGGCGAATGACGGCTCGATCCGGAGTGCGCCGCGCGCAAACACCTCGACCACCTCGGCGCCGGTCACGAACCTGGCCATGTCGAAGTCGTGGATCATCATGTCGAGGAACAGGCCGCCCGAGCGCTTGACGTAGTCAAGCGGCGGCGGCTCGGGGTCGCGGCTCGAGATCCGCACGAGGTGGGGCTCGCCGACCGCGCCCGAGGCCACGGCCTCGCGGACCGAGGCGTGTGCCGGGTCGAACCGGCGGTTGAAGCCGATCTGGAACGGCACCCCCGACGCATCGATCGCGTCGAGTGCGCGATCCACCTCGGCCAGCTCGAGCGACACCGGCTTCTCGCAGAACACCGCCTTGCCGGCCTGTGCCGCCGCGATCAGCAATTCCACGTGGGTGTCGGAGCTCGAGCAGATCGCGACCGCGTCGAGATCTGCGTCGAAGATCTCCTCCACGCTTCCCGCAGCCGGGACGCCGAACTCCGCGGCAACGCCGCGCGACGCGGGCTCGTAGGGGTCGTAGACCGCGCCGAGCGCTGCGCCCGGGACCTGGTGAGCGATGAGCTCCGCGTGCATTCGCCCAATCCGCCCGACGCCGATCACGCCGATCCGAAGGGGCGCCACCGCGGTCGTCGTGGTCACGAACGCACCTCCTCCCAACCCCCGCTTTCCGCCGACCGCAGAAGCGCGTCCTGCACCGCCGCCCAGGCGAGGGCCTCTTTGAAGCTCGGCTCGTAGGGCCGCCCCTCCGCAACCGCGGTGCAGAACTCGTAGTCCTCGATCGTCACGAGGTCCTCGAACCCGATCGTGTTGCCGCTACCGGGGACGAAGATGCCGTGGTGCCCGAAGCGGTCGCCGCCGAGCACCGTTGTGTAGCCGGATCCGCGGTCCTCGGTGGCGCGGTACACGCGGAGCTCGTTCAGGCGCTCGAAGTTCCATCCGACCGCGCCGCGCGTGCCGTACACGTCGAACGCGTTCTCGCTCTCCGGTCCGACCAGCGTGCGGCTGACCTCGAATGTGCCGCGCGCGCCCGACTCGAACGTGCACAGCATCGCCGCGTAGTCCTCGTTGGTCACTGGCGTGCGCGGGTCCTCCGGACGACCGCGGCCGTAGTGACTCGCGCCGTCGCCCGGCGCCGGGCGCTCGCGGATGAACGTCTCGATAGTCCCGGTCAGCTTCGCGATCGGGCCGATCAGCATGTGCGCGAGATCGACCGAGTGGCTCATCAGGTCGCTGGTCACGCCGTAGCCGGCCTGGTCGAGCTGGAACCGCCACGAGTTCAGCCCGAGCGGGTCGGCTCCGTACATCGAGAAGAACCGACCCCGGTAGTTCGTGATCTCCCCGAGCGTCCCGCTTGCGATCAGCTCGCGCGCGTACCTGACCAGCGGCGCCCATCGGTAGTTGTAGCCGACGCCGCTGATCACGCCCGCCGAACGAGTGGCCTGCGCGGCCCGGGCGACCTGCTCGGGCGTGCCGCCGACCGGCTTCTCGCAGAACACGGCCTTGCCCGCCCGCGCGGCCGCCTCGACGAGCTGCACGTGCACCATGTTCGGCGCGGCGATCCACACGACTTCGACGTCGGGGTCCTCGATCACGGACTCCCAGGCGGCCGAAGCGCGCTTGAATCCGAACGACGTAACGGCCTGATCGATCCGCGCCGGCAGGGCGTCGCTGCACGCGACGAGCTCGGCGTCGAACGCGCGGTTCTCGAACAGCGTCGGGATCCGTAGCAGCGAGCGCGTGTGCGCCTGGCCGAGCCAACCGAACCCGATCACGCCGACGCCTATCCGCCGCCGGGCGCTGCCGGCCGCCGACGCGACCCCTGTCTTCGGAGTAGCCGTCGCGCTCATGCCGGCGATCCCTCGAGCAGCTCGACCACCTCCCGTTCGTAGGGCATGGCCTGTGAGCACAACAGGCGCGAGGCGACGATTCCACCGGCCGCGTTCGCGAACGCGATCGTCCGCTCGTGAGACCATCCCTTGAGCAGCCCGTGGGCGAGCGCACCCCCGAAGGCGTCGCCGGCCCCGAGGCCGCACAGCACCTGGACCTGAGGCGGCCCGATCATCCGGTCGCCTTGCTCGCTCGAGAGCAGCACCCCGTCGCCGCCGAGCTTGACAACTGCGAGCTCGACGCCCCGCGCGCGCAGCCTGGCGGCGGCCTCGCGGGGATCGTCGGTTCCGACCGCCACCGCGCACTCCTCGCGGTTGCCGACGGCGAGCGTCGCGCGGTCGAGGGCGGCGCCGATCCGCGCCGAGGCCTCCTCGCGTGTGCGCCAGAAAGTCGGCCGGTAGTCGAGGTCGAGCACGGTGTGGCACCGCCGCGCTCGGACCTCGAGCATCCCCGCGACCGTCGACGCGCTCGGCTCGTGCGACAGCGCGCTCGCCGTCACCCACAGGATCGGCACGTCGACGACGGTCGCGGCGTCGACGTCGCCCGGCCGGAGCTGGAAGTCCGGGACGGGCGGGTCGCGGCGGAACAGCAGCTGCGGATCCTCGGGCGGGTCGAGCACGGCAAACGCCAGCGGCGTGACCGTGCCGGGCTCGACGTCGACGAACCTCGTGTCGACGCCGAAGTCCCGCAGCTCGTTTATGGCGACCTGCCCGAACGGGTCCTCGCCGACCTTGGTGAACACGGCGGTCCGGTGACCGAGGCGGGCGGCGGCTACCGCCACGTTGGTCGGGCTGCCTCCGATCGCCTTGCTGAAGGTCTCCGCCGCGTCCCAGTCGGCGCCGATCTGCTCGCAATACAGGTCGATGCTGATCCGGCCGATGGTCAGCAGCTCGAGCTCCCTCGCCATCGTTCAAGCAGTCGTCTTGACATCCGGCGCTTCGGCGGCCAGCACCTTGGCGACCTCCTTCAGCTGTGGGTCGGTCGTGCGCTGGAGCTCGTGGCTCAGCTCCTCGAGCTCCGCCCCGCCGGCCATCATCGAGGTCAGCTGCTCGATCGAGGTCTCCGACTTGGCGTACGAGCCGAACATCCGGCCCCGCTTGAGCAACACGAACCGGTCCCCGACCGGGTAGGCGTGATGCGGGTTGTGGGTGATGAAGATCACCGCCCGCCCCATCTCCCGCGCCTGGACCACGTACTTGAGCACGATGCCCGACTGGCGGACGCCGAGCGCGGACGTCGGCTCGTCGAGGATCAGGACCTTGGCACCGAAGTACACCGCGCGTGCGATCGCCATCGCCTGGCGCTCCCCTCCGGACAGCGTTCCCACAGTCTGGTCGGGGTCGCGGACGTCTATGCCCATCTTCGACATCTCGTCGCGCATGATCTGCTGGGCCCCTTTGACGTCGAGCCGCTGGAGCGGGCCCCGGCCGCGCGTCGGCTCGTTGCCCAGGAAGAAGTTGCGCCACACCGACATCAGCGGCACGGTCGCGAGATCCTGGAACACGGTGGCGATTCCCCGCGTCCGCGCATCGCGCGGACCGGCGAACGTCACCGGCTCACCGTCAAACAGCATCTCTCCCTTGTCGGGCGTGTGCACGCCGGACAGGATCTTGATCAGCGTCGACTTGCCCGCGCCGTTGTCGCCGAGTACGCATGTGACCTGGCCGGAGTAGACCGACAGGCTGATGTCCTCGAGCGCGTTGACGCTCCCGAAGTACTTCGAGATCGAGCGCACTTCGAGCGCGGGCGTTCCGTTCGTGGAGGTTGCTTTCTCCATGTTCGAATCTCCTTCGCTCATCGCCGCGCCTTCAGAGCTCGCCGGTAGATCAAGGTGTTGACGATCACCGCCAGGAACAGGATCACGCCGAGGAACGCGAAGTCCCACGAGCTGTCCCAGCCGGCGTAGATCACGCCTTCGAACGCCATACCGATGATGCACGCGCCGAGCGCCGCGCCGATCGCCGAGCCGTAGCCGCCGGTCAGCAGACAGCCGCCGACAACCGCCGCGATGATGTAGAAGAACTCATACCCGACGCCCTGCTCGGACACGGCCGACGACGCTTGCGTGAACGAGATGATTCCGACCAGCGCCGCCGCCAGCGCGGTCCCGACGAATAGCAGGACCTTCGTGCGGTTCACGGGAACGCCGGTGTTGCGGGCCGCGTTCTGATCACCCCCGGAAGCGAAGATCCAGTTTCCGAACGTCGTCCGGCTGAGCAACCACGTCCCGACGATCGTCACGCCGATGAACCACAGGATCGCCGTCGAGTAGCCACTCGGGAGCGACCCGCTCGAGAAGAACGAACTACCGAAGATCGACTTCGCGCCGTGCAGGCCGGCGGGGTTAGTGGACGTGACGGTGATCTGCGTGCTTCCGTTGTTGAGCAGAAGCACACCGCCGGTGCTCGCGCCGCGTAATACGAAGAACGTCGCGAGCGTGACGATGAAGCTCGGCAGTTTCGTCAGCACGACTACGTAGCCGTTGATCAGCCCGATCGCGGTGGCGAATGCGATCGTGATGAGGATCGCCAGCCAGGTGTTCACGTGCCACTTGCCGACCAGCAGCGCCATCACGATCGCGGTCACACCGGTCATCACGCCCGCTGAGAGATCGAACTCGCCCCCGATCATCAACAACCCTACGGGGACCGCGACGATCCCGAAGAACGCCGCTTGCTGAGTCCACGCCGCGATCCCGGTCTGCTTCAGCCACAGGTGGTTGGAGCTCGCATCGAAGATCGCGAACATGATGAACACGAACACCGCGGCGAGCAGCGAGCCGAGCTCCGGACGCCTGAGCGTTCGGGTGAGGCGGCTGATCGGAACCAGCCGTTCGTCTTCCGCCACCTGGGTTGCGGGCGGCGTTGCTATCGGAGGTGAGGTGGCACTCATGGTCCTGGGTTACGAGGTGTCGCCACCGGGCGAGAGCGCAGTCCCGCCCGGTGACCTTGCGTTTGGGTTACGGGTCCTTGCCCGTCAGTCCTGTCCCGCGGCGATCGCAGCTGCGACCTTGCCGACGTTGGACTTGGTCACGATCAGCGGCCCGCTGGCGACGGTCGTGCCACCGCCGACGGTTTGGCCGTTCTTGCGGTTGTAGAGGTCGAGGAACACGATCGGCAGGTATCCCTGGAGGTACTGCTGCTGGTCGATCGCGAACGCCATCGAGCCGTTCTGGAGATCCTGCTGGACGCCCGAGTTGAGGTCGAACGTCGCGATCTTTGGTTTGTTTGGCGGGTTACTGGTGATCAGTGCCGTCCCGATCGCGTTGTTCAGCGTCATCACCGCATTGATCCCCGTGTGGGTCTGTAGGTACGCGGTGACCTGCTGGATCGCCTGCTGCGGGTTCGACGCCGCGTTCGGCGTCGACAGCGTCAGCTCGGTGCAGGCGGGACCACTCGACGGGGCGCTACTGGTCTTGCACTGCGAACCGACCCCCAGTCCTTGCGCGATGCCGTTGCAGCGGTCGAGCAGGTTCTGGCCCGACTGGTGGATGACGCACAGGACGTTGGTCGCGCCGAGCTTCTTGAAATACCCGCCCGAGGCGTCGCCCGCGAGTTGCTCGGGCTGGCCGACGCACGTGAGCGCCTTGCTGGCCGCGATGTCCGTGTCGTCACAGCCCGCGTTGAGCAGAACCACCGGGATGCCTGCCGCCGCCGCCTTGGCCAGCGTCGGGTTCATCAGCGAAGGATCGTGGTCGGACACCGCCATACCGTTTACCTTCGCGTTGATCGCATCCTGGATCTGCGCGTTCTCGGCGTTGTCGTCTGGCTCCGCCTGACCCTGCTGCTGTGACCCGTACGTCTCGGTCAGCGTGCACCCGAGGTCGGCGGCGGCGTCCTTCGCGCCCTTGTATACGACGCTCCAGAAGCTGCCGTTGTCGCCGTGGGTGATCAGCGCAAACTTGTAGGGGCAATTCTTGGCGCCGGTGCTCGAGGCGATGTTCACGGCGCTGGTCGTCGTGCCGCCACTCTTGCTCGCATTGCTGCTCGAGCTGCTGCTACCGCACGCCGCCACCAGCATGGCCGCGATGCCCACGGCGGCGACGATGCCGATAGTGCGAGACAGTCGTCTCATCGATTGATCTCCTCCGTCGTCCGAGCCGTGTGGTGAAGGAACGCGATGCTCTCGCGAGCGTCGCGCATCGGTCCGCCTGCCACCGTCGGCTCTTCTCCGGTGATGGCGGTGTCTTGTTCGAGCACGAGCCAACCGTCGTACCCGTGCGCTTGAAGGGCGTCCATGACCTCAGCGATCCGTGCGTCGCCCTTGCCCAGCGGTAAGAACAGGCCGTTACGCGTGGCGTCAACCAGCGAGCGCCGGCCCGCCCTGAAGTCGGCCGCGACCCGCGCGTCGACGTCTTTGAGATGCACATGCACGACGCGATCGCCGTGCGCGCGAGCAAACTCGACCGGGTCGACCCCGCCGATCGTCAGATGCCCGGTATCCAGGCACCAACCCACCTCGGCCACCTCGAGCGCCCGCTCCACCTGCTCGGCGGTCTCGATCAACGAGCCGGCGTGCGGGTGCACGGCCAGCGTCAATCCGTACTCGCCGGCCAACTGCTCGATCGCACCCACGTTGCGACCCAGCCGCGCCCAGCCCGCGTCGTCGAGCTGCCGCGGCGCGCTCCACTCGAGGTCCTGGACGACCCCGACGACGAACATCTGGCCGCCGGCGTCTCGGATCAGCCGCGCTGACCTCCGCGCCTCCTCGATCGTGCTGCTCAGGTCCGTCTCGTGGAGGACGAGCGCGACAAACCCGCCGACGAGCTCGAGACCGTGCCGCGTCAATGAATCCGCGATGGTCGCCGAATCGTCGGGGAAGAACCCCGGCGCGCCGAGCTCGGTGCCTCGCAGGCCGAGCTCCGCCATCTCCCCCAGGACCCGATCGCGAGAGGGCATCACGCCCCAGCCCGGGATCTCGCACGCCCCCCACGAAATGGGCGCGCCGGCCAGCCGATCGTCGATGCTCGCCATGTCTCCGGTGGTCTCTCTCCCGAGCCGTGGACCGCTCTAACTCGCCACGCGATTAGAGCGCTCTAACGGACCGAGGCGCGACTATAACCAGTGGCTTTGCACGAAGTCAAGGCCACGACAAGAAATGACGTCGGCCGAACGTGGATGTAGAGCGCTCTAACACGATTGCAATGTTGTCGCGCTCTAAGTAGATTCCACGCGGCATGCCACGCATGAAACGCCGCTCGGCGGCGGCTCCCGACTCCCGGCGCGCGCCGACGATGGAAGATGTCGCGCGCGAGGCCGGGGTCTCGCGCGCGCTGGTCTCGCTCGTGATGCGAGAGCGGCCGAACGTCAGCGATGAGCGGCGCCGGCGTGTGCTCGATGTCGCGGCGCGGCTCGGCTACCGGCCGAACGCGATGGCGCGGAGCCTCGCCAGCCGGCGAACCAAGACCGTCGGCGTGATCCTCGACGACCTGCGCAACCCGTTCTTCGCCGAGATCGCCGGCGGCGTCGAGGAGCTCGCGTCCGAGCTCGGCTACCAGCTGCTGCTTGCCGCCGGCGGCCGGTCGTCACGCCGCGAGCGTGCCGCGCTCAGCGCGCTGCTCGAGCACCGGGTCAGCGGTCTGATCCTGGTCAGCCCCCGGATGCCCGCCGCCGACCTCGCCGCCGCCGCGGCCGAGGCGCCGTGCGTGATCGTCGGGCGCGGGCTGCGCAACGCCGATGCCGACAACGTCCTGATCAACGAGAGCCACGGGACCGGCTTGGTGCTCGCCCACCTCGTCGGACTCGGCCACGAACGGATCGCCCACGTCGACGGGGGCAGCGGCGCCGGCGGCCCGCAGCGCCGCTCGGCCTACCTGCGCGAGATGCGTACCCGGCAGCTCGGGCGACATGCGCTCGTGATCCCCGGCGATTTCACCGAGGAGGCCGGAATGAACGCCGCCGGGGAGTTGCTTCACAGACGTGAGCTCCCGACCGCGATCTTCGCCGCCAACGACCTGGTCGCCGCGGGGCTACTGGGGGGTTTCGATCGTGCCGGCGTCGACGTGCCGGGCGACGTGTCGATCGTCGGCTACGACAACATCTCGATCGCGCACCTCGCGCACGTCTCGCTGACCACCGTGCATCAGCCGCGCTCGGACATGGGCCGGCTCGCGCTCGAACTGCTGCTCGACCGTATCGACAACCGCCGGCCGAACGAGGTGCGCCTGATCGAGCCGTCGCTCGTGGTGCGCTCCACCACGGCGCCACCGCGCACCGCCGCTGCGCCACCGGTCGTCGCGATCGCGTGACGTCCTGGCCCGCGTCGGCCGATGAGCTGATCGACGCGCAGCACGCGCTCGCGGCCGCCGCACCCGAGCCATGGTTGCCCGGAGTCTCAACGCTCGCGGTCGGCGCCTGCGTCGTCCTGTTCCCGCGCGGGCAGACGGGTGCCGGTTCCCCCGGGGATCCCGCGTGGTCGGCCGCCGCGGTGCTGCGCGGACGAGAGGTGGTCGCGGAGTCGACCGTCACCGGCGAAGCCGCCGCCCCCTACGTCCCCGGATTGCTCGCGCTCCGCGAAGGTCCGTGCCTCGAGGCCGCGGTGCGCGCGCTCGCGGTCGCGCCGGACGTGCTGCTCGTCGACGCCACCGGCGCCGACCACCCGCGCCGCGCGGGACTCGCGCTGCAACTCGGCGCGGTCACGGGGCTGGCCACCGTCGGCGTCACTCACCGGCCGCTGCTCGCGAACGGCGCGTGGCCAGGCGATGCGCGCGGCGCGCACTCGCCGCTGTCACTCGACGGCGCGTGCGTCGGCGCCTGGGTGCGGACCCGGGCCGGCGCGCGGCCGGTCGCGGTTCACCCGGGCTGGCGGACCACGCTCGACGTCGCGATCGAGGTCGTTCTGTCGTCCTCGTACGGACGTCGCACGCCGGAACCGTTTCGCCATGCACGACGGCTGGCGCGCATCGCCCGCGCAAGTCGCTAGCTTGTCGCCCTCGATCCCCCCAAGGAGGTAGTAGTGCCCCAGGCAAAAAAGTCAACGAGCGCGAAGCGCACCACGCGGAAGAGCGCAACGTCGAGCCGCAGCACCGGTGCAACGCGAAAGCGCACGTCACGTGCCACTGCATCCGCATCGTCAAGCTCGGCGGGTGCCAAGACGAACGGCGCCAGCGCCGCCGACCCCCGGCTCGAGGCGGTCGCCCAGCGGATCCGCAAGCTCAACGAGCGCATCATCGAGGAGGGCAAGTCCGCCGGCGAGGCGACGTTGACGAGCTACGAGAAGGCGCTCAAGGCGATCGCCAGCTCGATCGAGCGTGGCCCGGGCAAGAGTGATGTCGAGTGGATTTCCTCGCTCGCGACGACACAGGCGAAGTTCATCCGCGACGTGACGGCCGCCTGGACGGCGGCCGCGCGCAGCATGCTCAAGTAGGCGAGCGCAGCAGCTTCGTAAGCGGCCGGGCACACGTGAGAAGCGCGACCGGCGCGGTGGCGAGCACGGCGCCGGCCGCGGCGAACAACCCGCCGGTCGGGTCGGCCGCGTGCGCTGCGAGGCCGACAAGCGGGCCGCCGAGCCCGACGCCCGCGTCGAAGTAGGCGAAGAACGCGCCCGCGGTCCGGCCGTGGCGGCTCGGCGGCACCGATGCGAGCGCGAGCAGCCCGAGTGACGGGACCGCGAGTCCCTGGCCGATCGCGAGCACGACGAGCGCGAGCAGCGCGACTGGCGTGCTCGTCGTGGCGGCCGGCCCCGCGAGGCCCGCCGCCTCGATCGACACCGCGACGGTCAGCGTGCGCGGCGCGCCGAACCGATCGGGGAC
>Ga0335076_10003526_pt1 | contig 15730 bp, 15 predicted proteins | sample Lox_Sample_25_FD_206717 | JGI IMG/M metagenome (GOLD analysis project Ga0335076, IMG submission 206717) | Soil microbial communities from Loxahatchee National Wildlife Refuge, Florida, United States - Lox_Sample_2.5 | ecosystem: Environmental > Terrestrial > Soil > Wetlands | place: USA...
ATTGAGTTGGGTCTACGGGGTCGAGCGGGCTCTGGTTTTCCAGCTGGGCCGTCAGCAGCTTCATGAACATACCGCTGGTGTCTGCGGCGGGGTCGCTCGCACTGGAGCTCCCGCTCGCGGCAGCGGCGGCCAAGGGGTTGATATTCATTTCTCCTCCTTACAGATTGCATTCATGCCCGCACATCCAGTCCGGCGCCGGCTTCGACCGCCGTATCCAGATTGCCGGCCAGCGGAAGGCGGTCATCATCGAAGACGGCGCAAGTCGGCGATGAACGGCCGCTGGAATGGAATGAACGAGACTGTGGATCGGACTGGGAAAAACTGCCGGTGTCGCAACTGAACGCCGGCTGCAGAAAGCGAACCTGCTCCAGCTGCAGATCATGCTGACGAAGCGTGCCTTCGAGGGCCGGAACCTCGCTGGCCATCCACCCCCGCAGGTCGCCCTTCTCACTGGCCACCGCCAGCCCGACCTCACTGCCCCGCACCGCGGTGTGGACTTCTACGGCGCCGAAAGCCAGGGTACGCAATCCGATGTGCATCTCGGACTGTCCCAAGCGATCCAGCAAGCGCGCGGATTGCACCGAGCCAGCGATCAGTGGCGGAGCCGTGGCCTCGGCATGGACGGGTGGCATCAGGACTGGCCCGCCTCGGGGCACCTCCGCTGGCGGACGGGGGGCCGGCGGAGCCGTGGCTGAGGCTGGGCTCTGCGGCGCCGGATTTGCCGCCCAGGCCGCAGCCGGTGGTGCCGTCCTCGGCGGCTCGGCGTTTACCGGCACGAAGCTGGAAATCGGCGCCGTCGGTTTCACCGGTGCGGCAGAGTCCACCACCGGCTGGTTCGTGGAATTGGACGAATGCTCGCGCGCCGGCGGTTCCTGGCTCTGGTTCGTTTTCCCTGAGCCTTGATCGCCGGTTGCCTTCCCACTTGCGACTGCGGTGTCGAGATTGCGATGTGGCGTGGTGGCTGGGGGAATGACCAGTGCAATCCCAACCGACGGCAGGGGAATGGCGCTCGTCACCAAGATTTTTCCTGCAGAATGGGTTTGCTCATTCTGCGAGTCCACCTGGGCAGAAGGCGTCTCTATGCTTCCAGCGTAGGGTTGGGGGCGCATTTGCCGTGCTGGATCCTTGACTCCTGGCATTTTTTCTGAAATCGCTGCCCCGGCGGATGGCTTGGCTGCAGGCCCGCTTTGCGGCCTTGCGATAGGCCGCTCCACGGAGGTTGCCGCCGGGATTGTCGCCGACGCTTGCGAAGAAATCGGCACCGCCGTTGCTGGGAGAAAATCGGCAAGCGGCAGCGACGTCATGCCGGTATGGGCTTCGCCGGCACGCGAGGTAGACGGACGATCATTCTCAATCGCGTTCTGCCTGATCGACGGCCCCTTCGGCGGAGCCAGCATTGGCGATGACAGAAGACCCTGGTCAACGTCAACGATTTCGTTCGTTGATAACGCTGCTGTGTCTTGCAGTGGCTGAGAAATCGAGACTTCGCTCTGCCGAGACCCAGCCTCCGTCTCCGTTGCAGCTTCAACTTCAAGTTTCGCAGGGGAAACCGTTATTGCCGCCAGGTGCGCGGAGCGCGAGACGGCTTCCGCCTGGCACTTCGCCACGGGCGCCGGGCTCGGCACTGGCGAGTGAGCATGGTCCGGCGGACGGCTATCCGTGCCGCCGAGTGAGGGTCCTTCAGGAACGACCGCAGGTTGCGGCATCGCAGCGTTGAGAATGGCCGCAATCGGTAGCGTGGCGGCCACAATCTTCGTTGCTTGCGCCGGAGCCTTGGAGTCGCCCGGCACGGCCGGCTCCTCCTGACTGTTCTTGCTCTTCGCTTCTTTCTCGCCCTTGGTTGACACCCGGCCAGCGCCGTCTGCTTTGGCCTTCGCTGACGGCTCGGCCTGTAATGCCTCCTTTAGCTTGGTTCCAAAAGATGGTGCGACCGATGCGGAACCCTTGGTGGTTGTTTCCGAGGAGGGCGCGCCCGGGAGGACGGCTCCGGTTTGGATGGCGGTAGGCACGGTTGTCCAGTCGCTGCTGGCGACCAGTGAGGTAGAAGCACCTGCGGCTCCAAACTTGTGCCGCCGCGCGATCGAGAAGGAACTAGGCTAGAACTCAACTAGTTGCGGACCGATGGAGATTGGAGCAGGCGGGGGGGCGCAAGACCCGGGAGAAAATCTGGGCAAGCGTTGCCCACGCCCTCGGCAAGAATCAGCTTCGCCGGCGGCGCCCGAGGAGAAACAGATCATCCAGTTGCCGCTGATCTTCTCGTACCTGTTGCTGGCGGTAAAGCTGGAACTGGCGTTCGCGCAAAGTGTCCACCATTTCGCGGGATTTCCTGGCTGCCTGATACGCCAGCCTGCGCTCGTCGCGGATTTTTTCCTGGCATAAAAGTTCCTGTTCGAGTTCCTGGCGCCGCTGCCCGAGCGTCGCGCGGCACTGCAGCTCGAAGTGTATTTCCGCTGCACTGAGTCCGTTCCTGAGCAGCTGCGCCTGGCGCGTCCAGGATGCGGTTGCACCCCGGTCGACTTCGACCATGCGCTGCCGGACTTGCGCCACTTTCTGGTTAGCCGCCAGCAGTTGCAGTTCCTGGTGATGCTCCACGCTCCTGCGGAAACGCAGTATCCCGGCAAGTGAAAAACGAAAAGCCATCTCACGAACCCGTGATCGCCAGCAAGCGCGCCACTGCGTCGCTTAGCGAGGCGGACTCATCCGGCGTTTGTTCCAAGAAAGTCTTCAATGCCGGCATCACCGCCACAGCCTGATCGAGCATGAGGTCGGTACCCTTCTGATAGGCGCCAATGCGGATCAGGTCCTCGGCCGCCACGTAGGTGGCAAGAAGGCGGCGAAGGTTCTGAGCTTGCGCCAGATGCTCTGCGGCCGCCACCATCGACATGAGACGGCTGACACTATCGAGAATGGCAATCGGCGGATAGTGATTTTGCGCCGCCAGCCGCCGGTCCAGCATGATGTGGCCATCCAGCAACGCCCGGGCTCCATCGACCAGCGGGTCCTGCTGGTCATCCCCTTCCATGAGCACGGTATAGAACGCGGTAATGCTGCCGAGATTAAATTTGCCCGCGCGTTCGATCAGCCTGGCCATCAGGGTAAAGACGGAGGGAGTGTAGCCTTTGGCGGTGGGCGGCTCGCCAGCCGCCAGACCGATTTCGCGCTGCGCCATCGCCAGCCGGGTAAGCGAATCCACCACCAGGAGCACATTCTTGCCTTGCGCCGAGAAATACTCGGCCACCGCGGTGGCGGCATGCGCGGCCCGAATCCGCAGCAACGGCGACTGATCGGAGGTCGAAACCACCACCACTGACCGCCTGCGGCCCCGTTCTCCCAGGGCTTCTTCCAGAAAGTGGCGCACCTCGCGGCCGCGTTCGCCAATCAGCGCCAGCACCGTCAGGTCAGCCCCGGTATTACGCGCCATCATTCCGATCAGTGTGCTCTTCCCTACGCCGCTGCCGCCGAAGATGCCTACCCGTTGCCCGCGGCCGCAGGTAAGAAAAGCGTCCACCGCGCGAATGCCGCAGCCCAATGCCTCACGAATCGCCAGGCGCTCCAGCGGCAGCGGCGCTTGGCCATCGAGTGTCCGGTAATCGCGGCCTTCGTAGCCGCCCTCAGAATCGATGGCTTCGCCGATACCATTGATCACCCGGCCCAGCAGGGCTTCGCCCACCCGCAGCTTGGGCCGCTCACCCCAGGCGGTTACCGCATCGCCATAACGGATACCGCTCGGACGCTCCAGCGGCATCGACAAAACCGTGCGGCCGCGGAAGCCTACGATCTCTCCCGGAAAAACCTTCCCGTCGGACGAGGTCACTTCGCAACGCTCGCCCACCGAGCTGAATGGCCCTTCCGACTCGACCATCTGTCCCACGATCTGGGTGACCCGTCCCTGCCATCGCAGGGCGGAAGAACTCCCCAGCCGGGCAAAGTACGGCGCCAGCAGGGTGGGCGTGCTCACAACCCCGCTCCCGGCCGCTGCGCCAGAAGATCCAGCAACCCGTGCTCGATTTCTTTGAGCTGCACTTCGACTCCAAGCTCGGTCGTGCCCAGCGAACTCTGCAGCACACAACGCCCGGGTTCGATTGCCGGATCTTCCACCACTTCCGGCGCCGCGCCCGGGCCTGCGCTTTTCGCGAAGAAAGCGCGCCACTCCGCCGCCTGTTGAGGATGAACTCGCACTGTGACCAGGGTTTCACTCCCAAGCTTGTCCAGCGCCACGCGCACCATTCCCGCCAGCAGGAAAGGATCAACCTGGGCCTCGCGGTGCAAAATCTTCCGCGCAATGCTCAAGGCCAGCTGCACCACCTCAGTCTCCACCCGCTGGTAATATTGGACGCGCTCGCCGGTAAAGTCTTCGAGCGCAAGACGAATCGCCTCACGCTCCTGCGTTATTTGCTGCTCAAAGACCTCGCGGGCTCTCGCCTCGCCCTCCTGGCGGCCTGCTTGCCGGGCCTTGTCCTCGGCTGAAATCACGGGCGCGCTCTGGGAGGTCCCCGCTCTCCACGATGCCGGGTGCGGGGTGCCCCCGGCGGCAAGCGGAGCTTCGGCGTAGGGAAACGGCTGAATTTCGGCCTCGCGCCCGGGGTTGGACGGCGACTTAAACGACATACTCATCCTCCTGCCCGACGCCCAGGGAAATCTTGCCTTCCTGCTCCAGTTGGCGCGCCGAGGCCACCACTTCCTGCTGGGCCTTGGTTACGTCGCGACTGCGCACCGGACCGAGCACCTCCATGTCTTCTTTCAGCATCTCGACGGCGCGCGACGACATGGACTTGAAAAAGAAATTCTTGAGTTCGTCCGACGCCCCGCGCAATGCCATGGCCAAGGTCTTCTTGTCGAGTTGCGCCAGCAGATCGCGGACCCCGGCCTCGGGCACACCCAGCAGATCCTCGAAGGTGAACATCAGATTACGGATGTTCAGGGCAACCTTGGGATCGTCCTTCTCGATCATCTCCAGGATTCCCTTGCTGCTGGCCGGTTCCATGCGGTTCAGCAGCTCGGCCACACCCTTGAAGCCGGCATAGGTGCGGTGTATCTGCTGGCCCAGGCCTTCCAGGCGCTTGTGCAGCACCACCGAAACCCGCTGCGCCATCTCCGGAGAAAACTGGCGCAGCTGCGCCATACGCTTGATCGCGTCGGCCCGCAACTGGTCAGGCAGTCGCATGAGCAGTTCCGAAGCCTGCTTGGCATCGAGATGCGCCAGGATCAGAGCGATGGTCTGGGGATGTTCGCCCTCCAGGAATTTGGCCAGCTGCTGCGGATCACAATTCTGCAGCGAGTCCAGCTTGCTGGCGCTTAGCTCCGCCACCCGCGAGACCTGCTCGAGCAGCTGCCGGGCTCCATCCTCGCCGAAACTCCGTACCAGCAACTTGGTCGCATATTCGGTGCCCCCCTGCGCCAGGTAGTCCTGGGTCAGGGTCAGGCTCTGAAATTCCTCGAGCACCTTCAGCGCGGTCTGCGGCGAGACGTACTCCAGTTCGGCAATCGCCTGGGTCAGCTTCTGCACGTCGGCGTCCGGCAGGTTGCGATAGATCTGGGTTGCAACCTCCTCGCCCAGCAGCACGATCAGAACCGCCGCCTTGTAAGCTCCCGGAGTGGTGGGCAGACCGATCATGCCTTCTTGGTCTCCCGGATCCAGCTCTGCACCAGCCTCCCGGCCGCCGCCGGCTCAGCTTTCACCTTGTCGGTCAACTGGCGCTTCAGCTGGGTGGCGCGCTTGGCTTCTTCGGAGGCCTCGGGCAGAGCCACTGCCACCGCAGTTCCCGCGGGCGGCGCTCCCGCCTGAGTCAGCTCTCGCGCCGTCTGCGAAAGCCGTGCCGGAAGCTCGCGGAAAGCGCTGATCAGTTGCTTTTTCACCGGCCGCAGGATCATCCCGTAGACCACCAGGAACAGCGCCGCAATCCCCAGGTAGCGCAGCGTCCACGACCACTGCCGCAGCAGCCGCTGCCAGCGCTCGACCGCCGTGGCCTTTGGCACTGCTTCGGCGGGCGCTTCCTGAAAAGACATGTTCTCGAGCGCCAGCACATCGCCGCGCTTATCGTCGACCCCGATGGCGGCCTGCGCCAGCCGCTCGATTTCTTTCATCTCGTCCGGGGTGCGCTTGCGGCGGGTGGTGATCGGCTTGCCTTCCTTCTCCGCATACTCGACGGCATCGTCCACCAGCACCGCTGCCGCAATGCGTTTCACCCGCCCCGCTGGTTCGAGAGTGTGACGCACGCTCTTGCTTACCGCGTAGGTGGAACTCTCCGAGCGCGAGGACTGCTGCTCCTGCTGGACGCTCGTCTGCACCGCCGCGCCCGCGCCCCCGGGCGTGTTGCTGGCGGTACCCGGCACACCGGCCGGGCCGGCACCGCCCATAGTCTCTTCCGATTTCTGCAAGCTCACCGCCGCCGCGGTCTTGGGATCGTAAAGCTCTTCGGTGTGGTCGCTGGTGCTGAGATCGTATTCGACGTGCACGCTGGCGCGCACGTGGCCTTCGCCCACCACCGGCTCCAGCGTGCGCAGCAGAGTCTTGGCCAGCTCTTCATCAAGATCATAGGAACCGCGCCCGCCGCCCGGACCGCGTGGGCGCAGCAGCGGGGTGTTGCTGTCGGCATCCACCACAGTGACGTTTTCCGGGCTCAGTCCATCGACGGCGCTCGCCACCAGCTGGGGAATCGCCAGTTGCGCCGCTTCGGACAGTCCGCCCGCGCGCGTCTTGAGGATGACCGCAGCCTTGGCCGCCCGCTCCTGCTCGGTGAACACCGACTCGCGCGGCAGCACCAGGTGGACGCGCACCGCTTCCACCTCACCGAGGGTCTGCAAGGTTCGTTCCAGTTCGCCTTCGAGGGCGCGCTGGTAGTTGACCTTCTCGGTGAAATCGGAGCCTGCCCAGTTGGGCGAGTCGAACAGTTCGAAGCCGAGGCGCGCGTTACGCGGCAGGCCCTGGGACGCAGTTTCCAGACGCGCGGCATCCAGCTTGTCGGCCGGCACCGAGAGGCTGGCGCCATCGGGCGACAGCTGATAGTCGATGTTCTTGGCCGCCAGGCGGCTGGCCAGCGACTGCGCGTCCCCGGTTTTCAATCCGGAATACAGGATGACGTACCTGGGATTGCCAATCAGTCCCACAAACACCCACAGCGTCGCCGCCACCAGCCCGGCGCCCGCCACCATCAGCACGCGCTGCCGCAGGGTCAGACCGTTAAAGAACTGCGCGACCTGATCGAGTCCGGGAGTCGCGTTGGCGGTGCTTTCTGCCATGGCTTAAGTCAGAGCGGCCAGCGGGCCGCCGCGTTCCTCAGAACTGCATCCGTGCAATCTCCTGATAGGCGGCGACAATCTTGTTGCGCACCTGCATCATGAGCTGGAAGGAGAGGTCTGCCTTCTCTACGGCGATCAGGGCGCTGTGCACGTCCATGCCATTGCCGGCGAGCAGCGACGACACCTTGGTTTCCGCCGTCTGATGCAGATCTTCGACCTGGTCCATGGCGCCGCGCAGGGTTGCGAGAAAGTCGGCTTCGCCCGAACCAGCCCCGGAAGTGGCCGGAGTCTCGATTTCAGCCGGCAGAATTCGCAAGGGTGTGATGGTATTGCTCATGGCGCCTTATCCTCCCGTGGCCCGCTCAGCGCAGGATGTCGAGCGACTGCTGAATCATGTTCTTCACCGATTGCACCGCAGCCGCATTGAGTTCGTAGGCCCGAACCGCGCCCAGCAGGTCGGTCATCTCATCCACCGGATTAATCGCCGGGTAAGACACATAGCCCTGCGGATCGGCGTCGGGATGCCCGGGCTGGAAGCGGCGCAGCGGCGGCGACGGATCGGCCACCACCTGGCTGATGCGGACTCCTTGCGCGCCGGGCAGAGGATCGGAGGCCAGCCTGAGGGAAAATTGCGGCAGGCGCTGGCTGCGAAACACCACCATTCGACGCTGGTAAGGCCCGCCTTCGGGGCTGCGCGTGGTTTCGGCGTTGGCCATGTTGCTGGCCACCACCTCCGCCCGCTGCCGCTCGGCGCCGAGCGCGGAGCCGCTGAGTTCGAGCACGCCAAACAGGTTCATGGCTATTTCCCTTCATTGATGGCCGAGGCCACCCGGCGAAACTCGGCGCGCAGCAGTTGAATGCCGGTATTGAACTGCAGCTGGGCCTGAGCCAGCAGCAGGCTCTCGCGTTCCAGGCTCACATTGTTGCCGTCCGGACGCTCGATCAGGCCCTGAGGCTGGCGCACCATGGGAGAAAACGCTGCGTACTCCATCGCCCCCGGAACGCGTTCGAGCTCCTGCTGAAAATTAATGTCCCGGGTGCGGTAGCCGGGAGTATCGATATTCGCCAGGTTCGAGGCAATCAGCGAGTGGCGAAACACGGTGACATCGAGAAAGCGCCCCAGCGACGCCATCATCGGGGTGTCAATCATGGACATACTTGCTCCTTGGCGGCAAACCGTAGCCGCGAATCTTGTTGCGTACGGTGCGCAGGCTCACGCCCAGCAGCTCCGCCGCGCGCGAGCGGTTGCCGCCGGTGGCGTCGAGCGTGACCTCGAGCAGGCGGCGCTCCGCGTCCTCGAGCGACAAGCCCGGGCGTAGCCGGTCGGAGACGGCCTCGGCCGGCGGAATTTCGGTGTCTTCGAGAGTCTCCACCCCGATCGAGTGCCCGCCGCCCAGGGCCACGGCGCGACGCATGAGATTGGCCAGCTCACGCACGTTGCCCGGCCACAAATGTTGCACCAGCCGGTCGAGGAACTCCGCGCTCAGCCCGGGCACTGCGCCGCCCGGGGCGTAACGCCGGGCAAAATGCTCGGCCAGCTCGGCAATATCTTCGGACCGCTCGCGCAGCGGCGGCAGGCTGAGGGGGATAACGTTCAAGCGGTAATAAAGGTCGCCGCGAAACTGGCCGTCTTTCACCAGCGCGGCCAAGGCACGGTTGGTGGTGGCAATGACCCGGATATCGACGCGCACGCTGCGGGTATCGCCCAGGCGGTCGATTTCCCGTTCCTGCAACGCGCGCAGCAGCTTGGGCTGCAGGCTGAGCGGCAGCTCTCCCACCTCATCCAGCAGCAGCGTGCCGCCGTGGGCCAGCTCGAACTTTCCCGGCTTGGCTGCGGCTGCCCCGGTGAATGCGCCCTTGGCGTGGCCGAAAAGCTCGCTTTCAAGCAAAGTATCCGGGCAAGCCGCGCAGTTGACAGCTACAAAGGGGCGATCACGGCGGGGGCTGAGACGATGAATCATGCGCGCCAGCAATTCTTTCCCCGTGCCGCTTTCCGCTTGAATCAGGATGTCGGCATCACTGGCCGCCACTTGCCGGGCGCGTGCGACCGCGCGCAGCAGCCCGGGCGAGTGCCCGACCAGCGCCTCGCCGGCGGAATCGTCCCCCGGCTCCCGACCCAGAATGCGCCGCGCCGCGCGCTCCAGCTCGTCAAACGACACCGGCTTCACCAGATAATCGCAGGCGCCATCTTTCATGGCGGCCACCGCATCCGGCACGCTGGCGAATGCGGTCAGCAGGATGACCGCGGTGCGCGGTGAAACCGCGCGCACCTCGCGCATCACCGCGAAGCCGTCGCCATCGGGCATGCGGATGTCGGAGACCACCAGCGGAGGCTGCCTGCGGCGGAACTTGGCCAAGGCTTCCCCGGCCCCGGCGGCGGTCTCCACCCGCCAGCCGTGACCCAGAAAGCTGGCTTCGAGCGCGGCCCGCATGCCGGCTTCATCGTCCACTACCAGAACATGATTCATATCGCAGCTCCTGCCCGGCGAAACTTGAGGGTAAAAGCGGTTCCGCGTCCGGCCACGCTGGCCACCTCGATCGACCCGCCATGCTGCTCGAGGATGGTCCGGCATACCGCCAGCCCCAGACCGGGACTTCCCGGCCGGGTTGTGAAGCCGGGCTCAAAGACGCGCTTCAAATTCTCCGGCACAATGCCCGGGCCGGTGTCGGCGACCTCGATCTCGGCCGGGCTTTCCCCGCCGGGAGGTTTGCCCGCAAAACGCAACACCCCGCCCCCCGGCATGAAGCGAAAGCTGTTGAGCGCCAGGTTCAGCAGCACCTGCTCCAGACGGTGCCGATCGGCCGTGACCGAAATCCCATACAGGCGGTTCACCAGTTCCAGACGCACCCGCGCCTGTTGCGCCAGGGGCTGCAAAAATTCGTGCACCGATCGCAAAAGCTCCCCCAGATCCGTGGGCGCCAGTTCCGGAGGCGGCTGGCTGTGAAAATGAAGCACGTTATTCACCGTGGCGGAGAGGGTGCGCAGCCCGGCCTGCAGGTGTTCCACCCAGCGGCGGCGTTCCTGGTCGAGCCCAGATTCGGCCAGCAGGCCGGCAAACAGTTCCAGGCTGCCCAGCGGATTGCGGATCTCGTGCGCCAGCAGCGCCGACATCTCGGCCAGGGCCTGGCGCCGCCGCAGTTTCTCGTGCTCAAGTTCCAGCCGCTTGGTGGCGGTAATGGTCTGTACGATGATCACCGAGCTCTGGGCTTCCTCGGCGCTCAAGCGGGCGCGGCGGATGGCCAGCCACTCGCTCGGGCCGGGCGCATTCGGCAACTCCAATTCGCTGGCTCCGGCGTGAGTTCCGGCCAGCAGGTCCCGCATCCAGGGCGGCGCCGGCGCGCCGCCCGACACCCCCAGCAAGCGTTGCGCCTCGGGATTGGCCACCGTGACTTCTCCCCCGGCTTCGAGCACCAGCACTCCGCAGGGCAGCCCTTCGAGGATCCGCTTCAGCCGCCCGCGCATGCGCCGGTTCTCATCCAGGCTCGAGTGAAGATCCTGGTTGGCGGCCTCCAGTTCCTGGCGCAGCCGGATCACATCGCCCTGCAGCTGGGAGTAAGAGTCTTCGAGCGCGGCGGCGGCTTCGGTAAAAGAGGCAAACGCCCGGGCCAGGGACCGCACGTCGAGCAGGCTGGCCTCCGCTTCGGGGGTGCGAGGGAGCGATGCTGGCATGATGGAAGTGGACATAAGCAGAAGACCTGCCAGACGACTCTGCGGCAGCTAAAATCTCTCTAACCCTTCTCTCCTCAGGAACGTGTCTCTCGGTGCCTGCCAGGCCCGCGCTCTTTCCAGAAAATACAAGTGCTCCGGACGGATCACGCGGGCGTCTTCGGCTAGTATGCTGGCGCGCTCCATGACGTGTTGCAGTTCGCGCACGTTGCCCGGCCATAGGCGGCTTTCGAGCATAACCGCAGCTTCGCGGCTCAGTTGCGCCGCCGGCAGCTTCGCGGCTTTGGCCAGCTCTTCGAGGAAATGCTCCGCCAGCGGCACGATGTCATCGCCACGGTCGGCCAGCGCCGGCAACTCGAGCGGAAAGGCCGACAAGCGGTAATAAAGATCGCTGCGAAAAGCGCCTCGTTCGACGCGCTGCTCGAGATCGGCATTGGTAGCGGCCACCACCCGCACATCCGCCCGCGCCAGCTCGGATGTGCCCAGGCGCTGCACTTCTTTCTGATCGAGGAAACGCAAAAGCTTTGCCTGCAAGCCGATAGGCAACTCGCCCACCTCGTCGAGAAAGAGGGTTCCGCCCTGGGCCGACTGGATCCGCCCCGCATAAGACTGCACTGCGCCGGTAAAGGCGCCGCGGGAGTACCCGAACAGCTCCGATTCCAGCAGCGGCTCCGGAATGGCGGCACAATTCACCACCACAAAAGGCCGGGCGGCGCGCGGGCTGAGGGCGTGAATGGCGCGGGCCGCCAGCTCCTTGCCGGTGCCCGTGGGGCCGAGGATCAGCACGGTGTTGCCGCGGGGCGCGATCAGGCGCGCCAACCGGTTAAAGCGCCGCATGATCTCGCTCTGTCCGATCATGCCGGGCAGCGGCTCAACTGCAGGGCCGAGCACGGGCGCCGAGGGCAGGACTCTCCGGGGCGAGCAACCGGCCGACTGGGCAGTGGCGCTTGCCGGCAGCGGCCGCCCGCCATCGGAGTCCACCACCACGACTTGAATGCCGGGAAAGCGTCGCTGGATGATGCCCACCAGTTCTTCCGCATCCAGGTCGGGCAAACGGCGATCGAGATACAGCAGTTGCCAGTTTCCCGACTCCAGTTTCACCAGCGCGTCGGCCCCGCCGGAGACTTCCTGCACCGGCCAGCGCTGGCCGTGAAACCGGTCGCGCACCTGTTCGCGCAGTGCGCTGTTCGCGCTGGCCACCAGCACGCCTCCCACCGGGGCCAGAATAGGGAATGTCGTCATGGCACTCATTGAAGGTTGGAAAGCTAAGAACGCGATTAGTCGAAGATTAAGAATTTCTTTTCCCGGCAAATCCTTCCCAGTTGCAGCGCGGGAATTCGAAACGGGAAAATCTTGCCGGGCCAGGAGGCGCCAGCAGCGCCTCCGGCGATCAGTCCACGCTTGCTAAGGGCAGGGTTACCTGCGCCTGCAGCCTGCGCTCGGAATGGACAAGCTTCACTTCCGCCCCGGCGGCTTCAAAGGTTCGCGCAGCGATGGCCAGCGCCACCCGCCACCACAGAAACCGCATCTTCTGCTGGGCCGCAGCCTCGCCCGGCATAGCATGAAATTCATTCTCAGAGGAGACTTCCTCAGTCGCGCTGCTGAGTTCGATCACTGCGGTCCTTCGCTGCAGCGTGGCTTCCAGATTCACCACCGAACCTGGCTCTGCCGCCTCGATCGCGCCTTCCAGAAAGTGAAACAGGGCGTGACGAAAACGTCGCGGCTCGGCCAGCACCGATGGCAATGACCGGTAGTGCAGGCAGAGCTTTACGTTGCGCGATTCCGCCACCGGCAGCAGCTCCTCCACGGTTTCCTGCAGGTAGGGGCACAAGGCAAGGACCTTCGGATTTTCCCCGGGGTCGTCGGCTTCGATGATTTCGCGCACCCCCGAGATTAACTCCGCCACCTGTTCCACCTGATCGAGCGTGTCCTTGACCAGTTGCTGGTACTGCGATTCGGTGCGGGCCTGCTGCGTGGCCAGTTCGAGCGAACAGCGCAGGCTGGTAAGCGGCTGGTTTATGGCGTGAAACAGATCGGCGAACAGAGCCAGCCGCCCGCTCTCATCCTTCCTTGTCTCCACCGTCGGTTTCATACGTATGCCTCAGCTTGGCTGCTTAGTTCATATCCCACCCCGCGAATGGTGTGTATCAGGCGCCGCGAATACCCGTCGTCCACCTTGCGGCGCAGATAGTTGATGTACACATCCACCACATTGGTCGAAGTATCGAAGGAGAGATTCCAGACATGTTCGATAATCATGGCGCGGGTGATGCGCCGCCCCGCATTGCGCATCAAATACTCCAGCAAGGCGTACTCCTTGGAGGTCAATTCAATGCGGCGGCCGGCCCGCTCGACCCGCCGCTCGACCCGGTCGAGTTTGAGATCATCGACCGCCAGCACCGATTCCGCCGGCAGGTGGCTGCGCCGCAACAGCGCCCGGATGCGGGCCGAGAGTTCGGAGAACGAAAACGGCTTGATCAGATAATCGTCGGCGCCCAAGTCCAGACACTGCACCCGGTCCTCGATGCGGGTACGCCCGGTCAGAATCAGGACGGGAACGCTAGGCTTGCGGGTTCGCAAATGGCGCAGGATGGCCACGCCGTCCAGCCGGGGCAGGTTGAGATCGAGCACCACCAGGTCGTAGTCGAACTCTTCGGCGGAAGCGCGCGCCTGCTCGCCGTCCGCGAAGACGTCCACCGCGTAGCTCTCCGCCTCCAAGCCTTTTCTCACAAAACTCGCCAGGGCCGCGTCGTCTTCTGCAATGAGAATGCGCATAAGATTGCTCTAATTGGATTCTTGGCCGCAGTGAGGCCGACGCGCAAGAGGAGGGCGGGTGCACGAAGGGCTTACTTTCCCGAAAGAGATCGTCTTTCAGAATCAGGAGATACCACCGGCCCTCGAACCCGTCCGGGTACTCGCTCCCGGGCATGACGCCCGCGGATAATTTTCCTGGTCGGGATCAAAGGACACATCGGGCGATTGCATGGCTACAGGCACGCTGAAAGCTCTGTTCGTTCCCGGAGGGGTGCTGCTTTTGCTGGCGACAGTTGCGCTGCGGAGCGGGCTGCTGCCACTCTCGGCGGCGGCCGCAGCCTGGCTCCTGTTTCCGGCTCTCTTGTTAGCGCTCTTGCTGGCGTTGCGCTTCCGGTCCAGCCGCGTCGCCATGTTGCTGGTCACCCTGCTGGCGGCAAACCGGACAATGGTTTACTTCGCGGCGCATCCGGCCGCCGCAGGGTCTGCATCCCGTACCGCTTTTGAGCTGCTCGCGCTGCTGCTGCCCCTCAACTTCTTGCTGGTTGCCTGGACCTGCGAGCGCGGTTTCGTCTTTTCACAAGTGTCCGCCGGGGCGGGGTTGCTGTTCGCGGAATTTATTGTATTCACACTCACGATTCCGCCCGCGGCAAGGCCTGGACCTGTCATTCTTCATTCTGGATTCATCGATCCGCGCCTCTTGTCCTGGACGAAAATTCCTCAGCCAGCACTCTTCCTCTTCACCGCCGTCCTGGCTTTTCTGCTGGTGCGCTGGAAATACTTTCGCAGGCCCACCGAAATCGGATTGTTCTGGGCGCTGGCCGCCGCCGGTCTCGCCGAGCACGCCGGGCTTGCCGGACCCCTCGCCACCGCTTTTCTCGCCACCGCGGCGGTAATCCTGGCAGGAGCCATCGTTGAGACCTCCTATTTTATGGCGTTCCACGACGAATTGACCGCGCTGCCGGGGCGGCGCGCATTCAATCAGGCGCTCCAGGGAATGCGCGACTCCTACGCCGTGGCGGCGATCGACATTGATCACTTCAAAAGTTTCAACGACACCTACGGGCACGAGACCGGCGACCACGTACTCCGCATGGTAGCCGCCAAGCTGGCCGCGGTGACCGGGGGCGGCAAAGCATTTCGGGTCGGCGGCGAAGAGTTCTCCATCCTGTTCGCGGGCAACTCGGCCGCAGAAGCGGCCAGTCATCTGGAGGCGTTGCGGACAGAAATCGCCAGCAGTAAGTTTCGCCTGCGGTTCGGGAATGATCGAAGATCCATCACTCGCGGCGCGGAGCGCCGCCGTCCCGGCCCGACCCGGCGCGGCGCCAGCCCGCGCCGCACTATGGGAGAACTGGCTTCGGAATGTGTGTCGGTCACCGTCAGCATCGGAGTGGCGGAGCCGGGTTCCCGCTGGAGCGATGCCGAGCAAGTCGTTCGTGCCGCCGATCAGGCTCTGTACCGGGCAAAAAGAAAAGGCAGAAACCGAGTTGAAATCGCCAGCCCCTCGGGGAGTCGCGCTGTCCGAAAGTCTCGCCGTAGCATCGCTTGAGGTCAGAAACAGAAACCCCGGTCTTGCCGGAGGAAGCAATTTGCCCCTACGCCTGAGAGTGAGATCAGGCCGGAGCAGCTGCAGCCTTGATCGGCTCCCCTTTTCTTGTCAGGCGCACAAGACTGTGTCCGCCATTCCCAATAATGGGTGAGTGTGCTCTCTAGATCCGACCATCATCGGACTGCATATGTCTAGTGCTACGGGCTTTCGAGGGCGGATCGTCGCTTGTCAACGGCGCTGCCTTGCTGTCAGAACGTGTACTTAAGGGCAAACTGTAAGACTCGCGGCCCATTGAGTGCATTGATGGTCGTAAGGCTGCCGAACCCTCCAGGACCCGGATTGGGAGCCAGATAGCAGGTCTGGTTTAGGCTGCGGCCGTCCCCGCACGTTTCGCCGAAGGGTGTGTACTGAATGGGGTTCACGCCGGTTCCATTTTGCACGTAGTAGTTCGCGTGGTTCAGCAGGTTGAAGGCTTGCGCTTCCACGGTGATGGCTTGGCGTTCTGTGAGGTTGAAGCGGCGTGC